>Ga0114129_10005856_pt1 | contig 17405 bp, 14 predicted proteins | sample RhiMetdeltSRZDD1_FD_80071 | JGI IMG/M metagenome (GOLD analysis project Ga0114129, IMG submission 80071) | Populus rhizosphere microbial communities from Tennessee, USA - Rhizosphere MetaG P. deltoides SRZDD1 (version 2) (version 2) | ecosystem: Host-associated > Plants > Roots > Rhizosphere >... | reverse complement strand
CTAGTCCACCAATGCCGCTGCGACTGGTTCCTCCGATTCACCGGGCGACGCACCGAATCGGGCTCTACCTCGCCGATCTGCGTGATCACGCGTTGTCGCAAGGCGAGGCGCACATCCTCGCATTGCTTGCGACCGCTGGACCATCCACCATCGCGGAGCTCCATCGAGGCCTCGCGCACAAGCGCTCGACCCTCACCAGCATCCTCGATCGGCTCGCGGAGCGCGGCTTCGTGAAGCGAGAGGTCGGTCAGGATGATCGTCGAACGTTCGTCATCACGCCGACCGCGAAGGGACGCCACGTCGCCACCCACGTCCACCGTCATCTGACGGATCTGGAGCGCGCCGCTGCGGCGCGCGTGTCGGCGGACGACATCCGTGGGTTCATGAAGGTACTCGCGGCCGTCGAGGACGAGGCGCATCGGCGAACGGCGAAGCGCACGCGCTGAGTGAGACAACCGAGAAGCCGGTTACCCGCGGCGCGTCAGCCCACGCAGGGCCAGCGCTCCAAGAAATGGTCCAGGCGCCAGGACGAGAAACACCCACTGCCAACCGATTCGCTGCGCCGCCACCGGCAGCAAGCGGATCGACACCATCGTCAGCAGAAACCCCACGCAGGTCTGAATGGTCAATGCAGTCCCGACGTGATCGCGCGGACTGTACTCTGCGACGAGCGCCGAGAGCTGCGCCGAATCGGCCACGACGGCCACGCCCCAGATCGCCGCAAAGACCGCCAGCACCGCGACCGGCGCTTCGAACATGAAACCTGCCACGGCGCAGCAGACGCCGCTGGCGATCATCGCCCAGGTCGCGATCCGAGCCTTGCCGAGGCGGTCAGCCAATGCGCCGGCCGCGGCGGACCCAATCGCGCCGCTGGCAATCGCGACGAACGCGATCGCCGATCCGGTCGCCGAACTCGGAGCGACCGTCGAGATGATGCCGATGCTGGCCGAGGCAAACGTCGCCATCCAGGTCCAGACGGCGTACAGCTCCCACATATGACCGAGATATCCGAGCGTCGCCAGCCGCGTGCCCCGATCGGAAAACACGCGAGCGACCGCCATCGGATCGAATCGCGCGTTGCGCGCAACGTACGGACCGTCGCCGACGAACGCCAGCACGATGGCGCCCCCGACGACAGCCAAAGCCGAAGCCATGAGTATCAGCACGCGCCAGGGAATCGTGGCCGAGGCGGCGGCAAGCGCGTGTGGAAACGCCGATCCAACGGTCAGCCCGCCGATCAGGACGCCAAGAGCGGCACCGCGCCCTCGATCGAACCAACCGGTCGCCACTTTCATCCCGGGAGGATAGACCCACGCGAGCGAGGCCCCGGTGGCAGCTCTGAGCAGGATGAGCGCCACCGGCCCGTTCGCCGCGGCGAGTGCCGCGTTCGAGATCGCGCCCAGCATGCAGCCGACGTTGAACAGCCGCCGCGGATTCAGGACGTCCGGCAGGTTCAGCAGCGCCGAGATCAGCGTCCCCACCACGAAGCCGCCCTGGACCGCCATCGTCAGCCATGCGGTTTCGCCAGCAGATAGATGGAACTCAGCGACGATCGGCGCGTTCGCAGCCGTCGCCGAAAACCACATGGTCATACCAAGAAACATGGCCAGTGACAGCCACGCGAGCTGGACCTTCGGCGAGCGCTGCATCGGTGCGAAGGGTACCAGACATTGCGCAATTCACGGCGATCCGGTGTTGACAGCGGCAACGGACGATGGCATCGTCGTCGTGGGAGGTCGATCCGGAAATGAATTGGATATGCAAACCAACGCTGTATCGACCGCCTTGCGGGACCGCCTTGGCCGCGAGGGCACGCTTGGACTCGTGGAGCTGCTTGACTCCGAAGAAGCGGCGTGGAGGGATCGCGTGCTGAGTCTCGCAGTCGAACGTTATGAACGGCGCCTTGCCGAGGAAATCGCGGCTCTTCGCGTCGCCCTCGTGAGTGAGATCTATGGGTTGCGGTCGGAAATCCTCAAGTGGAGCTTTCTCTTCTGGATCGGCCAATTCGCCGCGTTTGCCGGGCTGCTCGCTTACATGTTGAAGGTCGCCGCACGATAGATCACCGCTATAATCCGCGCGGCCGTTGCGGCCGCCAATGAAAAAACTCCTTGTCGCCGCTGTTCTCGCGTCCTGGGCGGCAAGCGTCGTCCGGCCGTTTGCACAGGCGTCTGCAGCCGACGCGCGCTTCGACGCTATCGCCTCTCTCGTCCAGGACAAGATGCGCGAGTACCGTATCCCAGGGGTCGCGCTTGGGATCAGCGTCAACGGCGCCACCTGGCTCCGCGGCTTCGGCGTGACGAGCGTCGAGGATCCGCTGCCGATCACCGAGCACACGGTCTTCCCAATCGCGTCGATCTCAAAAACGTTTGCCGCCACGGCGATGATGCGTCTGGTCGAGCAGGGCAAGGTCGACCTGCGCGCGCCCGTACGCACGTATCTGCCCGACTTCCGCGTGCAGGACGAAGCCGTAAGCCGTGAGGTCACGATCTGGAATCTCCTGACCCACACGAGCGGATGGGAAGGCCAGGTATCCGGTCCCGACCGCGGGGAGGAAACGCTCAAGAACTTCGTGTCGACAACCAGCGGGCTGATGCAGCTCGCGCCGCCAGGCGCCGCATGGAGCTACAACAACGCCGGCTTCAGCGTGGCCGGACGCATCATCGAAACGGTCAGTGGCACCTCGATCAACGTGGCCATTCGCGACCTCGTCTTCAATCCGCTCGGCCTGGCGCACGCTGGCACGACAGCCGGAGATTTCATTGCGAATCGCTTTGCGGTCGGACATTTCAACCGTGGAGACAGTCCGCCCTCGCTCCAGCGACCCTTCGTACCGTCGACCAGCGTTACTGCCGGAGGGGTTGGCGTCTGCATCGCGGACCTGTTGTCCTACGCGCGATTCCATCTTGGCGACGGTAAGGCGGCGAGCGGCGAGCGCGTGCTCAGGCGCGACACGCTCGAGCTGATGCGCACGGCGCAGCTCCGCAAGCAGAGCTCGGACGATGACATCGGGATCGCCTGGCACTTGCGAAACGTCGGACCGATTCGCACGGCGGCGCACGGCGGAACGCTGGGCGGTCACATCCTTCTCCTCGAACTCGTTCCGGAGCACAACTTCGCGATCGGCATTCTCACCAACGCCAGCAACGGCTGGCGGCTGATTCAGGACGTCGAGCGCGCTGTGCTGAAGTCGTATCACGGCGCGACCTTCGCGACGAACCAGGCCATCGCACATCGCGGCCTCGTCGAGACGCTGCCGGCGGTCGAGCCCTTGACGCCTCAGCCCGATCCTGCGCCGTATGTCGGCCGCTACGCGCGTCCGACCAATGCCGTCGTCGTCCGCGCGGAGAACCGCCGCCTGTTCGTTCAGGTCGTGCCGAACAGCGGCAGCCCGCAGGCCGAGATGTCGCTGGCGTTTTACCGTCCCGACGGGGCGATCGTTACAGATGGGCCGGATGCGGGGCAGTCGATTGAATTCATCCGAACACCCGACGGCCGCGTGACGTGGATCCGCGTGGTCGGCCGGATTGCGCGGCGCGTCCCCGAGGTGTAACCTCACGCCTGTCATGCACCGAATCCCTCGTTTGATCGCTGCGCTGGGGTTCGCCATCGCCTTTGCGTCGCCGACGCCCTCGGCACAGACAAAGGCCTGGACTCCGCCGCGCACCCCCGACGGTCATCCGGATCTGCAAGGGATCTGGGATTTTCGCAGCGCCACGCCGCTCGAACGTCCCGCCCGCTTCGCAGGACGCGAGTTCATGACGCGCGACGAAGTCGTCGAGTACGAGCGTCTCGCCCTTGCCCGCGAGGATGGACGTCCGCCTGACGATGCGCGCTCAGTGGAGGAGCAGTCGGTCCATCCGGTCTGGTGGCTCGACTATGGCAAGAAGGTGGTGAAGACGGCTCGCACGTCGCTCATCGTCGATCCTCCGGACGGCAAGATTCCGCCGCAGACTCCCGACGGACGGGAGAGGGCGGCGGCGCGCCGGGCTGCGGCCAGAACGCACGGACCGGCCGACTCCTACGAGAACCGGAGTCTGATGGAGCGCTGCATCACGCGCGGGCTCCCGGAGGGGACGCTGCCGGGTCCGTACAACAACAACATGCAGATCGTGCAGACGCCAGGCTACGTCATGATCCTGACCGAGATGATTCACGACGCGCGCGTCGTTCCAATGGACGGCCGCCCGCACAATAGTCCGGCGCTGCGCGCCTGGATGGGCGACCCGCGCGGCCACTGGGAAGGTGACACGCTCGTGGTCGATACGACGAACTTCACGAACAAAACGAATTTCCGCGGGGCGGGCGAAAACCTGCATCTCGTCGAGCGCTTCACGCGGCTGGATGCCGATACGCTCGAGTACCGTTTCACCCTCGACGACCCGACGACATGGACGAAGCCATGGACGGTCGCTTATCCGATGGTAAAAACCGTGGGTCCGATCTACGAGTTCGCGTGTCACGAAGGCAACTACGGACTCCGGGACATTCTCAGCGGCGCGCGATGGGAAGAAAAGACCGCTGAGGAAGCCGCCAAGAAGAAGCCGTAACACTCCGTGAAACCGACATCGCTGCTCGACGAAATGCTCGCCGCCTGGTCGTTCACGCGCGACGGCGTCATCGCCGAGGTGAAGAACCTGCCCGAATCGGCGCTCGATTTCAGACCGAACGACGACACGCGGACGACGCGGGACATCATCCAGCACATCATCGAGTCGAGCCTGCTGATGTCAGGTGAATTGTCCCGCCCCGATGGCGATTTTCAGCGCAAGCCGTATCCGGCTCTCATCAAGGAGCACGCGCCGGGCGGTGTGACGCGCTATCGCACGAAGGCCGCGCTCATCGCGGCGTTGAAGTCGACGCACGCCGACGGCGCCAAACGCTTCCGCTCGGCCGGCGAGGTAGCGATGCTGCAGACGATCCGGCAGTTCAACGGCGAACCGGCGCCGCGGCTGATATGGATGCACCACGGCATCGCGCACGAGGAGTACCATCGCGGCCAACTCGCCCTGTATGCGCGGCTCGTCGGCCGTGTGCCCGCACTGACGAGGCTGATTCAGGGCGGCTGAACTCGCCGGCTGCCGTCAGGCCCCGATCCTTTGAGCGATAATCGGTCGAGGAACACACCGCGTCAGGAGCGATGAATGCCCGACCAGAAGCTCGTCGGACAGAACTACACGCCGCCCGATCTCGTCGCCAAGGTCACCGGTCGCGCGAAGTATGCCGAGGACTATCGCGTCGACGGCATGCTCTTTACCAAACTGCTCCTGAGCCCGATGCCGCACGCGCGCGTCCTCGGCTTCGATACACGAGCGGCGCTGGCGATGCCTGGCGTCAAGGCGATTCTCACAGCCGATGACCTGCCGGACCTGCGCGGTGCCGAACGCGCGCTGACCAACGAACCGCTCTATCAGGGCGAGCCGATTCTCGCCGTTGCCGCGGTCGATGAGCTGACAGCTGCCGAAGCGATCGAACGGATCGACGTGCGCCTCGAGCCGCTGCCGTTCGTCGTCGATCCCGTTGAGAGCCTGCGACCGACCGGCGCCAACGGCCGGACCGAAGGCAACGTCTGGTACGCGGCGCCGCCGGCGGCGCCGGGCGCAGGAGGTCCGCCACCGCGGCCGAAGCTGCAGACGTTGAAATGGACCGAAGCGGACTTCGCCGCCGCGCCGAATGGCGCGCTGCCGATGGGAACGGCACCCGACAGCTGGTCGTACGGCGACCTCGACGCGGGCTTCAAGAGCGCCGCCGCCATCGTCGACGAGACGTTCGTCGTCCAATCCACCGGCCATCAGCCGATGGAAACGCGCAGTGCGATGGCGTACTGGCAGAACGGCAAGCTGTTCCTTCACGGGTCGACGCAGAGCGTGGCCCGGACGCTCGATCCGCTCGCCAACTGGCTCGGTATCGACGCTTCGAACATCGTGCTCGTCAGTGAATACTGCGGCGGCGGATTCGGCAGCAAAGGCGCGGGAGCGATCTCAATGGTCATCCCGGCGCTGCTGTCGAAGAAAACCGGCGCGCCGGTGATGATGCGCATCAGCCGCGAGGAAGAGCTGTACATCGGACGGGCCCGCACCGGCATGGTCGGCCGAGCGAAAGCGGGGTTCAGCAAGGAAGGACGAATCACCGCGCTCGATCTGTTCATCGTCGAAGACAACGGTCCGTACGGCCCGATGGGCGATCACAGGTCCGCGGCCAACGCCGCCTCGCTCATCTGGCAGCCGCTCGCGATGCGCTTTCGTGGCGTGGCGGTCATCACGAACACGCCGCCGCGATCGCAACAGCGTTCGCCGGGCCCGATGCAGGCCAACGCGATCATGGAGCCGGTCGTCACGAAGGCGGCGAAGAAGCTCGGGCTCGATCAGCTCGCGATCCGGCGCATCAACTCACCGGAAGGCAAGGCGCTCTACGGCGCGCCTCGGCCGAACGGACAGCGCGGTCATACCACGAGCGCGTTCGTGAAGCAGGCCATGGACCGTGGCGCGGAGCTGTTCAACTGGAACGAGCGCAAGGCACGGTCCGGCCAGCGGCAGGGGTCGAAAGTGCGCGGCGTCGGCGTCGCTGTCGGCCCGCACGGCGCCGGGTCGATTGGGTACGACGGCTTGATGACCATCCGCCCCGACGGCAAGCTGTACGTCCAGTCTGGTGTCGGCAACCTGGGGACGCATTCGTGCATCGATCTCGCGCGCGTGGCGGCCGACGTGCTGGCGATGCCGTGGGACAAGGTCGTCGTGAACTGGGGAAGCACCGCAAAGAACATCCCGTGGTCCGCGATGTCGGTCGGCAGCCAGACGACGCACGCGATGACGAGAGCGAATATGGCGGGCGCTGTCGACGCGCGGCTGAAGCTGCAGGAAATCGCTGCGAAGGATCTTGGCGGGGCTCCCACGGACTTTACCGTTGGCAACGAGCGCGTCTACCGCCGCGACAACCCGTCACGAGGGCTGTCGTTTGCGAAGGCCGCGGAGCGAGCGATCGCACTGGGCGGCAAATACGACGGACATGAGCTGCCTGGTGACATTCATGCGATGACGAAGAGGGCGGCCGGCGCCCTCGTCGGGCTCGGGCTGATGGGCGTGGCAAAAGACACGTATCCGCACGACGGCGACACCTACTCGTTTGTCGTCGGCTTTGCCGAAGTCGAGGTCGATCTCGAGACCGGCAGGACGCGTCTCGTCGATTATCTGGCCGTCGCGGACGTCGGCACCGTGATCAACCCGCGAAGCCTTCATGGGCAGATCCTCGGCGGCATCAATCTGGGAATCGGTCACGCGTTGCAGCAGAAGCTCGTGTACGACCCGCAGTACGGTGTGGCGCTGGCGAAGCGCTTCTATCACAACAAGCCGCTCACGATCCTGGACATCCCGGCTGTGATGCGCACCGAAGCCGTTGGCCTCCCTGACCCGGAGACGCCGGTTGGCGCGCGCGGCGTCGGCGAGCCGCCCGTCGGCGCGGGCTACGGATCGGTGATGAACGCGATCGCGGATGCTGTCGGTGAAGATATCTTCAGGCGGGCGCCAGTCACGGCCGACATCGTGCTGATGTCACTCGAGCACGGCCACCGCATGCACGAGCCGCTCGCGGCACACATTTGAGTTGGTGAATTGGTAATTGGGTAACTTGGTCATCGAATTTACACGAACCCAATTACCAAGTTACCCAATTACCAATTTACCCAATTACCAAATTACCCATTTACCAGATCGTGATCTCACCATCCGAATATGTATCGTTCCCGTCGTAGGTCCGCGCCGCCGCGCAGCGTGCCGCTCTGCGGATCGACGCCGACGGCGACGACGCCGGTGCTCATCGAATAGGGGCCGAGCACTCTCAGCTTGTGGCCTCGCGCCGTGAGCGCGTCGCGCACCGCGGCTGGAATACGGTCCTCGATCTCGAGCACACCGGGCTGGCTCTCGTGGTTGTCGAACGATCCGAACGGATGCAGCGAGTTGATCCGCGGCGCCTCGATCGCCTCCTGAATCCCCTTGCCGAAGACCAGCATCTCCAGCAGCACGTTGAGAATCTGCTGATCCTGGCTGTCGCCGCCGGGCGTGCTGATGGCGAGGAACGGTTTCCCGTTCTTGAGGAGCAGCGTTGGCGTGAGCGTGGTCCGCGGGCGCTTGCCGCCGACGAGCACGTTCGGGCTGAGCGGGTCGAGATCGAAAACGGTCATGCGATTCGACAGCGGCACGCCCGTGTCGCCGGCCACGAACGCGCCGCCGAGGAGCCACCCGGAGCTCGGCGTCGCGCTGAACAAGTTCCCGTCCTTGTCGACGACGTCGACGCAGGTCGTGTCGCCGATCGGCGCGGCTGTCTTTACGCCCTGCGAATGTGGCACGTATCGTTGTGCCGGCGGCTTCACAGAGGGGTCGAATTTGAATGGATCGCCGGGGCGATGTTCGAGTGAGGCGCGGGCGCCGATGAGCGCGCGTCGCTCGGCGGCATACGGCTTCGAGAGAAGGCCGGCCATCGGGACCGCGGCGAATGCCGGGTCGCCGTAGTATGCGTTCCTGTCCGCATAGGCGAGCTTGATCGCTTCGTGGACCTGGTGAATGTACTCGGCGGAGTTGGCGCCGGCCGACTTCAAGTCGATGCCCTCGAGGATGTTCAGCGTCTGGAGCAATACCGGACCCTGATCCCAGGGCCCCGCCTTGTAGACGTCGTACCCGTGAAAGCTCGTCGTGGACGGCTTCTCGATGCTGCCGTGGAAGTTGGCGAGGTCCTCGTAGGCGAAGAGTCCCCCGGCCGCTTTGTTGGCGTCGGCGATGCGGTGAGCAATGTCGCCCTTGTAGAACGCGTCTCGCCCCGCGCGGATTGCGGCCACGCGATTGCGCGACTTCGCGAACGCCGCTTTTTCGGCAGCGACGATCGCGCGAAGCGTCTTCGCGAGATTCGGCTGCCGGAACATCTCGCCGACTTCCGGAATGCGGCCGCCGGGATAGTACGTTTTCGCCGACCATTCATACTGTTCCGTGGCTTTGCGTTCGCTGATCAGGAAGTTTCGCAGGAAGGCATAGAGCGGAAAGCCGTCGGCGAGCTCGATCGCCGGCTGCATCACCTGCTCGAGCCTCATCGTACCCTTTGTCTCGAGCGCCAGCGCCATCGCGTCCATCATCGCCGGGATCGTGGCGCCAAGCGGGCCGTTGCCGGGCACGTACCCGGAATCCTTGAACAAACTGGGCGTCGCCGCTTTGGGCGCCGGCCCCTGGCCGTTGACGACGATGATCTCTTTCGTTTTCGCGTCGTAGATCATCGTCGGCGCTTCGCCGCCGAAACCGAAGTGCGAGATCTCGCAGACCGACGCCGCGAAGACGGTGGCGACGCCTGCATCCACGGCGTTCCCGCCCTCCTGCAGCATCCGCACGCCTGCAGAGACCGAGTAATGGCGCCCCGCAGCGACGATCCCGTGCGATCCGACGATTTCGGGGCGCATCGTTTCAACCGGCGGTACCGGTGTATGTGGCACGGGCGGCGGCTGCTGTGCCGCAAACGAGAGACACGCGGCCGCGCCCACGGCCGCCACGATACGGAAGCTCATACGCCTTGATTGTATAGTGGTAGCCCTCGTGACGCGCCCGCTTCTCATCATCTTCCTGACCATCTTCGTCAATTTGGTCGGCTTCGGGATCATCATTCCCCTGCTTCCGTTCTATGCCGAGACGTTCGGCGCCTCACCGCTCCAGATCGGCTTGCTCTTCGCGGTGTTCTCGCTCTGTCAGCTCGCGGCCGCCCCGGCGCTCGGCGATCTGTCAGACCGGTATGGTCGCAGGCCCGTGCTCGTGTTCAGTCTCGCGGGCACAGTCGTGAGCTTCGTCATGCTCGCCGTCGCGCACAGCGTCGCGATGCTGTTCGCCGCGCGCATCGTCGATGGCCTTTCGGGCGGCAACATCTCGACGGCTCGTGCGTATGTCGCCGATGTGACCGCACCGAAGGATCGGGCGAGAGCATATGGCCTGATCGGCGCGGCGTTCGGGCTCGGCTTCATATTCGGGCCGGCGCTGAGTGGCGTCCTCGCGAGGATCAGCTACACGGCGCCGATCTGGGCCGCGGCGGCGATTACGCTCGTCGCCACCGTCATGGCCTGGGCGTGGCTGCCGGAAACCGTACACCGCGCTCGAGCCGGGACAGGCAATCCGTTCCGATATCTGCCGGCGCTGCTGAAGCGTCCACTCATCCGACGCATGCTCGTGATCGACTTCGTCTACTGGTGTTCGTTCGCGATGTTTCAGACGACCTTCGCCCTGTTCACCGCGCGACGGTTCGGGTTCGACGCGCCGAAGACCGGCTACGTCTTCGCGGCCTTCGGAGTGCTCGGCGCGATCATCCAGGGTGGATTCATCCGTCCAGTCGTCCGGCGCGTCGGAGACAAGCCGACGTTCATGCTCGGCCTCGTCTGTGGCGCGTGCGGGCTCGTCGTCTCCGCACTGGTCCACTCGCTGCTGCTATTCCTGCTGGCCCTCGTGCCGTTGGCGTTCGGGATCGGCTTCGGCCATCCAACGATAGCGAGCCTCGTCAGCCTTGTGGCGCACGGGGACGAACAAGGGCGCGTGCAAGGCGCCGCGGGCGCCGTGGAAAGCCTCGGCCGCACGATCGGACCGGTGTGGGGCAACGCCTCGCTCGAGCAGTTTGGCGAGGCGACGCCCTACATTTCTGCGGCTGCGTTGCTGATCATGACTCTGTTGCTGAGCATCGGCTTTCACGTCGGAGGCCGAGACGAACTCAATGAGGCCTGACGAGGCCGAGGAGACTGCGCAGCCCATTGAGCGACTGAATCATCGACGTGATGAGCGCTGCATTCCCGCCATCGCGCGGGAACATCTGGCCGACCGACAGTTCGAGGCGGCTGATCAGCTCTTCGGCCTTCTGCTTTTCTTGATCGGTCACGTCGGATGTCTCCTTCAGGGCTCACGTGCCGAACGCACGCGTGCTCGACGTGAGACAACATACCAGATTTATCCGTCTCGCTATACTGTCGGCCATGAGGTACGCGCTGTCGCCCGTTCTCCTCGCTGTGATCTGCCTACTGATGTCGCGGCAGATCGATACCGGTGGTCAGGTCGCGCCGTTCGATGTCACGGAGAAGACCATCCCGGAACTGGCCGCGGCCATGCGAAGCGGCGCGACGACCTCGAAGCGGCTCGTGCAGGCATACCTGAAACGGATCGAGGCCTTCGATCATCATGGTCCGGCGCTCAATGCGATCATCTCCATCAATCCGAAGGCGGTCGACGAAGCCGAGGCGCTCGACCGCGAACGAGCCTCGCGCGGCCCGAGGGGCCCTCTTCACGGCATTCCGATCATCCTGAAGGACAACTACGAGACCGCAGACATGCCGACGACGGCGGCATCGATCGCGTTGAAAGGATCGATGCCGGGTCGCGACGCATTCCAGGTGAAGCGGTTGCGCGAGGCCGGCGCGGTGATCGTCGCCAAATCGAACTTGCATGAGTTCGCGCGCGGCATCACCACCATCAGCTCACTCGGCGGGCAGACGCGAAACCCTTACGATCCGACGCGCAATCCCGGCGGATCGAGTGGCGGCACCGGCGCCGCCATCGCTGCGAATTTCGCCGCCGTGGGGATGGGCACCGATACGTGCGGATCGATCCGGTATCCAGCGGCGCACAACAACCTGGTCGGGCTCCGGCCGACAATGGGTCTCTCGAGCCGGACCGGCATCGTACCGCTGGCGCTATCGCAGGACGTGGGCGGTCCCCTCGGGCGCAGCGTCACCGATGTCGCGATGGTGCTCGAGGCTACGGCCGGCGCGGATCCGGCCGATCCGGTGACCGCGAAGAGTGCCGGCCGGATTCCCAACAGTTACGTGACCGTGCTCGACGCGGACGGTCTGCGCGGCGCCCGCCTCGGCGTCTTCGTCCCGCTTTTCGGCGCAACACCTGACGATCAGCGCGTCGGAAGCGTGGTCCGTACCGCGGTTCAGCGAATGGAGCAGCGTGGCGCCCAGGCTGTCGAAGTCTCAGTACCGGCAATGCCGACCGAAGGCGACGTGTCGCTCATTCGCTTCGAGTTCAAGTTCCACTTGAACGAGTATCTTGCGCGCACGCCGCACGCGCCGGTTCGAACGCTCGCAGAAATCCTGGACAAGGGGCTCTTCCATCCAGCAGTCGAACAGGGCTTCCGTCGATCGAACGACGTGGCGACGCTCGATTCCGACGAGTACCGGGCGATGGCCGCCAAGCAGACGCAGCTTCGTGAGGCGCTGCTGAAGACGATGGACGACAATCGAGTCGTCGCGCTCGTGTATCCCACGCTGCGACGGACGGCGGCCAAAATCGGCGAGCCGCAGAGTGGCGGCAATTGTCACGCCAGTGCCGCAACAGGACTGCCCGCCATCACCGTACCCGCCGGATTTGCCGACGATGGGATGCCTGTGGGCGTGGAGCTCCTCGGACGGCCGTTCACCGAACCGGAGCTGCTGAAGTTGGCGTACTCGTTCGAGCAGGCAACGCATCACCGACGCCTGCCGTCGCTCACGCCGCAGGTGCATTGACGCTCAGCGCCCGGCGTCAGCGGTACGGAGTGCCGAGACGTCGCGCCACACGGGCCCGAAGGTCGGCCTCCGATGCGGAGCCGGTGACATCCATGCCGCTGTCGAGGAGACCGTCGATGAGCGCGCGGATGATTTCCGCGCGATTGAGCACCTTGCCGCTATTGCCGCGGATGTCAACGGCGAGACGGTCGAGCTCGACGATCTGACGATCGAAAAGCACGACCGAGACTTTTGACCACGCTTCCTGATGAACGGGCGGCCGACCGGGTCCCGGCCTTGTGTATGTAGTCGCTGGGCGCACTCGCACTCGTCTGGCCCGTCTCTTCGCCATCAGGGAGGTCCGGCGGCGGGATTATACAAACTCATTGTTGGTAGCACAAACACAGCAATAGAAAAAACTCGGCCATTTTTTGCGCCGATTCGACGCATGGCATCGAAGGTTCACAAGCAGCGATCGAGAGTCGGACGGCCGCCTGCGGGCGCGCGCGTTACGCACGCAGCCGGGCAACGGCTAGACCGGCTTGCCTCGCCGAAGCCCGTCAACATCGCCTTGCGCGAAGGCGGGTGCCGGTTCGCGCAACGCCGTGGCCGCGGGAAGATGAATCACGAACGTTGTGCCGCGCCCACGCTCGCTCGACACCGTGATGTAGCCGCCATTCTGCTTGACGATGCCGTACACGATCGACAAGCCGAGGCCGGTGCCTTTGCCTTGTTCTTTCGTTGTGAAGAACGGCTCGAACAGCCTCGCGCGCGTTCGCTCGTCCATCCCGGTGCCGCTGTCGGTGACGCTCAAACGCGCGTAACGCCCAGGCTGTCCATCGACGAACGCGAGCGCGGCGGTCTCGTCGAGCTCCACCTCGTCGATGCGGACCACGAGGCGCCCTCCTCCGGGCATCGCATCGCGTGAATTGATCACCAGGTTCATCACGACCTGCTCGATCTGTCCGGAGTCCGCCACGACGTGAACCGGCTGCGCCGACACGATTTCGAAGTCAATCTCCGGACCGATCAGACGCCGCAACATGGTGTCCATGCCGCCGACGATGTCGCCGAGCACGAACAGTCGCGGCCGTGTCGCCTGCCGCCGGCTGAACGCGAGCAGCTGGCGGGTGAGGCCGGCGCCTCGATCCACCGCCTGCTTGATCTCCATCGCCTCCTCTTGCGCCGGAGAATTGCGTGACAGCTGCATCAGCAGCAAGTCGGTGGCCCCCATGATGCTCATGAGGATGTTGTTGAAATCATGGGCGACCCCGCCTGCGAGCCGTCCGATCGCTTCGAGCTTCTGCGATTGACGCAGTTGCTCTTCCAGCGCGCGCCGTTCGGTGATGTCGCGGACGAATCCCGTCAGCATTCCGCGGTTGTCGGTGCCGATCCTCGCCACCGTCAGTTCGAGCGGAAAGTCGCTGCCGTCCGCTTTCAGCCCGCGCAGCTCGAGCTCCCGCCCCGCCAGCGGCCCGCTGGCGTGCGTCAAGTACTGATCCAGCGCAGCCATCTGCCTCGCACGCTCGTCGGGCGGCAGCAGCAGTGCCATATTCCGGCCAAGGATTTCGAGCCGCTTGTGCCCGAACATCCGCTCGGCGGCAGGGTTGAACTCGCGGATGTTCAGCTGCTGATCCATCGTGATGATCGCGTCTGTCGCCGCTTCGAGAATCGCGCCCTGTCGCGCTTCGCTCTCGAGACCGGACCGATACATCCTCCAGGTGAGGTAGAGCACGGGGATGGCGAGCAACAGCGTGAGTGAATAGCCAGAGCTCTCGCCAACGAGGATGACGATGGCGGCGGCGCCGGCGCCGAGGAGGTAGCTCGGCCCGCTCGACGCAAAATCGCTCTTCCAGATGCGCCACGCGTTTTGATTCGTCGTCAACGCGATTGCGAGCGCGATCGGGATCGTGTTCACGAAGAAGTACGTGACGGCCATCCCGGCGAGCGCAACCGAAAGGGTGCCGGCCGTCGCTTCCATCGACCCGCCGAGCCGCTGATAGACCTGTCCCGACGCCTGAACGGTCAACACGAGGATCGACATGTTGAAGAGGGTGCGGTACAGCGGGTTCGGCGTCTGCGAATTCAGCGTCGTCTGACTCCACCCGCTGACAGCGCCCACGATCATCGTCGCGTGCGGCCCTCGGAGGATGAGCGACGCGATATCGACGACATAGGAAACGGACATGTTCGAGCCGCTGGCGATTGGAAACTGCACCTTGAAAGCAGAAGTGAGCGACGACAGGAAGACCAGAAAGACGAGCGGGAGAACGGGTGTGAAAGTCGCCCGCGGGAGCAGCAGGCAGAGCGTCGCCGCGCCAAGGACGATGACCGAAACGATGTACCAGCGGCCGCGGCGGGGGAGATCGCGGAGCAAGACTCACCAAAGTATAAGGCCGTCCGGCATTTGACAGCCGTCAAACAGATGTTTTATACAAGTGTTTGAGACATCGACATGACGCGAACCGCGACCCGTCTGCTTCTCCTCCTCGTCGTCGGCGCCGGCGTCGGTGTGTACTTCTATCTCCATCGCGCGCCCGCCTCGCTCCTGCTGACCGGCATCGTCACGACGAACGACGTCATCGTCAGCCCGCAGATCGGCGGGCAGATTGGACAGCTGCTCGTCAAGGAAGGCGACACGGTGAAGAAGGATCAGCTCGTCGCCGTGATCGTCCCGGACGAGCTCAAAGCCGAGACGGCGTATTACACCCACAACGTCGAGGGCCTTTCGTCGCAGGTGCGCGAATCGGAAGCGGCGCTTCGTTACCAGCAACGGCAGACCGCCGATCAGATTCGTCAAGCCGAATCGACACTGGCGGCGTCCGAGGCGCAAGTCGCTGCGGCGGCGGCTGACCTCGAGAACGCGCGGCTGGTCTATTCGCGCACACAGAACCTCTCGAAGCAAGGGGTCGTTTCTCCGCAGGAGCTCGACCAGGCGCGCACGGCGGCGGACGCTGCGCAGGCAAAGCTCGATGCGTTGAAAAAACAGGTCGACGCTCAGGGCGCGACTGTCGCTCTTGCGCGATCCAACGCGGAACAGACGGCCGTACGCCGCAGCCAGGTGCAAGCGAACGAGCACCTCAAGGCCGCGGCGAGCGCGCAGCGGACCAAAGCCGATGTCCGACTGCGATACACCGAGATCCACGCGCCGATGGACGGCATTGTCGACGTCCGCGCCGTCCGCATCGGCGAAGTCGTCAATCCCGGACAGCCCGTCGTGACGCTGATCAACCCAGACGACCTGTGGGTGCGCGTCGACGTCGAGGAGAGCTACATCGATCGCGTGCGGATTGGCGACACACTCACGGTCCGGCTGCCGTCGGGCGTCGAACGGAGCGGGACGGTTTTCTACCGAGGCGTTGACGCGTCGTTTGCGACGCAGCGGGATGTGAGCCGCACGAAGCGCGACATCAAGACATTCGAGGTGAGGCTGCGCGTGGACAACCAGGATCGGCGCCTCGCCGTCGGGATGACGGCATACGTGGTGTTGCCAGTCTCATAAGCCCCAGGGGCAACTCGCCCATTTACGAACCGATATGGACGCCATCGACGTTCGCGGCATCGTGAAGAAGTTCGGCGAATTCACCGCCGTGAACGGAATCAGCTTCGCCGTGGCAGAGGGGGAGATTTTCGGGCTCCTGGGGCCGAACGGCGCGGGGAAGTCGACGCTCATCCGCATGCTCGTGACGCTGCTGCCTCCGACCGCCGGGACCGCGCTCGTCAACGGCTTCGACGTGATCAAGCAGTCCGACGGCGTTCGGCGCTCCATCGGCGTCATTCCACAGGCGATGACGAGCGACCTCGAGCTGAGCGTCGAAGAGAACCTGATCATCTTCGCCAAGCTGTACGGGGTTCCGCGCGCGAAGCGCGTCAAGCTGATCGACGAGCTGCTCAACGCCGTGGAGCTGACGCAGTGGCGGAGCGCGCAGGTGAAGAATCTCTCGGGCGGCATGCGCCGCCGCGTCGAGATCGCTCGCGGTCTCGTTCACGAGCCGCGCATCTTCTTCCTGGACGAACCGACCACCGGTCTCGACCCCGTTTCGCGCGTGGCCGTCTGGGAGATGCTCAGCAAACTCAAGGCCGAGCGGAACCTCACGATCCTGATTACGACCCACTACATGGACGAGGCCGACAAACTGTGCGATCGGATCGCGATCGTCGACCACGGCGATCTGAAGGCGCTCGACTCGCCGCTCAAGCTCAAAGCATCGATCCCGGGAAAGAACGTGCTCGAAGCGACCTTCTCGGTGACGCCGCCCGGCTGGGAGGATCGGCTGAAACAACTTCCTGACGTCGAAAGCGTTACCGGCGCGGACAACATCTTTCGGCTGAAGTCGCAGAACGGGCCGGTGACGACGCTGGCGCTGATGGAGCTCGCGGCGCAATCAGGGGTCACGGTCCATTCGTTGTCGGTGCAGAGCACGACGCTGGACGATGTGTTCGTGCATTACACCGGCCGTGCCCTTCGCGATGCGTTGCAGGAAGCCAACCCGATGGAAGGCGCGTTTGCGCTCCGTCGGCAGTAGGACCGAGGACCAAGCACCAAGGACCAGGAATATGGGACGAACGTGGGCGATCATCGAACGCGAGATGCGGCGCTTCCGCCGGAGCCCGGTCCTGATCGTCATCGCGATGGTCATGCCGCTGGTACAGCTCGTCGTGCTGGGCTACGCATTCGGGGGCAACGTCAAACATCTCAAGCTCGCGATCGTGGATCAGGATCGCGGCGTGCCAGCGGTAAAAGTTCGCGAGCTCGCGGCCGCGATCTCGTCAGGCGCGCGGACGATCGACACCATCGACTACGCCGACCCGGGCGTGGCCCTCACCGATCTGCGCAACGGGCGTGTGAACGGGGTCCTGACGATTCCTCCCGAATTCTCGCGGCGTGTCCTCGAGCGCGCGGAGCCGACGGTGG
>Ga0114129_10005855_pt1 | contig 17406 bp, 13 predicted proteins | sample RhiMetdeltSRZDD1_FD_80071 | JGI IMG/M metagenome (GOLD analysis project Ga0114129, IMG submission 80071) | Populus rhizosphere microbial communities from Tennessee, USA - Rhizosphere MetaG P. deltoides SRZDD1 (version 2) (version 2) | ecosystem: Host-associated > Plants > Roots > Rhizosphere >... | reverse complement strand
TCCATCCGTACGCAGCCGCAGATCCTGATGCGGGTGCTCGCGGCGGTCGTCGTCATCGCCGCGCTGCGCATGGCCGCGACCGCGATCTTCGGATGAACTTGCGCCATCGCGCAATTTAGGTCTTTCTAGAGCGGTTGCGCCTCGGGCTGGCGGGTGCGACAAAGTTGACGAGTGCAAGGGAGTGGACCGCAGGGAACGCGCCGGCGCGGACCGGGCCGCACCGATCGATGCACCGGCGGTCGAGGTCGCGAAGCAGAAGCTGATCGCCGCACGACACGAGCGCGAAGTGCGCGACCTGATCGAAAGCATCTCCAACCTGACGCACGCGCATCAGGATCATCCGCGCGCTCGCCGAAACGCCGCTCGCCGCCGGCGATCTCGCGCGCGTAGTCGATCGCACCGCACCCGCGACGAGCCAGCATATCCGCGTCCTGCGCGAGGCGGGTGCGATCGAACCAGCGCGCAGATCCTCGAGGTCATCGCCCGCGCATTCGACGTTCTGGCCCACTAGGACACCTTTCCGCCCCGAAGACCGTCAAAGCCGGCGGCGACTAGCATCTGTGTCACGGTGAGCACCAAAGAGGCAATACCCGCGCGCCCGACCGCATCGAGCGAGCGCCGCTCGATCACGGTCCTGTTCGCGGATATCGCGGGCTCCACATCGATCGCCGAACGGATGGATCCGGAGGACTGGACCGTGCTGGTAGGCGAGGCGTTCACGCGGATGACGCAGACGATCGAGCACTACGACGGCAAGATCGCGCGGCTCATGGGCGACGGCGTCCTTGCCTTCTTCGGAGCACCGGTGGCGCACGAGGACGACCCGGAGCGCGCGGTGCGCTGCGGATTGGACATGGCACGCGCGATCGACGAGCTGGGAGCGGCTCAGCGCGCGAAGGGCGCCAGCGATCTTCGCATTCGCGTCGGCATCAACACCGGTCCCGTCGTCGTCGGCATGGTCGGCAGCGACACCGCGAACGAGTACACCGCGATGGGCGACGCGGTGAACGTCGCGGCGCGGATGCAAGCGACGGCGCGCGCGGGCAGTGTCCTCGTCGCGGCGGCCACATATCGCTTCATCTCGCCGCTCGTCGACGCGGTCGACGTGGGACTGCTGGAGCTGAAAGGAAAGACCGACACGGTCCAGGCCTACGAGATCACCGGCCTCAAAGCCGGAGCGAAGGCCGCGCGCGGTCTGGTCGGACTTCGCGCCCCGATGGTCGGGCGTGATGCGCAGCTCACGCGGTTGCGCGACGTATTCAGCGTGGTGCGGGCCGGACAGGCTCGGGTCGCGTGCGTTCTCGGTGAGCCGGGCATGGGAAAGACCAGGCTGCTGTCGGAGCTGCGCGCCGACATCGAGCGCACCGACGGTTCGGTCCGCTGGATCGAGGGGCGCTGTCTCTCCTACGGCGAGACGCTCCCCTATCACCTCGTGCTCGACCTGGTGCGGTCGCTGATCGGCGTGAGCGGCTCGTCGGACGAATCGCAGGTCGCGGATGCGTTGCAAAGCGTCCTGCGCGATCTCCTCGGCGACGGCTGGATCGAGACGTCCGCGTACCTCGGCCACCTCCTCTCACTGCGGCTGACGCCCGAGCAGCAGGCGCGGCTGTCGGTCCTCGAGACCGAGGCGATCAAGCGCTACGTGGCGTCTCTCATCCTGGTGCTCCGCGCCGTCAGCACACGCGGTCCGGTGGTCGTGGTCTGTGACGACCTCCACTGGGCCGACGCCGCGTCGGTCGACACGCTCCTGCAGCTCCTTCCGTCGCTCGCAGGTCTGCCGGTATTCTGCATCCTCAGCTCGCGCGTCGAACGCAAGGCCACGGGCTGGCGGCTCATTGCTGGCGCCCGCGATCTCTTCGGCGATGCGCTCACCGAGCTCCGCCTCGATCCGCTTTCGCTCGAGGACAGTCGCTCGCTCGTGTCGAACCTGCTGCGGATCGAGTCGCTGCGCGCCGACACGCGGGATCTCATCCTCGCGAAGGCCGAGGGAAACCCGTTCTTCGTCGAAGAGGTCATCCGCATGCTCATCGACCGCGGCGCCATCGTGCAGGAGGGTGACCGCTGGATCGCGACCGAGCGCGTCGCCAGCATCGACATCCCCGACACGCTCCAGGGTCTGCTCCTGGCCCGCATCGACCGGCTGCCGCAGGAGAGCAAGCGCACCCTCCGCGTCGCATCCGTCATCGGCCGGCAATTCGGCGTGAGCATCCTGCAACGTCTCCTCGAGGCGAAGACCTCGTGACCGTGCAAGCCGAGCTCGGCACGCTCGAGGCCAGCGGACTCGTCGAGATCGCGGCGCTGCAGCCCGAGCTCGAGTACCTCTTCCGTCACGCGCTCGTCCAGGACGCTGCGTACGGCTCACTGCTGAAGCAGGATCGCCGGACGCTTCATCGCGCCGCCGCGGAGACGCTGCTCGCGCTCTATCCGGAGCGAAAGAGCGAGCTCGCCGCGGTCGTCGCGATGCATTTCGAGCACGCCGGAGAGGCGACTCGCGCGGCCGAGCACCTCGTTCTCGCGGGCGAGCACACCTTGGAGCGCTTCGCACACCGCGAGGCCGTCGCGTTCTTCAATCGCGCCTCCGCGCTCGCGGACGAGTCGCAGCCTGAGCTGCGGCTGCGCGCGGCGATCGGCGGCGCGAAGGCCGGCTGGACCTACAACGAGCCGGGCGCCGACATAGACCGGCTGGAGCGCGCGCTCGCCGGGACCGATAAGACGGCTCGCCAGCTCGTGGCGGAAGCGTACTTCTGGATCGCATTCCTCCGTCGCCAGCGGGGCGAGGTGCCGGAGTCGAGTGCGGCGCTCAAGGACGCGGAAGCGCGCGTCGCGGAGATCGGCGCTGCGCTCGGCGACACGAACGCGGGCGCGCTTCCCAGAGCCTTTATGGGCTCGTACATCGCCTTCACCGGACACCTGCGCGAGGGAGCCCGCGAAATGAGCGAGGCCCTCGACGCGATCGAGGCGAAGGCCGACCCGCTCTCCACGGCGATGGTGTGCGGCTTCCTGACCATGGCGTACGCCCGGCTCGGCGAGTTCGCGAAAGCGGAGGAGGCGCTCGCGCGCTCCGAACGGCTGTCCGATCTGGGTGGTGACGCGATCTCGCGCGTCGACGTGTTGATCGCCAAAGCCGCGATCCAGCTGGAGCGCGGTGATTTCGACGCGGCCTCCGCGCTCTCGCTCGAGTGCGCCACGAGGGCGGACGAGCTTGGCGCGAACGCCTGCGTCGTCGGCGCGAGCGCGCTGTACGGCGTCGCTCGGCTCGCGACTGATGACGCGCGCACGGCCGAAGCGCCACTGGAACGCGCGAACGAGCTCTCGCTCGTGACGAACATGGCGCCGATGCGCACCGCCATCCAGAGCCTTCTCGGATCGGTCCGCGCGCGCCTCGGTGACATGCCCGCCGGCGTCGCGGGTTGGAACGACGCGCTGGCCGGCGCGCGCGCGATGAGCGACCGCTTCGGCGAGGCGTACACGCTCTGGGGCCGCGCGCGCACCTATCAGCGCGAGCCGGCGCCCGACTGGACGGCCGTACTAGGCGATCTCGACAAGGCGGTCGAGCTCTTCCGCGCGATGGAGGCCCGGCCGGCACTCGCGCGTGCGCTCGGCGACCGCGCGAACGCGCTGCGCGCAGTGGGCCGCGTCGCCGAGGCTGCTGACGCCGACCGCGAGTCGCACGAGCTCAGCCGCGAGCTCGGCCTCTTGGATCTGCCCTAGCTGGTCGGCGTCTCGTCTCCGCCGCTGGGGATCGCGATACGCACCGCGGGCAGCATCACGGTGAAGCTGCTGCCACGATCGATGCCGGCGCTCTCGACGCTGATACGTCCGCCCTGGGCCTCGACGATCTGCTGACAGACCGCGAGCCCGAGGCCCTCGCCCTCGGTCTTCTCCGCCAGACGCGGCGAGCGGAATCCGCGCTGGAAGACGTGCTCGACCTCGTCGGGCGCGATGCCCGCGCCCTCGTCCTGCACGACGAACTTGACCTCGTCGTCGCCCGGGATGATCTGCAGCGTGATCGCTCCGGTCTCGGGCGAATACTTCGCGGCGTTCCGCAGCAGGTTGTCCATGACCTGGGCGAGACGCACCGGATCGATGCGCGCGAGCGCGGGCTGATCCGGCTTCACGAGCCACGCGTCGCGCCCGGTGAGCGCGCGCAGCCGGCCGACCGCTTCCGTCGCGACCTTGACGACGTCGGCGACGTCCTTCTCGAGCGCGGTGCGGCCGAGGAGGTCCGAGATGATGCGATCGAGTCGTGTGAGCTGGTCCTGCACCGCGCCGAGGTTGCGCGAGATGAGCGTCGCGTAGCCGTGCACCGAGGTGAGCGGGTTGCGCAGCTCGTGCGCCGCCATCGCGACGGCGTCCTCGCGTGCCTGCAGAACGACGCCGAGGCGCTCGGACTCGACGCGCAGCTGCTGCGCGTCCGCGCGGTGGCGGTCGCGCTCGCGCACCAGGTCGGCGATCGCGCCGGCGACATGCGCGAGGCGGCGGATGAGCGCGAACTCCTGCTCGGAGAGGACGCGGTCGCTCGACAGCGCGAGCAGGCCACGGCCCTGTCCGGCGGTGACGACGACCGCGGAGCGAGCGTCGAGCTTCGCGAGGAGCGGCCGCGACCAATGGGCGCCGTTGCCCACCAGCAGCGCTGCGGCACCGCCGCCGCGCGCCAGCTCCACCGCCGCGTCCTTGGGGAGCTCGCCCGTCAGGACCACGCCATCCGCCAGACGCACGATCGCCGCGCGCCCAGCGACGGCCGCGGCCGCCACGGTCAGCGCCGCGAGCGTGCCCGCCTCGGTCGCCTCGCGCGGGCTCTCGGCGAGCGCGTCGAGGGCGTGGGCGGCGGCGTCGCGCAGGCGCTCGGCGTGCTCGGCGCGCTCGTTCGACGCCACCAGGGGCGCGATGTCGGCGATGAGGTCGCGCGCGATCGTCTCGATCTGCGGCGCGGCCGCGACGTCGGGGGGCAGGATGACCGCGGCGAAGCGGGGCTCCTGGGTCGGCAGGCGCTCGACGAACCCCGGACGGCCCCCGAGCGACTCGCGCAGGGCCGCCTCCTCGGTCCCGAAACGGACGTGCACGGCACCCAGCGCGAGGATCTGTGTCTTCAGCGTGTCCAGCAGCGGGGTGCTGCCACGCGCCTCGGCGAAGGCGCGCAGGGCATGACCGTGGCGCCGCATTCGTTCGCGGTCGGCGGTCGCGCGGACGGCGCTGTACACGAGCTCGGCGCTGATGAGGCCGATCGCCACGAGCGCTTGGACGACCCAGAGCGACGTGGCCGGGGCCTCACCGGTGCGGAAACCGAGCGTGAGGTCGTAGGCGAGGATCGAGGCCGCCGTGGCGCCGAAGACACCCAGCGGGCCGCGCCAGAGCGCCGCGTTGGCGATGGCGAATCCGTAGAGGATCCAGGTCGGTGCGTCCAGCGGCAGCGCGAAGACGATCGCGGTCGCCGTGACGACGTCGAGCGCGCTTCCGACGAGGGAACGGATCTCCGGCCAGCGGCCCTCAGGGCCGTAGCGGAGGGCCACGGATCCGGCGAGGAAGATCGGGATGGTCGCCGCCGCCAGCGTGCTCGAGCGGTCGCCTGCCAGCAGGACGAGCGTGGTGGCGAGCGCTGCGGCAGCGAGGCGAAGACGCAGAGCCGCCCGTTCGGTATCGAGAGCGAAGACCGCCTCCCCACGCATGCCCGAGTAACGCACCGTCAAGCGAGCACAGTACGTGGAAAAGTCCCTACCAAACGTTCGTTTGGGCGGGTACCATGACCCGGTGACGAGCATGAAGCGGGCGGTCGTCGTTGGCGGCTGGCGTACTCCATTCGTAAAAGCAGGTACGGACTTCGCCGATCTCGACGTCCTTGACCTTGCGAAAGTTGCGACCGCAGAGACACTGGCCCGCACGGAAACGGCGGCGCGGGACGTCGATGAGGTCGTCTACGGCAACGTTTCGCGGCCGGTCGCGTATCACAACCTCGCGCGCGAGATCGTCTTGGGCCTGGGAATGCCGTCGAACATCTACGCCGCGAGCGTGGGCATGGCCTGCGCCTCCGCGTGCGTCGCGATCACGACCGCGGCCGACCACATCGCCGTCGGCACCGCGACCTCTGCGCTCGCCGGCGGTGCGGAGAGCCTCTCGAACGTGCCGATCACCTACACGCCCAAGCTCGCGCGCGCTCTCGTGAGCGCGTCGCAGGCGAAGACCCTGCCGCAGAAGGCGCGAAGCTTCGCCGACGTGCGTCTGGGCGACCTCGCGCCGGTCGCGCCGGGCATCCGCGAGACCAGCACCGGACTGACGATGGGCCAGTCCGCCGAGCAGATGGCCGCCATCAACGCCATCCCGCGCGACGCGCAGGACCGCTGGGCGCTCCGCAGTCACGCGAACGCCGCACGCGGCTGGGAGGACGGCCGCCTCGGTCAGGAGGTCGCGCCGCTGTACCGCAACGGGCGCACGGTCACCGCCGACGGCCACATCCGCCGCGACACGACGCTCGAGAAGCTCGGCACGCTGCGCCCGGTCTTCGACCGCGCGCACGGGACGATCACCGCCGGCAACGCCAGCCCGCTCACCGACGGTGCCGCGACGGTGCTGCTCATGTCAGAGGACCGCGCGCGCGCCGAGGGACGCACCGGCCTCGTCGCGATCCGCTCGTACGCGTACGCCGCCGTCGATCCCGCCGACCAGCTGCTCATCGCGCCCGCCTACGCGATCCCGCTCGCGCTGAAGCGCGCCGGGCTGTCGCTCAGGGACATCAGCCTCATCGAGATGCACGAGGCGTTCGCCGCGCAGGTCCTCTCGACCTTCCACGTCCTCGAGCAGAACGGCGCGGGCCGCGTCGACGAGGACACGGTGAACGTCATGGGCGGCTCGATCGCGCTCGGGCACCCGTTCGGCGCGACCGGCGCGCGCCTGGTCACAACGCTCGCCAACGAGATGCGACGCCGCGGCGTGCGGTTCGGTCTCGCGAGCGCCTGCGCCGCGGGTGGCAACGGCGCCGCGATCGTGCTCGAGCTGCTCGCGTGACCGCGACGTCCGATGTGACGACGCGAATCGTCCCGCCGCCGGTCGACGTGTCGACGATCGCGCCCGCGGGCGCGCGCTACGAGGACGGCGACATCGGCCGCATCGTCGTCGACCGGCCCACCGACCACGTCAACGCCATCGACCCGCCGCTCATCGCCGCGCTCGGGCGCGCGATCGCCGACGCGCGCAAGGCGCGGCCGCGCGGTCTGGTCATCGCGAGCGCCAAGCCCGACCAGTTCGTCGCCGGAGCCGACCTCACGATGCTCGCGAGCTGGCCCTCGGCCGCGGAGATCAGCCAGGCCAGCCGGGAGATCCAGCGCATCTTCGGCGAGCTCGCGGCGCTGCCCTTCCCCACCGTCGCGGCGATCAACGGCAGCGCGCTCGGCGGCGGCTACGAGCTCGCGCTCGCGTGCGACTGGCGCATCGCAGCCGACGCCCCGAGCGTGCGCGTCGGTCTACCCGAGGTCTCGCTCGGTCTTCTCCCTGGCGCCGGCGGCACACAGCGGCTCCCGCGGCTGATCGGTCTCCCGCGCGCGCTCGATCAGATCCTGAACGCGCGGCGCAGCAACGCGCGCCGCGCGCTGCGCGCCGGTCTGGTCGACGAGGTCGTGCATCCCGCGGCGCTCGAGCGCGCCGCGTTCGATCGCGCGCGCGCCGGCCAGAAGCGTCGGGTGCAGGGCGGCGCGTCGCTCGTCGACCGCGCCGCGACCTGGCTCGCGCCGCTGCGCGCGTACGCGCTGCGCCGGGCCCGGTCCGCCGCGATCGCGGAGACGAAAGGTCACTACCCGGCTCCGCTCAGGGCGCTCGTGGCGATCGCGACCGGTCTCGAGCACGGGATGGACGCCGGCCTCGAGGCCGAGGCGCGCTTCTTCGGCGAGCTCGCGACCAACGAGGTATCGCGCAACCTCATCGCGCTGTTCCTACTCGGGCTCGCGCAGCGGCGCGCCGCGTACGAGGGGCTGCCGCGCGGCGAGGCGACCACCGATATCGCGATCGTCGGCGCCGGGCTGATGGGCTCGGGCATCGCGCAGGCCGCCGCGATCGGCGGCGCGACGGTCCGCCTGCGCGACGTCGATACCAAGGCGGTCGGCCGCGGACTCGACGCCGTGCGCAAGCTCACGACCGACGCGGCGCGCAAGCGCGTCATCGAGCGCCGCGAGAGCGCGCGGGTGATCTCGCGCGTGACCGGGACGACCGACTACTCCGGCTTTCGCCGCGCCGACCTCGTCATCGAGGCCGTCTTCGAGGACATCGCTGTGAAGCGCAACGTCATCACGGAGCTCGAGGACGTCGTGCGCGACGACGCGGTCATCGCGACGAACACCTCGGCTCTGCCGATCGCCGAGATCGCGCGCAACGCACGGCGTCCCGAGCGCATCGTCGGCATGCACTTCTTCTCGCCGGTGCACCGCATGCCGCTGGTCGAGGTCGTGCGCCCCGAGAAGGCCGACCCGGCCGCGCTCGCGCGCGTCGTCGCCGAGGCGCAGGCGATGGGCAAGACGGCGATCGTCGTGCGCGACACGCCCGGCTTCTACACCACGCGCGTCCTCGGCTTCATGCTCGCGGAGGCGATGCTGCTGCTCGAGGAAGGCGCGCGCATCGAGGACGTCGACCGCGCCATGGTCGCATTCGGCTGGCCGATCGGGCCGCTGGCGCTCACCGACGAGGTCGGTCTGGTCGTCGCGCGGCACGTCGGCGAGACCGTCGCCGCGGCGCGCGGCATCACGAACGCCCCGAGCGCGGTCCAGCGCTTGACCGACGCGGGCATGCAGGGCAAGCGCGGCGGCCGCGGCTTCTACCGCTACGAGGGCAAGAAGCGCACGCCCAACGCCGACGTGTACGCGCTCATCGGCCTGACACCCGGCGCGCAGTGGCACGGCGAGGAATCCGCACGGCGCCTCACGCTGCTTTTCGCGAACGAGGCGGCGCGCTGCCTCGACGAGGGTGTGCTGCGCTCGCCGGCCGAGGGCGACCTCGGCGCGGTCCTTGGCGTCGGCTTCCCACCGTTCCTCGGCGGTCCCTTCCGCTGGGCCGACACCGAGGGCGCGGTGCTCCGCGACGACCTGAAGCGGCTCGCCGAACGCCACGGCGAGCGCTACCTGCCGGCCACGTCACTCGTGAAGGGGAGGCGCTTCTATGCCTAACTACTTCCTCGAGAACCCCGACCTCGTCACGACCTTCGATCGCGTCGCGCGCTGGGACCAGATCGTCCCGCTCAGCGAGGGCAAGGACGCCGACGTCCCCGACACGGTATCCACCTGGCGCGAGGTGTTGTCCGTCGCGGGCGAGTACATCGGGAGCGAGGTCGCGAAGCGCGCGCGTCAGGTCGACGAGCTCGGCGTGATCCGCGAGAACGGCAAGGTCTCCCTCAGCGAGCCGCTGCAGGCCAACATCAGGGGGCTTGCCGAGCTCGGTCTCGTCGGGCTCTCGTTCCCCAAGGAGTACGGCGGCAGCGGGCTCCCGTTCACCGTCACTGCGTTCGTCATCGAGATGCTGGCGCGCGCGTGCGCGAGCACGATGATCCAGAACGGCATCGCGTACACGGCGCCGGCGGCGATGATCTACCGCGACGGCGACGACGAGCAGAGGGAGCGCTACCTACCGAAGCTCGCGCGCGGCGAGATCAGCGGCGCGGTCGCGATGACCGAGCCCGAGGCCGGCTCCGACGTCGGCAATCTCTCGACGACCGCGACACATCGCGACGGCTGCTGGTTCCTCGACGGGCGCAAGCAGTTCATCAGCGCCGGCAACGGCGACTTCGTCATCGTCCTCGCGCGCGCGATCCCCGGTTCGAAGGGACTCGAGGGGCTGGGGCTCTTCGTCGCGGACCGATGGATCGACGACTCGGGCGCCCCCGGCCCGGCGCGCGAATCGGCGGCCGCTCGCGAGAACTACCAGGTCGAGCGGGCCGAGCACAAGTTCACCATCCGCGGCTCACCCACGTGTTCGCTCGTGTTCGAGGGAACGCGCGCGGTGCCGCTGGGAAAGATCGGCGAGGGCTGGCGCGGCATCACGCGCTTCATGAACGAGTCGCGCATCGGCGTCGGCATCCAGGGGCTCGGCATCGCGCAGGCCGCGCTCGCCGCGGCGCAGGACTACGCCGCGCGGCGCGTGCAGATGGACCGGCCGATCCGCGAGCACCCGATGATCGCCGAGATGCTGATGGAGATGGAGACGACGGTCGCCGGTCTGCGCGCGCTCGTCGTCGAGGCTGCCGCGCTTCAGGACGCCGTCATGCACGGCGCGGACGAAAGCACGACGTGGCGGCTGCGCGAGCTCACGCCGCTGGTGAAGTGGTACGGATCCGAGGAAGCGGTGCACACCTGCCGCCGCGCGCTGCAGATCTTCGGCGGCTACGGCGTCGTCACCGAGTACGACGTCGAGCGCCACATGCGTGACGCGCTCATCACGCCGATCTACGAGGGCACCTCGCAGATCCAGTCGCTCATGGCGGTGCGCGACCTCATGCGCTCGCTACTGCGGAAGCCGCAGAGCCTGCTCTCCGGCGGGCCGAGCGTGACTCTGGCGAACGCGAAGTTCGACGGCGAGGCCGGACGCGATCTCGCGGCGGCGCGCTCGTCGCTGGTGTGGACCCTGCGCGGACTCACCACCAGGCTCGCGCGTAAGGGCGGCGTAGGTCTGCTGCGCGGCCGCCGTCAGCCGAGCGACGAGGAGATCGCGCCGTTCATGCTGAACGCCGAGCGCATCACCGAGACGCTCGCGCACATCCACGTCGCGCGCGCGCTCGGCGAGCAAGCGAAGCGCGTACCCGAGCGCACGCCGCTCTTCGCGCGCGCCGCGCGCCGCGCCAAGCTCGTCGCGCAGCGCAACGCGAAGGAGATCGGCGACGGCGACGGCGGCGTGTTCGCGCGCATCGCCGAGTACGAACGCGACCGGAGCGCGGCCCGCACGTGACGCTCAGCTCGCGCGCCGCTCCGCCCTCCCGCGGCGCGCGGAATGGCCGCGACTCCACGCGCGAGGGCGAGATCCTGACCGCCGCGGCCCGGATCTTCCGCGAGAAGGGCTACCACGGCACCAGCATCCAGGACATCGCCGAGGCCGTCGGTCTGCTCAAGGGCAGCCTGTACCACTACATCCGCTCGAAGGAGCAGCTGCTCGCGCGCCTCTTCGAGGGTTCGCTGGGCGACACGATCGCCGAGCTCGAGTCGATCGCCGCTCGCGATACGAGTCCGACCGAGCGCCTGCGGGACATGGTGCGCGTGTACGTCATGTCGGTGACGGCGAACCTGGATGCAGTCGGCATATACCTGCGCGAGTGGCGCTCACTTCCCGCGCCGGAGCTCGCGCGCGTGCGCGCGCGGCGCCGCGCGATGCGGCGCCTGTTCGAAGACGTCATCGCCGAGGGGATCCGCCGCAAGGAGCTCTCGGTGACCGACGCGAAGATCGCCGCGCTCGCGATCATCGGCATGTGTAACTGGACGTACGAGTGGTACCGCCCGCGCGGGAGGCTCACGCCCAACGCGCTCGCGGACGAGATGGCCGACCGCGCCGTCGCGAGCGTCAGCTAGGGATCGGTCGCGCCGGCGCGACTAACACCCGTCGCGCTCCCCCCACCTGAGGGAGACCCTTCGTCGGCCGTTGGCGCGTTAATGGGCGTGTGAACGAATCGCAGCAGCAGAAGCAGAGGGACAGCGACGAGCTGACCCAGCTGGTGATGGGCGTCCTGTTGATCGCCTTCGCGGTCGTCGCGATCGCAGTCCTCATGGCCGCCCGCGTCGCGGACGTCCTCTCTCGTCCCTACTAGGGCTCGGGACGTTAGCCCGCCGGTCTTGACCGCGCGCGCGGGCAGGCCGAGACTGACGGCTTGCTCGCTCGGCTGACGAGCGTCATCGCCATCGTCGCCATTGTCACCACCGCTTGCGGCGATCACCTCACCACTCCCGCGCCGCAACCTTCCGTCACCGTCAGCCCGAAGCCGACGACCCTCTCGTTGGCGGAGCTCATCAAGAGCGGAAAGCTCCGCGCCGCGTTCAACCAGCTGAACATCACCTGCGTGCAGACGAACGCGCGGGGCGAGACTGGACTTTGCGTCGAGATCGCCCGCGAGCTGGCCACGCAGCTTCACAGCACGCTCGTCACGTCGACGTACAACAACGGCGCGGCCCTCATGGACGCCGGCCGCGCGGGCGACTCGGACGTCGCGTTCGTGACCCTCGACTTCAATCTCCCCCAGCCGGGGATCAACGCGACGGCCGCGTACCTCGAGATCGAGCAGACCTACCTGGTGCGGGGCGACTCGCCCTATAACTCCGTCGCCGACCTTGATAGAGCGGATGTGCGGATCGCGAGCTTCAGCCCGAGCCCGATCGAAGTATTCCTCAAGCAGAACCTCAAGTACGCGACCGTCATCGACGTACCGAGCATCGCGCACGGTGTGACGCTGATCGAGCACGGCGAGGCGCACGCCTATGCGGGGTCGCGCGACGAGGTCGACGACGGTGGGTGGCGGCTCGCGAACGGCCGCGTGCTGACGGACTCGATCACGCGGTTCCGGTGGGGAGTCGTCATGGCGAGCGGACGGAGCGATCTGTTCGCGTACGTCACGCAGTTCCTGGATTCGTCAAAGAAGAACGGCTTCATCCAAGACGCCATCGAGACTTCCAAGGTGTCGGGCGCGCGCGTGGCGCGCTGACTCTTTAGCGCGCGACCAGGCCCATCGCCTGCCACACCGGGACGGCTAGCGCGATCGCGACCAGCCGGATCACAGTGAGCGCAGCGCCGACCTGCGTCCCCTGACGGTCGTCGAACGCCTCGCCACCCGTCGCGTCGCGCGCGATGAGGTACTCGAGACCCTGATACGGCAGCACCCACACGTTCGCCGCGACGAGGACGACGAAGCCGGCAACCCAGGGTGAGATCCCGAGCGCCGGCGCGGCCGGGACCAGGGCGAGGCTGAGGAGCACCATCGCCGGGCGGCTCGGCAGAACGATGCGGCTCAGCATCACCAGGACCGCGAACGCGACGACGAGCACGCCCGGCGAGCGCAGCCCGCCGGTCGCGTCGAGCAGCAGCGCCGAGATCCACTTGTCGACTCCCCCGCCCTGCAGCACGGCGCCGGATCCGAGCAGCACGCCGAGGAACACCAGGAAGCCCCAGTCGAGCGAGGAGCGGAACCGCTCGCGGTCGATGACGCCGGCGGTGACGATCACGAGCGCCCCGAGGGCGAGCCAGGCGGCGTCGACCTGAAGCAGCGGCTGCACCACGAGCCCGACGACGAGCACCGCGAGCCCGGCGATCGCGACGCGCTCCTGACGCGACAGCGGTCCGAGGATGCGCGCCTGCCGGCGGATCGTCTCCGCCGAGACCTCGGCCTGTCGCTCGGGCCGGAGCATGAACAGCAGTACCACGAGCGCGCCGATCAGACACGCGATGCCCACCGGTGCCGCGGCCCCTAACCAGCCGATCCACCCGAAGCGACGCTGGTCGTCGGCCGAGAGCAGACCGACAACGAAGAAGTTCGTCGCGAGACCGGTGAGGAAGACGCTCGAGAAATACCAGTAGCCGACCAGACCGGCGAACGCGAGCGACGCGCTGCCCTTGCTGCGCGGCGCGTGGCCGAGCGCGCGGGCGAGCTCCTGCGCGAGCGGCGCGATCGCCGCGACGCGCGCGACGGAGAGCGGCACGAGCGGTGTGAGGACCACGCCGCCGAAGACGAGCGCGAGTAGCTGCCCGGTGTGCGTCGCGGGGAACGCGCGCAGCAGCATGAGCGCGGCGCGGAAGAGCAGGCCGGAGCGGAGCATCGCCGCGGCGAGCGCGAGCGCGCCGAGGGCGAGCACCCACGAGGACGACGCGAAGCCGGAGAACGCCTGCGCGACGGTCGCGAGGCCGAGGACGCCCCACGCGCCGGCCATCGCGAGCGCGACAGCGAAATCGGGTACCGGCTCGAGGAGCCACGCGACGCCGGCGCCGACGAGGATCGCGAAGATGTGCCAGCCGGTGATGCTGAGACCGGCCGGCGGCGGTATCCACCACAGCACGACCGGGACGGCGACCGCGGCCACCGCGCCGATGAGACGCGAGCGCGCCGCGCGCGGCCGCGGGCGAGCGTCGAGAACGAGCGGGCGCGCCTCGGCGAGCTGCGGCGCGCCGACGAGCGCGCGCTGGCGGCGATCGAGGGTGTCCGCGAGCGCGGTCGCGACGCGCAGACCGATCTCGGGCCGCTCGCGCACGAGCTGTTCGAAGCGCTCGCGCGGGAGGCGCCAGAGGCGCGCGTCGGTCGTCGCGTGCACGGTGGCGGTGCGTCGCGAGAGGAGCAGGCCCATCTCGCCGAACGTGCCCGGCGCACTCACCTGGCCGACCTCGACCGCGCCGTCGGGCGAGTGGACCGCGGCCGAAAGCTCGCCGCGCTCGAGGAGATACAGCTCGTGCGCCTCCGTGCCCTCGCGCGTGATCTCGGCGCCGGCCTTGACGTCGATCGGCTCGAGCGCGCCCGCGAGGCGCGCCAGGCTCACGCGATCGAGGTCGCGGAAATACGGAACGAGCCGGAGGAGGCGTTCGAGTGCGTCAGCGTGGTCGTCGGGCACGGCGGGCGGAGACTAGCGGCTCAGCCGATGGTGCAGATTCTCCCCGCGGACGAATACAAGGACCAGTTGCCCAACGAGGACGAAGGCGATGAGTCGCGAGCGCCAGCGCGGGTAAATGCGTGGTCAAGCCGCCCGACGGTGCACGGTCGGTCGGCGGCCGGCATGCGCCTGCGGCGGCCAACGCGGCCGCCGCTTTCGATCTGCGACCCCGGCGCGATTTGAACGCGCGACCAACAGCTTCGAAGGCTGCTGCTCTATCCGCTGAGCTACGGGGTCGTGCGTGAAAAGTATGACCTAGTACGACAGTCCTATTCCACCGACACAGCCGACCTGCGCTATGTATGCGGGTGAAGACGTGCACGCGCTGCGGCAAGACAAAGCCGCTCGATCAGTTCCCGCCGCGCCGACGTGGTGAACCCAGACTCCAGAGTTGGTGCCGTGCGTGCTTCGCCGCGAACAATGCGCGCTACTACCGCGGACACCGCGCGGCTCAGAAGGCCCGACTTCGGCGCAACACTGCGGCACGACGCCAAGAGAATCACCGTCGAGCCATCGAATATCTCTCAGTGCATCCCTGTGCGGATTGTCGTGAAACGGACATCGTGGTCCTTCAGTTTCACCACCTAGGCCACAAGATGGCCAACGTGTCGGCTCTGATCGCGGCCGGTGCCAGTTGGGCAAGTGTCCAGGCTGAAATCGCCAAATGCGAGGTCCTTTGCGCAAACTGCCACCGTCTGCAAACGGCGACCGCGCGGCCGGAGCTTGTGACGACTGACGCGGTCGCGATCAGACCGGAACGTCCAGCTCGCCAAGCCATCCAAATTCAACTCGGCGAGCAGCTTGAACTCCGGGTCTGCCGAGTCTGCGGTTTGAGCAAGGCGCTCATCCAATTCCCTCTTCGATCACGCGAGAAACAGACTCGGCAGTGGATCTGCCTTGAGTGCCAGCGCGCCTACACAAACGGCTGGTACGCGCGCAATTCGGAGCGGAGCATCGCCGCTGCCGCAAAGCGCACGCGGTCGCGCCGGAAGAGCGCTCGCGCGAAGGCGGGCGTAGTGCGAGTCGCTTGTGTGGACTGCTGCGAGGCGAACCCACTGCTCTTGGACTTTGATCACTTGTGGGATAAGCGCGCAGACGTTAGTTACATGATCCACGCGGGGATGTCCTGGAAAACGATCGAGACCGAGATCGACAAGTGCGTGATCCGGTGCGCGAACTGCCATGCACGGAAGACAGCACGTGAACAAGGAAGTTACAGACTTGAAGCTTGATTACAGCGACCCGGGCGGGGATCGAACCCGCGGCCCTCACATTCGTAGTGTGATGCTCTATCCGCTGAGCTACCGGGTCGATGCGATAAGGATGTCATTCTACCCAACCGGAGGTGCGCGATGCCAGGTAAGAAGAAGTTCGGCGACGACGAAGAAGAACCCGATCGCGACCACTGTCCCAAGTGCGGTGTGAAGCTCACGCAGGGCGAGAAAGATTCCGAGCGCTGCCGCAACGGCCATCCGCTGACCTAAACCGGCTCTGGCGCATCTAGGCGCGCGGCGTCGGCGCGTCGGTGAGCTCGAGCGCGTAGAGCGTCCAATCGCCCGGGACGCCTTTCAGCGATACCTGTCCGCGGTCGACGAACTGGAGGCCCGAGCCGGTCATCAGGTCCCTCACCGTCTGCGACACAAGGATCTCGCCCGCGCCTGCGTGTGCCATCACGCGCGACCCGAGGCTCACCGCGATGCCACCCACTTTCCCGGCGACGATCTCGCACTCGCCCACGTGGATCCCGATGCGCACGTCGACGCCGACCTCTCGAACACGAGAACGGATGGCCACCGCGCAGTCGATCGCCCATGAGGGCGTGCCGAAAGTGGCGTAAAAACCGTCGCCGGCGGTGTCGACCTCGACGCCGCGGTGCCGCTGAAGCTCAGCGCGAATAACCTGATGATGGCGTTCGACCAGATCACGCCAGCCCTTATCTCCGGTCGAGGCCGCGCTCGCGGTGCTGCCGACGATGTCCGTGAACAACAGCGCCGAGAGGAAACGATCGGTCTCGAGCGTGGTAGCGACGTCGAGATCGGGCGGCCGCGCCTCGTGCACGTGAAGAACCTGGCCATTCGCCAACCTCCAGGCACCGAGGTCGCGCATGCGCCCGATCTTTGCGGTCCGAAGCAGGGCGGCCACGGCTTCGCCGACGAGGATCTGGCCGTGTTGAGCCCTGGACTTCAAGAGGAAGGCTGTTATCACGGCAGACCCGACGTACCGGCTCCCTTGGAAGACGGTCTGGCCGGCCTCGATCCCATATTTGACGCGCATGACGAGATCTGGGTTCCGCTCGTTGTGTCGCCCGACCGCTTCGGCGATCTTGATCGCGGTCAGCACAGCCTCGCTGGGCATCGAAAACACCAGATGAAACACGTCCGCGGCGCGGTCGACCTCAGCGCGTTTCGATGGCAGGGCACCGCGGACGACGCGATCGTACGCGACCAAGAACCGGACGACTTCTTCTGCGGGCCGGCTCTCGACGAGCCGGCCGTAACCCATCATGTCGGCAAAGACGTGCGTGCGCATTGCCGCTCGCATCGGAGGATTCTGCGCCAGGGCACGCGATTATTTGAAGCGTCGTCACGGGGAAGCCGAGTTCGCCACAACCCGGCTCGGCAGTTGCCTGTAGGTCCGCGAAGACGACTCTCTTTTTCCGCCCCACCTGGCACCGCCCCCAGCCATCATGTCGACCCGAATTTCCTCGATAGGTCGACCCGCGCCCGCTCAAATGATCTGACGTACGCGAGGACGCCCGACGAAGTTCGCCGGGCGTCCTGCGCGCGGTTGCCGAACGGTTAGCGGGCGCTCGAGAACGCGGGCT
>Ga0114129_10005853_pt1 | contig 17410 bp, 15 predicted proteins | sample RhiMetdeltSRZDD1_FD_80071 | JGI IMG/M metagenome (GOLD analysis project Ga0114129, IMG submission 80071) | Populus rhizosphere microbial communities from Tennessee, USA - Rhizosphere MetaG P. deltoides SRZDD1 (version 2) (version 2) | ecosystem: Host-associated > Plants > Roots > Rhizosphere >... | reverse complement strand
CGACGGCGCCGGCGATGACCACACCGTCGTCACGGATCGTGCGCCCGCCACCGCGGGCGAGCGCGGCCGCGGCGGCGGCGACGAGACCATTGTCATCGATCGGGCGCCGGCCACCGGCGAGAAGCGCGCGGCCAGCGACGACCGCACGATCTTCCTGGGTCGCGCGGCGGCGGCACGGGACGAAGCGCAGCACGACCAGAGCGACGCGACGGTGATCATGGATCGCCTTCCGGCCGCGCCCGTCGAGGCGCCGTCCGTGAGCGGCGATCAGACCGTGATCATCGACGCTCGTCCGGCGGCGCCGGCGCGCCGCTTCGACGTCACGCGGCACGCGCGCGCGTGGCTGCGGCGCCGACGTCATCCATCGGGCCGGGGCGCCATCGCGCTCGCGCTCACAGCGCTGGTGCTGGCGGGCGTCGCCGCGACCGCGCTCTGGAAAATGCGCGCGCCGATCGAAGCGGGAGCGGGTCTGAACGAGTTGCAGAATGCGATGGCGGCTGCGCGCGCCCGCGCCGTGGAACTGGACGCGCAGACGCTCGCGCCCGACGCGTTCTCCGCCGCGGAGCGCACCGCGGCCGCCGCCACCGAACGGGCGGGGACCGGGCCGCGCGAATCGGGCGCGAACACGTATCGCGAGGCCGCGGCCGCGTACGATGACGCCGCCAAGCAGGCGGGCGCCAAGCGCGCGCAGCGCGCCGAGGCCGACTCCGGGCGCGCGGCGATGGTGGCCGCGAAGCAGGCGACGCGCGCGACCGGTGAGGATCTTCGCGCCGCGCAGGCGCACGAGCAACGCGGCGACACCGCGTACACCGGGCGTGATTTCGGGGCGGCCGCGCAAAGCTTCCGGAGCGCCGCCACCCTCTACACCAAGGAGCCACCACCCCCCGCGACGGCGTCGCCGGCACCCGCATCGCCGGCGGTGCCTGCTCCCGTGGTGCGCGCGACCCCATCGCCCCCATCGCCGCCGGCGCCGCCGGGGGACGCCGGGTCGCCCGCGGATCCCGCGGGCGCGGTACGCGCGACGTTGAACACCTACGTGCGCGCCATCGAGACGAAAGACCTCGCCCTCCTCCGTCGCGTCCGCCCCGGCCTCGACGACGCGGAGCTCGGGCGCTGGTCGCGCTCGTTCGCGATCACCCAGAGCCGGAAAGTTCAGCTCGTCTTCCACGACATCGCCGTGGACGGCGACCGCGCGCGCGCCACCGGCCGGCGGGACGACTTCGTCGCCATGGCCGACGGCCAGCGCATCCACACCGAGACCCGGTTCGTCTACACGCTCAAGCGCCAGGGCGAGGGCTGGGTGCTCGACGAGTTGCAGGAATCCCGCGAGACCTCGCCCCGCGCCCGGTGAGCGCGGCCCCGCCCTCCGGCGGCGTGACGCCGACGGAACGGCTCACCCGCCGCTGCTGCATCGTGGGCGGCGGTCCCGCCGGCATGATGCTCGGTCTGCTGTTCGCGCGCGCCGGCATCGACGTCGTCGTGCTGGAGAAGCACGCCGATTTCCTCCGCGACTTCCGGGGCGACACGATCCATCCCTCGACGCTCGAAGTCATGCACGAGCTCGGGCTGCTCGACGACTTCCTGCGACGGCCGCATCAGGAGCTGACCCGTCTCGACGCCCAGGTCGGCGACACCGCGCTGACGATCGCCGATTTCTCGCATCTGCCCACCCGGTGCAGGTTCATCGCGATGATGCCGCAGTGGGACTTCCTCGATTTCCTGGCCGCCAACGCGCGCCACTATCCGTCCTTCGCGCTCCGCATGGAGACCGGGGTCACGGAGCTGCTCCGCGACGGTGAACGCGTCACCGGCGTGGTGGCGCAGACGCCGCGTGGCAGCCTCACCGTTCGCGCGGATCTCGTCGTGGGCGCGGATGGGCGCGGGTCCACCGTGCGCGAGCAGGCCGGGCTCCCGAAGGTCGACCTCGGCGCGCCCATGGACGCGCTCTGGATGCGCATCGGAAAGGGTCCGGGGGATCCCGCGCAGACGCTCGGACGCATCGAGCCGGGCCGGATCCTCGCCCTCATCGATCGGGGTGATTACTGGCAGTGCGCGTTCGTGATTCCCAAGGGCGGGTTCGATGCGCTGCGCGCACGGGGGTTGCCCGCGTTTCGCGACGAGCTGGCGCGGCTGGCGCCGTCGCTCCGTGCGCGCGTGGGCGACCTGCGGGACTGGAGCGACATCAAGCTGCTCACGGTGCGGGTGGATCGCCTCCGCCGCTGGCACCGCCCCGGTCTGCTCTGCATCGGTGACGCCGCGCATGCGATGTCGCCGATCGGCGGCGTCGGGATCAATCTCGCCATTCAAGACGCGGTGGCCGCGGGAAATCGGCTCGCGCGTCCGCTCCGCACGGGCGTGCTCACCGAGGCGGATCTCCACGCGGTGCAGCGCCGCCGCGAGCTACCGACCCGGCTCACCCAGGGTGCACAGCTGTTGATCCAGAATCGCGTCATCCGCGGCGTGCTCGACACGGCGGGCGGCGCGCCGTTCAGGCTTCCGCTGGCGCTGCGACTGCTGCGACGGTGGCCGTGGCTGAGCCGGATCCTCGGCCGCATCGGCGGCATCGGATTCCGTCCCGAGCACGTCGAGACCGCCCCCGTGAAGACGACCTCGGCGCCGTCATAGCGTGCGACGGCTGTCCGGCGCCTCGGAGTCGACCCCGCGGCCGGCACAACACGCGCGTCTGACTATGACGCGCCCAGAAAATACCGGCGGGGGTCGAAGAGGCGGACGAGCCGCAACTCCTCCGCGGTGGGCGGATCCAGGTGTCGCAGGCGAGGCGCAACCGCGAGCGACCACCCGCACGCTTCCCGCGCCGCGCTCACGGCGGCGGCTTCGGGGCGATCGCCGAACACGCCCGTGAGCACCAGATCGCCGTTCGGCTCCGCTTTCTCGTAAACGCCGTGGTCGGACACGACCGCGGTCACGCGCGGGCCGGGCGCGGTCACGTACGGGACCTTGTCCACGAACCGGCCGCGCGTCTGCGCGAGCGTCACCACGACCTCGCGCGCGGACGACGTGATGTCGTTGGCGCCGCCGGAGCCGGTGATGTACGTCACTCCTGGCACCATGGTGGAGTTGATGTTGCCGTGCTTGTCGATCTGGCCGGCGGCGAGCGAGCCAAGACAGCGGTTCTGCCCTCCGCCCATGAAAATGCCCATCGTGTGCACGATGTCGGTGAGCATCTTCGAGGACGGGAAATTCCGGAACGAGAACACGAACGGCTCCGCCGGCCTCGGCAGATAACCGATCATCCCCGTCTCCGCCATGATCTCGACATCGACGCCGTCCGCTTTGAGGTCGTACGCGGAGAGCCAGGCGGCGAGGTTCGAGTTGCCGACCCCGGCCAGGTACGTGCGATAGCCGTGTGCGCGCACCTTGTCGCTGAGCACGCGCGCCGCCGCCACCACCATGCGCTCGGCGCCGTTCACACGGTCGTCGGGACCGAGGCCGTCCTCCAGCATGGCGAGCTCGCTCACCCAGGCATCGCTGTGCGCGCGACCCTTGAGCTCCATGACGCGGCGATAGCCGAGCTTCTCCACGTACGCAGCCTGGTCGCGGATGTCGCGCATCCATTCCCGGATCCACGCCTCCGCCGTGTCCGGACTGCGGAACGCCCGGCGCACGTCGAGGATGAAGTCGGGATCCTCCGCATACGCCTCCAGCTCCGGGACGTTCATGCCGTACATGCCGCCGGGGTGGGAGCCGAACGGCGCTTCCACCACCGCCGCCACGTACTGGCCGGGCAGGCGGACGAGCTGGGCGTGCCGCCGGATGAAATCCGTGGAGACCACCTTCTCCACGCTCACGATGGCGCCGCCGCGCGCGGCCATGGCGCCGTAGAAATTGTCGTTCAGGGGCGCCGCCGCCAGCACGTTGCCGGCGCGGTCGGCCGCCCACGCGTGGAAGAGCGCGATGTCCGGGTGGAGCGCGCGCACGAAGCCCACGCGTCGCCCGCGCTCGGCATCGTCCTCCGCGAACGGCGCCGCGGCGGCCACGAAATCGCCGTCGCGCGTGTTGTCGTCCTCCATGCTCGAGCCGAGCAGCGAGCGCGTGGGCAGGAAGGGAACGCCCATGGCGCCCGCGAGGACGCGGAGCGGCAGCGTCAGCATCGACCAGTTCTGGACGGCGAGTCGCCCCTCGACGATCGCGCGCGCGATCAGCGGCTGCGGGGTCGGAAACGGATAGCCTTCGCCCACGAACGTCGTGACCAGGCGCTGGACGAGATTCCCGAGCACCAGCGCCGTCCACGGCGATCCGATACCGGTGAGTGCCAGCGTCCATCCGGGGCTGCGCCCCCACCACTGTCGCACCAGCTCGCGCACGAGCGCGTTGGGGCGGCCGTGAGCGGTGCCGACGTAGATCGTCTGGCCGGGCGCGATGAGGCGGCGCACCGCCTCCTCCAGGCTGGTGACCTTGTCCGGTCCCTCGGACGGCGGAATGGTAAGGCGGCGCGCGATCAGCTCGCGGTAGGCGCTACGCATGTCAGCGAGGAGCGAAGATGCGCGCCTTGAGCCGGCGCGGCACCCAGATCGCGAGTAGCCGCGCCGCGCGCCCGATCTTGTCGAGTGCCTCCGGGCTTCCCGGCCAGTACTTGAGCACGATCTTGCGATCGACGTAGTTGAGCAACCCGTCCACGACCACCGCCACCAGCAGCAGGTCGTCGAGATACCCGAGCACCGGCACGAAGTCCGGGATGAGGTCGATCGGGCTCATCAGGTAGGCGAGGGCGGCCCCGAGCGCGATCTTGACACCCCGCGGAAGAACGGGGTCGCCCACGAGCCGAGCGATGACGCGAATCACGTCGGGGACGGCCTTCAGCAGTCTCTTCATTCACTCCAGGCTTTCGGCGACCAGCTCGCTCACGTCCTTCACGTCCAGGTGCTCCTCCGCCTCCTTGACCTTGCGCCCGAGGTCCACCATGGCGAGACAGAACGGACACGCGGTGGCGACGACGTCCGGTTTCGCCTCCAGCGCCTCTTCCACCCGGATGATGTTGACGCGCTTCTTCGCGGGCACCTCCATCCACATGTGACCGCCGCCCCCACCGCAGCAGAGCCCGCGCTCACGGCGGCGCGGCAGCTCGATCACGCGGAGTCCCGGCACCGCCTTCGCGGTGTTGCGAGGGGCGTCGAAGATCCCGTTGTAGCGGCCGAGGTAGCAGGAGTCGTGGAAGGCCACCGTCTTGTCGATCGCCCGCGTAGGCACGATGCGGCCGGACGCGAGGAGCTCCTCGATGACCTGCGCGTGGTGCAGCACGGGATAGGTGCCGCCGAACTGCGGGAACTCGTTCTTGATCGTGTTGAAGCAGTGCGGGCAGTGCGTGATGACCTTCTCGAAACGGTACTGCTTCATCGCCTCGATGTTCTCTTGCTGCACCGTCTGGTAGAGATACTCGTCCCCGAGCCGCCGCGCCACCTCACCGTGGCAGCGCTCCTCGGACATGACGGCGAAGCTCACCCCCGCCTTCTTCAAGATCTTCACCACCGCGCGCGCGATCGACTGATTGCGCTTGTCGTACGACGCCGAGCACCCGACCCAGTACAGGTACTCGACCGGCTTGCCCGCCTCCGCCACCGGCACGTCGAGGCCCTGCGCCCACGCGAGCCGCTCGCTCGCGGGCAGTCCCCACGGATTCCCCGCGCGCTGGATGTTCTGGAGCGACTGGGGCGCCGTGGACGGCAGCGCGCCTTCGGAGAGCGCCAGATATCGTCGAAGATCGATGATGGTGTCCACGATGTCGATGAAGGCGGGGCACTCCTGCACGCACGCCATGCACGTCGTGCACGCCCACAGCTCGTCGGGGGCGATGAGCGTCCCGTGGATGGGACCCGGGAGCTGGCCGTTCATGTGGCGCTTCAGCTTCACGATGATCTGCTTCGGCGAGAGCGCCGTCCCTGCCATGTAGGCGGGACACGCGTCCTGGCAGCGACCGCACTCCACGCAGGCGTCGAAGTCGAGGCGCCGCTTCCACGAGAACTCCTCCAGCTTCGAGATCCCGAGGACTTCGGCTTCCTCGATGTTGGGGATGGGCGCGATGGCGCCCCGCGGCGTCAGCTTCGAGAAGAAGACGTTGAGCGGTGTCGTGATCAAGTGCATGAAGTACGAGTACGGGATGATCGCGATGAAGCCGAGCGACAGCGCGGCGTGGAAGAGCCACACGCCGAGATGCGTCCCGCGCAGCGCGGGCTCCGACATGCCGGCCGCGAGCATCGCCTGCCCGAGCGCGTAGCCGACCGGCGACCACGGCGCCCACGCCGGCTGCACGACGGCCAGGCGCGCCGCCTCCATCACAAAACCAGTAATGTTGATCACGAAGAGGAGGGTGAGGACACCGGCGAAGCGCCCGGTGGGATCGATCCGCGCCGGCCGCCGCACGAAGCGACGGTACACCGCCATGCCGAGGCCGATGACGAAGAAGAGCCCGAAGAGGTCGAGCGTCGTCTCGTAGAAGAGGTAGAACGGGCCCTGGAGGAGCTTCGCGTTGAAGAGCGGCAGCGCGATGTCGTAATCGATGGTGGCGAGCACGGTGCCCATGAACAGGGCGAGGAATCCCCAGAACATGATCGCGTGCATGATGCCGGGGTACGCCTGCGCGAGCGTGCGCGCCTGGCCGAGAGCCTGAACCGCGACGAGGCGAATCCGCTCCGGGATGCGATCGAAGCGATCTTCGGGGCGGCCCGCGCGCCACACGCGCACGCGCTGGACCATCCCGTAGGCGAAGATCGCGATGGCGACGGCGGCGCCGACGTAGAGCGCGATCTGCGCCCAGGCGGGGATATTCCAGAACGTATCGCGGAACGGAACGCCGGCCGGCGTCATGCGCGGTAACGATAGCACGCCTTCACGAGCGCGTCAGGAGCCCCGAGCGTCGGAGGACGTCTTCCACCGCCGAGTACGGATCACGCGTGCCGTGCGCGACCTCCTCGGCGATGGCGGCGAGCTCGCCCGTGCGCAAGCGCTGCTCCATCGCGCTCCGAAATTCGTCGACGAGCAGCGTCTCGAACTCGAGGCGGCGGCGCGCGCGCCGACGAGCCTCGAGCGCGCCCGCCGCTTCCATGACGGCGCGATGGCGGCGGATGGCGGCGAGGACATCGGACACACCGGTCCCGCTCTGCGCCTCCGCCGACAGCACCGGCGTCTCCCAGTCGATGTCCTTCGCCGCCGTTGGACCCGTATAGTGGAGATGGGCGGCGAACGTGAGCTCCGCCATGAGCGCGTGCGCGCCCGCACGGTCGGCCTTGTTGACCACGAAGACGTCCGCGATCTCCATGAGGCCCGCCTTCATCGTCTGCACGGCGTCGCCGGACTCCGGAACGAGCACGACGATCACGGTGTCCGCCAGCCTCATGACGTCGAACTCGCTCTGGCCCACGCCCACGGTCTCGATCAGGACCCAGTCGTGGCCGAAGGCGGCGAGCAACTTGGCGACGTCGCGGGTGGCGCGGGCGAGACCACCCAGCGAACCGCGGGTGGCCATGCTTCGGATGAAGACGCCGGCATCGAGCGCGTGCGACTGCATGCGGATGCGGTCGCCGAGCACGGCGCCGCCGGTGAACGGGCTGGACGGATCGACGGCCACGATCCCCACCGTCTGGTGCTCCGCCCGGAGCAGCGCGGTGAGCCGATCGACGAGCGTGGATTTGCCCGCGCCCGGCGGGCCGGTGACACCGACCGCATAACCGTGCTGGGCGCGCTCGTGCGCGGCGCGCATGATCGCGGGCACCGCCGCGCTGCGGTTCTCCACGAGCGTGATCACACGGGCGAGGGCGAGGCGATCGCCGGCGAGCATGCGCTGAACCAGCGTGGTGGGGTCGTTGCGTGAAGGCGGCATGGCGGCGTGTGCCGGCGGCGGGCGGATTGTAACAGAAGGCCGCGGCCCGATGGCCGCGGCCTTGACCACGATGCGTGGCGAGACGCCGCAGCTCCCCGCCCGTTCGGTTAGCCCTGTCGCGGCGGCGGCTGCCGGAACGGCGTGTGGCACGTCCCGCACGCATTCCGACCGAAGTCCTTCATCTGCGCGTCCACCGACGCCGTGTCCTTCGCCTTGGCGGCGTCACGCAGCTTCACCGACTGCGTCTCGAGGTTCTTGGCGGCGGCCTCGAACTCGGGCCACTTCTGCCAGACCTCCGGCTTCGCCTTCGACTTCTCGGTCATCGACCCTTCCGGGAAGAGCGCCGGGATGCGCTGAGCGTTCAACGCCAGCGCCTCCGCATCGACCTCCATCCCCTCCACGTTGCCGGCCTTGTGCTTGTCCTGGAGGTCCTTCCAGAGCGCGCCGTGGAGCTTCATCAGACGCTGGCGGTCGGCCACGGGATCGGTGCTCGCGGTCGACTTTTTCTGGCTCGCGCAGCCGGCCAGCCCGACGGCGCCCACCACGCTGAGGACGATCACCGCTCGAAACGCTCGACGCATTGTCCCGCCTCCTCTATCTGGACCGTGCACAGCACTTACTTCCCGATTTTGTTCTGCACCGGCGGAATCGACTTGAGATATTGCGCGATGGCCCGCCGATCCTCCTTGGTGAGATCGCGGTATCCGGCGAGCGTTCCCTGGATGATCTCCCCCATCAGGCTACCCGCGACGTCGCCGTCCGGACGGTTGCCGGTGCCGAGGTACTCCGCGATCTCCTCTTCCGACCACTTGCCGATCCCGGTCTCGCGGTCCGGGGTGATATTGGCAACTTCCGCGCCTTCAGGACCGTTCGCGGTGCCGGCAAGGAAGCGCGACGTGTCCGGCGTCATCGTCATCGTGCGCGGCGTGTGGCACTCGCCACAGTGGGCCACCGCCTTCACGAGATACTCGCCGCGCGCCAACCCCGAGGTAGGAGCGGTCGCGGGCGGTGTGGCACGAGGCGCGAAAGCGGTCAGCCACGCGGGCAGGAAGACGCTCTCGAAGAGCGGCACGCTGATCTTCTTCGGCTGGTTCTGCCGCTTCACCGGCGGCACCGTCCGCAAGAACACCACGAGGGCCTTGAGGTCACCCTCCGCCATGCCGTTGAAGACCGTGAACGGGTGCACCGGGATCAAACGCTCTCCATTGGGCCGGCGCCCGAGCCTGATCGCGGTGATGATCTGCTCATCGGTCCAGCTCCCGATCCCCGTCTCGCGATCCGGCGTGATGTTGGTCGAGTACACCGTGCCGAACGGCCCGTCGTAGCGCCGCCCGCCCGCGTTCACCGGTTGGTCCTTCGCGGTATGGCAGCCGCATCCCCCCGTCGCGCCGAAGATGTACTTGCCGCGCGCGAGCTCCGCGGGCGTCGCTGTCTGCGCCAGCGCGGGCAGCGGCATCAGTACGACAGCGACGACGGCTGCGCGAGCGATCCAGGTCGTCACGTGTGCTTGAACCACATAACCGATCAGCCGCGGCGCTGGTTCCCGCCCGAAACGTCCCGCGCCCGCGCGGCCGGGGTGAGAGCGGTCTCCATCACGAGCGCATCCTCGCCGGTGTCGTAGTAGTAGCCGCGACGCCGGCCGACGACTCGAAAGCCGAACGAATCGTAGAGGGCGCGCGCCTCGATGTTGCTCGGCCGCACCTCGAGGGCAACCAGGCGCAGGCCACGCTGTCGGGCGTCGTCGAGGACCCCGCGGAGGAGCGTGCGGCCGATCCCCTTGCGCCGGACCGTGGGATCGACGGCGATGTTCGTGATGTGGAGCTCGTCGCCGATCTCCCACAGGCAGACGTAGCCGACAACGACGACGCCGTCGCGCATGACCAGGCAGCGCGCCACCCGGTTCTTTTCCATCTCGTAGAGAAACGCCCCGCGCGACCAGGGCATGGTGAACGAGGCCCGCTCGATGGCGACCACCGAGTCGAGGTCCTCCGCGCGCATCCGGTCAACGGTCAGGTCCACCACGGCGCTTCAGCTCGGCCTCCGACGGCCGCAGATAGAGGGGAACCAGGTTGGCGGTGGTCACCGTGTCACCGGCGCGAAGCCGCTGCGCGCCGAGCCAGGCCACGCTTCCCGGCGACGGCACGCGGCGGTGCGGCGGCGCCGGCTCGGCGTAGGCGGAGTCGACAGTGCCGGCGCCATCACCGAGAACGATGACCGGTTCCGCGAGGCGCCGCGCGAGCTCGGCCGGCGTCAGCGCGAGATAGTCCCATTCGCGGCGCATCTCGGCGCCCTTCCAGCGGTAGAGGCTCGTGTAGACCTCGCCCTTGCGGGCCTCGAGCACGGGGCACACGGGGAGTCCGGCGAACGGCAACGCCGCCGCCATCGCATCGAGCGTGGGGACCGCGGCGATCGGCAGCGCGAGCGCGGTCGCCAGTCCTTTCACCGTGCTGAGTCCGATGCGGAGCCCCGTGAACGATCCCGGGCCGATCGCCACCGCGAGCCCGTGCAGGTCGCGCGGCGTCCACCGCGCGTCGGCAAGCGCGCCATCGATCGTGACGAGCAGGCGCTCCGAGTGAGTGACCCGAACATCGACCAGGTATTCCGCGACGAGTCGATCGTCGTCGAGCAGCGCCACGCCCCCCGCCAGCGTCGAGGTTTCAATGGCGAGGACGCGCATGGGGGCCAGTCTAGCACGCGGTACTCGGCGACGGCCGGGGGCCGCTCCGTGCGATAATGCGTCGAGGAGGACGCGCGGATGCCGGCAGTGCCCCGCAAGGATCCAGCCGCCGTCGAAGCGGAAGTTCGCGAGAAAATCCATCTCGAGATCCTGAAGCGCACGGGCGCGTATCACGCCAACGACCACATCCTGCTGCCGTCCGGCCAGCACACGAGCGAGTACATCGAGAAGACGCTCGTGACCACGGAGCCCTCGTTCACCGAGGGGCTCGGCGCGGTCATCGCCAAGCACTTCGCGCAGTGGCCGGTTGACGTCGTGCTCTCCACCGGTCCCGGCGCGCTGATCCTCTCCCACTGCGTGGCGCGAGCGCATCCGTCGCGACCAGTCGTGATCTACGGCATGAAGGGCCTCTCCGGCGGCAAGCGGCGGGTCACCTTACCCGCGGAATTCCAGCGACTCCTTCGGGAAGGCACCAAGGTGTTGCTCGTGGAAGATCTCGTCTCCACGGGATCGACGCTGAGCCTGCTCATCGACCTCGTCGAGCAGCGTGGTGCTCAGGTGGTGGGGGTCGGATGCCTCTGGCGCCGCACCTCGGTGGATCTCGACAGCCGGCCCGTCTTCAGCCTCGTGAGCCGCGACTTCCCCACCTATAGCGCGGAGGAGTGCCCCCTCTGTCGCCGCGGCGTCCCCTTGAATGAAGAGTTCGTCCACCGTCGCCACCACCGCCGACCGTCCTCGGTGCAGGAGTCCCACACCCCGTAGGTTCGGCGGTAGGCAGCCGCCGGCATCGTTCTTGCTCTGCGAACCGGGTATGAAGCATACGGCGCCCGGATTCCTCGGTTTCCTGACGATCCTCGTCGCGTCTCTCCTCGTCGCACCGTCGGTTGCGTTGGCGGAACCGATCACGGTTCGATTCACCGAAGGCGTGACGCGCGGCTTTCCGGTCATCCGCAACCTCAAGGGCGAGAAGATCGCCCAGGGTGACCTCATCCAGGTCGCGCGGGGTGATCGCGTGGAAAGCAGGATGGTGTTCCGCTTCCGCGATGGCTCGCTCTACGACGAGACCGTCGCCTTCGCGCAGGACGGGGTGTTCACGCTGTTGAGCTACCGGCTCGTGCAGCACGGCCCGTCGTTCCCGGAGAGCATCGAGGCGTGGGTCGACCGCACCACGGAGCGTTACGAGGTGCGGTACAAGGCCGACCAGGAGAGTGTCGAGGAGACCTATCGCGGGCGCATCACGCTCCCCGGCGACGTGTACAACGGCTTGCTCACCACGCTGATCAAGAACCTCGGGCCGGGGGCGTCCGAAACCGTCCAGATCCTCGCGTTCACGCCCAAGCCGCGGCTCGTGAAGATGCTGCTCACTCCGACCGGCACGGAGCCCGTGCTGATCGGCGAGTCTCCGCAGCAGGCGCTGCACTACAAGATCAAGCCTCAGCTCGGTCTCTTCGCGTCGCTGCTCATCGCGGACGTTCCCGACATCAACATGTGGGTCCTGTCCGGCGAGGCACCCGGCTTCCTGAAGTTCGAGGGCCCCCTCTACTTCATGGGCCCCATCTGGCGCATCGAACCCAACTAGAGCCCGCACGCCGAACCGGCTCACCCCGAGCCCCGCGACCTAGCTGCGCCACGGAGGCGTGGTGTGGCCCCGACGGAAAGGCGTGGCCGCGGAAGCGCCCCGGGGGAACCCAACGGTTGGGCCGAGACGCTGCGGCGGCGTAGCTACTCCGCGTAACTACCGCCGACGGAAGGCGTGGGGGGCGGGAGGGGTCCCCGGAAACCCATCCGCCTCGGCCTGGCGTTTCCGGGGACCCCTCCCGCCCCCCACGCCGGAACGGCGCGTGAACTACGCCGCTTCCCAGAGACCTTCAGCCACCCCCGCCGTCTTGTAAGCCTCGCGAATGCGATCGAGGTTCTTGGTGAAGAGCAACCCGATCTTCGCGAACGGCTCGAACACCGGCCCCTGACCTTCGATGAGCGGGAACCCGATCGTCGGGAGCTTGCCCCAGTGGCTGGTGACCGCCGCCGTCACCGCGTTGAGGCGCACGTAGAAGTCCTCCCGCTCCTTGGCCGCCCGCTTCACCATCGGCGTGATCACGCAATCGACGGTCTGGCGCGCGGCGGAGGCAGCGCCCACTGCGGCCTCCGCGATGGGCACCACCGTGACGCCGAGCTCGCCGAGAAACCGCTGGAGGAGCCGGCCCACGCTCTCCTGCAGGAGCAGCTCGGGAAGACCGACCGTCCTCAGCGCGCGCCCGCCCACCTCGCGCGCTTCCGAGTACAGTTGCGTCCGGAGCCATTCGACGTATTCGCGGTTCTCGGCGTCCTTCCACCACTCGCGGAGCATCTTCTTGCCCCAGTAGCGGATCGTCGCGTAATAGATATCGCGCTTCCAGAGCTTCTGGGCGATGCCGGTCCAGGAGTAGAACTTCTCCATCGCCCTGATGGCGCCCACCTGCAGCTCGTAGGGGCTGAGCCGACGCGGCTGGTGCACGGCGTGGTGCCCGTCGTAGAGTGTCCAATTCCGGTTGATGACGTACTTCGCGCCCCGCTCGTAGAGCGTCTCCCAGTCCGGCGAGCCGGGAATGGGCGTGAGGATCATGAACTGGATGGAGTCGATGTCGTGGCGCAACGCGAAATCGGCGGTGGCGTCGAGCGTCTCCAGATCGTCCTCGTCCGACCCGACCACGAACATGCCGTGGATGCGGATCTTGTGGGCGTGGAAGCGCTCGATCGAGCGCTCGATCTTGCCGAGGTCCTGCTTCTTCTGGAAGAGCTTGAGCGTGCGGGGATTGATCGACTCGAAGCCGACGTAGACGTTGAAGCAGTTCGAGTCACGCATGAGCTGGAGCAGTTCGACGTCGTCGACCGTCTCCGTGCGCACCTGCGCCCCCCACGGCGGGGTGAGGTCGCGGTCGATCATCCCGCGCAGGAGCTCCTTCACGCGCTTCTTGTTGGCGGTGAAGATGTCGTCCGCGAAGAACGTGTAGAGATTGCCCTTGTGGACGGTCAGTTCTTCCAGCACGCGTCCGATGGAGTGCGTCCGGAAGGCGTGGCCGTACATGCCCGGCACCGAGCAGAACGTGCACGAAAAGGGGCAGCCGCGGGACGTCGCCACCGAGATGACGCCGCCCGGCTTCCAGCCCGTGATCAGGTGGTAGTCCGGGATCGGGTTCACGTCGAGATTCGGGATCTTCGGGCGCTCGGGATTGTTCACCACCCGCCCGTCGACGAGATAGGACAGGTTCTGGATACCCTCGAGGCTGCCCCCGGTCTCGATCGCGGTCACCAGCTCCTGAAACGCGCCCTCTCCCTCGCCGCGCACGACGAAGTCGGCGTGCTCCAGACCCTCCTCGGGCAGGAACGAGGTGTGCGTGCCCCCGAGGATCGCGATCGCGCCCGCAGCGCGGACGGTGTCGGCAAGCCGGTAGGCCTGCGGCGCCGTGGAGGTGATGGCGGAGATACCGACGAGATCGGCGGACAGCACCTCGTTCATGTCGATATCGTGGATGTCTTCGATGTAGACGCGGACGTCGTAGCCCTTCGCGCGCATGATCGTGCCGAGCAGCACGGAGCCGAGTCGCGGAATGGTGACACGGCTGTACACGTGAAGGTGCGTCGACTTCGGCTCCACGAACACGAGCTTTCGGAGTCGGCGTTTCATGGGCGAGCTCCCCTTATGAGCGGTGTTCGAACGAGAGTTGGGGAAGAGTGAGCACACGCTACATGCGGGACCGTGCGGTTGTCAACGCGAGCGACACTTCGACGAGACCCCTAGATCTCGTGGTCAGGCGCGCACGCCGCCCCCGTATGTTCGCATCGCGCACGCGCGTCCGGCACGCGCGGCTCGCCGCCGCCTCGCGGACCGGGCGAAGCGGGGCCTACTTGGTCTTCGCGATCGGGCGCGGCTTGACGACGGCGGTGGGGCCGACCTTCGTCTTGTCGTCCTTGAGGAGGCCCTTCACCTCGTCCATGAACTGGGCGATGTCCTTGAACTGGCGATAGACGCTGGCGAAGCGGACGTAGGCGACCTGGTCCAGCTTCTGGAGATGCTCCATGACGAGCTCCCCCAGCTCTTTGCTCGAGATCTCCTTCTCCGCGCGCTCGTGGAGCTGCGCCTCGATCTCGACCACCACGTCATCGACGGCCTGCACGCCGACGGAGCGCTTCTCGCACGCCTTCAAGATCGAGCCGCGGAGCTTCTGGCGATCGAACGGCTCCCGGCGGCCGTCACGCTTCACGACGTGCGGCAGCACGTCCTCGATGTACTCGTACGTGGTGTAGCGGCGATGACACTTCAGGCACTCCCGCCGCCGGCGGATGAACTCACCTTCCCGGCCCACGCGGGAATCCACGACGCGGTCTTCGGTGTGGCCGCAGAACGGACATTTCATCCGGCGCTTCTCCCGTTCACTGCACGCGTTCGGGGTAGAGCGGGAATCGCGCGGTCAGAGCCTGCACGTCGCCGCGGACGGCGGCAGCCACCGAGGACGACTGCACGTCGCTGAGCACGCGGTCGATGAGGGCCGCGATCTCCGCCATCTCCGGCTCCCGCATGCCCCGTGTCGTCACCGCCGGCGTGCCGAGGCGGATACCGCTCGTCACCATCGGGCTCTTGGTCTCGAAGGGGATCGTGTTCTTGTTCACGGTGATCCAGGCGGCGTCGAGCGCCTCCTGCGCCTCCTTGCCGGTCACCCCGCGCGGGGAGAGATCGAGGAGGATCAGGTGCGTGTCCGTGCCTCCGCTCACGAGGCGGTATCCGCGGGCACGGAGCGCGTCGGCGAACGCGCGCGCGTTGGCGACGATCTGCCGCTGGTAGTCGCGCCAGGCCGGCGTGAGCGCTTCCTTGAATGCGACCGCCTTGGCCGCGATGATGTGCATGAGCGGCCCGCCCTGGACGCCCGGCATCACGGTCTTGTCGAGCGCCGCCGCGTGCGCGGCCGTGCACATCACCATGCCACCCCGCGGCCCGCGCAGCGTCTTGTGCGTGGTGGTCGTCACGAAATCGGCGAGACCGACCGGCGACGGATGAAGCCCCGCCGCCACCAACCCCGCGGGGTGCGCGATGTCGGCCATGAGCGCGGCCTCCACCTCGCGGGCGATCTCCGCGAAGGGCGCGAAGTCGATCGCGCGCGGAAACGCGGAGCCACCCGCGATGATGAGCTTCGGCCGGTGCCGGCGCGCGAGGTCGCGCACCTGGTCGAGGTCGATGAGCTCGGTATCCTTGCGCACCCCGTAGGCCACGATCGAATAGAACTTCCCCGAGTAATTCACGGGGCTGCCCGCGGTGAGATGGCCGCCGTGGGACAGATTCGGACCGAGCACGACGTCGCCCGGCTTCAGCAGCGTGAAATAGACGGCCATGTTGGCCTGGGCGCCGGAGTGCGGCTGCACGTTCGCGTGCTCGGCGCCGAACAGCTCCTTGGCGCGCGCGATGGCCAGCTCTTCGGCGACATCGACGACCTCGCAGCCGCCGTAGTACCGGCGACCGGGATAGCCCTCGGCGTACTTGTTCGTGAGCACCGAGCCCATCGCTTCCAGCACCGCGTCGGAGACGAAGTTCTCGGACGCGATCAATTCCAGATTGCGGTGCTGGCGCTGCGCCTCCCGGGTGAGGACCTTCGCGATCTCGGGATCGACGTCAGCGAGCCGGAGCATGAGCCTCGCGACCTCCGGCGCGACTGCGCTCGATCTCGGTCACCTTCTCCACGCGCCGGGCGTGCCGTCCTCCCAGGAAGTCCGTCTGGAGCCACGTCTGCACGATGGAAATCGCGGTGTCCTCTCCCGTCACGCGCGCCCCGAGGGCGAGAACGTTGGTGTCGTTGTGCTCGCGCGAAAGTCGCGCCGCCTCCACGTCGCCGCAGACGGCGGCGCGCACGCCGGGCAGCTTGTTGGCGGTGATGGCCATCCCGATGCCGGTGCCGCAGACGAGAACGCCGTACGCCTCGCCCTCACTGACCACGGCCGCGACGGCGGCCGCGTAGTCGGGATAGTCGACGGAGTCGGTGGAATGCGTGCCGCAGTCGAGCACCTGGAGCCCCCGATCGCGCAGCCAGGCCTTGATGTGCTCCTTGAGCAGGAACCCGGCGTGGTCCGCCCCGACCGCGATCACCGCCATCGCCGGCAACCATACCGGTTGGGGTCTCTCGCTGTCAAGCCAACAACATCTCGGGCCCCGTCGCCTGCCGCTCGGCGGACGGCGGCGCCTCGGCGGTCATCGCGACCTCGGCCTGACGAGCGCGTCGGCCGTGGTCGTGCTGAGCGGAACGTCAACGGGCGAGGGCGGCGGCGGCGCCGAGCGGAAACTCCCGTGATTCCGCGACGGCTCCCTCGACGCCGGCCGCGACCAGCCGCGGGACGTCCAGCCGGGACTCCGCCGCGGCCACTTCGGCCTCCGACGTGCGCGTGGCCGGATGCTTCGGCACGAACAGCGTGCAGCAGTCGGCATCGGGCTCGATCGAGATGTCGAAGGTGCCGAGGCGACGCGCCTGCTCGGTGATCTCGAGCTTGTCCATGCCGATGAGCGGGCGCAGGATCGGCAACCCCGCCGCCTCGTCGATGCGCGCGATGTTCGAGAGCGTTTGCGATGCCACCTGCCCCACGCTCTCTCCCGTCGCGAGCGCGAGCGCGCCCCGCCGCCGCCCCAGCGCTTCCGCGATGCGCACCATCAGCCGGCGATAGACCACCACACGCGCGGGCGGTGGCACCGTCAGCACCACCTCGCGCTGGATCTCACCGAAGGGCACGAGCAACAGCTCGGAGGCGTACTGCCATTCCGTGAGCCGCTCCACGAGCGCGCGCGCCTTCGCCTGTGACGTGGGGGGCAGGTACGGCACGCTGTGGAAATGCACGAACACGACCCGACAGCCGCGCTTCATCATGCGCCACGCCGCCACCGG
>Ga0114129_10005851_pt1 | contig 17413 bp, 8 predicted proteins | sample RhiMetdeltSRZDD1_FD_80071 | JGI IMG/M metagenome (GOLD analysis project Ga0114129, IMG submission 80071) | Populus rhizosphere microbial communities from Tennessee, USA - Rhizosphere MetaG P. deltoides SRZDD1 (version 2) (version 2) | ecosystem: Host-associated > Plants > Roots > Rhizosphere >... | reverse complement strand
TGACTTGCGACTTGTGATTTGCGACTCGTGGGTTGTGACGTGTAGGCGAGACTGGAGGCCGTCGTGAAGTCAACGTTGTTCGTGTGCCTCGGCGTGTTGAGCGCGTTGTCGTTGCCTCTCGGAGCGCAGCAGCCGGTGATGCCGCCGACGATTCCGTTCGAGTCCGTTCCGAACCCGCTCAAGCTGCCGCCGGATATCTACTTTGGCGAGGGCGCCGGCGTCGCCGTGAATTCGAAGGGGAACGTCTTTGTCTTCTCGCGCGGCAACAGCACCGGGCCGTCGTACATGGCCACCGCAGCGCAGCTGCTCGAATTCGATCCGAACGGCAAGTTCATTCGCGAAATTGGCAAGAATCTCTATGCCTGGTCGTTCGCGCATGCAGTGCGCATCGATCGGCAGGACAACATCTGGGTCGTCGACAAGGGATCCGACATGATCCTGAAGTTGACGCCCGATGGGCGCGTCGAATACGTGTTCGGACGCAAGGGCGAAGCGTCGCACTATCAGGTGCCGCCGGATACGGCATCAACGCTCTCAGGACTGCTGCGCCGCGCCGGCCTGCCGGCCAATCCGCCGACGCCGAATACCCCGCGCAATCCTGTTCCCGTTCACCAGGACGGCTATTTCAATCAGCCGACCGACGTCGCGTGGGATTCGCAGGGGAACGCCTACTTCAGCGATGGCTATGTCAATTCGCGTGTGGCCAAAGTGAGCGCCCGAGGCGAGTGGCTGACGTCGTGGGGCTCGCTCGGTTCTGGACCAGGCCAGTTCGACACGCCGCACGGCGTCGCGGTCGCGCCCAACGGAGAGGTATTCGTCGCGGACCGCGGCAACCGACGCATTCAGGTGTTCGACGGGACCGGTAAATTCATTCGTCAGATCACGATCGACGTCCCGGTGCCGAGCGATGCCAAGGCGGCGATCGGCGCGCCGCCCAAGGACTTGACGACCGGCTCGCTGGCGCCAGGCGCGCCCGACGCGCTGTGCATGACGCCCGGAGCGAATCCTGTGCTCTTTGCGGCGGATCTCTATCCGGGTCGCGTCTACAAAGTCTCGCTCGAGGGCAAGGTGCTCGGCGTCTACGGCAGGAGCGGCAAGAACCTCGGCGAGTTCGGCTGGCCGCACGCGATAGCGTGCCCGTCCGAGAACGAGATCTGGGTGGCGGAGCTGTTGAACTGGCGGATTCAGAAGCTCGTCGTCAAAGGCGGACAGCGAACGGGCCGGTGACGAACGTGAACCGCAGAGCGGCGGGCCCGCCTTCGCACGGTCAATTGAATCGGATTGCTCATGGCTGACACGCTTTGGCAGGACCTACGGCACTCCCTCCGATCGCTGCGCCGGACGCCGGGCTTCACGGTCGCGGCGATCCTATCGCTGGCTCTGGGAATCGGCGCGAACACGGCTATCTTCACCATCATCCGTGCTGTTCTCCTCAAGCCGCTTCCCTATGCCGACCCCGATCGTCTCGTGCAGCTCTCCGAGCAATGGCCCAATTTCAGCGGCGCAAGACCGGTTTCCATGCTGAATTATCTCGATTGGGCCAGGCAGAATACGGTGTTCGAGCGGATGGCCGCCGTGTCGTGGGGCAGTGTCACGGTCGGCGACGGCGCACAGCCCGTTTATGTTGCAGGTTCGCTCGTGTCACCGTCCTACTTTGAGGCATTCGGATTGCGGGCGGCGCTCGGACGCACGTTCGCGCCTGATGACGGCGAGCCGGGCAACGAACGGGTAGTCGTCATCAGTCATCGTTTGTGGGTGTCGCAGTTTGGAGCGGATCCGGCGGTTCTCGGAAAGGTGGTTCGCCTCGATCGTCAGGCCCACACGATTATCGGCGTGATGCCTCCTCAAACCAGCCTGGAGTTCATCGAGACCCAACTCTGGAGACCGCTGACCTTCGACGCGCTGCCACCGCGAGGATCTCGCGGGTTGCGATATGCCGTGGCCAGGCTGAGAGATCGCGTCACTCTCGCGCAAGCCCGCGCGGAGATGAGCGCGATCGCGGATCGCCTGGCGCGTGACTACCCGGAGTCCAACAAGGGCTTCGGCATCCTCGCGGAGCCGTACCCCCGGCCGATCGGTCTGAACGTTGAATCGTCTCTGTACGTGCTGTTTGCGGCTGTGGTCGTCGTGCTGTTGATTGTCTGTGCGAACCTCGCCAATCTCGCGCTCGTCCGAGGTGGCGTGCGAGCGCGCGAGGTCGCGATCCGGACCGCCCTCGGTGCGAGCCACGCCCGGCTCGTTCGTCAGTTCTTGACCGAGCACCTGTTGCTCGCCGCCGGGGGCGCTGTCTGCGGAGCTGTCGTGGGCTACGGCATGCTTCAGACAATGTTGCGCCTGATCCCAACGTCCGGTCTTCGCGCCGCGTTTCCGCCCGATACGGCTGTCGTGATGGACGCGCCCGTGTGGTTGTTTGCGCTCAGCGTCTGTCTGATCAGCGGGATCGCGTTCGGATTGGCGCCGGCCATCGCCGCCGCCCATGTACCACTGATCGACGCCATCAAAACGGAGGGAGGTCCCGGCATCACCGCGGGCCGCGGGCAGAGAAGGGCTCGCCGGCTCGTCGTGGCCGCGGAAGTCGCACTGGCGTTCGTGCTGCTTACCGGCGCGATCCTCCTCATCCGCAGCCTCAATACCCTGACCGATCGCATTGCGGGCGGTTTCGATTCGACCAATGTCTTGACGGCCGGGCTGCCAACCGCGCCGACTCGATTCGAATCTGGAGTGGCCCTCAACGGATATCTCGATGAGCTCGCGAGTCGCATTCATGCACTGCCTGGAATCGATGAAGTGGCGTTTGCAGATGCGTTGCCAACCCAGGGAACCCCCTACGGCACCCGGTTCCAGATTGCAGGGCAGACGCCAGTCGACTACATCAATCGGCCGAATGCCGGCTTCAAGGTCGTCAGCTCGTCATACTTTCGCGTTGTTGGTCTTCACCTCGTCAGTGGCCGAGTGCTCGACGATCGCGACCGCGAAGGAGCGCCATTCGTTGTCGTCATCAACGAGAAGTTTGCGCGGACCTATTTCCAGGGAACCGATCCGGTCGGCCAACGCATTCTCATGAGGCGAGCTCCCATCCAAAGCGGCGCGACGGCAAGCGGTCCGGGGCGCCAGACGACGCCACCCGCGGACCTTGATTGGGCGATCATCGGGATCATCGCCGACGAGGGGGTGTCGCCCTTTGATCGCGTCATCGAACCAGCGATCTATGCGACCCGCGAGCAGTATCCGAGGAGCAACTTGGCGCTCGTCGTGCGGACCACGCTGGCTCCGGAGACCGTCCAGGAATCGATTCGCAAGACAGTAGCCGCGTTCGATCGTGACCAGGCGCTTGCCGATCTCAAGATGCTCGACCTCCTGAAAGCCGAGGATGTGGCGCCCGACCGTCTCCGATCGATTCTTCTGAGTACGTTCGCAGCGCTCGCTGTTGCGCTGGCCGCCATTGGCGTCTACGGGGTCATGGCGTACTCGGTCGCGCAGCGCACGCGGGAAATCGGGATTCGTGCAGCGCTGGGCGCGAGCCGGTCAAATCTTTTGGCGCTGGTGTTGCGTCAGGGAATAGGCATCGTCGTGTTGGGACTCGGCGCTGGCTTCCTCACAGCTCTCGGTGTGACCCGCCTCCTGGCAACATTCTTATACGGCGTCGAAGCCTCGGACCCCGGAACGATGATTGCCGCAGCCGGCGTTCTGACTGTCGTGATTCTGCTGGCCTGCTATTTCCCGGCTCGCCGCGCGTCGCGAGTCGATCCATTAGTGGCGCTGCGCGCGGAATGAGCGCGGAGCTGGGGTCATGTTTCTCGCAGGCGTCGTGGAGCGCCGATCACACCGCACCGACAACTGCAGCCCGCGCTCCGACGCGGACGCAATCGGCAACAGCTGCACGACCGCGCGGCAGAAGGAAGTAGCGCCGCTCACTTGCTGGCCCTCGCAATCCGGTAAAGCTTCGTTTGAGTCCGCAGAATCACGCTGCCGTTCACGACTGCCGGCGATGCCAGCGCCATCTCGTTCAGGGAATTCTTTCCCAGCAGCTTGAACTGGGGACCGGCTTGCACGACAAACGTGTCGCCGTCCTCGCTCAGGAGAAAAATCTTCCCGTTGTACGCCCACGGTGAGGCGGTGAAACCGCCGGCTTCGGGGTCGATGCGCTGGCGGCCGTAGACCTGCCGTCCCGTACGCGCGTCATGACAGAGCAGAAAACCGCGATCGAGCAGCGTGTAGTAGTAGTCGCCGTAGACGATCGCCGATGTCTGATAGGACCCGAGCGTCGGCTGAAACCAGACGACCTGCTCGTTGCTCGTTTCGCCCGGCTTGAGCGAGATGTCGCCGGAACCGCCCGGGCGGACCGCATACACCGGACGAGGGAAATCGCCCGGGTACCCGGAGCTGAAGTACAGCAGACCATGCTGGGCGAACGGCGAGGGTGCCGTCAGGATCGTCATTCCCGACAGCTCCCAGAGGAGCTTGCCGTCGAGATCGTACGAGCGAACCTTGCCGCTCGCCGACGTGATTAACTCGGTGCGGATCCCGTTCTCCCAGATGTACGGCGTCGACCAGGTGGCGGCGGCCTTGTTCTCGTCGCGCTTGACGGTCCAGACCTCGGCGCCCGTTCGCTTGTCGAACGCGGCCATGAACGAGCTCGTGAGGTTGTCGTGCACGATGTAGACGCGATCCTTGTAGACCACCGGTGAGCTCGCCGTGCCCATCTCGAAATATGTTTCGTGGGCCGGTACATTCCGGGTCCACCGCACCTCGCCTTTCAGATCCAGCGACGCCACGAGGCCGATCGCGCCGAAGTAGACGTACACCGCATCGCCATCGATGACGGCGGTCTCGGACGCGAAGCTGTTCTTGATGTGCCTGCCGATGGGTGGAACCAACCGCGCCAGCTCTCGCGACCAGCGGATCGTGCCGGTCTGGAAATCGACGTCGTACACCATCCAGCGGTTGAGGGCGCTCGATCGCGTCTTGCCGTGCTCGTCACCGGGATCGTACAGCCCTTTCTCGGGGGCCGCCTCCCGCCCTTCGCTGATCGCCGACGTGAGCACGATGTGATCGCCCTGCACGACCGGCGAGCTCCAGGAGAGGCCCGGCACGTCGATCCGCCAGACGATGTTGGTGGTCGGGCCCCAGGTGTCCGGCAGGTTCGGATCGTCAGCCGCGACACCAGCCTGGAAGCCGCGAAACCGCGGCCAATCGTCGGCGGCCAGCACCGGAACGAGAAACGCGACCGCAATGGCGACGCTGAAGATACGAGATCTCATCAGCCAGGCCTCGGGAACACGCAACGCTCAGAAGTCCACTCTGACGTTCACCCGGAAGAACCTCGCCAGCAGTACCGACGTCGGCTGGCCGAGCGCCGCTCCGAACGTCTGGGTCTCGGACAGTACCGGGCTCGCATTCAGCAGGTTGAAGAACTCGACCTTCGGCAGCACGCGAGACCGGCCGAACTTGAACTCCTTGCCAAACGTCATGTCGAATTGGTTGATGCGTTGGCGGTACGAGCTGCCAGGCTCGTACAAGGGCACGTTCACCGACGTCTGAGTCAGCGTCGGCACGATCGCTCGGTTCACGCTGTAAGTTGCCTGCCACGTGTCGTCGCCACTGGTCGGAGCGTTCGAGGAACTCTGAAACACGGCGCTCAGCCGCACGCCGTACCGCAAGGGATACGTTCCGGCCACGCGGAAACTCGTCTTCAGCGGCACTTTGTAATTCCGGTCATCACAGAAACGCTGGTTGTTCGGATCGTCCACTTCGCACGTGACGTTCAGAATCCGTCCCGTCGACGTGGAAATCGACAGCCTGCCGTCGGTCCGGATCCGCGCATTGAGCGCGACGTCGAAGCCGTTGTAGACGCGATGGTTGTTGTCGGTGTTCGTATCCAGCTCGTTGAGCAAGCCGAGTTTCGACGGGCTGAGGTTGTAAACCGGCAGCGTTTCACCGTTGTTGCGGGGATCGGGGATGGTGACGAGCGTGTAGTCGGCGAACGTCGTGGCCAGGTTGTCGGTCCACACCAGGCGATGGAACGTGCGGCGGTTGTAGCTGACCGACAGACCGACGCGAGGCACGAGCTCGTGATCGACGCCGAGGCTGTACAACCGGTTGAACGGTGGCTGCAAGTCGGGACCCGGATTGCGGTTTCGCCGGAGGCCGAACGTCCGGTTGGTCGACGGCCCGAGCTCGCTTTCCTGCGCGATATCGTCGCCGTTCGAGTCGTTCCACGTGCGCGTGTCGGCCGATTCGACCGCCGGATTGTACCGGCTGGCATAACTATTCTGATACTCGACGAACTTCCCGAAGCTCGCCTTGATCGCCGTCTTCCCGCGACCGCCGAGATCGTATGCGACGCCCAGCCGCGGCGACAGGTTGTTGTAGTTGATCACCTTCGACTTGGCGTCGAAGTGGCGCGCGAACGTGAAGCGCCCGGCCGGCTGGTCGAGCGCCGGGAATGAGTTGTCGAGGTGGTCGTAGCGCAACCCGGGCGAAATCGTGATTCGTCCGGTCGTCCAGGAGTCCTGCACGTAGAGACCGGTGTACTTGAAGTTGGTTTGCGAGCCGACGTTGGGGCTGTTGCGCGTCTGCACCGAATCGGCCTTGCCGTTCCGGTACAGTTGCACGAGATCGCCGTTGAAGCTCCTGTCGTACCTGGCGATTCCCCAGCCTTGCTGCCCGCCGACTTTGAACGCGTGAGAGCCGGTCACGTACGAGAGCGCGAATGGCACCCGCTGATTGGGAAGGTAGTAGCCATACTGCCCCGCATTGTAGGCACTCCATCGCGTGTTGAGAATCACATCCTGCTTGGCGATATCGCCGTAGTTGGTTCCCGGTGCGCACGCGTCGAACGCCACGAAGCAGGTGGCCAGCTTCACTTCGGGCTGGTACAAGCCGAGCGATTGGTACTTCGTTCGGCCCCATCCGACCTCCAGCAGCAGCCGCGAGCTGATCGTCGAGGTCCACTTGGCCTGGGAATTTCCCTGCCAGGGATCCGTCCGCCACACGGAGCTCGCCTTGGGCTCCTCGCCGGCCACCAGATCGTAGCGCCCGACGTTCTTGACCTGCTTGTCGTAGTAGCCGGTGATCTTGTTGCGCGCGCTCATCTGGAACGTCAATCGCCCGCCGATGTTGTAGAGATGATTCGTTTCGGCGGCCTGGCTGCCGTCCGGATTGAAGGCGTTGGCGATCCGTTGATTGAACGCCCAGTCCCGCCACGACGCGAAGAACCACAGCCGGTCACGCTTGATCGGTCCGCCAAGGTCTGCGTCGGCGTCCCACGTCTTGTCGAGGCCCGGCGGCACCGCCAGTCCCCGCTGTCTCAGTTCGTCGGTCATGTTCGACCCCTGCATCCGATGATTCGCGAACATGAACGTGGAGTCGCCCGAGAACTGATTGCCGCCCTGCCGCGGGATCATGTTGACGTTCAGCGCGCCGCTGGTCTGCTCCGCGCTTCCCCCGCCGAGGCTGTAGGTCATCTCGACCATGTTGTCGTAGCTGGCGTAGGTCCCGGGGTTGTCGACCCCCGCCATGACGCTCATGCCATCGATCTGAACCTCCGCGGTGTCGCGCGATCCGTACACGAACACCTTCGGCCCGCCGCTCACCGTCGTCGCGGTGGAACCCCCCACTTCGGGTCGCTTGACGATGAACGCTTGCGTGTCGGTGTCCCAGGAGCGCGCGCTCGGCAGCTCCTTGAGCAGCTGCTGATCGAGCGAGCTGCGTCTCTGGGCGCTGCGGATGTCGACGGTTGGACTGGCCCCGGTGACCGTCACCGTTTCCTCCAGCGCGCCGATCCGCATGTCCGCATTCACGTTGGCCGTGAAGTTGCTCGGGAGCTCGATGCCTTCGCGGCGGACTGTGTTGAAGCCGGCGAGCGTGAAGGTCACCAGGTACGTGCCGGGTCGCAGATCGACCACGCGGTACTGGCCGGCGCTGTCGGTCGTCACCGAGCGCGAGCCCTCGATGAGCGCCGGGCTGCTCGCTTCGACCGAGACACCCGGTATGACGGCGCCCGAGGTGTCCTTGACGACCCCGGCGATGGCGCTTTGCGCGAAGAGCTGCGCGGGAGCGATGAGCGCAGCCGCGAAAACCAGACCCAGGCATCCGACACGTGAGCGCATTGGTCCCTCCCACCGTGTGAAGCTACACACCCAGCCGTCTCCGAGGCGGAGCGATTTTTCTCTGTACGCGTCAATCTACGGGCAAGCGGTGCTCCATTCGCGGCAGTCCTTCGGCTCCGTTCCTTTGATCTCGACGAAGATCGACCGCCCCGGCCTGCTCGGATCGTTCATCACTTCCGCGTGCGGGCCGAGTCCTGCTTTCGTGTAGGTGATGCCGTTGGGTGCCTTGTTGTAGATGCTCTGCGTGAGCGAGCTGCCGGCGCCCTTCGAGCCGTCGGGGTTCAGCACGCCGATGCCGCCGCCGGGCTCGATCCCGAAGTTGAGGATGTCGCGGATGTGTTTGTGTTGAAACACCTCCTTCGGCCGGCCGACCTGCTCCCAGACGATGACGTGCTCGTTTTCGAAAAGCTTCGTCGCCCCTTCTCGCGGAAACTGCGGCGGCCATTTGTGCTGAGCTGTTCGATCGCCTTGTGCCCCGATGACTGCCACGCCCACCACCGTCGCCACAGCGCAGATGCCGAGCACAATAACCAACCGACGATTGAGACGTTTCACGATGCACCTCCGCGAAAGAACGAGGAACGCGAGTTCGCGACTCTTATACCACTACCAGGCTGTTGAAAAGCGTCAGCCTGAAGTGAAAAGTGAAAAGTTAAAAGTTAGAAGACTGAAGAAATCTGGCCAGAACGTAGTGTCCGCCTTCAGGCGGACCGCTCTAGGGCGCGCCGGCGCGAGCAAGGCCCTCACGCGCGGCAACCGATGTCGGTTCGAGCGACAACGCCTCCGCGAAAAGCCCGGCCGCTCTCGCGGCGTTGCCCGACTGGAGCTCGAGCAGCGCGAGGTTGGTATACGTGGCGCTATCACGAGCATCGAGACCGAGGGCCGTCTCGAACGACTGGCGCGCCGGCCCGGTCTGGCCGAGGCTCGCCTGAATGGCGCCCAGGAGGTTGTGAGAAACCGCTCGGTGCGGGTCGATCTCGATCGATTGCCGCGCCAGACTCGAGGCGGCCTGCAGGTCGCCGTGCAGGAATTTCGCGGCGGCTTCGTAGTACCGCGTATTGGCACGTGCGGGAACGAGCCGGCGCAACCGGTCCACGACATCATCGAGCGCGGCGGCGTCGCCGGCATCCGCATACAGCGACGCGATCTGATCGAGTGCCTCGGGCTGAATCGGCTCAACGAGGCACGCGTCCTCGGCGGCAGCCACGGCGGCGGTAAACGCGCCAGTTGCCGCGCGCAGGTGCGACAACGCAATGCGCGGAGCGGCGATCGCCGGGTTCGCGGCCGCCAGCGCCTCGAGGACGGCCGCCGCATCGGCCGCGCGATTGAGGGGAACCGCCGCGCTCACCAGTCCCGAAAGCGCGTCGCGATCGGCCGGATCGCGGCGCACGGCGACGACGAAGTCCTGATACGCCACGTCGAACGCGCCGGCGCGGAGCATCATCAGGCCACGGTCTCTCCATTCCCGAGCGCCGGCGGCGGCGCGCAGCGAGCGGATGGCCGGCGGCAGGTGACTCGTCTCGAGGAGCGTTCTCAGGGTCGTCGCATTGACTGCCGCCGAGTCGCTGTTGATCGCCCGGGGACCGGAAAACTCGAGCGCCATCCGATCGTCGGTCTGCGTCGCGGCGGCGCCGCCGTAGGTTTGGAGCTCGGTCGGCCCGCCCACGAACATCGACGCCAGCGCGAAGGGGTTTCGCACCGCGACGTCGGCGAGGTCGCTGGCGACGAACGGCTGGCTCCAACCGGTCCGGATGTTGTCCAGCCGCGAGTCCAGCGGCTCCCGCGAGCCCACCAGCAGCAGGTCCCCGTTCCCGGCCAGCCACATCGTCCCGTGCGGAAACACCGACGCGAAGGTCCCGACCACCGATCGCAGATCCTCCTCGCTGATGTCGTAGGTGTGGGCCCATTGACAGATGATGCCGTCCGCCGCGAGTCGATCGCGGACGGCGATGAAGAACTCGCGCGTGAACAGCGCGGCCACGCCCGTCATCCACGGATTCGACGGCTCGGAGACGATGACGTCGTAGCGCGCGGCGGACAGACCGAGATGCGAGCGCCCGTCGCCGATGATCAAGCGCGTCCTGGAATCGTCGAGCGCACCACGATTCTCGGCCGAAAAGAACCGCGACGCTTCCACGACTTCCGGTGAAATCTCGATGACGTCGGCCGCAGTAATCGGGTGAGCGAGCGCCGATGCCAGCGTGACGCCGCTCCCCAGGCCGATGATGCAAATCGTTCGCGCGTGTCCGTGCAGGAGGAGCGGCAGGTGCGCAAGAAGCTTCTGCGTCAACATGTCGCTGCTGGTGGACGCGTCGACCTTGCCGTCGATCGCGAGAGACAGGTTTCCGGTCAACCGCTTGACGGAGACGATACCCGCCGGGCCCTCGCGGTAATACAGCAGGGTGCCCGCTTTCAGCGTCGTCGAAAGATCGAGGCCTTTGGGAGCATAGAGGGCGTACTTGTATCCTCCGCTCGCGAGCAGCGCGCGATCCCATCGCGAGCTCGAGACGACAATGCCCGCGACGGCAACGACCGAAGCCATTCCGACGAGGCGGGAACGCCTGGAGAGCGCGCCAACCGCCACGACGGTCAGTGCGGCACCGATCAAGGCGAAGTCGGCGACGCGAAGCGTATTCTGGAAGCCGAGAAGCGGAATGAAGAGAAACCCGGTTGCCAGCGAGCCGCCGACCGAAGCGAGCGTGTTGATCGCATACACGCGGCCGAGGCGGGCCGTCACCGATCGTGAGGCGTCGGGTTCGGTGGTCTCGGTGCGCGGCGCGGCAATCTCCAGCGCCAGCGGGAATGCGATGCCAAGCGCGATCGCCATCGGGGCAACGAGCCCCGCGGCCAGCAGCGAGTTGGTCAGGAGCTGTTGACCGAAAGGCTGCGACGAGCGTGCGAACCGTTCCGCCATCGCGAGCGGCAGGCCGGCGGCGGAAGCGGAAGCCCAGCTCGCCGCAAGGGCCGCGGCCAGGAGCGCAAGGGCAAGCGGGAGTTCCACCCGCCGGATCCGGCTGGTGAGCGCCGCGCCCAGGACGGAGCCGACCGCCACGCCGGCGATGATTCCGGTGACGGTCGCGGCGAAGGCATATGTGGACGGTCCGATGAGCGTCGAAAAAACGCGCGTCCAGGTGATCTCGTAAACAAAGGTCGCGAACCCTGTCGATGCGAGCACGACGCTCGCCAACCCGCGCCGCGAGATCCCGTCGATTGAGCGCTCTTCGCTTTTGCGCCCCTTGTGCTCAACGGACTTCTCGCTCGCCTTTTTCACACGCTCCGGCTTCGCGTGTACCTCGGGATCGACACTGCTGCGACGCGCGACGATCGACACGGCGCCAATCGCCGCCGCACTGGCGGCGACGGCAACCAGCACCGTGCCGCTCACACCGATTGCCGGGATCAAAAGAAATCCGGCAGCGACCATTCCGATCGACGCGCCGGCGGTGTTGACTGCGTACAATCGGCCCGCAAACTCGCCCGTGCGCCGGTCGCATCCTGAACCAAACCAACGCGCCGCGAGCGGAAACGTCGCGCCGAGGGCCATCGTCGGCACGATCAGCACGACCAGGCACGTGACGAAGCGAACGACTGGAAAGAGCGTGCCCGGCTGGCCTTCGCGATAGGCCCACTGCAGCCAGGGCGTCAACGCGGCGAGTTCCGCCGGCAAGGCGATCGCCGTGACGATGACGATCAACTCGAGGACCGCGTATCCGACGAGGGCGTAATACGGTGGCAGGCGCGCGGCCACCCGACCGGCGATCGCGGAGCCGAGGGCCATTCCGCCCATGAACGCGGCAACAACCGTGCTGGCTGCAGCGGTCGTGTGGCCCATGTAGAGCGTCAGCGTTCGGACCCAGGCGACTTCGTAGATCAGCCCCGCGAGGCCCGAGCAGGCGTAAGCGGCCAGGAACAGCCACCGAACCTTCACGACGCGTGAATACTACTTGAAAGGTGCGGTGGGCCACCTTCGCGCGGATTGAACGCGGAGCCGGGATTTGAAGGATTCTTCAGCGATCGCGCGGGTCCGGACCGGCGCTGTGCCGGTCCGGACCGAAACGATCAGAAGCTGAGCACGCCGCCCACCTGGAGGAGCCGCGCATCCAGAATCGTCGTCGGCTGCCGCCAGTTGGGACCAAATGCCGTCTGGAGGCTCTGGATCGCGCTCGAGTTCAGCGCGTTGTACGCATCGAGGTTCGCCTGCAGCCGGACGCGCTGTGTCAGCTTGAAGATCTTCGTGACGCGCATATCGAGGCGTCGGATGCGCCCCTCGAACAAGGTCTGCGGCACGACGAGCTGCACGTTTGCCGAAAGGGCGCCGCCCGACAGATTGCGGCCAAGCGATGGCGCGATTTGCTGGTTGGTGGCCGCGTAGGTTGCGGTAATTTGCGGACCCGACATGTCCTGATATACGCCGCTCAGCACGAACCCGGCCGGCAACGAAAACGATCCATTGAGCTTGAGCTGCGTCTGCCCCGTGAACGGCGTGACGACGCGGCAGGTGTGCTCGCCGTTGATCGTATTCGCGGTTGCTGCCGGCGAGTCGACAACGTAACAGTTGTCGTTCACTGATCGGCCCGTATCGAACCCGCCGCCGAGCCGGGCGCCGCGGCCCAATCGCGCGTCGAGACCGATCGAGTAGAAGTCGTTGGTCCGCACGTTGGTGCCGAACAGCGATGTCGGCTGAATGACCGACAACGACTGCCCGAACTTGTCGGGCTTGATATTGGCCAATCCGCAGATCGGGTAGCCGCCGCCGCCGGGCAGCCGCGAATCGGACGGCGCGGTGATGCAGTAGGTGTCGTAGTCGGCCGGAGTGACCAGGATATTGTCGGTCGCGCGGTTCTTCGGATCGCTGTTGCGGTAGTAGCCGCCGGTGTTGCGGTACCAGCCGCCGCTCAACGACAGACCCTGACGCAGTTCGTGCTGGATTTCGGTGGCCATGTCCCAGTTGTTGTCGCGGACGCCCCAGCCTTCGCGCACTGAATCGGCCCATGTGATCGCGCTCGGATTGGTCTTGCCGAAGTTCTGGTTGTCGAGCGGGCCGCACTCGCCGTTGACCGGGCTGCTGAAGTCGGCGAGGTTGCAATCCGGAACGAAATTGCCGTTCGTGTCTCTCCAGGATCGCGACGCCGAGTTGACCGACGTGTTGATCGGGTTGAGCTGCTGCGACACGTCGACGTTGGTCTTGGCGACGTAGCGGCCGAGCGAGAATTTGAGCGCGGTCCGTCCGTTGCCGAAGAGATCGTACGAGCCGCCCACGCGTGGATTGATGTCCTTCCAATTCGGGATGTTGTCGACGCGATCGAAGTGGCGCGGGGCGATCCACGCGTTATAGAAGGTGGGTGCGTTCTGCACGCCGGGATAACTCTTGTCGAATTTCGACGCAGGTTTCCCAGGAACATCCTGATCCGGGGTGAACCCGACGAATCGATCGAAGCGCAATCCGAGCGTGAGCGTCAGGCGCTTCACCCTCCATTGATCCTGCGCGTAGATCCCGAGATCGCGGCCGGCGTCCTGTTCGCTGTACGGCGTGGTGCGCTGCGTAATGGAATTGGGTACGCCGTTGCGGAATGTGTAGCTCAGGTTGCCGTTGCCGAAGATGAACTGATCGGTGAAGAGCTGTTCCGTCTGCATCCCGGTCTTGAACGTGTGCGCGCCGGTTGCGTAGGTCAGCGAAAATCGCTGCGTCTTGCGGTTCGTGTAGTCGGGGCGGCCGCGATAGGTCGCCGAAGAACCGTACTGAATGCCGAGGATGGAATCGGTCACGCTGACGATGTCGGGCTGAACGCCCGGATGCCACGACTGGTTCCATTGAGAGATCGACGCGCCATAGCCCGCCTCGATCAATAAATGCTGGGTGAGCGGCGCATTGTAGGTGACCTGGGTGAAGATATTCGGCTCGAACTTGTACGATCCGACATACGTTTCGACCGAGTTCGACGTGCCGATCGAACCGCAGTTGCACCCGTGCTGCGCATCGAAGAAGACGTCGATCTTGTGTTTCGTTGCGGCCTGCCACGTCGCGCGGCCGCTCAGCGAATCGTACGACTCCCACCGGCTGCTGTAGGTGTCGAGGGGCCGATCGGTCCATGGAGTCCATTGCACGACTTTCATCACCGCGCCCGGCGGCGTCACCGCGACATTCTGCGTCTTGTTCCAGTAGACGTTGGCGAACTGCTTCGCCATGCCCCACGTGCGGAACGCGCTGAAGAACCACAGCTTGTCCTTCTTGATCGGTCCGCCAAGGCTTGCCGCCTCGTCGAAAATCTTGACGCGCTTGTTCGCGGCGAGCAGCCCGCGCGATTTGAGGTCGTCGCTCAGGTTGTCGCTCTCCATCGAATGATTGCTGAAGAGCCCGCTGAGCGTCGTCCGGAACGTGTTACTGCCCGATTTCGGGACGATGTTCATCACCGGGCCGTCGGCGTTCACCTCGGCGGAGATGCCGCTCGTCTGCAGCACCATTTCGTCGACCGTCGCCGCATTGATCTGATAGCTGCTGTTCCCCGAGCTGTTCTCGACGCCCATCCCGTTGAACGAGACTTTCGTGCCGCGCTTCCCGTGATAGGAGCCCGCCTCCGAGTTGTACTGGCCGCCGACATCGGTCACGCCCGTGTACCCGGGCGTCAGCGTCACCAGCGTGTAGATCTGTTTTGAGCTGGTCGGCAGCTGGTCCAGCAAGTCAGCGGTGGCAATGAGTTGCTTTCGCACGTTCTGCGTATCGACCAGCGGCGACGCGCCGCTGACCGTGATCGTTTCCTCGAGCGAGCCGACACGCATGACCGCATCCACCGTCGCAGTGAATCCGGACGACAGCACGATCCCTTCGCGTTTGAAGAGGCCGAAGCCCGTCAACGTAAACGAAATGGTATAAGTGCCCGGCTGTAGATCGACGATGTTGTAGCGCCCCTCGCCGTCGCTCGTCACCGTCCGCACCTTTTCAATCAGCGCGGGGCTCGAGGCCTCGACTGTGACTCCCGGCAGGACGCCCCCGGACGAGTCCTTGACGACCCCGGCGATGCCGCTGGTCTGCTGCGCCGAGGCCGCGGCGGGCCACAGCAGGCAAGAAACGACTACAACTGCGGAAAGACCACGGCTCGTCACAGTCACCCCCATCGAGTGAATTCTCCGAAAGTCGACATCACTCTGATCGAATGTGCGCGATGCTATTGCCGGTACACCCTTCTGTCAACGAGCAAATGGGACGCTCGATAGGTTTGGGTGGCTCGCGTACGATTCGGCTCGTGCAAACCATCACCAATCCAACCAATTGAATCTGAGCATTTCGACAAGGCTCACACAACCGCTGGGAGAGTCGGTGTGAGGCGACGGCGCCTGTGTGAGTGCGAGTCGCCAGGGCCTCACGCAGCGCCCTGACAATTCCGTCAGAACCCGGTGAGCGGCGGGCCGCCGGCGATCCGGTCGGCGAGATGCCCGACGGCGAGCGCGAAGAAGTGCGAGCGGTTCCAGCGCAGCAGCGCGCGATAGTTCTGGTACACGAGGAACGCGGGCTCGCGCGTGCCCTTGTCGGGGAAGATGATCGACGCCCGCACGTTCTCCCGCGGCAGCGCCTCACCGCTCGGCAACCGGACGCCGAGCGCCCGCCACTGCGCAAGCGTCCTGGTCCGTTCGAGCCCGGCGAGCGACGTGTTGAATTTCGCAGGGACCTTGACCTGCCGCCCCCACCGCAGTCCCGGCTTCCAGTTGGACGACATGAAGTTCGCCGCCGATTCGAGCGCGTCGGCGGCGCTGCCCCAGATGTCCTTGCGGCCGTCGCCGTCGCCGTCCTTCGCGTAGTCGATGAAAGTCGACGGCATGAACTGCAGCTGACCCATCGCTCCCGCCCACGAGCCCTTCATCGCGTCGAGTTGGACGTGCCCCTGATCGAGAATCCGCAGGGCATTCAGCAGCTCGCGGCGGAACATCGGTCCGCGCCGGCCGTCGTAGGCCAGCGTCGCGACTGCCTGAACCACCGGGAAGTCACCCTGCGTGCGCCCGTAGTTGCTCTCGATGCCCCACACGGCGGCGAGCAGTTCCGGCGGCATGCCGTAACGCTGGCCGACGTTCCTGAGCAGCTCGCCGTGCTCGGCGAGCACGCGCTGTCCTTCCTCGATGCGGCTCGGCGACACGACGCGCGTGAGGTAGCCGCGGAAATCGAGCGTGAACTCCGGTTGTGCCCGGTCGCGCTCGATGACCTGTTCGAGCGGCGTAAGGCCAGTGAGCGCCGCGTCCACGATCGCCGGAGAGATGCGCGCCGCGAGCGCTGCGGATCGGAAGTCCTGCAGCCAGGCATCGAATGGCTGCTGCTCGGCGTGGGCGATGGAAAGGCACGTGGCTACCAGCGCGCCGGCGGCAGGCAGCGGCAGTTTCATGTCCTCCAGTGTCTTACAGTCAGCGAGTATCTGACTCTCTCTTTTTTTCGGCCCGACCTCCTCCTGCTCGCCTCCGGCAAATGCCACGCAACCACCGAGCCCGGCAACGTAATCGGCTCAGTACGCGTCTCCCGGTGTTATCGTTTCGTCGCGATCACCGACGAGCAGGGTTCTTCTTTGCCGGGTCCGAAGATGCCACCGCGACAGATCGAGAGCTTTCACGAGTGACCGAATCCGTGCGAGTCCTGTGGACCGTGCGACGACTGGATCACGAATATCAGGCTGCCGTGCAGCGCGTTGAGCACGGCGGCGTCGAGTTGCGGATTATTCGCGACGGAAAACTGATGTTCGCCGAGTCATGGAGCAGCGAGCAGGGTGCGGTTGAGGAATCCGAGCGGTACCGTGAGCTGCTCGTGCCTTCCGGACCACTCTGATCGCGTTAGGTTACGATGAATCAACAACCTCTCACACTTGGAAAGGGTGGCAGGTTACGTGTAACCGGTATTGAACGACCATGCCAACCACAAAGGGCCGCGACAAGGTTCGTGCTCATCGGCAGCGGCTACGCCGCCGAGGTTTGAGGCCTATCCAAATCTGGGTGCCCGACGTTCGCACTCGGAGCTTCGCGCGTGAGGCCCGCCGGCAGTCGCGGTTAATCGCGTCCGACAAGCTTGAGCGCAATGACCAGGCCTTCGTTGACGCCATCTCGGAGTGGCCTCCAGAGTGAAGCGGGGCGACATCTGGACTGTGGCTGGCGGGCCCGACTACGCCGGCAAACCCAGGCCAGCGAGGACCAAGTACCAAGGACCGCCAAGAACCAAGGACCGCCAAGAACCAAGAACCAAGGACTAAGGACAGTCGGCGACACCAAACTGAAGACTGCTAGATCGCTTCCACTGAGGCGACGACCTGCTCCAACAGCGCGATCAGTGC
>Ga0114129_10005850_pt1 | contig 17415 bp, 17 predicted proteins | sample RhiMetdeltSRZDD1_FD_80071 | JGI IMG/M metagenome (GOLD analysis project Ga0114129, IMG submission 80071) | Populus rhizosphere microbial communities from Tennessee, USA - Rhizosphere MetaG P. deltoides SRZDD1 (version 2) (version 2) | ecosystem: Host-associated > Plants > Roots > Rhizosphere >... | reverse complement strand
TCGGACAGGACCGAGTCGATCCGCGCGCGCGTGACTCCCTGTACGAGCAGGCGGGTGCGGCCGTCGGGGAGTTTCAGCATTCTCATGATCGCCGCGACCGTTCCGACGGGATACAGGTCGGCGAGCCGGGGGGTCTCGACCTGCGCATTGCGCTGCGCGACGAGCATGATGATCCGCTGTTCGGCGAGCGCCGCGTCCACGGCGTTGATCGACTTCTCGCGCGACACCGACAGCGGCAGGATGATGTACGGGAAGACGACGACGTCCTTGAGCGGCAGGACCGGCAGGATGTCCGGGATCGGAAGGTCCGTTTCGCGCTCCGCGGCGGTGATCGTGTCTTTTTCTTCGATCTCGGTCACTTCTCCGCTTCCTCGTCGCCCTTGACGGCGATCTCGACTTCCTTCTCGCGCAGGTCGGGCACCCGCGGCAGAACGACTTCCAGGAGCCCGCGGGACAGCCTCGATTTTCCCTGCCGTGCGTTGACCGGCCTCGGCACCGGCACGGATTTCACGAATGTTCCGAAATAGCGCTCCATGCAGAAGAACCGCAACCCTTCTCTCGGCCGCTTCTTCCCCCTCTTGTTACCGCGGACGGTCACGACGCGCCCGCGGACCGTGACCTTGACGTCGGCGGCTTCGACCCCGGGGAGCTCGAACAGGATACGGATCCTCTCGCCGTCGTCGACGATGTCGACGCTCGGATCCCACCCCGACGCGGGCGACACGACGGGATTGTTGCTCTCGACGAACAGAGTGAACAGGCGGTTGACCTCGCTCTGGAGGCGTGACAGCTCGACCATCGGTCCGAAGAACCGGAGTCGCCTCATGCCCCGAGTCCCCGGACCGACTCTCTCACGGGGCCGCCTTGACGTCCGCGCGGCCGAGAAGGTTCTTGAGCTCGCGAAGGAACTCGTCCACGTCCTCGAACTTGCGGTAAACCGACGCGAAACGCACGTACGCGACTTTGTCGAGCTCGCGGAGCCGCTCCATGACCCGCGCTCCGATGTCGCTCGTGGACATCTCCCGCTCCTCGGTGTCGTGAAGATGAGTCTCGACTTCATCCACGATCGTGTCGAGCTGCGCGGGCGCCACCGGCCGCTTCTCGCAGGCCTTTACCAGCCCGGCGCGGAGTTTCTTTCGATCGAAGTGTTCCCGGCGGCCGTCTTTCTTGACGACCATGTAAGGAATCTCCTCGATCGTCTCATACGACGTGAAACGGCGACCACAGGATTCGCATTCCCTGCGGCGCCGGATGACCTCGCCCTCGCGGCTCTCGCGCGAATCGACGACGCGGTCGTCCACCGCGCCGCAGAAGGGACACTTCATCGAGGCAATTATGAGGGGTCAGGTCTCCACTTGCCACATTGGGGGTCAGGTCTCCACTTGCCACTTCACTTCGCGAAGATGACAAGGTTGTTCTTTCGGATCGAGCTTTTCCCGGATCAGTGAAGACCGGACTCCACTTCGAAAATCATGATGCGGGTGCAGCCCCGTGGGGCCCGTCCCCGCGACCTTCTTTGTATCGCACCGGAGTGGCGGCGAAGAGCGCGAGGCCGATCAGCGTTATCGGCACGAACGAGATCGCGTGGGCGAGAACGGCCACTCCGGCCGCCGTGTCCTTCGCGACACCGTAGACGTCGGTCAGCGCGAGCTGGACCGCGAGATGGTACGAGCCGAGCCCTCCCGGAGTCGGAAACATCAGGCCGAGGACGGCCGCCGCGGTCACGACGAAGCTCGCGGAGAACGGCAGGTCGAGGTGAAACGCGCGCAGAACCGTGTAGATCTGGAGGTTGATCACGAGCCACATCGCCAGTGAGCCCGCCGTCACGAGGAGAAGAAGCTTCGGGCTCTTGAGCGACGCGAAACCGTCGACGAACGACTCGGCGAAGGATCGCGCCCGCGGCTGGAACTTTTCGGGAAGGCGACGCCAGAACGCCGCGAGAAACCGCTCCGTCTGCTCGCGCCGGAAGACCGAGAACAGCACGGCGCCCACCAGAACCAGAAGCAGAGCGGCCGGCAGAACGAGCTTTCCGGCGCCGTGCGTGTTCGGGATGCCGGTGGCGGCGGCGATGACGAAGAAGAAGATGACGGCGGCGCCGTCGAAAACCCGCTCGAGCAGGACCGAGGCGAGCAGCGGCGAGAACGGAAGCTTCTCTGATCGCGCGAGCAAGGCGGGTCGCAAGACCTCTCCCACCTTGCCCGGCAGGTTGTTGGCGGCGAAACCGAAAGCGGTCGCGACGAACGCAGGGTAGAAGGGCACGCGCCCGACCGGCCGCAGGAGCCAGGTCCAGCGCAACGCCCGGAAAAGAAAAGTGCCGATCGCGAGGACCACGCTCGCCGAGAGCCACGCACCGGAAGCGGAGGACACCTGACGGCCGATCTCGCGAAGGTTGATTCCCTTGAGAAAGAACGCGAGGAGGGCGCCGGCGAGGACGACGGACAGCCCGATCTGGAACGGACGGGACTTCCAGGCGCTCTTCATGGTGAAGCGGAGTTCCGCCTTCGAACTGTGGGCCTCAAGCGCGAAGAGCTTGGCATCTTTCCTCTCGGTTTCGCCGAAAAAAATGAGGCGAAGTTCTGACGGAGCTTGACTTTCCGCCCCATTTTGCTCATTCTTTTCTTAAATTTTCGGGAGGAAGCATGCGTAGGAAGTCGCCCGTGCTCCCGGCACTTCTGTTCATCGGAGCCGGGTTGATCGCGACGTCCGTTTCTGCCCAGCCGATCGGGGTCATCGACCAGCCAGAACAGGGTCAGCACGTATCCGGCGTCGTCAAAGTCACGGGGTGGGTCCTCGACTTCAACGCGATCGACAAGGTCGAGCTCCTCGTCGACGGGACCTTCGCCAACCGGGCGGATACGAACCTGCCTCGAGCCGATGTGCTGGAGGTCTTTCCGACCTACGCCAACAGCGCGACCCCCCGTCCGGGGTTCGTATCGTCGTTCCTGGCGAGCCGTTTCGGCAACGGAGCGCACTCGATCGCGATCCGGGTGACCGAAGCGAGCCAGTCGACGTTCGTGATCGGGCCGATCACGGTCATCGTCGACAACACCGTCAACCAGGCGCCCTTCGGCTACATCGACATCCCCGGCCCGGCCGGCATCGAGGGGACCGACGGCCCCCTCCCGGTCTCGGGCTGGGCTGTTGACGACGTCGATGTCGATCACATCGACTTTCTGATGGACGGCCAGATCGTGGCCGGAGCCGTCGGACGCGGACTCCCCTCGACCGCGATCTACGGGACGACCCGTCCCGACGTGCAGGCGGCCTTCCCCGACGTGCCGAATTCGCTCTATTCCGGTTTCCAGGCAAACGTCGACACGAGCAAGCTCATCAACGGCGTTCATCAGCTGTCGGTGCGGGTTACCGACAATCTCGGCGCTTCGCGCTCGATCGGAACCCGGACGATCCAGGTCATCAACAACGGCGCGAACCTCGCGCCCTTCGGCCAGATCGACTTCCCGCTCGACAAGTCCAGCCTCTTCTGCACAACGATCGACGTCGGGCTTCCTTCTCCGTGTACTCCCGACGTCTGCGGGTTCGTGCTTTCGAACGTCGTCGCGGGCTGGGCGCTCGACGTCGGAGCGAGGCTCGACGCGGGACAGGTGTCCTACGTGGAGCTCCTGCTGGACGGCGCGATCCTCGCGAACACCCGGACCGACTGCGTTCAGGTCGGGTCGTCGCTCGTCAACTGCTACGGCGTCAACCGGCCGGACGTGGCCCGCAACTATTCCGGATACGTCAACGCCGACAACGCCGGATTCCTCTTCAACTTCGGATTGGTTCGAAGCTCCCTCGACTCTTCCGGCTTGATCGCGATCACCGTTCCGACCGCGGATTCGACCATTTTCAACATCGTGGGCTTCACGCGGCCGGGCAAGCACACCCTCGCGGTGCGCGTCGGCGACGAAGAGGAGACGGTCACGCAGCTCGGCGCGATGTCGGTGGACGTCTTTTGTGACACGACCGGCGCCCAGTTCCCGGCGATCGGCTACATCGACACGCCGTCGGACTACCAGTTCATCAACGGGATCTTCAACGTGTTCGGCTGGGCGTTCGACTTCAACGGCGTCCAGCGGATCGAGGTCGACGTCGACGGCCACGTTGTCGGAACGGCGACGTACGGGCTCTCCCGGCCGGACGTCCCGGCGACCGATCCGCGCGTGCCGTCGGTCTCCGTCGGCTTCTCGTTCAACCTCGATACGACCCGGCTCTCCGATTCCGAGCACGATCTCGTCATCTACGTCGTCGACCAGCAGTTCGGCGTTCCCGGACGGACGGAGATCGGCCGCCGCAAGTTCGTGGTCAACAACAACGTCTTGACGCACCAGTAAACGACCGGAGTCCTGATGGAAACGCCCCGCGGCCGCGGGGCGTTTTCTTTTGGTCAGACCCTGTGCGAGACGGCTAACCGCGCGAAGCGCGGGCGGGCATCTTCTTCTTCGGGAGAGCCGCGATCCTCTCGGCCTCGCCGAACTGCGTGATCGCCTTCTGGATCTGGGAGTCGCCGGTCGCGCGGACCGCCCATCCCGCTACGAGGCCGTACTTCGCGTTGACGAGCTCGATGCGGATCGCCAGATCGACGAGCTCCCGGTTCGGATCTTCGTTCCACATCCGCTTCAACTCGTCCGCGGTCGAGAACCGCGAGGACTCCGCGAACCGGAAGAACTCATCGCGCATCGCGGGCGTGACGGCCACTTCGCGCGAGACGTCGGGGTGCTTGACGAGCCAGTTCACGGCGAAATTGAACGGGAGGTTGCGGGCGAGCACCTGCGTGAGGAGCTTCGAGTCACGGTTGTTCTTGACGGCGACGTCCGGCGTGATGCCCCCGGCCGCGTACACGACCCGGCCCGCGTCGGTGTAGAAGACCTCGCCCTCTTTCTTCGTCGGAGGCTCGGTCTCTTCGACCTGCGAGTCCGAATCGTCGGGGTTGACGTAGGCGAGCAGGTCGGTGAAATCCCTCTGGATCCACCGGCCCGACGGCGTGTAGTACTTGGCGGTCGTCAGCGCGAGACCGGCTCCGTAGGGGAGGGTGTAGACGCTCTGCACGAGCCCCTTGCCCCACGTCCGCTGCCCGACGATCAACCCGCGGTCATGGTCCTGAATCGCTCCCGCGACGATCTCCGAAGCGGACGCCGATCCGCGGTTGACGAGGACGACGAGCGGCTTGTCGAAGTGCAGGCCGTCTCCGGGCGCGACGTAGTCCTGCGCCGACGAGCTCGTCCGGCCGCGCGTGTAGACCACCTTCGACCCGCGTTCGAGGAAAACGTCGGCGACGTCCACGGACTGCTCGAGCACCCCGCCCGGGTTCCCTCGAAGGTCGAGGAGGAGCTTTTTCATCCCCTGCTTCTCGAGCTTCTCGATCGCCCCCTTCAGCTCGCGGCTGGACGTGTGGGTGAAGTCGGCGAGCAGGAGATACCCCACCTCCGGCGTCAACATGAAGGCGTAGCGGACCGAGTAGGTCGGGATCTCGGCGCGCGTGATCGTCATCTTGATCGGCTCGTCGATTCCCGCCCGGCGGATCGTGATCGTCACCTGGCTGCCCTTCGGGCCGCGCAGCTTGCGAACGACTTCGTCGGTCGTGACGTCTTCCTTGATCTCTTCGTCTTCAATGTGGGTGATGACGTCCCCGGCTCGGATGCCGAGCTTGTAGGCCGGCGTTCCTTCCATCGGCGCGATCACGGTGATCCGGCCCATTCGCTTCTGGATCTGGATTCCCAGGCCGAAGAACGACCCCTGCTGCTTCTCGCGCATGGCGGAGAAGTCTTCGGGCTCCAGGAACGCCGTATGCGGGTCGAGCCGCGACAACATCCCGTGGATCGAGGCATATACGAACTGCTCCGGGGCGATCGGCTGCGGGGACCACTCCGAGAGCGTCGTCAGGATGTCGGCGTATTCATCGAGGGGCGGCGCCTCGCGTTCGGGAGAGGCGAAGACGATCGCCGCGAACGCGCCCCCCGCGAGCGTGGAGACCGCCACGAGCAACACGGCGACGAAAAAACGTGAACGGGTCTGGCTCACTCGATCCCTCCTCCGGGCGTCATTGTGCCATGGGCAGATTTCGGTCTTATCGGGAGCTCCCGGGCCGCCGTCCGCGGACCGCGCGCCCCGGACGTCAACGGCGTAGAATCCCTCACGGAGTACGCAAACATGTTCGGCCCTATTGGAATGCCCGAGCTGATCCTGATATTTCTCGTCGCCCTGCTCGTCTTCGGACCCCGGAAGCTCCCGGAGCTCGGTAAGTCCCTCGGGAAGGGACTCGCCGAGTTCAAACGGGCGTCGGAAGACCTGAAGCGAACCATCGAGGACGAGATCGAGCAGGGGAAGCACCAGGTTTCGGCGGTCCGGGACGAAGTCTCCTCGGTGAAGGAGAGCGTCGGCGAGCTGCGGAACACGGTCGCCTCCTCGGCCGCGGTCGGTTCGGCGGCCCCCGCCCCGGCTCCGCCGGCCGAGAACCGGCCGGAAGACGCCGCGACCCCGACGGCTCCGATTCGCCCTTCTTGACGAACGCGCGCGTCGGCGCCATGCCGTCGTGAAGCTCGTCGGTCCCGCTTCGGACGAACCGTCGGGCGCCCTCGAGGGGCGGCCTCACCCCGGCGAGGAAGACCTCGTGCGCATGGGGTTCTTCGAGCACCTCGAGGAGTTCCGCCGCCGGCTGATCACGTCGCTGATCGCTCTCGCCGCTGCCGTCGGGGTCGCCTGGTCGCGCGCGGAGTGGCTCTTCGAGATACTGGCGCGTCCGGTGCGCCGCTTCCTGCCACCCGGTCAGAACCTCGCTTACACGACCCTGGCGGAGCCGTTTCTCCTCTATTTCCGGGTGGCGCTCCTCGGCGGGCTCATTCTCGCGTCGCCGATCATCCTGTGGCAGCTCTGGCTCTTCATCGCGCCGGCGCTCTACCGCCGCGAGAAACGCTTCGCGATCCCGTTTCTCTTCGCGAGCGTCTTCTTCTTTCTCTGCGGCTGCGCGTTCGGGTACCTGGAAGCTTTTCCCGTCGTCGTGGGCTTCCTCGTCGGAGTGGGCTCGCAGTTTCAGGCGGTGATCACCATCAACGAGTACCTTTCGACCGCGTCGAAGATCATCCTCGGCCTGGGACTCTGTTTCGAGCTGCCGATCCTGATCTTCTTCCTGACCCGGATGGGCGTCGTCTCGGAACGCTGGCTGCTCAAGAAGTTCAAGTACGCCGTGCTGGTGGTCTTCATCATCGCGGCCATCATCACGCCGACGCCGGACGTCGCGACACAGACCATCTTCGCGCTGCCGATGCTCGCGCTGTATCTCCTCGGAATCGGGATCTCCTGGGTCTTCCGGAAACGCAGCGCGGTCAGAGGAAGTGAACCCTCGGCCGATTGATCGGCTGCTCCTGTCCCGGCCCCGCCTTCGCCTCAGCTTCGCCGTTGGTTGCGCGCCAGCACCGTCTCGACGAATTCCCGGACGGCGCCCCTCCCTCCGGCCTGCTCGAGAACGACCTGCGCGGCGCTGCGCGCGGCGGGTGCGGCGTCCGCGGGGCACGCGGAGAATCCCGCGGCTTCGAGGAGGGGCACGTCGGGCTCGTCGTCGCCGATCGCCGCGGTTTCCGCGGGCGAGAGACCCCACCGCTTGCACAGTCGCCGGTAGAGCGCCTCCTTGTCCGCCACGCGCTGGTAGCAGTGCGTGACCCCGAGGTCGCGCGCCCGGCGGGCGGTGGCCAGGGACTCTCGCCCCGAGATCCAGACCACCCGGAGGCCCGCGGCGATCGCCATCTTCACGCCGTGCCCGTCCTTCGTGTCGAAGACCTTCATCTCGCGCCCGCGGTCGTCCATGTAGAGCCGCCCGTCGGTCAGCACGCCGTCGACGTCGAGGAAGAGAGCCTGGATTCGGCCGGAGGGCGTTCGAGTTCGAGGCGCGGGCGATCGCTTCAAGCGACTCCCGCGGAGAGCAGGTCGTGCAGGTGGAGAGCTCCGGCGAGCCGTCCTTCTCCGTCGACGACGAAGAGGCTCGTGATCTTCGCCCTCTGCATGCGATCCAGAGCCGCCGACGCGAACTCTTCCGCCGCGGTCGTCTTCGGTTCCGCGTGCGCGCACTCACCCGCGGTCCGGGACAGGAGAGACGGATCTTTCTCGAGGAGCCGCCGCAGGTCGCCGTCGGAGATCACGCCGGCGAGCTCGCCCCGGCCGTTCACGACCGCGGTGATCCCCATCATCTTGCGCGACATCTCGTGAATGGTCTCCGTCATCGACGTCTCGCGCGTGACGAGCGGGATCCGATCGCCGGTTCGCATGAGGTCGCGCACCTTGAGGAACCTGCGCCCGAGCCGGCCGCCGGGATGGAGCGCCGCGAAGTCCTCCTCTCCGAAGCCGCGCTTTTCCGAGACGGCCATGGCGAGCGCGTCTCCCATCGCGAGCATCGCCGTCGTCGAAGCGGTCGGGGCGAGGTTCAGCGGGCACGCCTCGCGCGAGATCGCGACGGAGATCACGAGGTCCGCCGCGCGGCCCACGGGAGATCCCGGCTCGCCGGTCATCGCGATGGTCTTGACCCCGCGCTGCCGGGCGAACTCGAGGAGCCGCACGACTTCGGGCGTCTCCCCCGAGAAAGACAGCGCGAGGACCGTGTCTCCCGACACGATCATTCCGAGGTCGCCGTGGCTCGCTTCCGCGGCATGCAGGAAGAAAGCGGGCGTTCCCGTCGACGACAGCGTCGCGGCGAGCTTCTGGCCGATGAGGCCGGACTTTCCGAGACCGCTCACGCAGAGGCGGCCGGGGGACGCGACGATCTCCTCCACGGCGCGCTCGAACTCCGGGCCGATGTTTCCGATCTGCTCCCGGACCGAGTCCGCTTCGATCTGGAGAACTTTCCGCGCCGCGTCGAGGATCACGGTTTTATCTTAAGTCCCTTCGGTCCTTCGCCTTGCGCCGGGGGTAGGAATCGCGCGAAGAAGAGACTCGGACCCGGGGCTACTTCCGGGCGCAAGGCTCCTTACGCACGATCTTCACCTTCACCGTGTTCGACAGGACCGGCTCGTGCCAGAGCCCGGCCTCGAGCGCGTGATACCGCGCGACGATCTCGTATTCCCCGGCGGGATTCGCGACGACCCAGCGCGCGACCGGCCACCCGAGGAGCTCTTCGTCGCTCGGCCGTTCGGGCAGGCCCTGCCGCAGCTGCGCGAACGTGGGGTCTCCCAGGCAGCCGAAGAATTCGCGCAGCGACGCGATGCGCTGATTGCGGTCTCCGAGCACGCGGAGGCCCACCGGCGGGCCGTACTCGCAGCTGATCGGCACGAGCTTGTGTTCCTTGTCCCCCGCCCGGAAGAGCCCGAGCTCGACGGTCGGCCGCGGCCCGAGGACTCCCTCTCCGGCGATGGTGGCGGGCTGGAGAGGATAAGTCCGCGGATCGTCTTCGGGATAGGGATTCTTGAGGTTGACCTCCACGGCCAGGGCGTCGAGGCTCGAGCACTCCGGCACGACCCCCTCCTTGTGCGGGCTCCGGTCCGGACCGAGGATGGCGAGCGACAGGGTCGGGGCGTCGACGGTCAGGGGCCCCCAGCGCGCGTTCTTCGGAGCGGCCGTGGTTGCCGTGAAGCGGCGCGGGTCGAGCGGAAGCGGCGGTCGCTCTCCGGGTGACCCGTCCTCGACGACGGCCAGGTAGAGGTCGTCGAAGCTCGCCCGGAACGGGACGTCGTCGTCCGCTTCGCCGATCTCGTCGTTCTCGCGCCACTCGTAGTACTTCGTCACGGACGCGACGACGCGGATGGAGCGAGCTCCGGCACTCGCCACGAGCTCCCGCCGGCTCGACCAGAAATCGGCGTTCGTGATGCCGCCCAGGCCCTGGTATGCCGCGGCCTTGCCGGAACAGTCGCGGCTCTCGAACCGCTCGACCTCCAGGTTCGCGAGCCCGCGCGAGGCCTGATTCGACGGCACGCGGATCCGGCCGCCGAAGACGAGGTTCTCGGAGCGCGTGTCGAGCCGGCGGCACTGCCCGACCCGGAACGTGTTCCGGTCCCCGGTCGCCGACGTGACGAGGTCGAGGGACCCCGAGGTCTTCGATCCTTCCGCGTCCCGCCGCGACCACGCCATCGCGCCGGACTCCGAGTTCGGGTCGTCGGCGGACGCCTTCCATCCGGAGACGTCCGCGGCGAACGAGCCGTTGCGAAGAAGGTTCGAGGCCGGTATCTCCCGTGGAATGACGGCGGGCAGCGACGAGAGGAGAATCCAGAGCGCGAGCATCGCGCGATCCTAGCGGAAGCGCCCCTCGGACTTCGAAGAGTCCCGCGGCCCGCTTATCGCTCGAGAATCTCCTCGATGAACGCGAGGGCTCGGGGGTCCCGGGATTGACCGAGCCAGAAGACCGCCCGCTTGCGGACCTCGGGGTTCCGATTCGTACGCGCCACTCGGATGAGCTCCGTGACGCCGCGTTCGCCGCGCAGCTGAGAGAGGGCGAAGACTGCCTTCTTCTTCACCTCTTCGTCGGGGTCGTCGCGGATCGCGTTCTGGATCGCCGCGGCCGCGCGGTCGGCCGCCTTCTGCGCGAGCCAGAACAGCGCCTGCCCCCGCACCTCGCCGTCGGGGTCGCGTTTCGCCATCCCGACCAGGAGGTCGACCGCTTCGGGCACGGAGCTCTGGGAGAAGGCGAACGTCAGGTGGCGTCGGAAGTCCGCGTCCGGGTCCGCGAGATTCGCTTTCAGGATCTCGAAGCCGCGCCGCCCGCGGGAGTTGCCGATCCAGAACGCCGCCTTCTTGCGCAGCTCGCGCGGCTGCCCGTGAGCGACCAGGTGCTCGAGCGCTGCGTCGGCCGAAGGGTGTCCCGTGAGAGCGATCGCGGCGAGCGCCGACCCTGCCGCGTCTTCTCCATCGTCGCCGTCGAGCTCGCGCGCGATCGACGCGAGGAGGGAAACGCTCTCTTCCGGCCGGACGCCCGTCAGCCAGAGAAAGGGAAGGCCGCCGGCGTCCAGCGCGCACCGGTCGTCCAGAGCGCGGACCTTTCGGATGTGGCCCCGTTGCGCCCGAAGCAGCACGACGAGGCCGGGCGAGCCCTCGAGCGCCACGGGCGGGTGGTCGTCGTCGCCGATCGTGAACGAGTCGTCGCGCTCGAGGGTGCATCCGCCGCAACAGAGATCCGCGTCGGAGAGCTTCCCGTGGAACTCGCCGAAGCAGCACATGTGGTGCTTCCCTGCGACGACCGGCTGCAGGTAGCCGATCCAGACGGGGCCGGCTTCAGCGGCACCCCGCGAAATCTCCGCGGAAAGACTCCCCGCGGAAACGGCGCGAGTCGACAGCCTCGCGTTGCGGACGGGCGCGGGAGGCGCGGCACCCGGCGCCTGCAGCAGCAGGGGAAGAACGAGAGCGATCGCGATCACGACCGCGCCTCAGTCCGCGCGTTCGATGGACACCGGGCCGTTCCGAGTCGACAGCCGGACGACCGGCTGAGAGTCGCCGAACTCGATCCGCCTTCCCTCGTCGTCGAACGTGCGGCGCGCCGAGCGGCACGCGGAGTCCGGGCACGAGACGGGCCCGTGTCCGGTCGCCTCGACGACGACGCCCGAGCGGTAGTCGTCGGAGAGCTTCAGGCTGAGCGGACCGTTTACGGCCCGCGCATCGAGCGTACCCTCCTTGCGGTCTCCATCGAGGTCCACCGAGATCGGTCCGTTCTGGGTGCTCAGCCGGTACGTTCCCGCCCGGCCGGAAATGTGGACCGGGCCATTGACGGCGCGCGCCTCGCCGGATCCGGAACAATCGTCCAGAGAGATGGGCCCGTTCTGTGCGTTCGCCCGGATCTCACCCGAGCTGTCCGAGATCCCGATCGGTCCGTTGGTCGTCCGCGCCGTCACGCGACCCGTCATCCCGCGCACGCCGATCGAGCCGTTGGTGGCCTCCAGATCGAGCGCCGCGCCTTTGGGAGCCTGGACGAGGAGGTAGACGGTCCAGTCGTCCCCGGTCGGCCCGCGAAATGCGAGCCCGGCGCCCTGCGGCGTGACGCGGATCGCATCGAGATCTTCCGAACGGTCGGCCGCCTTGCAGACCGTGACCGAAAAATCGCTCCGGCTCGCGCCGGTGACCCGCATCCCGGAGTTGACCGGCAGCCGGACCGACAGCGGCGCGCCCGCGGCCATCGTGAACGTGTCCTCGGCGCGCTCCGCCGCGCGGCCGTCGAACTGGATCCGAAGATCCCGGCAGGTCCGGACTTCCTTCTCCGAGTTGATCGAGATGTTCATCGATCCGTGCGATCCGTGAGCGCGAGCCGCCGCCGCGACGGCGAACCCGAGAACGAGGGACGAAACGACGATTCGATGGACGGGGTTTCGACGCATGGGGGTTCCCCCTTTCAGTCCTCTTTCAGGAACTGCAGCAAGTAGTCCTGGGCCTCTTTGTTGTTCATGACCGAGAGCTTCTGAACCGCTTCCTCCCTGAGCTCGCGGTTCTTTTCGGTCTTGGCGATCTCGATCAGGGCCTTCGCGTTCCCCTGGACGAAGAACGCCTGGATCACCTGCTCGCGGATCTCGGAATCGTTCTGTCCGCGGTAGATCTCCCAGAGCGCCGGCGCCGTGCGAACTCCCATCACGCCGAGTTTCTGGATCGCCTCCAGGCGGAGCTCGTGGTCCGGCTCGGTCCGCGCGAGCTCGAGAATGTGGTCGATGTCCCCCGCGATGAACATCCCCTGGATGATCTCCTCCTTGACCTCGCGGGACTTCTCGGTCCGATAGAGCTGCCAGAGCTCGGCGCGCGCCCCCATCACTCCGAGCTGGTGGGCGGCCTCGCCGCGCAGCTCGACGGACTTCTCGTTGCGGGCGGCGTCGAGGACCCGCTCGCGGTCTCCCGAGATCATGAAGGCGTGGAGGATCTGCTCCTTGACGTCCGCGTTGGTCGTGCTTCGGTAGATCTCATCGAGGAGGTCGCGGTTCTCCTTTCCGCGGAAGACGCCCAGGTAGTGGATCGCCTTCTCCTGGAGGTCGGGATGCGCGTTTCCGCGCGCGACGTCCGCGAGGATCTGGCGCGCACGCGGGGCGCCGCTCTGGGCGAGGACGAACAGGGCCCGCTCCTTCAGCTCGTCGGAGCTCCGGCCCTTCAGGATCTTTTCGAGCAGCGGGAGCGCCCGCTCCGGATCGGTGTTCACGAGGCTGTTGATCGCCATCAACTTCAGGTCCTCGTCGCTTTCGCCTTCGGGGTCGGCCGACGCGCCGCGGCCCTCGCGGACCTCGAGCTCGAGCGCGCGAACGTCCTTCAACCACGGGCTCGACGGATACTGTCCCGCGAAGGCCCGAAGCAGCGCGAGCGCTTCCGACTTGCGCCCCTGCTTGTTCATCGAGTACGCGAGCCAGTAGGCGGACGCGTCGGAACGCGCGCCCTTCAGGCGGATGACCTCGGCGAACGCGGCGGCCGCGTCCTTCCACCGCTCGTCGTCGACCGCCTTGCGCCCCTGCTTGTAGAGCTTGTCGGCCGGCTTTCCCGCGTCTTTTTCCTCTTTCTTTTCGTCGTTCGCCGGATCCGGCTCGACGGGGGACGCCGGCGCCGGCGCGGCCGCGAAGCCGACGGCGAGGGCGAAGAGAAGTGCCAGTGGAGATCGAAACGTCATGTTCTTTTCCTTTCACGGGCGCCAGCCGCAGGCAGCTCTCCGCGTTCGCGGAGGTTCGCTCCGATGACGCGCACTCGGAACAGCACGCCCTTCTGCTCGATTCGCTGGCGGAGCGAGGCGAGATCTTCGGGTGTGAGGTGAGACGGACCGTGCGCCACGTCGAGGAGCAGCCGCTCGAGCTCCTCGAGGACCGACGTCACCGCCGGTTCCGACGTGCGCGAAGCGGTCTGGCGATAGAGGCGGTTCTCGGCGAGGAGGTCGTTGGCGCGCGCCTGCTCGCTCGTGACGTCGAGCTCGCCGTTCACCGGCGCGTTGACGATCTCGATGAGCACCGCCTGGGAGCGTTCGAGGTGCTCACCCAGCGCGACGACGAGAACCCTTTCCCGGACTCCCGCCGAGAGCGGCGCCGGCTGCGGGACCTGCCAGAAGCGCCCGGCGAGGAACGTCGCGACCAGAACGAGCGCGAGGACGCCCGCGAACGCCAGACGGCGCGGCGCGAGAAACGCGGGCCACGCCGTCGGGCGCCCCTCCGGGAGATTCGCCGAGAGTCGCGCCCAGACGTCGCGACCGTACGATTCGTCCCGCCGGGGGAGGCGCTCGCCGGCCGAGACGAGTCCGATCATGTTCTCGAGGATCGCCCGTCGGCTCCGGCAGGCCGGGCACTCCTCGAGGTGCGCGGCGGCCGCCCGGCCCGGTTGTTCGCCCGGCACGAGGATCGCCAGCTCTTCGTCGGAGAGATGGTTCATGAGGCACCCATGAGCGGCGCGAGCTCGCGCCGCAGCTTTCGAACCGCCCGGAACACCGTCTGTTTCACGGCGTTCGGACGGCTCTGCAGGACGGAGGCGATCTTTTCAATCGGCAGACCCTCGAGGTGTCGCAGGACGAACGCGGCCCTCTCGAGCGGCGAGAGGAGGAGGAGGGCCGACGCCACGCTCCGCTCGACCTGGCCGGAAAAGGCAACCTGGTCGGGCAGCGGATCGCTCGACGGCAGCCGCTCGATCGGGTCGATCCCTTCGTCGTCGGAACGGCGGGGTGTGGAGGCCATGGCCGGATTGCGCCGGCGGCGGATCAGGTCGATCGCGCAGTTCACCGCGATTCGGTAGATCCAGGTGCCGAAGCTCGATCGCGCGTCGAAGCGCCCGAAGGCGCGGTGCGCCTTCAGGAAGCTCTCCTGCACGACGTCCTCGGCGTCTTCCTCGTTGCCGGTCATGCGGTAGGCGAGCCGGAAGACCATTCGACTGTGCTCTTCGACGAGCGCCCGGAAAGAATCGGACCCCGCTTCCCCGGCCGGCGACACGTCCACTCCCCCCATCCGGTTTCTAAGACGGAGAATCGGGGACAAGGTTAGGTCGGAATGGACCGCAAGGGCCTGTCCGGCATCGCTCATCGAAGGACTTAGACGCGGTCGGCGGCCCCGGGTTAGGCCGCCCGGATCCCCGGGATCAGCCCCGTCGGGTCGAGCGGGCGAAGGGGAAGCGGAGGAGGATCCGCCGCCACGCCGCCAGCCGGCTCTCCGCTTTTCCGGGCGGAGGTGGCCCGGAGCGGTCGGCCGGGGGCAGCTTCAGTCGTTCCACGTCGAGCCGCATGGCTCGCAGCCGGTCCCGGCATCCCCGGCAGACCACGAGGTGCCGTTCGGCGGGAGCCGTGCGGATCTCGCCGTACTGATGGAGAAGGAGGTCGTCGCCGGAAAGGTGCTTCAGGAGTCCGTGAAGTGGGCCTCCTCCGCCGGACGCTCCTTTCCGCGCATCTGGGGAAGATACGGAGACAACGAAGGGTTCGTCGGGGTCCGGTCATGGCGAGTGGAGACCGGACCCCTGAATCTCCGCGCCTTTTCCGGACGTAGAGTGAGCCGAAAATGGCCGCCACGTCCCGAACCGCGCCTGCCCCGGCCCTCTTCGTTGCGCACGCGTCGCCGATGCTGGCGCTCGAGCGGGAAGGGCACGCCCGCGCGCTCGCGGCTTTCGGGGAACGGTTCCCAGACCCCGCCGGTATCGCCGTCGTGTCGGCGCACTGGGAGGCTCCGGGCCCGATCCGCGTGACGGCCGCGCCGCGTCCCTCGCTGATCTACGACTTCGGCGGGTTTCCCCGGCCGCTCTACGAAATGACATATCCGGCGCCCGGATCGCCGGCGCTCGCGGACGAAATCGTGGAAATGCTCGGAGAGAAAGGCGTCCCGGCGGTCGCCGACCCGCGCCGGGGCTGGGACCACGGCGTGTGGATCCCTCTTCGCCTCCTCTATCCCGACGCCTCGATCCCGGTCGTCGAGATCTCGCTCCCCGTGCCGCGCGAACCCGAGCTCGTTGCCGATGCGGGGAAGGCCCTCGCGCCGCTCCGGGATCGGGGCATCCTCCTCGTCGGCAGCGGCGGCGTCGTGCACAACCTGCGACTCGCGAGGCTCGACCGCAAGGAGGGTCCGGCGGACGCGTGGGCGCGGAGCTTCGACGATTGGGTCCGCGAGAAAGTCGAGCGTCGCGATCTGACGGAGCTGGCGTCGTATCGCGACCGGGCACCCGGCGCGGAGCGGGCAGTCGCAGAGAGCGAGCACTTCGATCCCCTGTTCTTCGCGCTGGGCGCGGCGCGGGGAGACGACCGGCTCGAGGAAGTCGATCGCGGGTTCGAGTACGGAAACCTGTCGCTGGCGAGCTACGCTTTCGTTCCGGCAAGGAACTCGTGAGCAAGCTCGTCGCCTACGTTTCCCGCTACGGAGTCGCGCTCGTCTTCGGAAGCGTCCTCGTCGAGCAGATCGGGATACCGATTCCGGCAATGCCCACGCTCCTCGTCGCGGGATCGCTGGCTCGCGCCGGGAAACTCTCGCCGGTCGCGCTCCTCGCCGCCGCGGTCGTGGCGTCGCTCGTCGCCGACACCGTCTGGTACCTCCTCGGGAAGCGCTACGGCCACCGGATTCTGAAGACGCTCTGCCGCGTCTCGCTCTCGCCGGACTCCTGCGTCCGGCAGACCGAGGGGATCTTCGAGAAGTGGGGCATGGCGTCCGTCGTCGTCGCGAAATTCATCACCGGCTTCTCCACCGTCGCGCCGCCGCTCGCCGGCGCGATGGGGGCGAAGCTTCCGGCGTTCCTCTTCTACGACGCACTCGGAACGATCCTGTGGGCAGGCGGGACGCTCCTCGTCGGGTTCGTCTTTCACCGGGCGATCGAGGACGTGCTGTCGTTCCTGGAGAGTCTCGGGACGGGAGCGCTCTATCTGGTGGGGGCGGCGCTCCTCCTCTTCGTTCTCTACAAGTGGTGGCAGCGCCGCCGGTTCTACAAGGCTCTGCGGATGGCCCGGATCAACGTCGAAGAGCTGCGAAACCTCTTCGAAAAGGGCGAAAGGCCCGTCGTCGTGGACGTGCGGCAGGCGGGGGAGCGGCAGCGCGACCCGCGCCGGATCCCGGGCGCGATGACGATGGGGATGTCCGAGACCGACGCGACGCTGCCGGGCATCTCGCCCGAGACGGAGATCGTCCTCTACTGCACCTGACCCAACGAGGCGTCGGCGGCCCGTGCGGCCCGCATGTTGATCGAGAGAGGGTACCGGAAAGTGAGGCCGCTCGCCGGAGGCCTGGACGCGTGGGCCGACGCCGGCTACGAGGTCGAGGTGTACGAGAAGGTGTCCTGAGCCTTCTCCCCGGTCCGGTGCCGTTTGGACGCCACCGGCGTGCGGTTACGCCCGACCGCGCCCCCCAAGTCCGATAACGTCGTCCTCGACGTCCGCTCCGTCACGGTTCAATCAGGGGTGCGCCAGAACCGAACATCGCCAGAACCGAACATCGCCAGAACCGAACATCGGTTGTCCGAAGGTCGCCTTGGCGGTACCATCAAAGTAACTCCGTGGCCCAAACTGAGCAGGATCGAGCGAATACAGGGACGATCCATACC
>Ga0114129_10005849_pt1 | contig 17417 bp, 15 predicted proteins | sample RhiMetdeltSRZDD1_FD_80071 | JGI IMG/M metagenome (GOLD analysis project Ga0114129, IMG submission 80071) | Populus rhizosphere microbial communities from Tennessee, USA - Rhizosphere MetaG P. deltoides SRZDD1 (version 2) (version 2) | ecosystem: Host-associated > Plants > Roots > Rhizosphere >... | reverse complement strand
GCGACCCGGATCACGCTCTACCTCTATCGGGTCACGGTCAACGAACACAGCCGGCAGATCCAGGCGACCGCGGGCGCCGCGGCGCGCCCGACGCCGCTCGGCCTGGACCTGCACTTTCTGATGAGCGCCTGGGCAGGCAACGCGCGCGACGAGCACACCATGCTCGCCTGGGCGATCCGGCAGCTGCACATGTTCCCGATCCTCGACGCGTCCTCGCTGTCGCCGGAAGCCGGCTGGGGCGCCAACGAGGTGATCCAGGTCATCCCGGCGGAGCTGGCCACAGAGGATCTGATGCGGATCTGGGACGCGCTCGACCCCGCCTACCGGCTGTCGGCGTCCTACATCGCCCGCCTCGTGCGGCTCGATCCGGATGCGCCGCCGCCGCCCGGGCGCCCGGTGGTGGCGTCCCGCTTCGCGTACGGCGAGGTGGTGCGCGCATGACCGGGCAGCTGCGCGACCTGGAGCGGGTCGAGCGCCGTGCGCTCACGGCCCTGCGCTGCATCGACGCCACCACGCGGGCGCCGATCGACGATCCGCTGATCGTGTCGGCTCCGGGTGCGCGGCTGGTGCGCAACCGCACCGGTCTCTACGTCGTCGGCAGCTGGACGCGGCTCGCGACGCACGAAACCGCATTCGACCAGCCGCCGGCTGCGCCGCCGATCGGCAGCGAATCGCTGACGCTCGACGTACGGGATCCGAGCGGGCGGTATCTGTCGCGGCGCGTCACTGTCGCCCTCCCGCGCGATCCCAGCCCGGCGCGCGCCGGTCAGGCCGACTCGCTGTTCCGGCCGGTCGATGTGGAGATGTTTCCAGGCGCCAGTGCGCCGGTCAGCGCGAACTGGGTCGAGCTTCGCGTGAGCGTTCGCGAGACGGCGAGCGGCGACACGCTCGGTGGCGCGCTCATCCGCGTCGTTGCCGAGGCCCGCGTCCTGGCGCGCGGACTGACGGACTGGCGCGGCGAGGCCTTCGTGCCCGTCGCCGGCGTGCCGGTGACGACCTGGTCGGCCGATCCCGCGGCAGTCATCGTCACCGAGATTCCCGCGACGCTCGAGTGTTACTTCGATGCCGCCGCCGGCACGCGGACGCCGGCGCCGAGCGTGCGCGCGGGCCTGGCGCCGGCGCAGACGCCGCTGCCGGATCCGCAGGCGCTGGAAATCGCGCGCGCCGGGTTGCCGCAGTCGATGACGCCGGTGGTGCTCGCCGCCGGTCGTTCACTCGCCGTGGCGGTTGCGATCGCCGTTCCGTGAACGGATCGCCATGACGATCGAGAGAGCTGTGCCTCACACCGCATATCAGGGAGATTGATTCATGCCTGAATACCTTGCTCCAGGCGTCTACGTGGAAGAGACCAGTTTCCGCGCCAAGTCGATCGAAGGCGTGGGAACGAGCACGACGGCCTTCGTCGGCCCCACCCGCAAGGGTCCCTTCCGCGTCGATGACGACACCCCTGAGACGCCCGAATTGCTGACCAGCTTCGGCGACTTCGAGCGCATCTACGGCGGATTCTCCGATCTGGCGCTCGGAGCGGGCGCGCCGGCGACGAACTATCTCGCACATGCCGTCCTCGGCTTCTTCAACGAGGGCGGATCCCGGCTCTACGTCAGCCGCGTGGTCGGCGCCGGCGCCGCGGCCGCCGGCGTGTCGGTCCGCGGGGGCCCGGCCGACGAGCAGGTGCAGTTCGTGGCGCGCTTTCCCGGCGTCCTCGGCAACGGCCGCGTCGTCGTCCGCGAAGTGCTGGCGCCGGCGTCGCTCGCGACGATGGAGACGGCGCCCGCCGGAACGCTGCTGCGCAGCGGCCCGGCGGCCGCGCTCGCGCACCACGTCAAGGTCGGCACCGAATGGCGCCCGGCCGCCAATCTTGCGAGTCCTGCCGCCGATCCCGCGACGCTCGCCGGCGCGAACGCGCAGATCCTGACGCTGCTCACGGTCGCCACCGACGAGAGCGGCGAGGTGGTCAGCCTCGAGGGCATGGGCTTCGATCGCACGCACCCGCGATGGATCGGCCATGCGATGGCCGAACGGCCGGCCCGGCGCAGCGATCACCTGAACAATCTCTTCGCGATCCGCATGGGCGCCGGCGTCTCCGCCATCGAGCTGCGCGACGCGCTGCTGGCCGGCGGCGCGGTCAACGCGCAGGGCGAGATGGAGCGGCGGTGGGATCTGATCGGCGGCGCCGACGGCGGCGTGCCGACCGACGCCAACTACCGGGTCGCGCTCCTCGACATCGCCAGCCTCGAGGACGTGTCGATCGTTGCGGCGCCAGGCGCGGCGGCCTATCCAGGCATCGCACAGGCGATCAACGCCCGACTGATCGCACACGCCTCGGCGCGGCGCGCCTATCGCATCGCCGTGCTCGACACGCCGCCCGAGCTGACGCCGGGAGAGGCGCGGGGGGTGAAGAGCCTGATCGACTCGAAGTACGCGGCGCTGTATTACCCCTGGGTGATCGTCCCCAATCCCCTGGCCCGGCCGGGGCGCGAGGACATCGGCCGCGAGCTGTCCCTGCCGCCTTCGGGCTTCGTGTCCGGCATCTACGCGCGGAACGACGTCGAGCGCGGCGTCTACAAGGCGCCGGCGAACGAGGTGGTGCGCAGCGCGATGCGCTTCGAGATCGACGTCAACTTCGGCCAGCAGGAGATGCTCAATCCGCTCGGCGTGAACTGCCTGCGGCTGCTCTCAGGGCGCGGCTACCGCGTCTGGGGCGCGCGGCTCGCCTCGTCCGATCCCGAGTGGAAATACGTCTCCGATCGCCGCTATTTCAACTACCTGGAAGCCTCCATCGATCGCGGCACGCAGTGGGCGGTGTTCGAGCCGAACGGCGAGCGCCTGTGGGCGAACGTGCGGCAGACGATCTCCGATTTCCTCTACAACGAGTGGCGCAACGGCGCGCTGCTCGGCACCACGACCGACGAGGCGTTCTTCGTACGCTGCGATCGCAGCACGATGACCCAGAACGATCTCGACAACGGCAGGCTGGTCTGCCTGATCGGCGTGGCGATCATCAAGCCGGCCGAGTTCGTGATCTTCCGCATCGGCCAGAAGACTGCAGATGCCCGGGCTTGAGCCTCGCCCAAGGCGCGCACGGCGCGCCTGCGAGGAGCGGCGCGGGGCGCCGGGGGCCCCGCAAGCGACGAGCCGGGGTTCGGGGCGGAGCCCCGAGAGGAGATGACAGATGGCGAATCGTGACACGCCCTATGGCGCATTCAATTTCACGGTCAGCTTCGACGGCGGCGAGACCTTCGGCGGCTTCTCGGACGTCTCGGGGATCGGGACCGAGATCACCGTGGCCGAGTACCGCAACGGCAACGAGAAAGAGAACCACGTCCGCAAGGTGCCGGGCGTGCACAAGGTCAGCGACGTCACGCTGAAGCGCGGCATCGTGGACTCGAAGTCGCTGTTCGACTGGATCAAGGAGGTGCGGACGACGGGGCCGGCCGGCAAGAAGAAGAGCGTCACCATCACGCTCCAGGACGAGGCGCAGTCGAAGGTCCAGAGCTGGGTGCTCGCCAACGTGATCCCGATGAAGTACACGGGACCGACCCTGGCGGCGAAAGGCGGCGGCGACGTGGCGATGGAGGAGCTCGTCCTGTCCGCCGAGGGGATGGTGATCGAGAAGTAGCCGCCCATGCCGCTCGACTTCGAGATCGCCCGGTCCAGCGCGCCGGCCGCCCCCGAGCGCACCGATATCGCCTGCTTCGTCGGCCACGTCGCGCGGCGCCGCACTCCCCTGCCCGGGCAGGTGACGGCGGAACTGCGTGCCGCCGGCTGGATCGACGGGCCGTGGCGGCGCGATCAGGCGCAGATTCAGGCGCTGGAGCAGCTGCCCGTGACGGTGGAGAGCTGGGAGGCGTTCGACCGCCTGTTCGACTGGCGCGCGCGGCCGCTCTCGGCGAGCGGCGGCGGGACCTGCGCCTCGTATCTCGGCGCGGCCGTCCGGCGCTTCTTCGCGCAGGGCGGGCAGCGGGCGGTCGTCGTGCGCGCCGGCGATCCCTGGCCGTATCTCGAGGAGTCCGGCGCGCGCGCGGCCAACCGCAGCGCGCGTCTCCGGCGGCTGCTGCCCGGCTTCGAGACGACTTCGCAGCCCTTCAATCCGACCGATCCCACCACGTGGCGCGGGGTCCATCATCTCTACGGCCTGCCTGAGGTCAGCCTGGTCTGCCTGCCGGATCTGCCCGACGCGTGCGCGAGCGATCCGCCCGAGCCGGATGCGACGCTCCCGCTCGCGCCGATCAGCGAGGGATTCGTCGAATGCAGCGAATCGGAGCCGGCGCCGCCCGACGATCTCGCATTGCGGCATCTCAACGCTCCCCGCAGCGACGGGGATCGTCTCGACGTGTGGGCGGCCGCGTTGGGCGGTGCGCGCGATTTCCTCTTCGCTCATCGCCGCGACGCGATCCTCGTCGGGGCGCTGCCTCTCATGACGGGGGCGCTGGCCGAACGGGATCCGCTCCGCTACCTCGAGGACCGCGGAATCGTGCGGGCGAGTGGACGCACGGCCCTGGGCGCCAGCAGCGCGTTCGTGCAAATCGGCTACCCATGGCTGTCGGCGCGCGGATCGAGCGATCTGCCGCAGCTGCTCGAGCCGCCCGACGGCCTGCTCTGCGGACTGATTGCGGCAGGCGCGCTTGCGCGAGGCACCTTCCGATCGGTGGCAGGCACACTGCTGCCGGCCGTCACCGACACCGAGCCCGTTCCGTCGTGGGGTCTGACGGCGGGTACCCCCTGGGTGTCGCTGGCCGAACGTATCTGCCTGGTCGCACGACAACCGGATGGCTGGGCGCTGCAGTCGGACGTCACGACGTCGCCCGACGCGGCGTGGCGCGCCGGCGGCGTGACCCGCATGATGGCCAGCCTCGTCCGCGCCGCGCGTGCGACCGGTGAAGCGGTCCTGTTCAGCGGCAACGGCCCGGCCCTCTGGACCATGGTGCGGCGGCATCTGGAGTCGCTGCTCACCGCGTACTGGCAGGAAGGGGGCCTCGGAGGCGAATCGCCAGACGACGCGTTCGAGGTGCGCTGCGATCGCAGCACCATGACGCAGAACGATCTCGACTCGGGCCGACTGGTCGCGCGCATCACGGTGCTGCCGGTCGCAGCTGTCGAGCGCCTCACCGTCGTCCTCGCGCTCTCCGCGGCGGGACAGCTCGTCGGCGAAATCCGGGAGGTGGCGTGATGCCCGAGCAACAGACGCCTGATCTCCCGGAAAACCAGCTCGCGCCGTTTCAGGTCTTCCGGTTCCAGGTGAGCTTCACTCGCGCGAACCTCCCCGGCGCGCAGGCGAAGCCCACCAGCGACGTGCCGCTCTGCAGCGGCGCGTTCGCCGAATGCACCGGGCTCGAAGCGACGATGGAGCCGAAGGTGATCAAGGTAGGCGGCGCCAACTACGGGCCGGCGCAGCGCGTGGGCCCGGTGACGTTCGCGACCGTCGTCCTCAAGCGCGGCATGACGACCACGCGGGATCTCTGGAACTGGTTTCAGATGGTCGCCGGCGGGTCGTACAGCTACCGGCTGGATGCGCGGATCACGATGCAGTCCCACAGCGGACAGCCGGTGCTCACCTGGGTGCTCGATCGCGCGCTGCCGGTGAAGTTCAAGGCCGCGGAGATGAACGCCAAGGGCACCGAGATTGGCATCGAGGAGCTGCACCTCGCCCACGAGGGGCTGCGCCTCGAGATGCCTGGCGCGGGAGCCGCGTGATGGCCGCGCCGACCCCTCCGATCGAATCGCTCGCGACCGCGCGCTTCAAGACGGTCAAGGCCGCCGAGCCGATCGACGTGGCCGTGCACTTCAATCCCGCGTCGCTGCAGTACACGGTCTCCAACACGCTGAAGGACCAGGGATCGGGCAAGAAAAAGAAACAGTACGTGAGCCAGACGACCGCGAAGCTCACGATGGATCTCGTTTTCGACACCACCGCCACCGGCGAGGACGTGCGCGCGACGACCGACAAGATGTCGAGTCTGCTCAAGCCGCATGGGCCGAGCGGCAAACAGATCCCGCCATTGGTCGAGTTCGGCTGGGGCGTCTACCGGTTCACGGGGATGGTCGAGCAGTACAAGGAGACGCTCGACTTCTTCGCGGCGAGCGGCGTGCCGCTCCGCGCCAGCGTCAACCTCACGCTCTCGAGCCAGGACGTCATCTTCGAGAGCAACAAGAACCCGAACGCGTCGGTCGACGGCAATCTCGCGCCGGAGCCGGTCTCGGTGCCGACATCGACGGGCCCCGCCGGCGGGCCGGCGGGTGTCGCGAGCTCGCTGGGCGATCCGCGCTCGGCGCGCGCGATCGCGTCGGCGAACGGCGCGGCGAGCCTGCGCTTCTCCGCCGGAGCCGAGCTCGCGGTCGGCGTCGGGGCCGGCGTGAGCCTCGGCGCGGCCGCGGCGTTCTCGGCCGGCGCGAGCGCGGGACTCGGGCTTGGCATCTCCGGGGGCGCCGGGATCGGCGTGTCGGGCGGCGCGGGCATCGGCGTGTCGGCAGGAGTGGGACTTGGAGCGTCGGCCGGAGCCGCGGCGGGATTCGGCATCGGCGGCGGTGTGAGTGCAGCCGCCGGCGCGGACTTTTCGGGTCTGCGCGCGTCGACCTCGACCGCCCTGTCGCTGCCCGACCCACGGACCGCGCTCTCGCTCACTGCCGACACCGGCGCCGGAGGCGGCGTGCAGTTCGGGCTCGGCGGGCGTGCGCAGTCGACGGGATCGGCGAGCCTGTCGGCCGACGTCGGCGCCAATGCGGAATTGACCGCCCGCCTCGGATTCGGAGGAGCGTGACGTGCCAATCGTCTTCGAAGAGGTCACGGGCGAGATCGCGCCGGAGCGTGAAAGGCGCGGCGCCGAGAGAGAACCCGAGGAACCACAGGGCGGCGAGCACATCACGGAGACGATCCGTCGCGAGATGCAACTGATGCTCGAACGGCAGTGCCGCCTGCGGGCGGATTGATCGGGAATCGAGTATGGCGGAAACGTCGGTCAGCCAGGACGTCATCTATCGCGCACGGCCCACGCTGCGTTTCGCGGGCCAGGAGGACATCCGGGCGTCGGAGCTGGTCCTCTCCATGCGCATGGAGGAGAACGAAGGCGGCATGAGCACGCTGGAACTGCGCCTGTCGAACGTCGCGAGCACGACCGACGGCGGCGCGGAGCTCGCCTTCGGCCCCGATTCGAAGGTCACGCTCGGCGCCTCGATCGAGGTCTATACCGGCGACGAGGCGCAGCCGCGCGAGATCTTCCGCGGACACATCACCGCGATCGAAGCCGACTTCCGCACGGGATCCCCGCCCGAGCTCACCGTCCTGGCGGAGGACGGCCTGGCGCAGGCGCGCATGGCGCGGCGCAGCAGGACCTACTCGAACATGACGCCGGCCGACGTGGCGCGGACGGTGGCCTCGGATCTCGGGTTGCGGCCGGTGATTGCCGGACTCGACGCCCCCAACGGGACCTGGGCGCAGATCAACGAGAGCGATCTCGCGTTCCTGCGGCGGCTGCTCGCGCGCTTCGACGCCGACCTGCAGGTCGTCGGCGAGGAGCTGCACATCTCGCCGCGCGCCGACGTCCGTCGCGGCGGCATCGAGCTCGCGCTCTACAGCCAGCTCGCGCGCGCCCGCGTGATCGCCGACCTCGCCGATCAGGTCACCAGCTCGACGGCGCGGGGCTGGAACGCCGCCGACGGCGCCGCGGTCGACGGCACCGCCATGAGCGGCACGCATCTCGGACCGGGACGGGGACGCGAGGGCGCCGCGGTCCTGCGCGAAACGCTGGACGAACGCGCCGAGCACGTCGGGCATCTCGCCGTCGGAACCCGAGACGAGGCGCAGGCCGTTGCCGAGGCCGCCTACGATCTTCGCGCCCGCCGGTTCGTGACCGTCGAGGGCACGGCCGAAGGGAATGCCCTGTTGCGCGTCGGATCGCACGTCACGCTCACCGACCTGACGCCGCAGTTCGACAACACCTACTACGTCGTGCGCGCCTGCCACCTGTTCGATCTGCACCAGGGCTACCGCACCGACTTCCGCGCCGAATGCGCGTTTCTCGGAGGCTGATGGCAATGGCTTGGGCGATGTCTCACGCTGTCGGGGCTCGGGGCTCGGGGTTCGGGGCTCGGAAGCTTCAAATTGACCTGGCTGCTCTTCCGAGTCCCGAGTCCCGAGTCCCGAGCCCCGAGACGAGACTCAGATGAACCGCGCGCTCGTCTTCGATCGTCCCCCGGCGTGGCTCAACGCCGGCTATCTCGCCCGGGTCGTCGATCTCAACGACCCGGAGGGATTGAACCGCGTCCAGGTGCGGCTCATTGCCTTCGACGGCATCGACGACCAGGACGCGCCGCTGTGGGCGCGCGTGGTGGCGCCTTTCGCCGGACAGAATCGCGGCACCTTCTTCATGCCGGACGTCGACGACGAGGTGCTCGTGATCTTTACGAACGGCGACGCGCGGTTCCCGCTGGTGATCGGCGGGCTCTGGAACGGGGCGGCGACCCCGCCGGCCGATCTCGGATCGGAGGGCAACCGCTACAAGCGGATTCGATCGAAGAACGGCATCACGATCACCCTCGACGATCAGCAGGGCCAGGAGACGCTGACGCTGGAAACGCCTGGAGGACAGACCGTCACGCTCGAGGATGGGCCGGGCGCGATCACGTGCGAAGACTCCAACGGCAACAGCGTCAAGATGGAGAGCGCCGGCATCACGATCCAGGCGGCCTCGAAGGTGAAGGTGCAGGCGGCGACCGTCGAGGTCTCGGCCGGCATGGTCACGGTCGATGCCGCCATGGCGAAGTTCTCCGGCGTGGTCAAGTGCGAGGTGCTGATCGCGACGTCGGTGGTCTCGTCCAGCTACACGCCGGGCGCGGGGAACATCTGGTGAGGGCGCGGCCGTGAGACATCACCCCATCCGCGTCGGCGCCCCACGCGACATCGCGCCGCCCGCTGCGTTCGACGCCGACACGCCGCCGGCGCTCCTGCAGCGGAACGACGACGACTTCGTGGAAGCCACACTCGAGGACCTCAGGACGACCGCCGGACGCGCGGTCCTCAGGAGCAAGCTCGCGAGGACGCGCACCGCGTCCCAGGTGCTCAAGCTCTTTCAACCCGTCCAGCGGCAGTATCACCTCGCGGTGATCGAGGCCTGGTGCGACACGGCCGGTACGCCGCGCATCGATCCCGCCAGGGTCGATTCGGCCGGGCTCGTGCTGCGCCGGATTCGGCGCGACGGGTTCGGCAGCTACCTCGAAGGCTGGGTGAAGACCGGCGGACGCCTGCGCGGATGGACGCGTGTCCACCAGAGCGCCGAACGTGCCGCGCCGATCGCCGCGCAGCGTCTCCTCCGCCGCCCCGTCAGCCCCTCGATCGATCGCGAGTTGCTGCGCTTCGCGCGCGAACCCGCAGGCGCCCTGCTCGACGAACACGTCGTGCCGCTGTTCATGGCGCCGCCCGACGTCTGCGCCGAAGCGAAGAAGACGCTGTTCTACGGGCTCGTGCCGACCTCGAGCGCGGAGATTGCCGACGTGCCCGTCGATCCGGCCCAGGCCCTCGGTGAACACTTCGGGCCCGGCACGGCTGCCTTCACGGACCATCTCGTCGATCCGCTGCGCGGCCAGGCGATGTCGTTCGTGCTCGCCGGGGAGACGATGAGGCCGGAATGGTTCGAAGCGGCGGAGATGCCAGGCGAGAACAAACCGCCCGGTCTGCCGGCCAGCCACTGGAACACGCTGCGCACGACGTCGGGCGGCCTCGGGATGAGGCGCTTCATTCTGCTGTTGCGGCAGCTGGCCGGCGAGTTCGACGCCTTCGGCGACACCGCCGAAGGGCGCGCAGTCTTCGCGGAGTTGCAGGCCATTCGTCTGCCGCTGGTGCGGCGCCAGTTCGAATCGACCCCGCGGACGGTCGCGGCGGGCAGCTTCCTCCAGACCGCGAGGCGCGTGCTGCTCGAGCGCGACCCGGCCGCGACGGCACCCGAGATGCCGGTCTCGTGGCCCGCGCTCGACGCGAGCGCACGGACCCGTCTGCAGAGCGCGCTGTCGCGCGCCGTCGCGAAGCGCTTCGCCGATATGAAACGGCAGCCCGGCCGGTTCGACGAGCCGAACGCGCAGTACGTCATCCGCGCGTTCGTGAGACTGAAGGCGGACGGCGCCTGCCCACCCCGGACGGAATGGACCGCTTACAGCGAGCCCTTCGTCATCGCGCCCTGGTACGAGGGCGACGGCGCACCGCCCGTGCAGGTGGCGCTGCCGGACGTCACGGACCGCGCTCAACTGCGGGCGCTCAAGCCGAACGTGGCGTTCGTCGTCCCGCCGCCGCTTCAGAACCTGCTGTCCGGCAACCCGAAGGACATGCTCGAGGGCAAGGGATCGACGGGAGGCGACCTCACGCTCGGGTGGATCTGCTCGTTCAGCCTGCCCATCATCACGATCTGCGCGTTCATCTGCCTGAACATCTTCCTGTCGCTGTTCGACCTGATCTTCCGGTGGATGTTCTTCATCAAGATCTGCATTCCCTTCCCCAAACGGAGCGAGGGGTGATGGCCGAGACCCTGCGACCGCTGATCGGCTGGCCGCTGCTGCCCGTCCCGGACGACCACGGCCGGCTGCCCTATCCCACGCTCGAGGCCAGCGTGCGCGAATCGATTCGCGTGATCCTGAGCACGCGTCCCGGCGAGCAGTTGATGCGGCCCGACTTCGGCGCCGGCCTGGATCGGCTGCTGCACGAGCCCAACACGCTGGCCACGCGGCGCGCCATCCGCGATCTCGTGCGCGACTCGCTGACCCGCTGGGAACGGCGGATCCTGCTCGATCGCGTCGAAGTCTGGGAGGTCTCGAGCGAGCCGTCGCACGTCTCGGTCGAGATCGCCTACCGTCTCGCGCGCACCGGCGTGGGGGCGACGATGAACCTCACGGTGCAGCTCGAAGGCTAGGAGGAAGCCGCGCATGCCCATCCTTCCTCCCAGCCTGGACGATCGCCGGTTCGACGACCTCGTCGAGGACCTGATCGCCCGCATTCCGGCGCATACGCCGGAATGGACGAACCCGCGCCTCGGCGATCCGGGCCGGACGCTGATCGAGCTGTTCGCCTGGCTCGGGGACACGCTGCTCTATCGGGCGAACCTGATCCCCGAGCGGCAGCGCCTCGCCTTCCTCTCGCTGCTCGGCATCGGCCTGAAACCGGCGCGCGCCGCGACCACCATCGTCAGTCTGGCGTACGCGCAGCCGACCGAGCGGCGTGCGGTGACGCTGCGTCCCGGCGCACGCATCAACGGACCCGTACCGTTCGAAACGCTCGGCGAGACCACGGTGCTGCCGATTTCAGGGCAGGCCTACATCAAACGTGCGCTGTCGGATGCCGAGGCCGCGCAGGCCGGCGACCTGATCGCGGGGCTGGCGCGCATCCATCGAATCACCGGCGCCGCCAGGGGCTATCAGACGACGCCCGTCTTCGACGCAGGCCGGGCGGAGCCCGGCGGCCTGGACGTGTTCGCGGCCAGCGCCGACCACGCGCTGTGGATCGCGCTGATCGCGCCCGAGGCCCCTCGTCCTGAACAGCAGCAGCCGCTCAACGATGAAGTCCGCGCCGCGCTCGGCGGCGGCGACACCGGCGCGCCGGCGTTGATCTCGATCGGACTCGTGCCCGCCCTCGAGATGCCGGAGGCGTTCGACGAAGTGCTGCCTCCGTCGCCAATCCCGGTGCAATGGGAAATCACGACGCGCGGACGCACGGACTTCGAGACCGACTACCTCACCCTCGACGTGCTGCCCGGCGCAGACGGCACGAACGGCCTGACGCGTCCCGGTGTGCTGCGCCTTTCCCTGCCCGATGAGTCCTTCATCTCGGCGCCGTCGAACGACGTGCTCGAGAATCCTGCCGCCGGCGTCGGCGACACGCCGCCCCGCATCGACGACGTGGCGCTGGCGGCCCGGTTGATTGCGTGGCTCCGGCTCAGGCCGCGCGCCGGCCAGCAGGTCGATCGCCTGCCGCTCACCTGGGTTGGCCTCAACGCCGTCGACATCGACCAGCGAACGACATCGACCGGGCGCGTGCTCGGCGTCTCGAATGGCGCGGCGGATCAAGCCTTCCAGCTGCCGCAGGGGTCGGTCGAGCCGGCGACGCTGCAGGTGCAGGTCGAAGAACCGGGGCGCGGCTATCAACCGTGGACCCGCGTGGACGATCTGGCGGGAATCAGCGCCGACCCACGAATCGCCCGGGACGCGGCGGCGTTCGAGCTCGACCCCGAGGCCGGCACGCTGCGGTTCGGCGACGGTGTTCGCGGCCGCGTGCCCGAGCGTCAGATGCGGATACGCCTGGCCAGCGGGCGATTCGGTGGCGGACGCGCGGGCAACCTGCCCGCCGGGAGCCTCACCGAGATCGCCGCACGCCGGATCGACGGCACGCCCGCGCCCGTGCTGAAAGTCGCGCAGCCGCTCGCCACGACCGGCGGCGCGGATGCGGAGACGATCGCTGATGCGCAGCGGCGCATCCCCGCGTTTCTGCGGCATCGCGAGCGGGCGGTGACCCCGCAGGACTACAAGGCGCTCGCATTCGAGGCGCCCGGCGTCGAGGTCGGACGCGTCGACGTGCTGCCGCGCTTCAAGCCGCACGATCGGCGGTTCGGCGTGCCCGGCGTGGTCTCGGTGATGGCCCTGCCGTCACAGCCGCTGTCCGGCCCGCCGAATCCCCGGCCCGATCGCCCGTTCATCGAACGGCTGCACGCGCACTTCTCGACGCGGACCCCGCTCGCCACCGAGCTCTACGTCATTGGATCCGAGTACGTCCCGCTCGGACTCGCGACCGCGGTGACGATCCGCGAGGGTCACGACCGCGACGCGACGCTGTTCGCCGTCCGCGAGGCGTTGAAGCGGCTGCTGTGGCCGCTGCCGCCCGGCGGCGTCGACGGCGGCGGCTGGCCGCTCGGCCGCGCGGTGCGCGAGCGGGAGATTGAGGTCGAGATCTCGCGGGTCGCCGGCGTCGGCGAAGTCGGCGGCATCAATCTGTTCCAGCGGGCCGAAGGCGAGCACGGCCCCGAATGGCGTCTGCTGCCGCGCAGCGCCACCGATCCGTCTCAGACCCTGCCGCTCGACGGCTGGCAGCTTCCCGAACTGCTCTCCGTGCTCGTCGTGGACGGACAGCCCGGAGAGGGCGCCCCCACCGATCTGCGCGCGCTGCCGAACCCCTTCGCGGACGCGGCGGCGGTCGCGGTGCCGGTCGCGCCCGAGGTCTGCTGATGGATGCCAACGGCCTGCGTTTCTGGCTGCTCGCCGATGCCGCGCACTGGCCGTCGCGCTCGCATACCGCCTGGCACGCCGACTGCCGCACGCTGCGGCTCGCGTCCGAGCGCCGCATCCCGGCGCCGGTGGACAACGCCGCGTTCGCTGCCGCCAACGTCGCCCTGGAGGCCGTTCCACGAGCGCTCGATGCCCACGACGCGGTGGCTCGCTGGGATGCGGCGGCCGGCGCGATTGTCGTTCGCAGCCATCTGCCCGAGGACGCGGTCCGTTTGCGTGTCCCCGAGGCGCCGAACGACATCTCGGTCGGCCCCAACGGCGTGCTCTATGTCGCGTTCGATGATCGCATCCACCTGCACGATCTGCGGGGACGCTGGGACGACAGCCCGGTCGCGCTCGAGGGCTTCACACCATGGCGGATCGAGCCAGACGAAGGTGGCGTCTGGGTGCTCGAGCGCGCCGGCCGGCTCGCGCGGCTCACAGGATTGCCGCTGCCGACGACGACCCCGCAGCGTGACGACTACGCGCCGGGAGTGTTCAGACCCGATCCGGAGAACTGCTGCGCACCCGCACTTCGGCTGCTCGAGCGCGTCTCCTGGCCTGCGGGGGAACGGCCGGTCGCGCTCGCCGCGCACCCGGGGGGCGGCCTGGCGATCCTCTCGTGGTTCGGAGACGGCGAAGCCAGGCTGCGCCGTCTCGATCGCGAGTCGGAACAACTGACGGCACCCCTGACGCTGACGGACGGTCGCTACGCCTATGCGGTGGCGTGGCTGGACGAGGGACGGATCGCGGTCCGGATGCCCGGGCGGCGTGATGCGCCGGCATTCGCGATCGGCGGAGAGGCGATTGACGCGCTGCCACTCGGCGAGATCTATCCGCTGGCGTCGGATGCACCAGAGGCGCCATTCGCACACCGGCTCTCGGGTCCACCGCGGTATCCGGCGGGCGCGGCCGGCGCCGAGCCGCTGCTGCCGCTGTCGATCCGGAATCTCGCCCGGCGAGGGAGCGCGGCCAGCTATGAAGTGACGGCCGCCGGGTTGCGCGCGCAGCTGATCGACAGCGGCACCGCCACGACGGTCTGGCACCGCCTGTACGCGGAAGCCGCGATCCCGCCGGGGACCGGCTTCATCGTGTGGCTGGCCGCGACAGACGAGGCCAGCCCGCCGTCGACAGGTGCGAACGAGGCGTGGCATCCCCATGGGTTCGGGCGCGATATCGGCGCGATCGCCGGAGAAGCGATGGGGCCGCACGCCCCACGGGCGGCATGGGAACGCGCGCCGTCCGAATTGCCAGGACATCCCGGCCTGGCCCCGTGGACACCCGAGCGCGAGCGGCGCGGGCTGTTCACCGCCTTGATCCAGAACGCGCGCAAGCGCGTGCGTCGGCTGGTGGGCCGGTACCTGTGGGTACGGATCGAGTTGTTCGGCGACGGACGTGCGGGGCCTGATGTCGCGGCGCTGCGCGCATATGCGAGCCGCTTCGATTACGGCGAGCACTATCTCCCGAGGCTGTATCGCGAGATCGTCTTCGGCGCCGCCGCAGAAGCTCCGGGGGAGCTCGTCGACCGCATCGGCAGCGTGCATGCCGACGCACTGGATGCCGGCGGCACGCCGCCGGCGACGCTCGTCGCCGATCTTCAGACTGCCGGCGCGGTCGCCACACTCCCGGCGATTCAGGTCGAGGAGGCCGGCAACCGGTGGCTCGTCACCGACCGCGCGGGCCAGTCGGCGTGGCGCCTCATGCGCGAGAACGAATCGATCGGCGTCTATCGGCCGCGGGCCACGCAGGCCGACTTTCTCTCGCGGTTCCTGGCGAACTTCGAGGGCGTGCTGACGCCGCTCGAGGATCGCATCGCCAACGCGCATCTCGTCACCGATCCGGCTGTTGTCCCCGACGCGAACCTGGAGTGGCTCGCCGGATGGATCGGCGTCGCCTTCGAACCGGCGCTTCCCGACACCCGCCGCCGCGACTGGCTGCGAGCCGCGCCCGCGCTCGCGCGCTGGCACGGCACGAAGCGCGGACTGGCGATGGCGCTCGACCTCGCCACCGGCGGCGGCGTCAGGGGCGGCGAGATCGTGCTGCTCGAGCACTTCCGGCTGCGCCGGCTGCTGGCCACGCTGCTCGGTGTCGATCTCGCGGAGGAACACGATCCGCTGCTGCCCGGCCTGCACCAGAGCGGCAATTCGATCGTCGGAGACACGCTGATCCTGAGCGACACGGAGACCGTGGAGCTGCTCGCGCTGTTCCGGGAAGAGGTGGCCAGCGCCGCGGAGAACGCGGCGGTGCTGGAATTCCTCGGACGGCTCGCGCACCGCGTCACGGTGCTCGTCCATCAGACCGTGACGCCGCAGGATCTCGGGCTGATCCGCCGCATCGCCGAGCTCGAGTCGCCGGCGCACGTCGACGTGCGCGTCGCGACGGCGACGTGGCCCCTGCTCGTCGGCATCGCCAGCCTTGTCGGGGTCGACACCTATCTCGGTCCTCCGCAGCCGCCGCGCCCGGTACGCGTCCAGGTCTCCACGGTCGGCGCGGGCGACTTCGTGCTGGGTCCGATCGCGCTCGATCCCCGGATCTCGGGCGCGGCAGCCGTCGTGCCCGCGCCACTGCTGCCGACCGCCGATGCCGGTCCGGATCGCACCGTCCCCTTCCAGACCAGCTTCGAGCTCGACGGATCGGGGTCGCGCGCAGGACCCGGCCGCAGCATCCGCGAGTACGTGTGGCGGCGGCTGCCGCCCGATTCCATCAACCCGTGACAGAGGAGCGACACCATGGCCGAGTTCGTCATCAACACAGACGTGGTCACCACCGAGCCGCGCGTGGAGGTCACCGTCAGCCCGAACAATCCGATCGCGCTGGGCCGCCAGCGCTTCCGGCTGATCGTGACTGACACTGCCGGGAACCGGTCGGCGGCCGACGAGGTGATCGTGATCGTGGCCGATCAGGAGAACCCGACCGCGGTGCTGCGCGCGCCGCGCATCACGCCGTTCGGACGCAGCTTCGATCTCGACGGCAGCGCGTCGTTCGACGTCGGCGGCGGCAAAGTCGCGCAGTACATCTGGACGTACCTCGGACCGGAGCGGATCGGCTGACGCGTCCATGGCCCGCTTCGAGATCAACACGCCGATCGCCACGCGCGAGGCGACGATCACGGTCGACGCCGGCCTGCCGGTCGGACGCCACCGCTTCCGCCTCGACGTGATCGACGTGCAGGGCCGCCGCAGCAAAACGCCGGGCGAAGCGATCGTCGAGGTGCAGCGGATCATCGTCGATCCGAGGCCGCCAATACCTCCGGTCGTCATCGACCCGCGGCCGCCGGTGATCATCACGCGGCCCGGCCGCTTACCCTCCGGGCGGACGACCCGCCGTCCGCGGGTCAAGAAGGAGAAACCATGAACCGCCTGTCACGAGCCCCCGACGCCGATCCGCTCTATGCGCGTCCCGCAGCCGAGCGTCCCAGCTACGCGACGGGGATGCTGCTCGACGCGCAGGACTTCACCGACGAGCAGACCTACCATCGCGGCCGGCTCGCCCGCGCGCTGGCGTCGCTGACGGGCGGGGGCACGCTGGCAGGTCTCCGCGTGGTGCAGAGTCCGGCCACTACCGGCGCGAACGCACGCCCGGAAGAGATTCGCGTCGAGCCGGGTCTGGCCATCGATCGGCTCGGACGGCTGATCGAAGTGCCCCGCCCCGCGTGCCTGCGGCTGCAGGCGTGGTTCGACGCGGAACGCGCCGCCGACGGCGGCGATCGGCTGAGGCGGGCCGCATATGCGAATCTCAATCGCTTCCTCTCGCCACGCGCGATCGCGGAAGCCGGCAGCGGCGGCCGGCCGCCGATTCCGGCGCGGGGTGTCGTCGCCGACGTCTTCCTGCGCTTCATCGCCTGTGCGCGGGGCCTGACTCCAAGCTTCGCAACCGGACCGTTCGAAGCGCTGGACGCCGTCGCGACCTCGCGCGTGCGCGATGCCTACGAGCTGCAGCTGATCGCGCGCGAGGGTCTCGACGACGGATTCAATGGTCTGCCGTCGCCGGGGCCGGATCTTGCCGCGATCGCGAATCCTGATGAGCGCCGCGCGCGCCTGCAGGACGCGATTCTCGACAGCTACCCGGCGAGCGGCCGCGCCGGCAGTCCGGGCGATCTCGATCCGCTGCCGGAGCATCCGGCAGGGGTCGATCGCACATCCGTGTTCCTCGCGCGCGTCGTCATTCCGGTCGGCGCCGCCAAT
>Ga0114129_10005848_pt1 | contig 17418 bp, 17 predicted proteins | sample RhiMetdeltSRZDD1_FD_80071 | JGI IMG/M metagenome (GOLD analysis project Ga0114129, IMG submission 80071) | Populus rhizosphere microbial communities from Tennessee, USA - Rhizosphere MetaG P. deltoides SRZDD1 (version 2) (version 2) | ecosystem: Host-associated > Plants > Roots > Rhizosphere >... | reverse complement strand
TCCCGGTAGCTGTTGAAATTTGAGAGCGGCGGCTCCTCACTGCTCGTGTAAAACGAGTGGTGACTAGCCCCGGGCGAAAGCCCGCCAACAAGGAGCCGCCATGAAACGAGAGTCTCGCACAGCCCCTCCTGTTCCCCAAGGTGAATCCCCGCTCCGCCATCTGCCGCTCGTGTATCTGCTCGTCGACACGAAGACGGAGCTGTTGGAATTGGCGTTGCGATCGGGGCTGAACGTGTTCACCACGATGCTCGAAGAGGATCGAACCGCGATCTGTGGGCCGCGGTACACGCACGAGCCCGATCGAGCCGCGAGTCGGGCAGGCACGACGCGGAGTGAAGTCGTGCTGGGCGGTCGAAACGGAAAAAATCGAGGTAGAGAACGTTGATTAGAGTGGAAGGCCAAGCAGCCTCCGCGCTATACGCGCGGCCTCCTCTTGTTTTTCCGTGTGGACGATTTCGATAGTGCTCTGCCGAGGGCACGGGCTCTCGTCTCACGGCTCGAAGAAGAGCCCCACCTGAACCCGAACACAGGAACGATGGAGTTCTCGCTCCGAGATCCGGATGGGTATTACGTCACGATCAGTGCGGCCTAACCAGCCTCGAGCCCATCATCAAATGTTCAGCTTGCGAGCGAGCGCTGCGGCAGGATCATAAAGAGTTCGTGATCGTCCTTCGATGCATTGACTCTTGTCAGACGACGCTGCTACGGTCCGTCCCGTTCGAGAAAGGCGGTGGTTCATGTCAGCGTCGAAGCGTCGCGGAACAGTGCTGGCGACGGCGACTTCCATCCTTCTCTTCTTCGGCAGCGTCGAGGCGCAGTTCTGGCCGCAGTGGGCGCTCGACGCCCAGCACACGGGCCAGGTGAGCGTGGCGGGTCAGCCGATTCAACGCATCCTGGCGCGCATCACCTATGACCCGCTCGTGCCGGACGAGATGGCGGCCAACGGTGGAGATCTGCTGGCCCACTACCAGGTGCCACTCATCGACGCCGATCGCATCTTCATGGAGTTCAAAACGGGGACCTACAGCAAGAACAAGTACTCGAGCCAGACCTGGGGCGAGAACGGATTCCAGTGGCAGAACCGGCAGCTCGTGCAGACGTGGAGCTTCACCAGCGACTGGAAGGCGCCGGGCTCACAGGCGGACTTCTGGGAGCCGGTGTTCCATGGCGTCCTCGCCAACGGATCGATCTACGTGCCGGGCGCGGGCGGCACCTTGTTCAGGCTCGACGAGGCGACCGGCGTGGAGCTTCACCGAATCAACCCGTTCGGGGTCAAGATCGATCCGTCGATCATCGTCGCGGGCGTGCCCACCGTCGATCAGAACGGCAACCTCTATTACAACGCCATTCAGCAGTTCAACGGCGGAAACGGCAGTTTCTACCAGCACGACGTCGTCGACTCATGGCTCGTGAAGGTTGCGCCGGACGACTCCGTCTCCAAGGCAAGCTATTCGATTCTCACGGCCGCGACCGCCGCCGGGAGCGATCCGGCGCCAGGCCCCACCGATGCGTGCTTGACGACGTTCTCCACCAAAGACCTGCCGTGGCCGCCGAGTCCGACAGCGGTGCCACCGACGGCGCCGTGCGGGACGATGCGTCCGGCGCTCAACGCGGCGCCGGCGATCGGCGCCGACGGGACCATCTACACGGTGACGCGCACCCATCTGCTCGATGCCATCAACCGCTACGGCGGAATCGCCGCCGTGAATCCGGATCTGACACCGCGGTGGTGGACGTCCCTGCGGGATCGGCTGAACGATGGGTGCAACAACGATCAGGGCACCTTCGCCGGCGCACGGCTGCCGGCAAATGGAACGCCCGGAGGCTGCCGCCTGGGATCCACGCCCGGCGTGGATCCGGCGCAGAACACACGGCCGGCGGCGCGTGTCCTCGACGATGCGTCTTCGTCGATCACGGTCACGCCCGACGGGAGCATCCTGTACGGCGCCTACACGCGCTACGATTTCGCGCGCGGCCACCTGATGCGGTTCAGCGCCGCGGGCCGGTTTCTTGGCTCCTACAACTTCGGGTGGGATTCGACGCCCGCGATCTATCGGCACGATGGAACGTATTCGATCGTGATCAAGGACAACGAGTACGGCGGCGGGCCGCAGTTCGGCTCCTATTGCAACGTCGACAGCATCTGTCCGCCCCGACAAAACGGACCGTTCTTCATCACCCAGTTGAGCCCGAACCTGAGCGTCGAATGGAAATTCCAGAATACGAACAACCAGCAGTGCACACGCAACGCAGATGGCACGATCAGCTGCGTGCCGAACACATCCGGAAACCAATGGGCGAACGTCGGGTTTGAATGGTGCATCAACGCGCCCGTCGTCGACGCGCACGGAGTCGTGTACGCGAACAGTGAGGACGGCAACCTGTACGCCATCAATCAGGGCGGCACGCTGAGGGCGAATATCTTTCTCGACCAGGCACTCGGCGCGGCGTACACTCCGTTGGCGATTGGGCCTGACGGCAGAATCTACACAGAGAACAAGGGGACCCTGTTCGTCATCGGCCGGTGAAGCGCGCGCGTCGACCGCATGATCGGCTGGATGTGATCACCGCGGCGGATCGTAGAGGTGATTCGCCGACGGATACGTGCTGCTGGTCAGGCGGCAGTTCAGTCCCGCTTTGCCCCAGAACTGCGGCGCGTGCCACGTCTTCGGTGGCGCGTAGACGATGTCGCCCTGCGTGGCGACGATCGACGCCGGCTCGTCTCCCTCGAACGTCCAGCGCAGCTCGCCGAGCATCACCACCCAGAACTCGGCGAAGTCCGAGTGGAAGTGCCCGCGGTTGTTGCGTCCGACCGGCTGCTCGGACCCGGCGTATCCGCAGATCAGATTGCCGCGCGCGCGGTTCTTGCGGATCGCTTCCTGCGTCCAGTTCCTCCGGTCGTCATGCTGCTTCGCGAGATCGTAGACGTTGAAGTGGATCGGCCACGGCCTGCCGTTCGGGTCGGGAACGTCGAGCGGATTAGGGCCCGTGCTCAACCGGACCGGAATGTACTCGACGCCGGACGGCGCGCTGGCGGGCCGCTCCGGATAGACCGGCGTCGCCGACGCGAGCGTCACTTCGAAGGCGATCGCCGGCAGCGTGCCGACCACCGCGAACGAATGCAGCATGCGTTCGGGTACGAAGACGTACGAGCCTTTGGTCGCTTCGAACACCTCGAAGCCTCGGTCGGGCTTTTCGACCTCGAACCGGATGCGGCCCTCGAGCACCGCCCACCACGCCGGCGAATCGGGATACAGCTTCCGCGCGTGCGTCGTCCCCGGCGGCTCCTGGACGAGGAACGCGCGGGAGTTTTCATCCTGGATGACCGGCTCGCGCCAGCCCGGCTGGCCGCGATGTTTCGCCTTGACGTCGGCCAGGTGGGTGACCGGCTTCATCGGCGCCTGCCACGGCGTGCGCGCGAGAGGCTTGGGATAGTAGAAGGTCCGCGTGTCCACACCGCCCGGCGCCTGCGCTGCGAGCAGGGCCGGAACGCACAGCACCGTCAGCGCCGCCGATCGCCAGATCGTCATTGCGATCGCCTCCTCGTTCCGGAACGATGCGGGATGGTATCAAACAGGGCGAGTTGCTGCGTCTCGACCGCGCTGACCTAATCGCAGGAGGTTGGGCTATCCTTAGACCTATGGAGTTCCATCCCAAGGCGCTTCTCGTCACGGCAGTATTTCTCGGCCTCTTGTGGTTCACTCTCGAACGCGGCTTCGGCTTTCTGACGCTCGCGACGTCGGTGGCAATTGCTCTCGAAGCGGTCCTGGGTTGGGGCTTCTGGCGCTCAATTCCCGAAGAGCGGTTTTCGTGGTTTCGCCGGCACGCATAACCCCTTCCTCCTGCAGATTCGGCGTTCTTAACAGCAAATCAGCTCAGGCTGCCTGGTTTCGACTTCTTCGAAGTCTTTGCCCTGCCAGCGCCCTCGACGCTGCGCCAGAACTTGATCGCCTCACGCTCTACGATCGCTTCGAGGCGGGCCCGCTCCGGCTTCGGCAGGTCGGGCAGGAACCTGGGCATAAACGACCACTCGGTTTGGCCCAGGAACTCCAACTCGAGCTCCGCAGAGTCGAGGACCGCACCGGCGCATTTCATGGCGAGGTGCAGCGCCTGCAAACCATCTATGCCGAAGACATACCTCGGTCGACGCCAGCTGGTGTTCAGCCCTGTGATCTGGAGCGCGCAACCCCAATCCGAGCCAGGAACGGGTCGGGGCACTCCAATCGTGACGACGACGGGCTTGCCACTGGACGAGCGGAACACGCGTCGTGCGGCAATTCGCCGGATCGTCCGTGGCGCTGCGAAGGACTTGCTCATGCGGCTCAGCGGAATCCTAGCAGCGCCGCTCCGTTTGATGCATATCCGAGTGCAGAAATTGCCTTCACGCTCATCGTCCTCCCCGCAACTGACACGGGTGGTCGCCAGGTCTAAGACGATCTTGAAAATAACACCGATGGATGGTATGGTGCCTGCGTGATCGTCAGAGGCGGTCTTGAGGTGTGCTGTGGCGAGGCGTAGCCCGCACGTCGTGTTTCGCGAGCCGCCTCACGACATTCGTGAGCTGCCTGGACAGCGTGACGAGCTTCCCCAGGTCGCTGGCGAGGACGATCCGGAGGTCATCGGCGGGTGGCGGCGGCGGTGAGTCGAACATGGCGTCGAGCGATACGCCGAGCGCGCCGGCGAGTCTCAGGAGCACCATGACTGTAGGATTCGCCTGGGCATGCGCGATGTCCTGATAGTGATTGGTGCTAATCCTGGCGCGCGCGGCGAGCGCGCGTTGGGTCAGGCCACGCTCGAGCCGAAGGCTCTCCAGGCGGCGTGCGAATGGCTCCAACGTCGGGAACGGGGCCGGCTCGTGCTTTCGGCGTGCCCGCTGCCGAGGGACGCCGGGCCGGGGCGGAGTGGGGCGCCACTTCGACATCGCGTCAGTCGCTGAATACCACCGATAGATGGTATCAGAACACGAGAACAGGATGCCTCGACCACTGCACGACTTCCCTTGTGACTCGCTCGCGCGCGAGCGCGACCTGAGGAAAGCGCTGGCCATATTCCGTGCGATGGCGGACGAGCTCAACCTCGTTCTTCGCCGCCAGGCGTCTCGCACGCTGCGCCTGGTGATCAATGTCCGCCGCGATGCCGAGACGGCGCAGGCGTTACGGCACGTGTCCCTCGTGCTCTCGCGACAGCTTGCGGCGCTTCGTGCGCCGCACCGGTTCGAGCGTCGCATCCGGATCCGGGCGCGACGCGGCCGCCATCGTCGCGGCCACTGAACGCTCGCAGTCGGCTTCTGAGACGTGGCCGGCGCACGCCCGGACAGAGAGGTCGTCAGTGACGCCTGCAGACCGAGACGATGATCCCCTTGGCGCCGAGCTTCTATTCGCCGTCCAGGATGGAGATCTCGGGCGCGTCGAGGAGTTGCTCAAGACCGGATACGACCGTGGCCGGCTGCAATCGCATCGCGCGAAACCCGGAACGGCGCACGCCAGCACCGCAACCACGAACAGCAGCGCGCCGGCGCGGGCATATGCCGAGGGATCCAGCGCGCCGACGTTGAACAGCGTGCTGCTGTACAGACCGAGGCCGAGGCTCGGAAACGGCGAACCTGGCCACAACACAACTCGCCCTGCACCAGTGACTTGCAGGCGCCGACAGCATCAGTGAGACGGGCGCGTATCGGCTCGAGCCCAACTTCCGCATCGACGTTTGGCCTGCGGCAGCAGTCGAAGACGCAGCATTCGTTAGTCCAAAAAATGGACTAAACTGGTGAGATGAACGTCAGCGTCCACGGCGCCAAAACGCAGCTGTCGAAGTTGCTCGACCTGGTCGAAGATGGCGAGTCCGTCGTCATCGAGCGGCACGGACGTCCTGTGGCGCAGCTCGTGCCCGTACGCAGGCGTCGCGCCTCGCCGCTCGGCGCCATGCGCGGGCAGTTCGAGATGGCCGAAGGCTGGGAGCGAGCGCTGACTGATGAAGAGGCCGAAGCGTTCTGGGGCGGGCGCTAGGTCCGCCCATCTCCTCGACACGAGCACGTTGTTGTGGGCGCTCGGCGAGCCGGAGCGTCTGTCGCCGCGCGCACGCCGGCTGGTGGAAGCGGGCGAGAACGTCGTCAGCGTCGCGTCCTACTGGGAGGTTGTCATCAAGACCCAGAAAGGACTGCTCTCCATCTCCGATCTCGCTACGTGGTGGCGGCGGGCCACAGACCTCACGACCGCGCGCGTGCTGAACGTTCGCAGCAGCCACATCACCGCCCTGGCTGCCCTGCCGATGCGGCACAAGGATCCGTTCGACCGCATCCTGATCGCGCAGGCCAATGCCGAGGGTCTGGCGCTCGTCACGAACGACGCGTCGATCGGCGAGTATCCGATTCAGACACTCTGGTAGCGTCTACTGCCCCTCTCCGGCGCAGCCGCTACCTGCATCCATTGCCCCTCCTTCGCCGGCTCGGGGCACCAGCCGTCTTCGCGATGCGATGCGGCATTCAAGCTATACTGGCGGCGCGCGAGGGGCGCTTCCGGTCCGCGGAAAGGGCAGTGCCCACCCCAATCCGGTCCAACTTCTACGAACCTTCTTTCAGCCTGACTCGAGCGGACTCCGGGCTATGAAAGAGGTGTCGTATGACGGCCAAGCAACTGCCTGCCCGGCCAGATCTGGAGCAGTACCGGAAGCAGGCGAAGGACCTCCTCAAGAGTTTTCAAGCGGGCGATCCTGACGCGCTGTCCCGGATTCGGCAATCCCATCCACGGTTCAAGAAAACAGGTTCACCGATCCAGGGCAGCTTCTTTAAGCTCTCGGACGCGCAGTGGGTGATCGCGCGAGAATACGGGTTCGAGAGCTGGCCGACGTTCGCCGCTCGAGTCCGCCACCTCGCCGCGCAGGAGGCCACGACCTCGCCGCGGGAAATGCCTGTCTTCGCGATCGATCTCGACGTCAAGACGGATGAACTGAGCTGCGCATTCACGCGCGATGGACGGCGCGCGATCACAGCAGCGCCTGGTCAGCCGGTCCGCGTGTGGAACGTCGAAACGGGTCGAATCGTGACGGCATTCGACGCTCGCAGTGTGACGGCCGCCGGAATCGGCTGGAGCCCGGACGAGCGCCACGTTTTCTTCGGTACCGAGGATGGCGCCGTCCAGATCTGGGACGTCGAACGCGACCGCTGCTCGCATATTCTCGAGGGGCACGGCGGTTTCGTCCGTTGCGTCGCCCTGAGCTCCGACGGCCGGCGGGCGCTGTCCGCATCCGGCAGCCGGAGAGATCCGGCGATTCGGCTGTGGGACGTGGAGTCAGAGCGCTGCGTACGAATCATGGAAGGGCATGCCGATGGCGTTTATGACGTAGCGTTCGATTCCACAGAAGATCGTGTCCTCTCGGGTTCGCGTGACGGAACGATCCGGCTGTGGGACCTCGAGGCCGGAAGCTGCGACCGTGTCTTCAGGGGCCACACCTACCGCGTTCACAACGTAGTGTGGAGCGCCGACCAGCGCAGAATCCTCTCCACTTCGAGTGACATTCGCCTCTGGGAGGTCGAGAGCGGACGCTGCCTTCGCGTGTTCAAGCAGGACCACGCCGACACCGTCCGCAAACTCGTGTGGAGCGCCGACCAACACCGTGCGCTGTCGGCCGGACACGACGGCACCGTGCGTCTGTGGGATGTCGAGCGCGGTCGCTGCCTGCGCGTACTCAAAGGCCACCCCGTCGGAGTGGTCACCGTCGCGTGGAGTCCGGATGAACGTCGAGCGTATTCATGCGACTGGAACGGAGGGATCAGAGCCTGGGACCTCACCTGACTACGCGAAGTCAGAGATTTCCACCAGCCTCGCCTTACTCGGCGTGAACGCCGCGCCACTCGGCGACGATCTCCAGAATTCCTTCGGAAGGCTCCTCGCTCTGCTGCCATTCCACGGGCGATCCGGCTTCCAACAACAGGCGGCCCACAGCGGCATGATTCCGGTCCGTCCGAGACGCCCGTGAGCCTTCCGCCGCCCAGATGAGCGGCTGCGCCTTGAACTCGCGGTCGCGCACGGTCACCGACGCGCCGTGCGCGAGGAGGAGGCGCACCGCGTCGGGCCACCCTTCCATGGCCGCCACGTGAAGCGCCGTCTTCCCGATCGACTCGTCGCTGCGGTTCGGGTCGAAGCCGCACGCGAGCATCGCGTCGAGCGCCGGGATGTCGTTGCGCTCGGCGGCGCGGTAGAACGCGCTGTAATGCTCGGGACCGATCTCGCGCGGAAGATCCCGCCGCGCTTCGAGCATCGCGTCCACCGCCGACCGATCGCCGCGGCTGCACGCCGCCACGAGTCGATCGACCGCCGGCAGCTCGCTCGGCGCTCCGTGCGCCACCAGCCACGCCGCCACCTCGCGATTGCCATTCAACTCGGCGACCGCATACGGTGTGCGGCCGTCCGCTCGCGGGCGCGCGATGTCGGCGCCGCGATTGACGAGCTCCTCCGCGAGCCCGCTGTCCCAGCTCGCCGCCACGACGTGGAGCGGCGTCTCGCCGTTCTCGGCGAACACGGGATCCGGATCCGCGCCATGCGCCAGGAGCCAGCGCACGCCGTCCGCCGTCCTCGCCCAGTGCAAGATCGCGTAGAGCGGTGTCGAGCCGTCGGTAGCCCACGGGCGATTGACGTCCGCGCCGTGCGCGAGCAGCAGGTCGAGCGCGGTCACATCGCCGCCGCTGGCCGCGAGCGGCAGCGTGACGCCGTCGCTGGGATCGGCGCCGGCGTCGAGCAGCGCCTCAGCGAGCCGGAGCGAACGCACCACGCACACCGCGCCCCAGAGAATCGGTCGGTTGACGCCGTGGTGCAGCCATGGAAAGCGCAGGTTCGGATCGGCGCCGAGCGAGATGAGCCGCCGCGCGATGGCGACGAGGCCCGCCTCGCGCGTGTCCGAGCGGGCGCCAACCGACGTGAAACAGACGTAGTGCATCGGCTCCCAGCCGCGCGGGCCGCCGCGCTCGGTGGCATATTCGGGATGCTCAGCGAAGCGCGCCTCAACCATCTCGGCGTCGCCGAGGAGCAGCGCGGTGTAGATGTTCGCGCGCGCGATTCTCGGATGCCGCGCGAGCAGTCGCTCCGCGCGATCGGCCCGGCCGTCGGTTGCCGCCTCGATGAAGTGATCCACGGCGGCGCTGAATTCGAGCGTCAGCTCCTCCACGCGCTCGCGCAGCGCGTTCCACGTGTCGAACCCGTGCTCGCGCGCGATCACCGATTGCGCGTCGTGCAGGGCGAGCGTTCTGCGCGCGAGATCGACATCGGACATGTCGGCGAACGCCGGGAGGATTCGGAATCGCGCGAGCGCGGCGGATTCGTTCGCGCGGGCCGAGCGCAACAGGTCTTTCGCCTGCCGCTTGAGTTGCTCGAGGTTCGGGCGCTCAGGTAACTGCGTGGCTGTCATACAACCCCCATGCTGAATGCCGACGGTCCGCAAGCCGGCCAGCACGGAGACAGCCGTGCAGTGATGTGTCTCGAGGGGTTGGACTCAGTCCTTCGCGCGGACCCGCGGGCGCTCCCGAGCGCGCGTAGGAATGCTGACCGCGGCCCGATAAGAAGTCAAGCGGGCGCGATCGTTCCGGCGTGGCGACGTCTGCCGAGGCTGACCGTTCACAGTAGGCATGTTCTCGCGCCTATCCATTCCCACTCCCCATCACGACGACGCGCCCGAGCGGCCCGTCCACGCCGGGCGTGTCGAGCGCCCAGAGCGCCAGCGCGTCGCCTTGGGCTTCTGAAAACTCGCCGTTGAATTGTTGGTGTGCCGTGATCTCGAGCGCGATCAGATCGAACGGATGCCCGAACCCGGAGTCTGGCGACACGTGGAAGCCGCCCGCGAAGCGCACGAGCACGTCTTCTAGTCCGCCCGAATCGCCGCGATACTGCTCTTTCGTCTGCTCGTGAATCTTTTGATGAAATACGCCCGTCAGCTTGCCGACGTTCGCGTTCCAGAAGTCCGCAAACGTGCCGCCAGGCTGCTGAAATGACGAATAGCCCTGCTGGAAATGCACGTAGGTCCTGATGCCGGCTGGCACAGTCACCGCGCAGATCGCGTCGATCAACTGCTGGACCTGCGTCGGCGACAGCCACAGGGACAGTTCCCAGCCGATGGACGCGCGTGCGATGACGTTCTGGTCGATGAGCGCACGCAGAACAGGGATCGCACTGTCGAGAATCGCGCCGACGTCAGGCCGATCGAAATCCTTCGAGCAGAGCATCACAGCCGGCAGGAACCCCGAGTCGAGGAGCTCCGCGCCATGCGCGACGAACGCGTCGATTGAGAGGCCGGCGGCCCGCGCATCCGGCCACGAGACCAGGACATCGCGAAACCCCTTCGCGCGCCACACCTGATAGATGCGCTGGCGATCGCTGGCGCTGTATCGGAAGACGATCCACGAAACGACGAGCGTCGGATCGGACGGGCCGCCTTCGATCGGAGGCAACTGTGGCACGTGAACGCCGCACATGTTGCCCCGGTAGAACCGCGGCACCAGTAACGGAGGCCGGCTCACCGCACTCGCCGCCGCGATGGTCGCGAGACTCATGTCAGCGGCGTCTCTGTGATCGCGCCAAAGCCCGGGCGGTTCGGCACATTCGGCATCCAGCCAAAGACCGTCACCGCGTTCCCCGTCGGGTTGTAGGCCACAAACCCCCCGCTGAAGGTGGCGAGTTCATACGCTCCGGCCGTGCCCGCGGGCCGAGTTTCCCAATGGCCGTCTGGCGGATTCCAGCTGCGGACCGTCCCATCGGGATTTACCAACGTATCGCCTGCCCGTTTCACCAATGACCACTTCATGCTGGCCTCCACATGTGGCCCCAGGAGTTCCGTCGCCGTTTCGCCGCGCAACCATGGCGCCCCCGCCAACTACGAACATTCCACGCGTGGTCCTCACGGGTGACGAGCGGCGTACTACGCGCTTTTACAAATAGAGCGAGCTTTTGAATAATTCTGGTACGCGAATCGACCCTGGGACGCTGGTTGAGGATCGCTCACGCAATTCTGGTACCGCGCAGCGTCCCGCTCGTGCAGATGTCGCCGTACGGTTCGTTGTATTGAAAGAGGATCCCGCCCGTGGCAACAGGTTCTCCACCCAACTGAAGCCGCCATTCGGTTCCGCCCTGCCGCTGCGCGATCGCGACGCGCGTTTCCTCGTCTGGCGTCACCTGCTGGAGGATCGCGCCGTTCGGCGGGAGCGCCGTGGTGACGGCATCGTGGAACACGATCTTTTCGCTCCACACCTCGCGTGCGTAGGTGTGCAGCATCACCGCGAGCAGCGGATCGTTCGATTGGATTTCCATCAGCCGCGCGCCGCTGGCGTCGAGAAAGGCTTCGAATAGCTGGAAGGCGCGACTTCGGTACGCCGGCAGGACATAGAACTCAAAGATAGTGGGCTTGCCCGTCCAGGGCCCGCTGATGGCGACTGACCCGAAACCGGCACTGGCATCGTCGAGACCCAACTCGTACGTGCTCGTCCACCCCACGCGGCGGTGAATGGAATCGTGCACGATCTGGCAGTTCATTTCCTGATCCCATGAAATACATGCTCTCGGTCAAGTGATCGTTCACCGAGCCAAAGAAGAGACAGTAAGATAGCCGCTCAGCCGTTGATGGAGCCGAAGTCTCGTTCCTTCCTCGCAGTTCTGATCTGTGTTGCGCTGGTCGTCGGGCGGTCTGGTTCCCTTCGTGCGTGGGAGGAAGACCTGCACTATGTGCTGACGTTCTGGCTGGCGACGCAGGCTGGTTTCTCACGCGACGATGCGGACCAGATTGCGAAGGGAGACCAGAGCTACGACGACAGCGAGCACACGAGCGCCATCCCGACCGTGTTGTGGATCATCCTGGCGAACGACATGGGAGCCGCGCGCGAACTTCAACTCAAACACTTCCCGAGCGATGCGCTCCTCCCGAGCCCGCCGGCGAGACGCGCGGTTGCACCCAACAATCCGGCGGCCCGCAAGGCGGTCGAAGCGGCACTCAACGCGGGCGAGTCCGCGACCGCGTTGATCGCGCTTGGAGAAGCCTTGCATCCGTTTCAAGACTCGTGGTCCCATCAGGGCGTTCCGGATATTCCCTACAACCTGAAGCCCAATCTCATCTCGGCGCACCCTCAGGCGCGCGGCGGCTGGAAGAGCCACAACGCCGACTTGACGTCGCTGCACGTCGACGAAACACTGGACGTGGCGCGACAGACGTATCTCCTGCTCGATCGCTTCCTGAATCAGAACACGAGGTTTCGACGACGCCCGGCCGCCGCCTGGGCGACGCTCGAACCGATTGTCCGGGCGTTCGCGACCGCGCGCAGTCCATCCGAAAAGGCCGCCTGGGCGAGCCGCTACGTCCCGGAACAGAGGTCGCTGCAAATCTTTCATACGGTCGCGCCTGGCGGGCGAGGTCGAGTCAAAGTGCTGTCGCCGCCCTTGTTCAACGCCCGCGGGAAGGCGTCGCAACTCACCGCGACCGATCAAGCGAGCCTGGTCGAGACCAACAACGAATTCATGCGCGTCTGGCTCGGACGGGCCGACGTCGATGCCGCGCTCAGGTATGTCGATTTCGCAGGGGTGGCCGAACAGCTTGCCGGCGATGGCGGCGTCATCACCCCGCAGACGATCGAGGAATGGTCCGGGAAATTCCTGACTATCCAGTTGATTGACGATCACGCCGCCGTGAACGACGCCGGACACGGAAACCCGTTGCATCCGCGGTACGGCGAATTACCTCGGCGTCCTCAGCCGGCGGGTGTATTCAAGTCGACGAGAACGCTGGACTACCCGCGTCTCGGTGCTCGTGATTTTCTCCCGACTGATCTTGTCGGGAACGGTTTTGCCGTGGTGCTCGACAACGAGGACCTGACGCACGACGCGTTGACGGTGGTCTGGCGCCATATCGGCGACCGCTGGGTGATCGTCAGGCTCCTGATGATCCCGCGGTAGCCAGCACGCTCGACCTAGATGCGAGTGACGTACGCGACGCTCGCCTCGATCGCGTCGGACAGCGACAACTGCTGGCGGTAGCCGGCCTCGAAGCCTCTCGAGATGGCCGCGCCCCGTTCTTCCTTCGTGCCGTGATGCTGAGCGTCGTTGATCATGTCGTCGCCGGCATTGAACTGTGTCACGGCGAAGACCGCCGCCGGAAAGTCCTCGCGCTCGCGTTTTCGAACTCCCGCGAAGAAGCCTGCGAAGAAGTCGGCTTGCAGCTCGATTCGCTTGACCGTCGCCTGACCCTCGCCGACTCGCCGGTCGAGCCTGCGCTTGTATTGAAGGATGTGCCCGAACTCGTGCGCGCAGACGGCGGCAACCGCCACCTCCGGACTCTCCCGGGTGGCAAGCAACCGCTTGAGCAGGCGCTGCCCGAAGAGGACCGTGCCATCCGAGTTGTGCAAGCGGGCGGTCGGCGTCGCGTAGGCGTTGGCGCCGTCGTAGTCGTCGTAATACGCAAACCCGGGGAGCACCGAGAACTCGTCGGAAATTCTTGCCAGCGTGTGCGCCAGCGCGAGGTCGAAGTCACGGTCACCGGAGTTCGAGATCATCGGCTCGTTGCCGGTTTCATAAAGCCGCTCTCGGGCGGCGGTGTTCATGAAGGCCCCGGCGTCGGCAGCAGACAGCGTGCAACCCCGTCCGCGACGGCGAGGCGCCTGCGCGTGTATCGCCGGTATTCCGCGAAGCGCGCAGGACGCGGTCGCCAGCAGGCCGATGCGAAGCGCGTGTCGTCGAGTGCACATGGCATCACCGATTCGATCAAGCACGGGACCTGTCCTTCCTCACTCGCAAAGATTCGGGAATTTCCTGCACGCGTCAGTCGTTGAAGTTCTCTTCCCGCTCGAGTCGGGCTCAGGGCGCGATCCAGGTTCGCGATCGGACGCGTCGTCCGTTGTGAGCGGCGGCGGGGCGCTGGCCGTTCCGGCATCGGCCCTGAAGCTCGCGTACTCGATCCGGTTGGTCAGGTTGCTGATGCCAAACTCCCAGTACGACGTACCGCGCGCGTGACGGGCCGTCATCGCATACATGACGCCAATCGGCAAGGGCAGCGTCTGGTTGATGGTCACGTCGCGCACCGCGCCGAGCTGCGTAAGCTGTGGATAGACGCCGGTATTGCCCGTCTGGTACGCAATCAGCTGCCAGAGTTCCGCGCCATACCAGTTCGGGTTCGGATGGCCGGTCTGGACCTGCGCGATCATGCCACGCAGAATCTGGCGAGGATCGGACTGCGCGTGAACCGTGCTCGCGGCAACCGCAAACGCGACGATCGTGATTTTCGCTGAGACTCGACTCATAAACGCCTCCACCTATGGCCGCGCAAAAGTGATTCGATCTCCAGACCTTGAATTCGCACGAGGTCGAGCAACCCGCCGGCCATTCGCGGGCAGATTGAGATCCCGTCAAAACATTGGGAAACTCGCCTGATGGATGGTTCGGCACGGACGCGCGAGTGCGATTGAGACTATCCATTCGGATAGTCCACATCACGAACCGATAGGGTGGCGCGGGTTACCAGTGCGGGCCGACGCAAATCGCGAGTCGAGAAGTTTTTTCGTGAAACACCCCTGTCGAACAGTCATGCGATGATAGGGCGTCTCCCGACCCTCGCTTCGCGAAATGGAGGACTCACGTGACGATCGACCAGCTCTGGTCTATTGCCCCGATGTTCCTGATCGCGCTCGCGTTCCTTTTCCTGCTGCTTCTGTTCTACCGGTTGATCGCCCGCCTGTTCGGGATCGTGATCGTCCCGGAGGATTCGGTCGGGATCGTGAACAAGAAATATGTCGTCGTCGGTCAGCACCGCACGCTGCCGGCCGGGACGATCATCGCGCTGAGCGGTGAGGCCGGCCTGCAGGCCGACGCGCTTGCGCCCGGCCTCCACTTCGGCCTCTGGCCCTGGCAGTACATCGTCACGCTGCAGAAGTTCATCACGATCAACCAGGACACGATTGGGATCGTCGAGGCGCGCGACGGCCACCCGCTGAAAGATGGCCACGTCCTCGCCCGCCGTGTCGACTGCAATTCGTTTCAGGATGCGCGTGCGTTTCTGCAGGGCGGGGGTGAGCGCGGTCCGCAGATCACGGTGATTCCGCCCGGGACCTATCGCATCAACACCGCGCTCTTCAGCGTACAGGCTGTGAAGGTGCTCGAGGTGCCGGATAACATGGTGGGCATTGTCACCACGAAGGAGGGCCATCCGCTGCCCGCGGGCGAGATCGCGAGTCAGCCCGTGCCGGGGCACAACTCCTTCCAGGACGCGCAGGCGTTCGTCGACGCGGGCGGCGGCAAAGGATTGCAGGAGCAGGTCATCCTGGCGGGCCGCTACTTCATCAACCCGCGCTTTGCGACGGTCGAGATCAAGGACACGACGATCGTGCCGATCGCGAACGTTGGCGTCGTCATCGCTTATGTGGGACGCGAGGGCGTCGACGTCACGGGCGACAATTTCAAGCACGGGAACCTCGTGAACAAGGGCGAGAAGGGCGTCTGGGTCGAGCCGCTCGATCCGGGCAAGTACCCGATCAACTCGTACACACACCGCGTCGAGCTCGTGCCGACCGCGAACGTCGTGTTGAACTGGGCGACTGGAAAGACGGAGGCGCACAATCTCGACAAGAACCTGTCGACGATCACCGTTCGCTCGTCGGATGGATTCACCTTCAACCTGGACGTCAGCCAGATCATCCACATTCCACGCTCCGAGGCGCCCAAGGTCATCGCGCGGTTCGGCAGCATGGTGAATCTCGTCACGCAGGTGCTCGAGCCGACCATCGGCAACTACTTCCGGAACGCGGCGCAGGGCTCGGACGTCATCGACTTCCTGCGCACCAGGCGCGAGCGGCAGGAGGACGCGCGGAAGCAGATCGCGTCCGCGCTCGCCGATTACAACGTGGTCGCGGTCGACACGCTGATTGGCGACATCACGCCGCCCGAGGCGCTGATGCGCACGCTCACCGACAGAAAGCTCGCGGAGCAGGAAAAGGTGACGTACGACACGCAGCGGCTGGCGGAGGAAACGCGCAAGGAGCTGCAGCAGGCGACGGCGATGGCCGACACGCAGGCGAGCGTCGTCGCCGCGCAACGCCAGGTGCAGATCCAGGAGTTCCAGGCCAGCGCCGCGGTCAAGACGGCCGAAGGTCAAGCGTCTTCGCGCAAGCTCGTGGCCGACGGCGAGGCCTACGCCACGCGCGTGACCGGCAACGCCGACGCCGAGAAGACCAAAGCAGTCGGGACGGCCGAAGCGGACGTGATCAAGCTGAAGATCGCGTCGATGGACTCGGGCAACTACGCGGGCATCGAGATCTCGAAGGCGCTCGCCGCAAGCGGATTCAAGCTCGTGCCCGACGTCGTGGTCGCCGGCGGCGGCGGAGGGGACGGCGGGAATTCGCTCGTCAGCGTGCTGCTCGCGAACCTCATTCGCGACAACAACAGGAACAGGCGCGCCGAATAGGCGTCGCGGTCATTTTCTCTGCAGCTTGCTGGGCCCAAGCCTCTCTGCGGTCGCGAGTGCGTCGCTGGCCGGCACCTTGATATCTGGCTGAAGCAGCGGCACCCATCCGACATTCCGGATCCGATCGAACCGCCATCGCGTACGCCGCAGATCAACTTCTCCTCCACGGACGTGGCCGGAAATAGTGGCGGTCTCATCTTCGTCGTCGGCAGCGTGCTCATCGTCGCGATCGGGCTGCCATCGGTCGTCTGGTTCCTGGTCGTCGGAACAGCCGGCGGGTGTGTTGTTGCGTGGGCGTTGGTGACCTGGCGCACGAGCCATGCGAAGTGGGGCCTGCCCGAGAATCGGATCCAGGATCTTCCTCGAACAAGACACGCTCAAGTAGTCCGGTGACATAAGCCCGCTCACCGTCACGAACTTTTTCCGGTCGGAAGGCCAGCCAATTCTGTGTCGCGCGTGATTCGCCAGGCTTGGTGTAACGTTGGACCCGCACATTTGGACTACAACCGCCGCGATTTTCTGAAGACGACGATCGCCGCTTCCGCTGCCACGGCAGGCGCACGGCACGCGAGCGCGCAGGCGCCGGCATTGTTCCCCGGCTTCCAGGCGCGCGACATCCAGACGTCCGGTGCGAAGATTCACACGCTCGCCGGCGGCAGCGGTCCTCCTCTCCTGTTGATTCACGGCTATCCGCAAACCCACGTCGAGTGGCACAAGATCGCCCCGCGTCTCGCGGAGCGATTCTCGGTCGTGATGACCGATCTCCGCGGCTACGGCGACAGCAGCAAGCCTCCCGACGGCGACAACCACGCGAACTACTCGAAGCGCGCGATGGCGCTCGACCAGGTCGAGGTCATGGGTGCGCTCGGCCATGAACGGTTCGCGGTCGTCGGTCACGATCGCGGCGCGAGAGTCGCCTGGCGTCTCGCGGTCGAGCATCCGCAGCGCGTGACGCGCGCCGCCGTGCTCGACATCGTGCCGCTGCCGTACTCGAGCGTGACG
>Ga0114129_10005847_pt1 | contig 17418 bp, 17 predicted proteins | sample RhiMetdeltSRZDD1_FD_80071 | JGI IMG/M metagenome (GOLD analysis project Ga0114129, IMG submission 80071) | Populus rhizosphere microbial communities from Tennessee, USA - Rhizosphere MetaG P. deltoides SRZDD1 (version 2) (version 2) | ecosystem: Host-associated > Plants > Roots > Rhizosphere >... | reverse complement strand
GGGCCGGGCGCCGGCGCGGCGCCCCGGCGTTCTGGCCGCCGGGCAGGAGCTCGGGCGTGATGAGCCCGCGCGGGAAGAAGACGCTTCCTACCGCGATGAGCGCGCCGAAGATGATCAGCCGCCCCTCCTTCAGGAAGCGCGCGAGCCACGCGGGAAGCCCCCCCACGTCCGCCATGGCTCGGAGCACCTCGGGGAGGGCGGTGAGGACGAGGCCGCCCACGACCGGTCCCACGAAGGTGCGGGAGCCGCCGATGAGGACGAAGGCCAGGAGGCTGACGCTCGCGTCGAAAGTGCCCTGGCGCGCGTTCCACGTGTTGAGGAAGTGGGCGCTGATCGCGCCGACCACGCCGGCCAGCACGGAGCCCAGCGTGAAGGCCAGTGTCTTGTAGTACGTCGGGTTGATGCCCATCGCGTCCGCGGCCAGCTCGTCCTCCCGGAGCGCCACCAGGGCGCGACCGGCTCGCGTTCGCTCGAGCCGCCACATGAACAGCATGCCGGCGAGCAGGAGCGGGGCCACGACCCACAGATAGCCGAGCTGCGAGGCGAAGGGCTGCGGAACGCCGAAGATGCCGACCGCGCCGCCGGTGATCTCGAGGTTCAGCGAGAGGACGCGGAGGATCTCGACGAACGCGATGGTGGCGAGCGCGAAGTAGATGCCACGGAGCCGCAGGGCGGGCAGGCCCACCACGACGGCCAGCACGCCGGAGGCGACCGCGGCCAGGACCATCTCCAGGAGCAGGGCGGGGACCGAGGAGACGCCGCCGGCGGAGTGCAGGACGCGCGTGGCGAGCACGGCGGCGATGTAGCCGCCCAGCGCGTAGAACCCCGGGCTCGCCAGGGACAGCTGGCCCGCGAGGAAGGGGATGTAGAGCGAGAGCGCCAGCAGGGCGGCCAGCGCCATGGACACGACGAGGAAGCCGTAGGTGGTGAGAAAGGCGGAGGCTGCCGACACGCCCGGTCAGACCTTGTCCGTCCCCGCCTGGCCCAGGAGCCCGTAGGGCCGGACGAGGAGGACGACGAAGAGCAGGGCGAACGGCACCGCATCACGGTACGCGATGTGCCGGGACGGCACGAACGACTCGGCCAGCCCGATCACGAGCCCGCCGAGCACCGTGCCCGGGATGCTTCCGAGTCCGCCGAGCACGATGACGGCGAGCCCCTTGAGCCCGAACGCGATTCCGAAGTAGGGACCCGCGATGCTGACGCTGAGCCCCACCAGCGTGCCCGCGAGGCCGCCGAGCAGGCTGCTCAGGAAGAAGGTAAGGACGATGAGGCGGTCCGTGTTGATCCCGAGGAGGCGTGCGGTGACGGGATCCTCGGCGACCGCGCGGAGCGCCTTGCCGGCCCGTGTCCCCTGGATGAAGTAGGTCAGCAGCAGGAGCACGACCATGGAGACGCCGAAGATGATGACCTGCACGGTACGCACGGGAATCGGCGCGGCCTCGCTGCCGAAGTTCACCGCGGCGGGCAGGCGACCGAACGGGTTGGACGGGTACGAGTAGATCTCGGCGCCGAACAGGTACTGCATGACGTTTACCAGGGCGACGGCGACGCCGAGGCTCGACACGAGGGTGAGGAGGGGATCGGCGTCGCGGACGCGGAGCGGACGGAAGGCCAGGCGCTCGAGCACGACCCCGGCGACCCCGGCCAGGAGCGATGCGACGACGAGCGCGACCGGAAATGGCAGGTGGACCGGGAGCGCGGCGTTGGCGAGGAGCCCGTTGATGCCGAACTGGGAGCCGGTGAGCGCGTACGTCAGGTACGCGCCCAGCGTGAAGACGGCGCCGTGGGCGAAGTTGATGATCCGCAGGATCGAGAAGACGAGCGTGAAGCCGAGGGCGAAGATCGAGTAGACGCTGCCGATGGCGAGCCCGTTGAGGAACTGCTGGACGAGCAGCGTCCGGGTCATGGCGAAGGGAACCCGGCGACCACGGACAGGCGATCCGGCGGAGGAGGCGGGCCCGTGGTCACCGGGGTGTCGACCCGGCCGGCGTCGAAGCGCCGGACCTTACTTCTTGAGGAAGACGAAGGCGCCCTTCGAGCCGTCCGGCTCCATCTTGATCTGCGCGATGTAGAAGTCCTTCTGCACGATCTCGCCGCCCGGCGACGCCTTGAAGGAGATCTCCCCGAGTGGGGTGTGGTAGGCGCCGGCGATGATCTGCCGGTTGAGCTCGGTCCGCAGCTTAGCAAGCTCCATCCCGGCGATCGGCGTCTTCTTGTCGAGCGCGCGGAGGGCGTCGACGACCACCTGAACGGCGGTGAAGGCTTGCCCGCTGAACTGCGGCGGCTCCTTCTTCTGCTTCTCTTTGTAGACCGTGCGGAAGGCCTGGTTCACCTCGCCCGGCGCTTGGTAGCTGTAGGCCTGAGCGACCAGGATGCCGTCGCACAGGGCCTTGCACACCGGAAAGAGGTTCACGGTGTTGAACCCGTTGCCGCCGACGATCAGTCCCTTGTACCCGAGCTCCCGGAGCTGCTTCACCAGGTTGCCGCCGTCGGCGGCCAGACCCGAGATGATGACGAGGTCGGGCTTGGCACCGAGGACGTTGGTGGTCTGCGCGGTGAAGTCGGTGTCGGTGGTCTGGAAAGTCTGCACCGTGACGAGCTCGAGCTTGGGGATGTCCTTCACGGTCGCCTGGAACACCTGCGTCTCCGACTTGCTGAACGCGTCGTTCTGCGCGAAGAGAACGGCGACCCGCTTGAGGTTCGGGTTCATGTCCATCGCCGCCTTCACCGCGTTGGGGGCGATCTGCGTGACGGGAGCCGACACGCGAGAGATGTACTCGCCGATCTGGGGGATGCCCTGCGCCGTGTTGGAGGGGGCGATCACCGGCACCCCGGCCTTGTTGGCGATGGGGTCGGCGGCGAAGGCCTGCTGGGACAGGGTCGGCCCCACGATGGCGACCACCTTGGCGACGTTGATGAGGTTCTGGAAGGCGTTGATGGCGCCCGCCTCGTCCCCGGCGGTGTCCTGGAGGACGAGCTTGATCGGCCGGCCGTTCACGCCGCCCTTCTGGTTGAAGAACTCCTCGGCAATCTGGGCGCCGATGATCTGCTCCTGCCCGAACAGGGCCACGTTGCTCGTTTGGGCGACGGCCACGCCCACGGGGATCGGGTCGGCCGCGAGCGCGAAGGGCACGGCCATGCCCAGGGCGGCCATCATGCCGAGGAAGGACAGCACGCACAGGGGGATTCGCTTCATTTCACTCCTCCGACGCCAGTGTCGCACGCGAGGTCCGGGTTCCGAGGAACGGGGCCGCCCCGGGCCGCCGGCCCCGGCCCTCGAGCGGGTCGGGGAGCGTCACTGCCACGCCGGGGCGGGCCCTGTGTACCACAGTCTTGCCGGGCTTTTCAACGGCTCCCCGGCCGTACCATGGGTTTACCCGGCTCCAGCCAGCTTGACAGCCGGAGCCGTGCGAGGGCGAAATACGTGCGCATGAACGCCCGGGTCGCATCACCTTCCTTCCACACCGTCACGCGGCGAGACGTCCTCCGGGGCGCAGTCGGCGTCGTCGCGGGCCTGAGCGCGTCCGCTCGCCGAGCCGGAGCGGCGCTGCCGGTCCTCCGCATCGCGCAGTGGGCGCACTTCGTGCCCGGCTACGACGAGTGGTTCGACCGGAAGTTCACCCGCGAGTGGAGCCTTCGGAACGGCGTCGCCGTCGAGGTCGACCACTTCCACCTGAGCGAGCTGCGCGCCCGCGCCGACACCGAGGTCGCGACCCAGCACGGGCACGACCTCTTCGGGTTCCCCGAGTCGCCGGCCGGGTACGAGGCGCACGTGACGCCCCTGACCGATGTCGTGACCGAGGGCGAGCGCCGGTTCGGGCACCTCCCGGCCTTCGTTCAGAAGGCCACGTTCAGCCCGCGGACCAAGCAGTACTTCGCCGTCCCGGAGAGCTGGGCCGCCGCGCCCCTCCACTACCGGAGCGACCTGTGGGGAGAGGTGGGGGCCAAGCCGGACACCTGGGAGCTGGTCCGAGAGGGCGCCCGCAAGATCCGCGAGAAGCGCGGGATCCCGGCCGGATTCGGTCTCGCGCCCGAGCCCGACAGCAACATGATGCTTCGTGGCCTCCTTTGGGGGTTCGGCGCGGCCGAGCAGGACGAGGCGGGCCAGGTTGCCATCAACTCCGCGGCGACCATCGAGGCGGTCAGGCTGATGGCGACCATCTACCGCGAGTCCATGACCCCGGACGTCTTCATGTGGGATGCGGCGTCCAACAACCGCGCCTTCGTGTGGGGGCAGGCCTCGATCATCCAGAATCCGATCTCGGCGATCCGAAGCATGGAGAAGGGCAACCCCGAGCTCGCGCGGAAGGCCGTCCTCGCGCCCCCGGCGGCCGGCCCCGCGGGGCGCCTGGCGGCGGCCCACGTGCTTCATTGCTACGTGATCTGGAAGTTCTCCGACAAGGTCGAGCTGGCGAAACGCTTCCTGATCGACCTCCTGGCGGCGGGCGACGAAGGATTCCGTGCGAGCGAGTTCTACAATCTTCCGTGCTTCCCGCGCACGGTGCACGACCTTCCCAAGAAGCTCGGCGCTGGAAAGACGAGCCCACCGGGGAAGTCCGCTCCCGCGCAGCCCGCCGACCGCTACGCGCTCCTCGCCAAAGCCGACCGTTGGAGCGCCTCCCCGGGGCACCCGGGCTACTTCACGCCCGCCATCGACGAGACGGTGCAGCGCGGGATCATCCCCGCCATGTTCGCGCGCGCCGCGCGCGGCGAGCAGAGCCCGGAGGCCTCCGTGCGCGCCGCCGAGACGGAGATGCGCCGCATCTTCGCTCGGTGGGCCAGGTAGGCCGCACGTGCCGGCAGGGACCATGGAGACCGCGGCGTGAAGCGGCTCTCGGCCAAGCACCCCTTTTTCCACTTCGACCCGGCGCATCCGGCGGCCTTGCGGCTCAAGCCGGGCGAGGACCTCCTGGTCGAGGTTCAGGACGCCTTCGGGGGTGAACGCGACATCGCGCGGATCCCGGACCCCTTCACGCCGGACTGGGAGGGACACCCGACGCCGCCGGCCACCGGACCCGTCTACATCGAGGGCGCAGCACCGGGGCAGACGCTCGTCGTCGACATCCTCGAGATCATCCCGGCCGCCGAGGGGTTCGTGGCCATCCAGCGCAACGCGGGCTTCCTGCCCGAGCGCTTCCCGACGCCTCGGATCAAGCGCGTCCCCATCCGGGACGGCACCGTCCTGTTCGACGGGCTCCGGCTGCCCGCCTATCCGAATTTCGGGACATTCTCGACGACGCCGGCCGCGGGCGGCCGGGCCGGCATCGCCGGCTTCCACGGCGGCGACCTGGACCAGAAGGAGGTGGCGGCGGGGAACCGCGTGTACCTTCCGATCTTCGTCCCGGGCGCGCTCTTCGGACTCGCCGATCCACATGCGATCATCTCGGACGGGATCGCCTGCGGGACCGGGGTCGAGTGCGCGGCGACGGCGCGGCTCCGCTTCGGGATTCTGCCGAGGACGATCGCCCGGCCGCGGATCGAGACGCCGACCGCGCTCCACATCGTCGGCTTCGGCCCCGGTCTCGACACGGCCGCGCGCGACGCAGTCGAGCAGGGCGTCGTGTACCTCGTCGAGGAGCACGGGATGGACGAGGAGGACGCCTACATGCTGCTGTCCCTCGTGGGTGACGTCGTGGTTGGCACCTCGCCGCGCCCCATCATGGGCGTGCGGCTGGTGATCCCGAAGCCCGTGCTCGCCCAGCTCCCGTCGGTCTGACCGCCGCGCGTAGCAACGTTGCGCCCGGGCGAGGCGTCTGTTACAAGTGGCGCAGCGGACCGGTGGCGGGGAGCCGATGGCGGGCGAGTTGTCAATCCTGGTAGCGTTCGGGGGAGGGCTCTTCTCCTTCCTGTCGCCCTGCGTGCTGCCGCTGTTTCCGTCGTACCTCTCCTTCATCACCGGGATGTCCGTCGACCAGCTGCAGTCGGCGGCCGGGGACGCGCGAGGCCGCCGGTGGATCCTCGCCCACTCCCTGGCGTTCGTCGTCGGCTTCTCGATGGTCTTCATCGGCATGGGGGCGTCGTTCAGCGCGCTCGGACAGCTCCTGTTCGACTACCGGGAGCGGATCCGCCTCGTGGGCGGACTCCTCATCATCGTCTTCGGGCTCTTTGTCGCCGGGGCGCTCCCGCTGGGCTTCCTGGGCCGCTACCAGCAGCTCCAGCTCCGCTCCAAGCCGGCGGGCCTGGTCGGGTCGTGGCTGGTTGGCGTGACGTTCGCGATCGGCTGGACCCCCTGCGTCGGGCCGATTCTCGGCTCCATCCTCTCGCTGGCCGGGACGGCGGAGACCGTGTCGACCGGGGTCGCGCTGCTCTCCGCGTACTCCGCCGGGCTTGCGCTGCCGTTCGTCCTGTCGTCGGTTGCCCTCGGCGCGTTCCTCGCGACGTTCCGCCGGTTCCGCCCGTGGATTCCGGTCGTCGAGCGAGCCGCCGGCGTCCTCCTCGTCGTCGTCGGCGTCCTAGTCGCCACCAACTACTTCATCGTCCTCAACTCGTACGCGCTGAGCCTCACGCCCCAGTGGCTCCTCGAGCGCCTGTAGGGCGCTCCAGCCTCCAGGGCCGCGCCCGCCCGCTCGCCTGAGCCGTGCGCGTCCGCGTGACCGTTCCCGCGAGCTCGGCCAACTTCGGGTCGGGGTTCGACGTCCTGGGAGTGGCGCTCGCCCTCCACAACGTCGCCGAGCTCGCAGAGGCCGATGGGCTCACGGTCGAGATCGACGGGGAGGGCGCGGAGACCCTTCCTCGAGACGGCCGGAACGTCGTGGTGCGGGGCGCCCGCCTCGTCTACGAGGCCGCGGCCCGGCCCTTCCGGGGGCTTACCGTCCGCCAGCTGAACCGCATCCCACCCGCCCGCGGACTCGGGTCGAGCGCGAGCGCGTGGCTCGCGGGCATCCTCGGAGCGAACGCGCTCCTGGGCGCTCCGCTCGGACGGGACGCCATGATGGATCTCGCGGTCGGGCAGGAGGGGCATCCGGACAACCTCGGCGCCTCGCTCTACGGCGGCGTGACCGTGACCTGCTGGGACGCCGAGACGCGGGCCGTCGTGTCCCTACCGGTGCCCGAGGCGGTCGAGTTCGCGGTGCTCGTCCCCGACTTCGAGGCCTCGACGGCGGCGGCGCGGGCCGCGCTGCCGGCGAGCTACCCGCGGCCGGACGCCGTCTACAACGTGGGGCGTGTGGCGCTTCTGGTAGCAGCGTGGACCCAGGCCCGCTGGGACCTGGTCGGGCAGGCCATGGGCGACCGCCTGCACCAGCCGTACCGCGGTCGGGCCATGTTCCCCTGGCTCGACGACGTCCTGGCTGCCGCGCGCGGGGCGGGCGCCCTGGGCGCGGCACTGTCCGGCGCTGGACCGTCCGTCCTCGGTGTGACACCCACGGGGCGCGGCGCGGCGGTCGGTCGGGCCATGACCGAGGCGCTCGCCAGGGCCGGCCATCCGGGGCGCGGGCACGTCCTGGGCGCCGACACCAGGGGGGCGCGGGTCGAGTGGCTCCCCACATGAGCGCCACATGAGCGCCACATGAGCGCCACATGAGCGAAGGAGAATGAGCGGTACTTTTGGGGTTGACGGGGGGAACCCCCCTTGCTATCGTCCCCGCAACCCAGACAACCAGTCTTCAAGCGTGTCATCGCCGCCTCGACCCTGGGTCCTCACACGCCGCTGAGCGAGCCGCTCACAAGCATTCCCGCGTGCCTTTGTATCCCCCGCCCGCCGGGTATCCCGATCCTCCCAGGGAGGTGAGACCACGCCGCGACCGCCCCGGATGCTCCCTCGTCCCTCGCACGTCAAAGGAGACGCACGGACCATGAGCTTCCAGGACAAGGTGTTGACGTGCCGCGACTGCGGCAAGGAGTTCCTGTTCACGGCCGGCGAGCAGAGCTTCTACGCGGAGAAGGGCTTCCAGCACGAGCCGACCCGATGCCGGAACTGCCGGGCGACGCGAAAGGGCGGAGCCGGGAGCGGCGCCTCCGGCTCCGATACCGGGAACCGCGTGCTCCACCCCGCCGTATGCTCGGAGTGCGGCAAGGAGACCCAGGTCCCGTTCCGGCCGACCGCCGGAAAGCCCGTGTACTGCCGCGAGTGCTTCCAGAAGCGGAGTAGCGGGGGCGGCGGGAGGCCCGCGGGTCGGCGGAGCCCCGCCTACCTGGACTGAGCGGATCCCTCCGGAGGTTCGCGCAGCGCTTCCACGATCACCACGACGAACCCGGCGATCGCCAGCGCGATCCCGCCGGCGATGCCGGCGGGCAGCGGGTGCGGCAGGACCTTGCCCGAGAAGAACATGAGTCCGATGCCGAAAGCGAGCATCCCAAACCCCAGGCGAAGCCGCGGCGTAAGGACGGGTTCGGGCGTCTCGTCAACGCGCATCGTCCGGTACTGTAACACATGCGGGATCGCTCCTCTGCAGGGCCAAAGAGCGGCAAAAGGCTTGACTGCCCCATTGCCGGGGGCTACCCTGAGCGTGGGTTGCGGGGATCGGCCGGCCGTCCCCAAGGCCAGTACCGGTGTGACGATCAAGAGCGATCGCTGGATCAAGCGGATGGCCCTCGACAAGGGCATGATAGAGCCGTTCGAGGAGCGGCAGTTCCGCACCGGCGTGATCTCCTACGGCCTGTCGTCCTACGGCTACGACATCCGGATCGCTGACGCGTTCAAGATCTTCACCAACGTCTTCAACACGGTCGTCGACCCCAAGGCGTTCGACTCGCGGTCCTTCGTCGACTTCCAGGGCGACGTGTGTGTGATCCCGCCTAACTCCTTCGCGCTCGGCCGCTCGATCGAGTACTTCCGCATCCCGCGCGATGTGATGACGCTCTGCGTCGGGAAGTCGACCTACGCGCGGTGCGGCATCATCACGAACGTCACACCGTTCGAGCCGGAGTGGGAAGGGTACGTGACCCTCGAGATCTCGAACACGACGCCGCTCCCGGCCCGCATCTACGCCAACGAGGGGATCGCTCAGGTGCTGTTCTTCGAGTCGGACGAAGCCTGCGCCGTCTCATACGCAGACCGTCAGGGTAAGTACCAGGCGCAGCAGGGCATCGTGCTGCCCAAGGTGTAAGGGGGCGACATGGCCGAGCAACAGAAGAAGAAGGTCGAGCGGCCGAAGGGCGACGGAGACGGCGAGGCGGCGGCTGCGAATCCCGAGGTGTCCAAGAAGGGCAAGAAGATCAAGGAAGACCTCGACAAGCTCCTCGACGAGATCGACGACATCCTCGAGGAGAACGCCGAGGAGTTCGTGAAGAGCTACGTCCAGCGGGGCGGGGAGTAGACCCCGATGCCGATCTACGAGTACCGCTGCGGCGCGTGCGGCCGGTCGTTCGAGCGGCTCGTGCACGGGCAGCAGGCGGTCGCTTGCCCGGCGTGTGACAGCACGGACGTGAAGCGCCTCTTGTCCTTGTTCGGGTTCAAGAGCGGGCAGGGGTTTGTCGCCTCGGCAAGCGGCGGGGGGTGTGGCTGCGGCCGGGGCGGGTGCGGCTGTCACTGACGCACGGCACGAGGGGCGGGCGCGGTCGAGCGGCGAGGGGCCGGTGGGCCCCTTTCGCGTTTCTGGCGCTCGGTCGAGGAGCGACGACGTGGCGACGGTCCTGAAAGCGTCCGACCCCTTCTCCCTCGAGATGAAATACCGTCTCGAGACCGGCCGCCTCTTCCTGTCCGGCGTGCAGGCCCTCGTTCGCCTCCCGCTGGACCAGCACCGCGCCGACCGGCGCCGCGGCCTCGACACGGCGACCCTGATCTGCGGATACCGGGGGTCGCCTCTCGGCGGGCTCGACCAGACGGTCGAGCGCCATCGCGATCTCATGGCGGAGCACCAGGTCGTCTTCATCTCGGGGGTGAACGAGGATCTCGGCGCCACCGCCGTGCTCGGGAGCCAGCTCGCCCACCTCTACGGAGGGGCGCGATACGACGGCGTGCTCGGCATGTGGTACGGCAAGGCGCCCGGCGTCGACCGGAGCGGCGACATCCTCCGCCACGCGAACTTCGCGGGCATCGGGCGGCACGGCGGCGTGCTGGCGCTGGCCGGTGACGATCCGCAGGCCAAGTCGTCGACGTTGCCCACGCATTCCGAGGTCGCGTTCTACGACTTCCAGATGCCAGTCCTCTTCCCCGGCAGCATCCAAGACATCCTCGATCTCGGGCGCCTCGGCTTCGAGCTGTCACGTTACTCGGGGCTCTGGGTGGCCTTGAAGGTCGTGACTGACGTCGCCGACGCCGTCGGCACCGCCGAGGTCCATCCCGACCGGATCCGGATCGTCGATCCGGGGTTCGCCTACGAGGGGCGCCCGTGGGAGTTCCGACAGCTGCCCGGGCTCTTGCCGCCCTACACGCTGGACGCCGAGCGCGAGATCGCGTACGGACGTCTGGAGGCGGCCCGGGCGTTCGCCGCCGCCCACGGGATCAACCGCATCACGGTGGAGACGCCGGACGCCTGGCTGGGGATCGCGTCGGCGGGCAAGGCCTACTACGATCTCCGACAAGCACTGATCGACTTGGGCCTCGACGACGCGGCCCTCCGCCGCCACGGGATCCGGCTGCTCAAGCTCGGCATGCTCTTCCCGCTCGAGCGTGGGATCGTCCGGGAGTTCGCCCGCGGGCTCGAGGAGCTGCTGGTGGTCGAGGAGAAGCGCGGGTTCCTCGAGCTGCTCCTCCGCGAGGCGCTCTACGACCTGGCCGTCCGACCGCGCATCGTGGGCAAGCGCGACGAAGCCGGCCAGATCCTCGTCCCGGCCGACGGCGAGCTCGACGCCGACACGGTCGCCCGCATCGTCGCCCGGCGCGTGGAGCACCGGGTCGCCCTCGACTCGGTCCGGGCACGCGTGGCGGTCATCGAGACGGCCCGCGAGCGGCCGGTCTCGCTGACCCTCGCCCGGCCGCCGTACTTCTGCTCGGGGTGCCCTCACAACCGGTCGACCGTCGTGCCCGAGGGATCGATGGCCGCCGCGGGGATCGGCTGCCACGGCCTCGCGATGAACATGGGGCGGAACGTCATCGGGATCACCCAGATGGGGGGCGAAGGCGTCCAGTGGGTCGGCCTCGCACCGTTCGTCGACGTGCCACACCTCTTCCAGCAGCTCGGGGACGGCACGCTCTTTCACTCGGGGTCCCTCGCGATCCGCCAGGCGGTGGCGGCGGGCACCAACGTCACGTTCAAGATCCTGTACAACTCCGCGGTGGCGATGACCGGCGGCCAGGACGCGGCGGGCGCCGTGCCGGTGCCGGAGCTGACGCGCCAGCTGGACGCCGAGGGCGTGCGGCGGATCCTGGTGCTCACCGACGAGCCGGAGAAGTACCCGGAAGGCGCGCGCTGGGCGCCCGGTGCAGAGGTCTGGCACCGGGACCGCCTGGACGAGGCCCAGCGGGTCCTTCGCGACGTCCCCGGGGTCACGGCCCTCATCTACGACCAGCGTTGCGCCGCCGAGAAGCGGCGGCTCCGGAAGCGCGGCAAGCTTCCCGATCCGGCGATGCGCGTGGTCATCAACGAGCTGGTCTGCGAGGGCTGCGGCGACTGCGGCGTCAAGTCGAACTGCCTGTCCGTCCAGCCGGTCGAGACGGAGTTCGGTCGCAAGACCCAGATCCACCAGTCGTCCTGCAACAAGGACTACTCGTGCCTCCGGGGCGACTGTCCGTCCTTCCTCACGGTCGTGCCGGCAGGCGGGCCGCGGCCCAGGCCGCGCAAGCGCTACACCGTCGACCGGGCGCTCCCCGAGCCCGAGCTGCGCGTCCGCCGGGCGGCGAGCCTGTTCCTCATGGGGATCGGGGGCACCGGTGTCGTGACCGTGAACCAGATCCTGGGAACCGCCGCCCTCCTCGACGGCAAGCACGTGGCGGGCCTCGACCAGACGGGGCTCAGCCAGAAGGGCGGGCCGGTGGTCTCGCACCTGCGCATCGGCGACACCGCGGCTGACATCGCCGGCAAGGTCGGGGTTGCCGAGGCCGACCTGTACCTGGGCTTCGACCTGCTCGTCGCGACCGCCGCTCCGAACCTCCTGCGCGCCCGGCCCGACCTCACGATTGCCGTCGTCTCGACCACTCAGGTCCCGACTGGCGCGATGGTGGCCTCGACCGACGTCGCGTTCCCCGACCCCGGAGGCCTCCTCGCCGCGGTCAACCGCGTGACCCGCAAGGACGAGAACGTGTTCGTCGACGCCGTCGGACTGGGCGAGGCCCTCTTCGGCGACCACATGGCCGCCAACATGATCTTGCTTGGCGCGGCGTACCAGGCGGGGGCGATCCCGGTGCGGGTCGCCGCGATCGAGGAGGCCATCCAGATCAACGGCGTCCAGGTCGAGATGAACACCCAGGCGTTCCGCGTGGGACGGCTCCTCGTCGTCGATCCCGCGTGGGTCGGGACGGTGGAGCGGAGCCGCGCGGGCGCCGTCGCCACCCGCGGGGAGCTCGGGTCGCAGGCGCGGGCCCTGGTCGACTCCGTCGGAGCCAGCGGCGAGCTGCGGCGGCTGCTCGAGGTACGTGTCCCCGAGTTGATCGCCTACCAGGACGAGACCTACGCGCGCCGCTACGTCGAGTTCGTCCGGGGCGTCGCCGAGGCGGAGCGGACGGCGGTACCGGGTGAGACGCGGCTCGCCGAGGCGGTGGCCCGCCATCTCTACAAGCTGATGGCTTACAAGGACGAGTACGAGGTGGCGCGGCTCCACCTCCGGCCCGAGGTGCGCGCGTCGATCCAGGCGGAGATGGGCGAGGCCAAGGTGCGCTATCAGATCCACCCGCCGATCCTCCGGACGCTGGGCCTCCGGCGAAAGCTCTCGCTCGGCACGTGGGTCGAGGGGGTGTTCCGGCTGCTCGTCGCGCTGCGCCGCCTCCGCGGGACCGCGCTCGATCCGTTCGGCTACGCCAGGGTCCGGCGAATGGAGCGGGCGCTCGTCGCTGAGTACCGGGGCATGGTCGAGCGCGCCCTGCAAGGCCTCGTCCCCGAGCGCCACGAGCGCGCCGTGCGCATCGCATGTCTGCCCGATCTCGTCCGCGGCTACGAGGACGTCAAGCTCCGGAGCGTTCGGCGATTCCGCGAGGAGGCCCGCGCCCTGGGCGCCGACGCCTGAGGCGCGAGCGCTTCCCCGGGACATGGACCTCCGCCAGCTCGAGGTGTTCGCGGGCGTGTACGAGCTCCGGAGCTTTTCCCGGACCGCCTCGGCCCTCCGCCTGACGCAGTCCACCGTGAGCGAGCACGTGCGGCTCCTGGAGGAGGAGGTCGGGACCAGGCTCTTCGACCGGCTGAGCCGCGAGACCGTGCCGACGCGCGCCGGAGAGCTCCTCTACGGGTACGCGAGACAAATGCTCGCCCTCCGGACCGAAGCCCGTCAGGCGCTGGATCAGTTTCTCGGGCAGGTCACCGGCACCTTGCTGGTGGGCGCGAGCACGATCCCGGGCGAGTACGTCCTGCCGGCTGTCATCGGCCGGTTCCGCGAGCGGCACCCTCGCGTTGCCATCACGCTTCAGATCTCGGACACGCGCGCGATCGTGCAGGCCGTCCTGGACGGCCAGGTCGACGCGGGAGTCGTGGGAGCCGATCCGGGCAACCGCGGGCTCGAGGCGCGGCCCCTGATGCCGGACGAGCTGGTCCTGGTCGTCCCGCCGGGCCACCGTTGGAACGGCCGCCGCGAGGTCACGGTCGACGAGCTCCGGGCCGAGCCCCTCATCGTGCGCGAGCCCGGCTCGGGCTCGCGCCAAGCGCTGGAGCGCGCGCTGGAAGCGGCGGGCGGGAGCCTGGGGGAGATGCAGGTCGTCGCCGAGATGGGCTCAACGAGCGCGATCAAGCAGGCCATCAAGGCCAGCGTCGGGGTGTCCATCATGTCCAGCCGGGCCGCCGAGGACGAGTGCCAGCACGGCCTGCTGGCCAGTGTCAAGCTCAAGGACCTAGCCGTCACCCGCCACTTCTTCGTGGTCACCCACGCCAGCCGCTCGCGTTCCCCGCTCTGTCGCGCGTTCCTCGACTTCCTGGAGAGCCCCGGCTAGACAGGGCCCTCGCGCCGCGGGTGTGTCCCCGAGGACCATCGGGGGGAGCGAGCCGGCGACCAACGCCCGATCAGGGGTCGCGTTTCAAGAGCGAATCGAAGAGGCTGTGAGCGGCCGGACTGTCCCAATCCCGCGCCCCGTGGACGACGAAGAGGGGGACGCCGTTCCGGCCGAGGATGAGGGTCGACGGGAGGGCCCAGATACGGTACAGACGGGCCACCGTCTGCTGGGCGTCGAGCCCGATCAAGAAGGTGAGACCGTGGCGCTTCACGAACGGCCTGACGACCGACGCGCCCTCACGGTCCACGGACAGCGCCAGCACGACCAGACCCCGCGTCTGGTAGGCCCGCGCCAGGTGCTCCAAGGCCGGCATCTCTTCCAGGCAGGGCTCGCACCACGTTGCCCAGAAGTTCAGGAGAACGACCTTGCCCCTGAGGTCCCCGAGCGCGAGCGGGCTCCCGTCCGGCGTGACCACGCTGAACGCCGCTGCCGGCTCACTCCCGGCGAGCCGCGTGAGACGCAGGGCCTCTGCAGGCTCCTCGGCCGCGGCCGTGGACCCCGTGAAGGCGGCCACCCCGAGGGCGATCACCCCGGCTTGCGCGATCCGGCGCCTCAGGCGAGGCACACGCGGACCGGCCCGCGCCGACCCTTGGTCATCGACCAGCGCGGCGCCGAGGGATGACGTCGGCGGCGACGCGCTCGAGGACCGAGAACTGCTCCGGACCCGGGGCGTCGACGATGAACTCGTTGACCCCGGCCTCGCCGTAGCGGCCCACCATCTCCTCGAAGGCGCCGACGCTCGACCAGGGGTCGGCGAGCCCCTGCTCCTTCATCTTGGACGCCCAGCCGTAGAACGACCGCCAGATGGTCCCGGGGTCGCGGCCGATCGCCGCGCAGTGCTCGTCGAGGATCCGGTTGCGCTCGCGCATCTCGTCCACGGTCCCGAACGAGTTCCAGGCGTCGGCGTACTCCGCGCAGATCCGGAGCATGCGCGACTTGTGGGCACCGAGCGTCAGCGGCGGCCGCGGCCGCTGGATCGGGCTCGGGCGGACGTGGGCACCCGCCAGCCGGTAGTACTTGCCCGCGAAGGTGAGCTGGCCGTGGCGCAAGAGCCCGTCGACGATCTGGACGGCCTCGTGGAACCGGCCGACGAGCTCGCCGGGCGCTGGAAGCTGGATGCCGAACTGCTCGTGCTCGGGGACGAACCAGCCGGCGCCGAGCCCGAGCTCGAGCCGGCCGTTCGAGACGTGGTCGACGGTCATGGCCTCGTGCGCGAGGAGTCCCGGATGACGGAACGTGTTGCAGCTCACCAGCACCCCGATGCGGATTCGCGACGTGCGGGCCGCGAGCGCGGCGAGCAGCGTCCAGCCCTCGTAGTAGGGTCCGGTGGGCCGGCTGGGCTGGTTGAAGTGGTCGCAGTCCCAGACGCTGTCGAACCCGAGCCGCTCGAAGTGCTGCCAGCGCTCGACGAGCGTCGCGAACGGCAGATTCTGATCGGTGCACAGCCCGAAGCGCATCCCGCGGAGCATTGCCGACCTCCGGAGCGAGGGTGATCGACGCGTCAGGGCGTTCCCGGCCTCCGAGTATGCGAGGCGGGATCCGGAGGCGTCAATCGGGGCGCGGGTGCGGCGCTTCCTTCTCCTTGCGGAGGAACTCGATGAGACGCTGGGTCAGCTCGGGGGGAACGTCCTCGGCCTGGAGCGTGCGGGCGATGTTCACGGTGCCACGGTAGGTGTTGACGAAGCAGACACACGACGGACACAGCTCGAGGTGGATCTCCAGGGCCCTCGCGCGCTCGACCGGAAGCTCGCCGGCGATGTAGTCCACCAGCAGCTCCATGCACTCGTCGCAGCGCGCCACGTGGGGGATGAGTTCCACGCCCGGTCGCTCTCCTCGCCCGGAGACGGCTCCGCCTCGAATCGCCCCTGATCCTACCACGGGGCCCAGGGCACGAGGCCCCGCCAGCCGGGGTACACCGAGCCACCTGTCCCACTCGTGAGACGGTCCCCGCCGGTCGATGGTTGCCGGGCTCGTGGGTACCATCGGGGCCACACTGGACGACGCCGGCCCTCCTGCGTGGCTCCAACCCCGTTTGGAGCGGCCCCACGACTCCGCTATCATGGCCGCTCGAGAGGAGGTCGCCATGGCGCTCAAGAAGCTCGGCCACGTGGTCCTCAAGGTGCGCGACCTCGAGCGTTCCGAGGCCTTCTACACAGGCGTCCTCGGCCTCGTGGTGACCGGACGGTTGCCCGGCCGGATGGTCTTCTTCGCCGTGCCCGGGAACACCGACTCTCACGACCTCGGCCTCTGGAAGGTGGGACCCGATGCGGCCCCGCAGGCGCCGAAGCAGGTCGGGCTGTTCCACGTCGCGTGGCAGGTGGCCCGGGTGGAGGATCTCCAGGCCTTCCACGACGCGCTCGTCGCCCGGGGGGTGCCCGTCCGGTCGACCATGGACCACGGCGCGAACCTGTCCGTGTACTTCGAGGATCCTGACGGGCACACGCTCGAGGTCACCTACGAGAAGCCACGGGAGACGTGGCCCCCGGGCCGGAACCCGTTCGCCGGTCGCGACCCCCTTCCCTTCCAGGCTGCCCGGCGCTGAGGCCGCGCGCCTCGGAGCCCCGCATGGAGCCGGTTCTGGCCGGGCTCGCCCGGTTCGTGGCCGGAGTCCCCGAGGAGGCCATCCCCGACTGGGTGCGCGACCGCGCGGCCCTGGTCCTCGCCGACACGGTCGGCGCTATCCTCGGAGGGAGCCACGAACCCGAGATCCCACGGCTCCACGCCGATGCCACCCGGGCCGTCGGGCCGGCCACGGTCCTCGGGGCGGGCTTCGCCCGCGTCGAGCCCTGGTGGGCGATCGTCGCCAACGGCCTCGCCGGCACGATGCTCGAGCTTGACGAGGGGAGCCGGTTCGCGCGTGGGCATCCGGGGATCCACGTGCTCCCGGCGGCGCTGGCGGAGGCCGAGCGGGTCGGCGGATCGGGTGCGGCGGTTCTCTCCGCGCTGGTGGTGGGCTACGACGTCGCGGCACGGCTGGGCGGCGCGGCGCCGGTCCGGTCAGGGATGCACATGCACGGCGTTCACGGAGCCGTGGGCGCGGCAGCGGCGGTCGCACGGCTCCGGCAAATGGATGAGAGCGTCGCCGCTCGGACGCTGGGGGTTGCCGCCGGCCTCACGCTAGGGACGTCGTGGCGCACCGCGCTCGGCGGAGCCACCGTTCGAAACGCCTACGCGGGCGTCTCGGGCGCCAACGGCTGGCTCGCCGCCGACCTCGCAGTCGCTGGGATCACGCCGTTGCCCGACATGCTCACCGAGATCTTTGGCCGGATCAGCGGCTCCGGGCTCGACGCGGCCATGGCCTTGGACGGGCTCGGCGAGCGCTTCGAGATCTCCCGGAACTACTTCAAGCGCTACGCCTGCTGCCGATACAACCACCCCGCCGTCGAGGCGATCGAGGAGAT
>Ga0114129_10005846_pt1 | contig 17420 bp, 14 predicted proteins | sample RhiMetdeltSRZDD1_FD_80071 | JGI IMG/M metagenome (GOLD analysis project Ga0114129, IMG submission 80071) | Populus rhizosphere microbial communities from Tennessee, USA - Rhizosphere MetaG P. deltoides SRZDD1 (version 2) (version 2) | ecosystem: Host-associated > Plants > Roots > Rhizosphere >... | reverse complement strand
GCGGACCTCGAGAAGGCCGTCGCGGACTCGGGCTTCTCGGTCGCGAAGTAGCGGTCCCGGCAAGTCGGGATGAACGCTCTCCGCGTGGTGGTCTGCGCCTCGCTCGCCGCTTGCGCGACGGCGCCGACCTCCCGGCCGGACGTTGCGCGGCAGCTCGCGCCCACGGGCAGGCTGCGCGCGGCCATCAACTTCGGCAACCCGGTGCTGGCGCAGAAGGATCCCGCGACCGGCGAGGCGCGCGGAGCCTCGGTCGATCTCGCCCGCGAGCTGGGGCGGCGCCTTTCGTTGCCCGTCGATCTCGTGCCGTTCGACGCGGCGGGCAAGGTCGTCGAGGCGATCAAGACGGACGCCTGGGACGTCGCCTTCCTCGCCGTCGATCCCGAGCGCGCCGCGGAGATCGCGTTCACCGCGCCCTACGTCGTGATCGAGGGAACGTATGCAGTCCCGGCCAGCTCGCCCTTGGGCGCGATCGAGGACGTGGATCGCGACGGGGTCCGCATCGCGGTCGGAGCGAAGAGCGCATACGATCTGTACCTCGCCCGCAACCTGAAGCACGCGCGGTTGGTCCGCGCGCCCACGTCGCCGGACGCCATCGAGCTGTTCCAGAAGGAAAAGCTGGAGGCCGTCGCCGGAGTGAAGCAGCCGCTGCTGCAGCTCGCCGCGCGCGATCCGGGCGTGCGCGTCCTCGAAGGGCGCTTCATGGCCATCGAGCAGGCAATGGGGATCCCGCGCGGTCGCGACCAGGCGGCGCGCTACGTCCGCGCGTTCGTGGAGGACGTCAAGCAGTCCGGGTTCGTGGCGCGCGCCTTGGAAAGCAGCGGCCAGCGCGACGCCACCGTGGCGCCGCCGGCGCGCGCCACCGACTGACGCGCGCCTCGGGGCGGTTACTTGTGCGGCGGCTTGACCGGTCCTTTCGCCGGGGCCGAGGGCCGCGTCTTCGCCGAGATCATCGTCTTGCCGACGTTCTCGAGCCGCGGCTGGTATTGCTTGAGCGCCCAGCCTTGCCACTTGCGCGCGATCGCCGCCCGCGTCTCCGCCGGCATCTTCTGCCAGGCGTCGCGGATCTTCTCGGCGATGGCCGGATTCGCTTCGAGGAACAGCGCGCGCTCTTCCGTCGTCGTCTGCGCCCACGGCCGCGCGTTCGCCAGCGATTCCATGCCCGGATAGTTCCGCGCGTACCATTGCTTCTGCCACGAGTTGGCGCCGCTCCAGCGCGCCTTGAGCTCGGCATGCAGCTGCGGATGGCCGACGAGGAATGCGAGCTTCTCCTGCGGCGTCGCCTGGGTCCAGGCGTGATGCAACGCCTTGCGCGCGAAGTACGGGTGCTCCAGCGCCAGCAGCTTCCGCTGCTCGGGGCTGGTGCTGTCCCACGCTTCCCTGACCTTCTGCACGGTCCTGGTGCTCGTCTCCAGGAATGCGGCTCGCTCCTCGGGTGTCGCCGCGACCCAGCGGTGCTTCAGGGCGCGCGCGCCCAGCAGAGGATGTGCGCGCAGGATCTTCTTGCGTTCCTCCGGCGACGCCTTGTCCCAGCGCTCCTGGACTGCCTTGCTGCTCTCGCCGAACGCCTCGAGGAAGAGGGCCTTCTCGTCGGGCGAGGCGTCCTGCCAGCTCGCCTGGAACGGTCCCGGCGCCGCCTTTGCGGGGGCAGCCTTCTGCGCAGGGGCCGTGTCGGCGCGCGCGGGTTCCGCAGGAACAGGGGCCGGCTCGGCCGGCTTCGCCATCTCGACGTCGGTCGCCGCGGGCTGCTGCGTAGTCTCGGTGCTCGCGGCCGGATTCGTCTCGGGCGCCGTCTGGTCCGCCGTCGCCGCTGGCGCGCCGTCCGCGTCGTTCGAGGAGGCGGTGTCGGTCGTAGCCGGTTCTTGCGCCGCCGCCGCGGCAGGCTCGGACTTCTCCTCCGCGCGAGCGACGCTCGCGACCAGCAGACTGCAGAGCAGGGCAAGGCACCCATTTCTTCTCATCGTCGACCCTCCGCTCGGGACCCCTTCCGTTCTTCCATGGCCTCGGGTCGAGGGCGAGAATTCGCCCGCGTCTTCCGCCGTGAGCGCCGTCACATCGTTCCAGCGGTGGCGTGCGTTTGCGGGTACGCTGGCGGGACCGCATGGGCTCCGTGGTCAGCCTCGTCGCCGCGCACGTCTGCTCGATGCTCGGCTTCTCGACGTTCGCCGCCCTGCTGCCGCAGCTTCGGGACGCGTGGTCGCTGAGCAACTCGCAGGCCGGCGTCGTCGGGAGCATGTTCTTCGCGGGCTACATCGCCTCGGTGTCGCACTGGACCGCGTTCACCGATCGCGCCGACGCGAGAAAGGTGTACGCGGTGGCGAGCCTCGTCGCCGCGGCGGCGAGCGCGGCATTCGGGTGGCTCGGGAACGGCTTCGCCAGCGCGCTGGTGTTCCAGGCGCTGCTCGGCGCCGGGATCGCCGGCACCTACATGCCCGGCCTGCGGCTGCTGTCGGACCGCGTTTCCGGACCGCGGCAGAGCCGCGCCATCGCCTTCTATACGGCGTCGTTCGGGATCGGCACGGCGCTGTCCTTCGCGCTCGCCGGCGCGGTGTCGTCGCGCGCGGGTTGGCACATGGCCTTCCGCGCGGCCAGCGCGGGCCCCCTCGTCTCGGCTGCGCTGGTGCTCTCGCTGCGCCCCGTGCCGCGCGCAGATCCGCCGCCGCGGATCGCGCCGCTGCTGCCGTTCGCCGCCTGGCGCTCCATCCTGCGGCGACGCGACGTCGTCGGGTATGTCGTCGGTTACGCCGTGCACTGCCTCGAGCTGTTCGGCTCGCGTGGCTGGGTGGTCGCGTTCCTCGCCTTCGCCGACACGCTCAGGCCCGCGGCAGCTCGCCTCGCCTGGTCGCCGCAGTCCATCGCGGCGGCCGTGAACCTCTTGTCGGTGCCGTCGTCCATCCTCGGCAACGAGGTCGCCATCCACGTCGGCCGCCGCCGATGGATCCTTCTGGCGATGGGCGCGTCCGGCGCCACCGGCGTCGTGCTGGGGATGTCGGCGCCCGGTGCATGGCCGCTCGTGCTTGCGCTGCTCGCGGTCTACTCGATGCTGGTGATGGCCGAGTCCGCGACGCTCACCGCGGGCGTCGTCGCCGCCGCGCCCGCGGACCTGCGCGGCGCGGCGCTGGGCCTCTATTCGCTGGCTGGATTCGGCGGCGGCCTGCTCGGACCCGTCTTGTTCGGCGCCGCGTTGGACCTCGCGGGCGGCGCCGGCAATCGAATCGCCTGGGTCGCCGGCTACGCGGCGATCGGGAGCGGGTGCCTCGCAGCGCCGGCGGTCGCGCGCTGGTTCGCGCGAAGCCGCTCGGCGCCGTGATGCCGTCCGGCGCGGGCGCGGCTCACGGCAATGATTCGCGATGCTCCTGCTCGAACTCGTGTCCCGAATCGTGGGATCAATGTCCTTGCGGACACAACCGCCCTGACGCAGCATGGCGGGCATGGCGACGTCGCGCTCCCCGGCCAGGCCGCTCCGCATCGCGCTCTTCGTCTATCCCGGCATCCAGGGCCTGGACCTGTCCGGCCCGCTGGAGCTGTTCGCCCGCACGTCGCGGCTGCTCCGCGAGGAGCGACGGGCGCACCCGGGGTATTCCGTCACGGTGGTGGGCACGGAGGCAGGGCCGATTGCAGCCTCGTCGGGCTTCCGGTTCCTTCCGGATACGACGTTCGCGGCGCTGCGCGGCGAGGTGGACACGCTGCTCGTCGTCGGGGGCACCGGGATCGATGCGCTCCTCGGGTACCGCCCCGTGCTGTCGTGGCTGCGGCGCATGGCCGGCCGCGTGCGGCGCATCGGGTCCGTCTGCACGGGCGCGTTCCTCCTCGCCGAAGCGGGATTGCTCGACGAGCGCGCCGCGACGACGCACTGGTCGCGCGCCGCCGAGCTCGAGAAGCGCTATCCGCGGGTCCGCGTCGAGGAGGATCGGATCTGGGTCCGCGACGGCAACGTGTACACGTCGGCCGGCGTGAGCGCGGGAATGGACCTGGCGCTCGCGTTGATCGAGGAAGACGTGGGGGCGGAGGTCGCGCTGGCGGTCGCGCGCGCCATGGTCATGTATCTGCGGCGCCCGGGCGATCAGAGCCAGTACAGCGCGCCGCTGCGGCTGCAAGCAGCGCGGGCCCCCTCGGTGCGCGAGCTGATCGCCTGGGCCGCCGAGCATCCGGCGAACGATCTGTCGGTGCCGGCGCTGGCGAAGCGAGTGGGGAAGAGCCCGCGCCACCTGACGCGCGTCTTCCGCCGCGAGCTGGGCATCGCGCCGGCGGAGGCCGTCGAGCAGCTTCGCATCGAAGCCGCGCGCCGTGCGCTGCAGCAAACGGAGGCCGGCCTCGAGGAGGTCGCGGCGGGCTGCGGGTTCGGCAGCGCCGAGGTGCTGCGCCGGGCGTTCCTGCGCACTCTGCACGTCACCCCGTCGGCGTATCGCGCGCGGTTCGCCGCGCGGGAGGAGCTTGCGTCGTGAGGATCCGGATCCACCCCGCGTTCGTCGTCGCCGGAGCCGTATTCGTCGTGCTCCTCTGCGCTGCCGCGGTGCGGGCGACGCCGTCGATCCTCATCGTCCCGCTCGAGCGCGAGTTCGGCTGGTCGCGAGCGCTGCTGTCGTCCGCCGTCTCCGTCAACCTGGTCCTCTACGGCCTGGTCGGCCCGTTCGCGGCCGCGCTGATGGAACGTTTCGGCATCCGCCGGACGGTGCTCGTGTCTCTCGTACTGATCGCCACGGGAGTCGCGCTCACCTCGCAGATGCGCGCCAGCTGGCAGCTCGTGCTCGCGTGGGGGATCCTGGTCGGCCTCGGCACGGGAACGACCGCGATGGTGCTGGGGGCGACGGTGGTGAGCCGCTGGTTCGTCTCCCGGCGCGGCGCAGTCATGGGCGTCCTGACCGCCAGCACCGCGACGGGCCAGATGCTCTTCCTGCCCCTCGAAGCGCACGTCGTCGAGCAGCACGGGTGGCGGGCGGTGCCCGTCCTCGTCGCCTGCGTCGTCGCGCTGCTGCTGCCTCTGGTCGCGCTCCTCGTCCGCGATCGGCCGTCGGACATCGGGGCGCTCCCCTACGGCGCCACCCCGGACACGCCCGCGCTCGCGCCGTCACGCCAGAACCCTCTCGCGAACGCCTTGCGCGTGCTGCGCGACGGCTCGCGCAATCCCGATTTCTGGCTGCTGGCCGGCAGCTTCTTCGTCTGCGGCGCAACGACGAATGGCCTGGTGGGCACGCATCTCGTTCCCGCCTGCATGGATCACGGAATCCCCGAGGTGCGCGCTGCGGGCCTTCTCGCCGTGATGGGGATCTTCGACCTCATCGGGACCACGGCGAGCGGGTGGCTCTCCGATCGGTTCGACTCGCGCAAGCTCCTCTTCTGGTACTACGGACTGCGCGGACTCTCGCTGCTGTGGCTGCCGCACGCGTTCGATGCGGAGGTGCTGGGCCTTCCGGTGTTCGCGATCTTCTACGGGCTCGATTGGATCGCCACCGTTCCACCGACCGTGCGCCTCACGACCGAAGCAATGGGCGTGCGCGATGCTCCCATCGCGTTCGGCTGGATCGTCGCGTCTCATCAGATCGGCGCCGGAGTCGGCGCTCTCGGCGCCGGCGTGATCCGATCGACGCTGACTACGTACACCCCCGCATGGGTCACCGCGGGCGCCATCTGCCTGGTCGCCGCCGTGGTCGTGTTGCGCATCGGCCGGCGTGCTCCGGCGGTCCGGCTCGCCCGCGCTGCTGCGGAGTAATCGAGCCTCCCGCCGGCCGTCCGACGGCGATCCCGGCGTACACCGATTGCAATCGGAGCGCGCCGTACCCAGGCTCGGCGCATGCGAGCACTCACCTATGACGGACCCTATCGCGTCAAAGTGCGCAACAAGCCCGAGCCCCGCATCGAGCATCCCCAGGACGGCATCGTCCGCGTGACGAGCGCCGCCATCTGCGGCTCGGATCTGCACCTCCTCCACGGCCTCATCCCCGACACGCGCATCGGGTCAACCTTCGGCCACGAGTTCACCGGCGTGGTGGAAGAGGTGGGGCCTTCCGTGCAGGGGGTCGGGAGGGGCGATCGCGTGATGCTGCCGTTCCAGATCTTCTGCGGCGGCTGCTACTACTGCGCGCGCGGCCTCACCTCGTCGTGCGAGAACACCAATCCCGCGACCGATGTGGGCTGCGGCATCTACGGCTATTCGCACACGATGGGCGGCTACGACGGCGGCCAGGCGGAGTACGTGCGCGTCCCGTTCATCGGAGTGGATGCCGAGAAGATCCCCGACGACGTCGAGGACCTCGACGCGCTTCCCCTCACGGATGCCTTCTCGACCGGCTACCAGGCCGCAGAGATGTGCGAGCTCAAAGGCGGCGAGACCGTCCTGGTGCTGGGCTGCGGACCGGTGGGCTTGTTCGCCATGTGGTCGGCGTGGGCGATGGGCGCCGGACGCGTGATCGCCGTCGATCACCTCGACTATCGCCTCGAGTTCGCCCGCAACTGGCTGTCCGTCGAGACGCTCGATTTCCGCGAGGTCGACATCGTCACCGCCATCAAGGGGATGACGAACGATCGCGGCGCCGACGCCGCCATCGACGCAGTCGGGTGCGAGGCGGCCGGCTCGGCGTTGCACCGAGCCGTCGGCATCTACATGAAAATGGAAGCAGGCTCTCCGCATGCCCTGAACACCGCGATCCACGCGACCAAGAAGGCCGGGATCATCTCCCTCATCGGCGCGTACGGCCCTCCCTACAACCTGGTCGACATCGGCACCTTCATGAACAAGCAGCAGCGGATGAACACGGGCCAGGCGAGCGTGAAGCGCTACATGCCGCGGCTCCTCGAGCACGTCCGCGCGGGCCGCATCCGGCCGCGGCAGGTCTTCACCCACCAGTTGCCGCTCGACCGCGCTCCCGAGGGCTACCGCATGGCCGCGCAGAAGCGGGACGGGTGCATCAAGGTGGCGCTGCTCCCCAACGGGACGCTGCACTGAGGAGACGCGATGGATCCGACACCGCAGGTCACCACCGTCGACGACATCCAGGACGAGTCCGGGTACAAGGCGGTCCAGCCTCCGCGCAAGCCGCCGTACTGGGGCATCGACAAGGATCCCGCGCGCCGCCCCGGAGTTCCGCGCATGCGCGATCCGCAGCCGTGGCCCAACACGCGCTATCCGCCCGAGCGCCAGCCCGGTGAACCGGCCGTTCCCAAGCACGGCCGTCCCAACAAGCCGTTCCCACCCGTGTTCGGCACCTCGTGTCCGCTGCACGGGCTCTCGGGAGCGATCAAGAAGATGGCCTACCGGTTGCCGGACCACAAGCCGACGCACTGGATGCTCATGCTGCTCGGCGATCGCGTCGAGTCGTGGGGCACCCGCGTGGGGCGCGCCGCAGTCGTCGCATTGCCGATCGCCGCGCTGGTGCTGTTCGTGCGGATGGTGCGCTCGTAGCGACGAGCGCGCGTGCGCGGGCGCCGGGCTCGACGAATCCGGCGCCCGTCGTTCGTTCAGCGCGCTCAGGGGCCGAACGGGTACGGGTCCCAGTCACCTTGCGATCGGCGGTTGAGCGTGAACGATCCGCTGCTCGGCCCCGAGACCGACCCCGCGATCGAGTCGCCCGCGACGTTGCCTTCGAACACGCCCTCGCCGCCCGGCAATTCGAAATGGACGGTGGTCGGCGTTACGCGCACTTCCTGCAGCGGCACCGAGTCGGCGCCGCTGCTGTAGCGGCCTTGCCAGTCGCGGTCGCGCTCGAAGAAGTCGACCGCGATGGGTGCGCGCGACCCGTTGTGCAGGAGCACGCCTTGCCACCGGCCGGAGACGGGCTCGTCCGCGTACGAGCGCACCGGCGCAGCCGCGCACGCAGCGAAGGCGAAGATGCTTCCGATCAGAAACGAGATTCGCATGGCTCTCTACTCCGTTCGCATCCGACGGTTGTGATTCCGGCCGTCGCCGGTGGATTCCACGCGCCGCCGGCGCCGTCGGCCGCCTCGCGCGATGCACGGCGGCGCGATAGGTTGCGCGCCGAGGAGATCCGTCGATGAGGGACTTCGCCGGAAAGGTGGCCGTCATCACCGGAGCGGGAAGCGGCTTCGGCCTCGAGTTCGCCCGCATCGGCGCCGCGCAGAAGATGCGTCTCGTTCTCGCCGACGTGCAGCAGGACGCGCTCGACGCGGCCGTCGCCGAGGCGCGCTCGCGCGGCGCCGAGGCGATCGGCGTCCGCACCGACGTCTCGATCGCGGAGGAAGTCGCGCGGCTCGCCGCGCGCGCCGACGAGGCGTTCGGCGGCGTGCACTTGCTCTTCAACAACGCGGGCGTCGCCGCCGGCGGCGGGTACGTCTGGGAGGGCAGCATCAAGGACTGGAAGTGGCTCCTGGGCGTCAACGTGATGGGCGTCGTCCACGGCATCCGCAGCTTCGTGCCGCGCATGCTGGAGCACGGCGCCGAATCGCACGTGGTGAACACCGCCTCGGCCGCGGGCCTCGTCTCGCCGCCGCTTTCCGCTCCATACAATGCGAGCAAGCACGCGGTGGTGGCGCTGAGCGAGACGCTGTACCACGACCTGCGCCTCGCGAAGGCGCGCGTCGGCGTCTCCGTGCTCTGCCCGGCCTACGTTCCGACCGGCATCTCGCGATCGGACAGGAACCGTCCGCCCGAGCTCCGCGACGACTCGCCTCAGACGCCTTCGCAGGTCGCGGCGCGGGAACGTTCGGAGAAGGCAGTCGGCGCGGGCAAGCTGAGCGCCGCGGACGTGGCGCGGACGACGTTCGACGCGATCCGCGAGGATCGCTTCTACGTCATCACGCACCGCAACCTGCTCCCGTCCGTCGAGCTGCGCCTGCGCGACGTCCTCGAGCAGCGCGCGCCGAGCGACCCGTACACGTACCGCCCGAATCTCAAGCGGGAGGTGTGATCGGCGGGGCGGCCGCGGTCATGCCGCGCGCAGGTATTGCCGGTGCCACAGCTCGGCGAAGAGGCCGTCCTTCCGCAGCAGCTCGTCGAAGGTCCCCAGCTCGCGCACCCGTCCCTTCTCGAGGACGGCGATCGCGTCGGCCGAGCGGATGGTGGACAGACGGTGGGCGATGACGAGCGTGGTGCGCCCCTTCATCAGCGGCTGCAGCGCCGATTGCACCAGCGCTTCGTTCATCGCGTCGAGCGAGCTGGTCGCCTCGTCGAGGATGAGGATGCGCGGGTCCTTCAAGAGCGCGCGGGCGATGGCGAGGCGCTGCCGCTCGCCGCCGGACAGGCGCAGGCCGCGCTCGCCCACCACCGTGTCGTATCCCTGCGGGAGCGAGCAGATGAAGTCGTGGATCTGCGCGGCGCGCGCAGCCGCGACGAGCGCTTCCTCGCTCGCGTCGGGCCGGCCATAGCGCAGGTTCTCGGCCACGGTGGCGTGGAACAGGTACGTTTCCTGCGCCACGACGCCGATGTGGGACCGCAGGCTCTTGAGCTTGATCGTGCGCAGGTTCTTGCCGTCGAGCAGGATCTCGCCCCGCGTCGGCTCCCAGAGGCGCGCGAGCAGCGCGGCGAGGGTGCTCTTTCCCGACCCTGACGGTCCGACCAGCGCCAGCGTGCTGCCTGCAGGGATGCGCAGGCTTACCTCGGACAGCGCGGGGGACCCCGGTCGGTACTCGAACGAGACGCCGCGCAGCTCGAGGTCGCCGCGCACCCGGTCGAGCTTCACCGCGTCGGGCATGTCCCGGATCGCGGGCGCCTGGTCGAGCACGCCGTAGACGCGCTCGAAGCAGGCGTAGCTCGTCACCAGGTCGACGTGGACGCCCGCGAGCTCGGAGGCCGGCGCGTAGAGCTTGCGCAGGATGGTGACGAATGCGACCAGCGTGCCGAGCTTCGCCTGCCCCGAGATGACCAGGTACCCGCCGGCCAGGAAGATGAGGGCGGGCCCGACGTTCTCGAAGAGGCCGAGGAGCATCGAGAACCAACGGCCGACCAGCGTCTGCTCGAGGGACAGCCGCATCAGGTCGCGGCACTTCTGCTTCACCCGGCGCCGCTCGATCTTCTCGGCCCCGAACGTCTTGACGAGCAGCGCGCCGGAGAGCGACAGGGTCTCCGACAACAGGCCGGTCAGCTCGGCAATCTTCTCCTGCGCGCGTCGCTTGAGCGCCTTGCGCCGCCGGCCCACGCGCCGGGCGGGCGCCACGAACAGCGGCAGCGCGCAGAGCGCGATCGCCGCCAGCCGCCAGTCGAGCCAGAGCACCGCAGCCGCGGCGCAAATCAGCGCGATCGCGTTCTTGAAGACGCCGGTGAGCGTCCGCGAGACGGCCTGCCCGACGCCATCGACGTCGTTCAGGACGCGCGAGAGCGCCTCGCCGGGACGCGCTGCCGCGAAATATCCGAGCGGCTGTTTGTGCAGGTGCTTGAAGAGATCGACTCGCAGGTCGAACGTGACCCGCTCGCCGATCAAGGCGGACAGATACTTCTGCAGGACGCCGAGAAGCCCGGCCGCCACGGGCGCTGCGATCATCAGCGTGCACAAGGTGGCGAGCCGCGGCAGATCGCGCGCCGGAATCGCCTCGTCGACGACGAGGCGGACCAGCATCGGAGGGACCAGGTTGAGCGCCGCCCCGGCCGCGAGCAGAGCGAGGACCGCGGCGGCGGTCGCGGCGTGAGGCCGCAGGTGGCGGCCGATCCGTCGGATCGTCGACGAAGAGACCGACACCTCGCGCGGGTCGATCCTCGGCGCCTTCCGCTTCCCCAAGACGCTTCCCCTCGCCAGAGGCGGAAGCTAGGCATCCTGCTCGGCGGCGGCAGGCGGCCGGTAGTCGGAGCGGAATCAAGTATGGTGTCCCCGGATCAGCCCCGGATCAGGTTGCCTCGACGGGGGCGGGGTGGCGGAAGCGGGGGCGCTTGCGGTTCGCGACGGCCGCCGCCGCGAGGAGCGCGGCGGCGATGGGAGCGAGCACCGTGTTCCAGGGGAACTGGCGCGGGATGGGACGCAGGCCGTCGCCGTTGAGGACGAACGCCGCCCAGAAGCGCGGATGGCGCAGCGCCGTCCCGGAGCGCAGGAAGCGCAGCTTCGCGCTGCGCAGCGCCTCCGCCTTGGGCTCGTGCCGCCCGAGCTCGAAATAGAGCTGCTTCATGAATTCCGTCGTGGGGCGATCGGCGACGCGCCACAGGGTCGTGACCGTCGCCCGCGATCCGGCCGAGAGCAGTGCGCGGCTGAAACCCTGCAGGCCTTCGCCGCGGATCACCTTTCCGCGCTCGGTGTCGCAGGCGGAGAGGGTGGTGAGGTCCACTCCGCGCAAGTCGAGATCGTACACTTCCTTCAAGAAGAGGTACTCGGGAGCGGCGTCGGCGCCGGTGGCGGAGAAGAGGATGCGCGAGCGCTCCGCGTTCGTCTCGTCCGCGGTCGCGTGCGTGCTCAGGTGCAAGAGCGGAACGCCTCGCACGGCCCCCCCGAGCAGGTGCTTCTTGGAGTTCGCCCGCCCGAGGTGGACCTCGGCGCGCCCGCCGCCGAAGCGCGCGATCTCGCGCACCTCCTCGGCGGAGGTGGCCAGCCGCGCGCGCGACGAATCTCCGGGCAGCGCCGCGGCGGCAGCCGTGGTCACTACCGGGTCGCCGAATGCCACCAGCCTGCGCGACCACGGGAACGACCACGCGCCCACGAGCGGCGGTGGATCGCGCAGGAGGATGGCCGCCGAGGGCAGATACGAGACGTCGAATCGCTCGATCAGGAGCGTTCCCGCGGATCCGGGCGGCTGCAGCGCCTCGAACGGCAGGGCGCTCAGCGCCCCGTCGGGGACGATGAGGACGTGGCGCAGGTCGGGTCGCCCGAGCGGCTCGATCCCCGAGAGCAGCCGCCGCCCGATCTCCTCGGAACCGCGCCGCCAGTCGTCGCTCGAGTCGTTCGACAGCTCTCCGGCGAAGGAGAGGATCTCCTGCGCGGCCGCGGCGGAGAACGGGATCCGCGCCATCCCGGAAGCATCTCGCGTGACCCAGACCACGGCCGCCCCGCGCGCGGTCACCCAGTACTCGAGGAGCAGCGTCTGTGCGTCGAGACCGGACTGGACTGCCTGGAGGCTGACCCCGGCGGCGCGACCCGGCTGCGACCGCTCCCGCAACCTGTCCTGGAAGTTGCGCGCGCGGCTTCGCTCCATCACTTCGAACATCTCGGCGGTGTCCGGACGTTCCGTCAGAAGCTCCATCAGCGCGTCGTAGACGTCGCGCTTGTCGGCGAGGAAGTCGGTCTTCAGCGTCGACAGCTGCAGTCCCGAGCGCACCGACTCGATGACGAAGATGGCATGCCGGAAGCGCGAGACAGCCATTTCGTCGCGTCCCCGCTTGCGGGCGACGCGACCGAGGCCGTAGAGCGCCTTCCATTCCTCCTCGGTGGTGCCCAGCTCCTGCGCGGAGGCGAGCGCGGCAGCGAAGTCGTCGCTCGCCGGGTCGAGCCTGCCGAGGCGCACCGATGCCTCGCCTCGGTAGAGCCGCGCCTGCATCGTCTCGCGCCGGTTGTGGCTGTCCTCGGCGAGCGCCAGCGCCTTGCCGAAGGTCGCGATCGCGCCTTCCAGATCGCCCAGGTCGAGCGCCTGGACGATCCCGATGTTCTTCAGCACGCCGATCTCGCCGTCGCGATGCTGCTCGCGCGCGAAGAGCTGCTCGGCGCCCCGGTACGTGTCCAGCGCCTTGAACGGGTCCTCCAGACGGCGATAGAGCACGCCCAGGTTCGCGAGGAGCCGGGCCTGTTCGTTCGGCGATAGCGCGACGGGCGATTTCTGCAGCTGCCGGTACAAATCGAGCGCCTGATCGTAGGCGCCGAGCCGGATGAACAGCGTCGCCAGGTTCGAGATGGTGAGCCGCCTGCGCCGCGGGTACCACGGCTCGCCGGGGGACTCTTCGAGGCGGTCGAGCGCGGCGCGGTACGCGCGCAGCGCGTCCAGGTACTTTGCCTGCGGGAACAGGACGCCCGCGACATTGTTGAGCAGGTCGACCTCGACCTCGCGCTGTCCGGTCGCGCGCGCGAGTGCGAGCGCTTCCTCGAAGTGCAGCAGCGAGTGGACGTAGTCGCCGCGGAACGACTCGGCGGCGCCGAGAAGGTTCAAGCCGCGCGTCTCGCCGCCGCGGTCGCCGATCTGCCGGTACGCGTCGGCTGCCTCCCGGCCGTCGATGATGGCCCGATCGTAGTCCCCCAGCGCCGTGGCGATCTGGGTCAGTGCCGCCAACGCGGCCGCGAGCTCGGGCTTGCGCTCGCGGAGATCGGGGACGAGCGCCTCGTACGCCCGTTGTGCTTCGCGCAACGAGCCTTTCTGTTGCAGCGCGCGTGCTTCCGACAACCGCTGGACCACGCGGTCGCCGGCCGGAATCGACTCCGCCAGGCAGAGCGACGGGACGAGGGCGGCGAGGGCGAGCAGCCGCGCGCCCCGGCATGAGGCGGCGTTGTGACGCGCGCCGCTCAGGGGAACGCCAGCGCCGCGATGACCGGGTCGACCGTTCCCGCGGCGTCGTCTCCGAGGAGCCCCAGGATCTGGATGGGGGAGTCGGACCGCACCAGCAGATATCCGTCGGCGGGAAGCCCTTGCCCGAACAGCTCCGAAACCTCGCGCACGATCCGCGTCCTCGGCGGCATCGCCCGCGTCGTGGTGGCGATCAGACCTGCGGCGATGGAGCGAAGCTCGACCGTGACGTTCGCCGGCGACGCGGCGGGGTTCTGCATGGCGAGCGCGAGGAACTGGTTGGCTCCGGCGGTCTGCGACACGAAAGCCCCGGTGAATTTCTGCGGCGAGAAGATCGGGTCCGTGCTGGCGAGCAACGGGCGGTCGCTCCGCTCGATCCAGATCGCGCGCAGGTACGCGAAATACGACGCGCGAGACAGATCGGGATTGCGCACCCTGACGCGACGTCCGTACAGGTCGGCGTCGACCGCCAGGGTGACCTCGATCTCGGTGTCGTCCACGACGGTCGTCGTGGCGACTACAATGCCGTCGAGCTCGACGATGGCTCCGGGCTGGAATCCGATCCCTCGGATCGTGACCGGCGTCCCCGCAGGGACCACGCCTCCTCCGGGAAACACGTCGGTGATCGAGACCGTGCCGCCCACCTCGAAGTTCCCGTTCTTGATCTGCTGCGGGTACGGCTGGCCGAAGGGATCGATCCAGAACGAGGCGGCAGGGTCCAGCGCGAGCTTCGAATCGGCGCCCACCGCGGCGTCGGGGCGGACGCCGATGGTCAGGGCGACGATGGGGACTCCCGCGTCCGTCCCGAACGTGGCGCTGGGCGACGTCGCACGGACCGTGATGGCGCCCGCGTTCGCCACCGCCGCGCCGGCCGCGTCGCTGATCGACCCACCGGGACCGTAGAGCGCAACGCCCATCAACGGGTCGAGGACGGCCGAGTCGACGGACAACGCCGCCGAAGTGATGATGATGGGCTTGGGCTCGGTGAGCGTCACGAGGAACTGCATCGTGCCGCCCGGGGGCGCGTTCGAGCTGAGTACCTTGATCGAAACGCCAGTGAACGTGTCCGGAGGTCCGGCCCCGTCACCGCGCGCTGCCCCCACGCCACCGACCTGTGCGCTCGCGCCGGTCGGCAACAGGGCCGCCGCCAGGCAGAGCGCGAGCAAAGGGAGGAAGTCGACCGTACGCCGCAGCCGCCGCCGAACATTCCCCTGGGGCATGGGGACCTCCTTGTGGAACGAGCTCGTCATTCGCGCGGTTCCGGCCGGTGGAGGCGCACGCGGAACCGCTGCAGCTCCGAGGTCGCGAGCGCGTTGCCCGCGGCGTCCTTCGCCACCACCTGCCAGAGGAAGGGCTTGCCGGGGACCATCCGCGCGCGGACCGAAGCGGGAAGCGCGACCCTCGCCTCGCGCGCCTGCCCTGTCCACACTTCGGTGTGGTCCACCTCCATCACCAGCACCGCGTAGGAAGCCGCCCCGCCTGCAGGCTCCCAGCGCAGCTCTTTCGGAGCCGCCTCCACGTCGCCGCTCGGGCCCTTCACGCCCAGGGCGTCGGAGCGGAAGACGGACGGTCCCGCCGTCACGTCGTTGGGTACCTCGGGCGCCGCCACTTTGCGCAGCGGGAGGTTCAGGACGACGAGGAGCAACGCGGCAGCGAGGCCGAGCCCGCCGGCCAGGGGCCGGAGGTTGAGCCACGGCTTCCAGGCCGTCGCCGCGCGGACGCGCCGCTCCGGCAACTCCTCGCCCGAGGCGAGGCGGGCGACGTCGCGATCCAGTCGCGTCACGATCCAGCTCGCATCGGCTCGTTCGTCCACCCCCACGTCGCCGGATTCGAAGTGCTTCAGCAGCGCGAGCTCCGTCCGGCAACGGGCGCACCCCGCGACGTGCTGGGCGGCGCGCGCGTCCTGCGAACCGGCGTGGTCCGCGTCGCAGAGCCTGCTGAGCTGCTCGATGCTGGCGCAGGTGGCGGACGGCGAGAGCGCCGCTCGCAGCACGTTCAAGTCGATCGATGCGACCACCGCCTTCACGGCAGCCTCCCTTCGTCGTCCAAGCCTTCCGCGCGCGCCTTCCACACGCGGACCGCGCGGTTCAGCTTCCGCCGCGCGCTCACGATGTACGCCTTCGCGCCGCTGCGGTTCCGGAGTTGGAGCAGACGCGTGATCGCGTCCAGCGGCATGTCCTCTCCGTAATGCAAGGTGAAGACCTTCTTCTCGGTCTCGTCGAGCGCCTGGTCCAGGAGGGCCCGCGCGACGCGGACCGCGCCTTCGCGCTCGAGCGCCTGCTCCGGCGTCGCGCCCGCGAAATCGGGCAGGTCCTCGAGTTGCTCCCCTTCGCCGTTGGCGCTCGCGCGCGAGCCGGGGATCTCGCGTCCTCGCGATTTGCGCTGGTTCATGCACTCGCTCCGCGTGATCGCGTAAAGCCAGGTGGAGACCTTTGCGTGCCCTCGAAACGAATCGAGACCGCGGTACGCCTTCGCGAAGATCGCTTGCGCCAGGTCGTACGCGTCGTCCCGGTCGCCGGTGAGCCGGAGGCACCAGCCGACGACCTTGGGGTAATGGCGGCGGAACAGCTCCTGCACCCAGACGGCCGCGTCTTCGCGTCGTCCGGCGCCGCGATAGTTCGCGAGCAGCTCCGTGTCGGAGAGGGCGTCCAGGGACTTGTCTCCCGTGGCGCGCCGCCCCCGGCCGCGAGTATGCGGCAAAGGACCCTGCGCCAACAAGTCATGACACCCTGGGGAAGCTGCGCGGAACATTTTGTTTTGCCGGGTCGAGGACCCGGCGCGCGGTGGGGGGGGGAAGTTGCCGCGCACCGGGTGCCCCGAGGGACCGGCGTCCCTTCTACCGGTGCCCGTCGCCGGACACGCAACGGTTGCGCCTGTTCATCGGATCCTCCTTGGGAAATGGCGAAATTCTTGCGGATAGCGCGATCGAGCGCCGTCCGCTGCCGATGAGACAACGACGGGGCGCGCGCGGAACAAAAAAGAGCGGGCGCGGGGGCAATCTTCTGCCACCGCGCCCGCTCCGGTCGTCCTCTTCGGTGGATCGATCAGCGCCAGTCGGCGAACAGGTCGCCCAGATCGGTCGCGTTCGCCGCGTCGCCGAGCAGCGGAGTCACCTTGAAGATGTGCTGCACGGTCCGCAGGAGCGAGCTGTGCGTGTAGCGGATGGTGTTCGAGTAGCCCGCCTTCGCGTAGCGCGACAGCACGATCATCCCGATGGGCCCGTCGCTGCCGTTTTCGCCTTCGTCGAAGGTGATGAACAGGACGCCGTCGCGCTTGAACGCGGGAGAGCCGAGGATCTTCGGCACCTCGCGCGAGAGCCACGAGTCGCCGTTGCGGATCGAGTTGCTCGACGCGCAGCCGCTGCTGTCGTGCATGTCGTCGCACATGTCGGGCGTGATGAAGCTGTACGCCGGTACGGTGTCGACCTCGAGGTCCCGCGCGAGCTCGCCGTACGGCCGGACGTGCGCGACGCAGTTCCCGGCGGGGGCCGTGACGTCGTCGAAGTAGATCATCGGGTTGTGCTTGGGCTCGTACTTTCCGCTCGCCGTCAGCGGGCAGCTCGTCCCGGAGATCCCCTCCTGGTAGGACTTCCAGGTGATCCCCGCCGACTGCAGGAGCGTGACCAGGTGGTTCGTCGTGGACTGGTGGTTCGAGCTGGGCCCGTTGTCGTCGCGGATGCCGAGGTTCGATCCGGCTTCCATCCAGATGTAGTTCGGAAGGCTCGGGTGGAGGCCGGGCGGGTTCATGTAGTTCTCCGCGTGCGCGCCCTGCAGAAGGAGCGTGCGGTTGACGTACGGCGCCGACGCGCTGCCCTTGATGTCCGCCCAGTTGTGGTTCTCCATCACGATCACGAAGACGTGGCCGATGCCCTTGTCCACCGGCGCCGGCGGCGGGGGATCGACGGGGGGAGGCGGCGCAGTGACCGGCGGTGTCGGAACCGGCGCCGGCGTCTCGACAGGCGGCGTCTCCGCACCGGGCGGCAGGATGTTCTCGGAGGTCGAAGCTCCGCCGCAGGCGGCGAAGCTCAAGAGAGATGCAGCGAGCAGGCGCTTGCCGTAATTGGG
>Ga0114129_10005845_pt1 | contig 17424 bp, 15 predicted proteins | sample RhiMetdeltSRZDD1_FD_80071 | JGI IMG/M metagenome (GOLD analysis project Ga0114129, IMG submission 80071) | Populus rhizosphere microbial communities from Tennessee, USA - Rhizosphere MetaG P. deltoides SRZDD1 (version 2) (version 2) | ecosystem: Host-associated > Plants > Roots > Rhizosphere >... | reverse complement strand
CTGCAGCTCCTCGAGCGAGGCGAGCCACCGATTGATCTCGTCCTTACGGACGTGGTGATGCCGGAGACGGACGGACGCGCGCTCGGCCGCTTGATTGCCGAGCGCTACCCCGGACTTCCGGTAGCCTACATGTCGGCGTACCCGGTCGATGATGTCTTTCATCGCGGCGCACCAGGACCCAACCTGCCGTTTCTGAGCAAGCCCTTTTCGCCGGACGCGCTGGTTGCCGTGGTGCACGAGTTGCTCGGCGCTTAGCGTGAGTCGGCCTTCTGGCGGACCGCAACGGAGGCCTGCGGCCGGAGCAGTTATGGCGCTCATGTCTGACAAAGCCGTACACTGCTAGTCCGGTTCCATTACAGCTCAAAGGATTTCTCAGGATGGTGCGGCATATCGGGAGATTCGGTCATCGAGGCTTCATTTTGCGCCTCGCTGAGCTCAGGGCGCCCGGCTCTTTCATTCGTGTGCCGGGCACGTATTGGGAGATCGACTACGAGGGCCGGACCTACCCGTGGCGTCCGGTGCATCCCGAGGACGAAGCCGACCTGCCGCAACTCATGCGCAGCGCCATCGCCTATTTGAAAGGGGAATTGCAGCGGAGCCAATAAGAGTGCCGCAATGGAACAGCTCTTCTCGTCTACCCTGCCTGGCTGACATCATTCAACAACCGACAAGCCACGACGACGTTGCCAACACCAGATTGGTCACCCTGATGGGATCTGTAGGTCGGTGCACCCGAGCGTCTTATTTTGCCGTGGTTGGCGCCTTTGCGGCGGTTCTACACCGTTGGCTGCGCCATCAAGATGGCCCGGCAGCTCCCGCTTGAGGGCTGCGATAACATCTACATGAAGTTGGGCCCACCACTGGACCCGGAGCCCGAGAAGGAGGGGTATGGGCACCCGGGCACGTTCGGCGTGTTCCAGCGGAAAGGCCGGTGACCACGCGAGATGAGCAACCGCCGCCTTCGGGCGGCACCTCCAACTCATACTGAGAGCCACAGCGTCCGCAGCGCACAACCAGCCGACCGCGCACCGGTCGAGGGCGCTCAGGAAGCCTGCGCTGCCACACCACGGCTGGAGTCGTGGCCGTCCAGAGCGGTGCGCCACAGCGGCCCTTGCCGGCAGTACCGCCCCCTCCGAATCGCGGTTGACCATTCAGTGACCAATCTTGTTCGGCAGCTACGCGCTGGACGGTATTCCGCGGTTCATTACAGAGCTCACAGGGATTCCCCGAACCCGTTACGACCCACCGTTTCCACGACGCCCAGGGGACGATCGCCGAACATCCTGCGGGTCCGCTCCTGTGCTAGGCCGGTCCGGCTTACGCCGCCAGCGCGGCCCCCCTTCCTGCTTGCCGATCCCCTCTAGCCCAATTGGGCCAGAGGGACCACCTTATCAGCGCAGTGGCATGCCCTCTGCGCTGGGGGGTGTTTTCGTGTAGAGTTGCGGACTCGAAGCCCGGAGCGTCACTTAGGGCAGTGGGTTCGATGGAGTCGTAAGTCGCGGAGAGAGTTGCTGCTACACAGGCGAACTGGCCCTCCTTCGGGCCTGGGAGGATGCAGTCGGGCATGAATCGACCGCAACATGTTGTGGAGCTTCGCCGTACTCCCGTCGCAGCCTGCGTCCGGGGAGCCTGGGGCGAGCCGGATCAGCCTTTTTGCAGCCGGTGATATGGCTACGCACCGCGTTACCCCCTCCGAGCGGAGCGGCGTGCGGCACAATGGCCCTGGGGTCTATCCGGGGCCCGCGGTGACCCGTCCTGCGGGCACCAGTCGACGGGCCTCATCGCACTCCCAACGCAAAGTCCTGCTTGTAGCACCCGAGCCATTCTACGAAGACCGCGGCACACCGATAGCGGTGCGCAATGTCATCGGGGCATTGAGCGAGCTAGGTTATGGAATTGACTTGCTGACCTACCCAATTGGGCAGTCGGTCGAGGTTGACGGCCTTCGCATCCTGCGGTCCCCAAATCCCTTTCGGATTCGTCAGGTTCCCATCGGGTTGTCGCTGAAAAAGATCCTGCTTGATCTCACCCTGGTACCTGCGCTTTGGCTCCGGCTCCGTCGGGAGCGATACTATTGCATTCACGCGGTGGAGGAGGCGGCCTTTCCGGCAGTGATCCTGGGGTCGTGGTTCGACGTCCCAGTGATCTATGACATGCAGTCGAGCCTGCCGCAGCAACTGGTGAAGTACCGGATGCTTCGCGGGCGGAGGGTCCAGGCACTGCTTCAACGTTGCGAGTCATGGTTGCTCAGGCGCGCGGATGCGGTGGTGAGCAGTGCAGGCCTGCTGCATAAGGTCTTTCGGACGTCGCCGGGAAAGTTGGCTCGGGAGTGGCACTTTCCAAGCCCAGCGCGGCCGCCCGTGGAGGGAGTCGCCGGCTCGCTTCGGAGCCGGCTCAACATACCGACGGACGCTCCGGTGGTGCTCTATGCCGGAACGTTCGAGCCGTACCAAGGCCTATCCATCCTCCTGGCAGCGGCCCAGCGGGTTTTGGCGATGGTCCCCCGTGCAGTCTTCGTTCTGGTAGGCGGCGAGGGTGAGCCCGCAGAGGAAGTGCGGCGCGAAGTCATGCGGCTGGACCTGACTGATCGGGTTCGACTGTTGGGTCGAAAGCCGAGAGAAGAAATTTCAGTGTTCCTGGCCATGGCAGACCTACTGGTTTCGCCGCGTTGCTACGGTGATAACCTCCCGCTCAAGGTGTTCGACTATCTCGCCGCCGGACGACCAATCGTAGCAACCGACCTACCCGCGCACCGAGCCGTGCTGGACGAGCGCTGCGCGGTGCTTACCGAGCCAACTGCGAGCGGGCTGGCCGACGGGATTGCGGGTTTGCTGCGAGACCCCCCGCGCGCAGAGCAGTTGGCCAAGGCCGCCCGTGCCTACTCAGAGACGGAGCTCGGCTGGAAGGGCTTCGTCACGACGGTCAACGGGATCTACAAGGAAGTTGGGTGTCACAACGCCCCCGCGACGGAGTAAGATGGGCGAGCCCCGTCGCATCTCCGTCGTCGTTCCGGCTCACAACGAAGCTGCATTCATCCCCCGGGTCATCAGCGCCGTCCTCGCCCAACGCACCGCCGACAGGGAACTCGAAGTAATCGTGGTAGACGACGGGTCTACCGATGGAACCCCGGAAGCCGCCCATCGGGCGGGTGCGACGGTGCTGGAGATGGAGGGCTCCGGCGGCAACCCCGCCGCGGCACGAAATCGGGGCGCCGCGATGGCAACCGGCGACCCATTGATCTTTCTCGATGCGGACTGCATCCCGGGCGAGGGCTGGCTGGAAGCGCTCCTGACCGCGCACGAGCGTGGGGCGACCGTCGTCGGCGGAGCGCTCGATCTGCCGCCCGGCCTTCCGGCCACTGCCCGCTGCGACTACTACTGCGGCTGGTATCTGGTCCATTCCCGGAGACCGGCTGGGCCAGTGCCACACCATCCGCCTCCCAATCTCAGTGTGCGGCGTGCCGCGTTCCTGAGCACCACAGGCTTCACCGAGCGGCAGCCGCTCTCCTACACCAACGAAGAACGTCAATGGCAGGCCGAGCTTCAGCGCGCCGGTCATCAGATGTACTTCGAGCCCAAGGCGGTTGCGTATCATTACAACAGGCCCGGGTTCGCCAATCTGCTGCGGCGTAACTACCGGTGGGCGTATACGGCGATCGAAAGCAAATCGCAGAGTGGAGCCGCACGGCTCGCCTGGATGTATCGGCACCCTCGCGTTCTGATCGCCGCCAGCTTCCCCCTCGCGTTCGTGCACACGGCATTCATCCTGGGCTGCTGGCTGCAGGCCGGCCGACTCGAACCGCTGCTGATGGCGCCGGCCGTCCTGCTCTCCCGTCTGGCGTATTCGACCGGCATGGCTGTGGGGGGCCTGCAGTGGCTTCGGCGCCGGAGGCAGCCGGTGGCCTATCAGCCACGCTGGCGCTAGGCCAGGAGATCGATCTCTACTGGCATTGATGAGGTGTGTCGAGTGAGGCTTTCGTCCAATGGGCGGGTTGTCCTGAGCGCCGGATTGGTGCTGGCCGCAGTGCTGGCGCTCCTCTTCTGGCGCGCGTTATTCCAGGACCGCGTGCTCGCACCGACAGACATCGTCTTTACTACCGCGTTCTTCGGAGAGACGGCACCGCCCGGCTTTTCTCGGCCGAGGAACCCCCTTCTTTTCGATCAGGTCTACCAGTTTGCCCCCTGGCGACGGTTCACGCGACAGTCGCTGATGGCGGGTGAACTGCCTCTCTGGAATCCCTACAGCCTGGCCGGTACACCGCTCGTGGCCACCCAGCAGTCCGCAGTGTTCTACCCGATCAACCTGCTCCTGTTGGCCGTGCCTTTCGAACGCAGCTTCGTCTGGAGTGCGATTCTCCGGCTGTGGACGGCCGGCATGCTGACCTTCCTGCTGGCCCGCCGGTTGCGCCTGTCCCCGCTTCCCAGTCTGATCGCAGCCTTGGGCTTCATGCTGAGCGGGTTTTTGATCGTCGGCATCGGGCACCCTCACACGGGTGTGGCTATCTGGCTCCCGGGGATCGCACTGGCGGTGGAAGTGGTGGTCGCCGCTCGAACCCGGGCGGCTGTCTTTCGTGCCATCGCGCTCCTGGCGCTTATCCTCGGCGTACAGTTCACGGGTGGGCACTTGGAGACGTCGCTGGACATGCTGTTCGGCTGCACGATCTACCTGTTGATTCGCTGGCGTCAGGTCGTGTGGGCCGAGGTGACCGGCGTCGGCGCACGGCTTCGCCCGCTCCTCGCTTTCGCGGCAGGTGCGGCTCTGGGGATAGGAGTCGGGGCCATGCAGCTATTTCCATTCCTGGAGTGGCTCAAATTGAGTGAGGAGGTTGGAAACCGCGCCGCCGCCAGCGGAGCGTTCGTGTTTTTCGACTCGGGCTTCTGGAAGCAGCTGCTGCTATTACCCCTTTTTGTGTTCCCCAACATCTACAACAAGCCGACGTGGGATCCTCCGTATTTCAATTTTCTGCCCTGGGGGCACAACTACCATTCCGATATCCTCTACGTCGGGGTGCTGACATTCCTGCTCGCGATCGTCGCGCTGGTGCACTCCTGGAAGGCGTCGCCGGTGGTGCGCGCATGGGCGATCGTCGGTCTGATAGCCATGGGGCGGGCCTTGCACCTGCCGCTGTTCGACTGGATCAATCAGCTGCCTTTGATCGAGTTCGCCAAGGCCCACATGCTACGGCTGCTGGGCTCGTTCAGCGTGTGCATCCTGGCGGGGTTCGGAGCCGAAGCACTCTTCGGCGAAGAGCAGGGGAGTGATCGCGCCAGCAGACTATGGCGGGGCCTGTGCATCGCGGTAGTTGCTGGCGGGGTCGGGTTGATGCTGATCGGCAAACTGGTGCTGCCGGCAAACCGCGAGCGGCTGGCAGCGCTCGATCGGCAGCTGGCCGAGTATAACGACGCGAGTAACGCTGGCGAACCTCGCCCGCCCGCGGCTTTCGAACGGGAAGGGCGGCGCATGGCAGAAAACACGATCGATGCCTTCCGCTTGCGCAATCCCATCATGTACGCGCCAGCGGCGATCGCCGCCGGTGCGCTGCTGCTCGGTTGGATGGCTCGGCGGAGACGGTGGTCGCGGCAACTCCAAGGTGTGCTCGTCGCCCTCAGTGCGACCGACTTGCTAGCCTTTAGCTGGAACTACAACCCGACCATCTCGCGGAGTGAGTTCTACCCGGCGCCCCCGATGGTCGCCGAGCTCGCCCGGGATACGACGATGTTCCGCTTCTCGGCGACTCGTCGAGACCTCACTGCAGATGCCCACATGATGTTCGGCCTTTACGACATTCGCGGGCTGGATTTTCCGACCCGATGGTATGCGACGTACGCCAAACTCACCCCCGAGCACGTATCGTGGAGAAAGATCACCTTCGACGGATTTCAGTCGCCCTTGCTCCGGGTACTCAACCTGAAATACGTGTATGCGCGAGAGGATCGGGTGCCTCTCTCCCGCGACCGGGTGGAGCGGGTGATTCCGACTCGGGGAGGCCGACTCTGGCAGCTTCGCAACCCGCAGCCCCGCAGCTTCATGGTATACCAGGCGCGAGCCGTCCGAACCGACGAGGAAGCTGCCGGCCTCCTGCGGCAGAATCCGGAGGGGGTCTTCTCGCGGGTGCTCCTTTCGACTGAACTGAATGAGCCGCTCAACGAAGCCACCAGCTCAGCCGACACGGCGGAGGTGGCGGCGATCGAATACGGCCCGCGTCGCTCGGCTTGGCGGGTGCATACTGACCGCCCGGGGTATCTCTTCACAGGTGACGCCTTCTATCCGGGGTGGAAGGCGAAGCTTGACGGGCGGCCGGTCGCCCTGTATCGCGCGAACATCGCATTTCGTGCAGTCTACGTGCCTCCCGGCGAGCATGTCGTGGTGCATTACTTCGATCCCCTCTCGGTCCGCCTGGGCCTGGCCGTCGCAGCCATCTCGGTGCTGAGCGCGGCGGGCCTGCTGAGCGCGGCTCGCGTGGTCGAGCGGCGCGGGTGAGCCATAGCGTGATGCCGAAGTCCCTCTCTGACGCGGGCTCGCCGCCCGTCGTTCACATCGGGCCTCCGACGCGTCGATGGCGAGGACTCGGCGTCCGTGCTCTTCTCGAATATCACGAGCTCTTGTACTTCCTCGTGCTCCGGGTGGTGAAGCTCCGGTACAAGCAGACGGCGTTTGGCGCAGCATGGGCGGTGCTTCAGCCGTTGCTTGCCATGGTCGCGTTCACGCTCATTTTCGGGAGGCTGGCGCGACTTCCGTCCGACGGTCTCCCCTATGCTGTGTTCGCGTACGCAGCACTCGTCCCCTGGACCTACTTTGCGAACACGCTGACCCAGGCGAGCAACAGTTTGGTGGACAACGAGCGCATGCTCACCAAGGTGTATTTCCCGCGCGCCCTGCTGCCCCTTGCATCGGTGATCGCGGGCCTGCTCGACCTCGTGATCGCAGTCGTAGTGCTCTTCGGTTTGCTGATCGCGTACCGAGTTCCGGTCTCGGCCAATGTGTGGGCGTTGCCGATCTTCGTTCTGCTTGGTGCGCTCGCTGCCTTCGCGGTGGGCCTTTGGCTCGCAGCACTCAACGTCCGCTATCGCGACGTTCGCCACGCGGTCCCGTTTCTGATTCAGTTCTGGTTGTTCGTCACACCGGTGGCGTATTCGAGCGGCCTGGTGCCGCCCCGCTGGCGCTTGTGGTACGGCCTCAATCCGATGGTCGGGGTGGTGGATGGTTTCCGCTGGTCCCTGCTGGGCCGGCCGGAAGTCCCCGGATCCGCCGCCGTTTCCTACCTGATGGTGCTGGCGCTCCTTCTCGGCGGACTCAGTTATTTCCGCCGCACCGAGCGGACTTTCGCGGACATCATTTGATCATGAGCAGCGTTGCCGTCCGGGTTGACCGGCTGAGCAAGCAGTATTCGCTGGCGAGCCCCAGCCGTTTCGGGTCGCTGCGGGAAACCTTGAGCCAGGGTGCGCAGTCTGCATGGCGGCGCCTCCAATCCGGTCGGAGTGATCGACCGGACGATCGGATGTTCTGGGCGCTTCGGGACGTCTCGTTCGACGTAGCCGTGGGCGAAGTGATCGGCATCATCGGACGGAACGGTGCGGGCAAGAGCACTCTGCTCAAAATCCTCTCTCGCATCACCGAGCCGACATCCGGGCACGCTGAGATCCGGGGTCGCGTGGGGTCGCTGCTGGAGGTCGGCACCGGGTTTCACCCGGAGCTGTCGGGCCGCGAGAATGTATACATGAATGGTGCGGTGCTCGGGATGCGGAAGTCGGAGATCGCCCGCAAGTTCGACGAGATCGTCGCCTTTGCCGACATCGGGCCCTTCCTCGATACGGCGGTGAAGCGCTATTCGAGCGGCATGCAGGTCCGGCTCGCATTCGCCGTCGCAGCGCATCTGGAGCCGGAAGTGCTGATCGTCGACGAGGTGCTGGCTGTGGGGGATGCGGAATTCCAGAAAAAGTGTCTCGGCAAGATGCGGGACGTTTCGATTGGCGGCGGCCGCACCGTGCTATTCGTGAGCCACAGCATGGACGCCATCCAACGGCTGTGTGCGCGCTCGGTGCTGCTCGAGCGTGGGCAAGCCGCGGCGGTCGGGGAGACCCGCACGGTGGTGGCGGAGTATCTCCTTCGGGCACAGGCGCCCTCGGCGGCAGGTGCGTGGATCGATGTCTCCGGGGCGGAACGGCGGGGCGATGGTCCGGCGCGGGTCGTCGCGGTGCAGTATCGGAGCGACCTGGATGAGACCGGCGGGCAACCGTACCCCGACGGCCCGCTCACGGTCAATGTCACGGTCCAGGCAGAGACCGCATGCACGGTCGCGAGCCTGGCGGTCACGCTGTACGACGTGCACGGCACCAAGCTTGTGAACGCCGACACGATTTCACTGGGCCGGACACTCCGACTCGAAGCCGGTGAGCACCGGTTCATGCTGCGAATTCCCCAACTTCATCTGAATCCGGGTGTGTACGTGCTCGGTCTTTGGATTGCCGGGGCCATGGACACGATTCTCGACTACGTGCCCGCGGCGTTTGAGCTCGAGGTCGTCGCGCAGCCGAGAGACCATGGACTGGGCCGAACACCGCGCTATGACGGGTTGGTGACCTGCGACCTCGAGTTGCTCGACGCCGATTGAACGACGGCAGAGGGCATGGGCGCCACCGTATTGACATCCTTATGGCGCGCGGCGCGCAATCCAGATGTCCTGCGTACCATTGCCGGGGCGGTGCTCGACGATCGAAAGTGCATTGAGCAAGTGCGCCCGCACGAACGTCGGTGGATGGAAGGCCACGTAAAGCTTTCGCCCTTCAGCTCCGAGGCTCCGCACCACCAGCTCCCCGGCGTCGTAGCGGGCGCGCTCTTGCTTTGTGAGGCGGACCCGATAGGCGTCTCCGTGAGTCGTGAAGATCACGACGCCACCAGGCCGCACCACCCGGCGCAGCTCCGCGATCCAGCGATCGTGCAGGCTGGCCGACAGGTGGGTAAACACCGAGCGGCAGAAGATCAGGTCAAAGAAACCGTCATCGACCGGTAGGGGCGGCGCGAGGTCGTTCACCAGGAAGGTGATACCGGGCAGGTGAGCGCGACACCACTCGATTGACGCCCGGTTGTAGTCGCTGCCGTAAAAGGCTACTGCGTTCCGGGCCGCCAACGCCGGCAGGTGTCGAATGATCCGTCCGGGGCCACAGCCCCACTCGCACACGCGCGCCGGCTTTGCGGATGCCGCCTGTACGTGAGGCGCGATCAGGTCCCAGAAGAGCCGGGCGGCTTCCTCTCCTGAGCGCTTGTATTCGGCAAGATCGGTGGTCGCCTGCGCGTCCCACAGAATCGAAAGCGGCGGCACGGCAAAGCCCGGCTGCGCGGCACGAAAGGCCCGATTGCCGCGGGCGGTGAGCACTAGCCGACGCCAGTACGCCACGCGATCGATGATGTCGAATGCGCGGCGGGCGTTGAGATCGATGAGGAGGTTCGACATCTGGCGCCTCATCGACGCAACTCCTCCCGCCATAACTTCAGGAACAGGCTCTTCGCCAGCGACGCCGCTGCCGGCTGGCCTCCGGAATCGGCCACGAGCCGCCGGTACTCCGAGCGGCTATGAATGATCCACGTGAGCAGGTGGAGTGCCGCTGTGTGTCGCGGGTCGAGACCGAGCCGTTCCGAATAGTGGGCCAGGCAGTCGCGACAGACCCCGCCGGTGAAAGTGCCCGGGTCGCGCGCCCGGCGGTACGACTCGACGCAGCTCCCGCCGGCAATGGCGCGGTCATAAAAGAAGGCGAGGTAGGTGAGGAAGTAGATCAGATCGTTGAGGGGGAAGCCGCCGGGCTCTGCAGATTCCCAGTCGTATACCGCGAGCGCCCCGTCGGGGGCTACGTGCACGTTCCACGGCGAGAAGTCGCGGTGCTCGGGCACGGTCGGGAGATCTGCCAGTGGCGCCAGCAGCCGCTCGGTTGTCCACAACTCCATTGGATTCACCACCGCACCGAACATCGTCGCGAATTCCTGTGTAACAGCTCCGACGTCGTTCGCGCCCGCTCTGGCTCCGCCGTCCGAAGGGTTTCCGGCGAGCTCGGTGAGCCATTCCGTCGCCTTCATGGCGAGGTCTCGATAGGTGCTTTTGGCGAGCAATGAGAAGAGCGGCCGCCCGTCGAGCGCGGTCTCACAGAGAGTCAGCCCGCCGCTTTGTTCGTCGCAGAAGAGCACGCGGGGCGCTCCGGGAAGTCCAGTCGAGAGGCGCCGATGAACGGCCCTGAGGACCGTTGCCTCACGGCGAAGCGCATCATGGACATCCGGGGCGCGCGGCAACTTGACGACGACGCGGGGACTCGGGTCGGGCTCAGCAAAAACCAACCCAACGACTTTGTTGATACTTCGCGCCCCGCGGGTGAGAAGCAGCCACGACAAGCGGTCCGGCCGCTGGCCCAAGCCCCACGCCGCCCACTCACGCCCGATGCGGTCCAGCAGGTCGTGGGTGGATGAGGAAGAGTCGGCCACGCGAGCCACCGCACAGATTGGCCACAGTCGCTGGCGGGCTGCGGCCCAGTGCCAGACAGCGCGGAGCGGGCGGTCCATGACCCGACGGACCAGGCTCCGGGCGGGCAAGCGGGTGGCGCGGATGTAGGCCGCTGCCGCCTCGCTGCCGAGCGGCAGCCAGAACCAGGGCCGACGGAGGCCGGGCCATGGCCAGTACAAGTCCACGTTCTGGAAGCCCGACGATTCGAGTCGCTTCCGGATTGCTGTTCCACCACCGGGCACAGGGTACCGCCACTCGGCGTAGACTCCCTGTCCGGGTGGATTGCGCATCGCGAAACCTTGCAGAGCTGGCGTGCGGGGAGGCTGGATGTGTTGAAGGTTCGTCCCCGGACGTAGAAACCGCCAATCACGCCGGCGCAGCTCCCGATCCCGAGCTGCCTCACGAATGGGTGGCTCCGTGACCGGCTCTGTCATCGCGCGAGCAGCTCCTCGTAGGTCGCGCTGACGGCATCGATCATCACCTTCGACGTAAACCGCGCGAGAAGCTGTTCCCGCCCGGCCTTCCCAGCCTGCCGGCCCCGCTCGGGATCGGCGAGAAAGCTTCGGATGGCGGCGGCAAGCGGCTCCGGGTCCTGCGGGGGAACCAGCAGACCGGTCCTACCATCCATAACCACCTCGTCAGTCCCACCGATTCGAGTTGCGACCACCGGCCTGGCAGCGGCCATTGCCTCCAACACGGAGATGGGAAGCCCCTCCACCAGTGACGGCAGGACAAATAGGTCACAAGCGGCCAATAGCGCGGGTATGTCGCTTCGCGCCCCGAGAAGCCTTACTCGCTCCGAGATTCCCAGTGCCTCGACCTGCATCCTGATAGCCGCGCGCTCGGGACCGTCTCCCGCGATTGCGAACACAGCCTCCGGCACGCGAGCGGCCGCGGAGACGAGGACGTCGATCGCTTTTTCGGGGCTGAGACGGGCTGCGGTGAACACAAGTGGGCGCTGAGAGCCGCGAGTGAGCCACTGGCGGAGGGCGGGATCGAAGGGTTGCGAAAAGGGCGCAGGGTCGATCCCGTTCGGGACTACCCTGAGCTTCTGCTCCGGCCACCCCATGCCGGCGGCGAGCCGGCCTCGAACGTGTTCCGACACGGCGAGGTACCGGTGCACTCCAACGCCGAATATCCGCCCCTGCAACCGCACGCTGCCGTTAAGCAGTTCTTCGATGACGAGGTGCACGGTCGCTACAACGGCCGGGACTCTGCCAAGCGTCGCCGCGAGCAGTCCGAACTTGCACGCCAGGGGCCAGTTGAGTTGCGCGTGAACAACGGCGGGGCGCTGTGTAGCAATCGCGCTTACGAGCTGGGGAAGTCGTATCGGGAAATTCCGGTCGGTTACCCGTGGAACTGAGTCCACCTGTACGCCAGCCGAGCGGGCACCGTCGACGAGACGGGCGAGTCCGGGTTCGGGATGATGCAGCAACACGGGGCGCCACCGGCCGCGATCGAGCCCCGCCAGCAGTTGGAGGAGGACCTGCTCACTTCCGCCGAAGATGCTGCTGTCGACGTACTGCACTACAGTGCGGATCATGGGTCGAGCCCGAGTTCGCGGCAGGTCGCAGCCAACCGATCTACGAAGCCGGACCAGGAGTGATGCTCCGCCACGAACCCGCGCGCGCCGACGCCGAGCGAGCGGCGCGCCTCCGCATCGTTGAGAAGCGCGATGACGGCGGTCGCAATGTCAGGGGCAGAACTCGCGACGCGGAGCGGCGCGTCGGGCGCCAGCCCTTCAGCGCCGAGCGGCGTGGTGACGACCGCTTTGCCGCGCGCGAGAGCCTGCAACAGCTTTACCCGCATCCCGCTGCCCCTTCGGAGAGGCGCCACCACGACGGCCGCGCGTTGGAGGAAGGGCGCGACGTCGGGAACGAACCCGGTCACAGTCACCCGCTCCGAGGCCAAGGCGCGGACGGCTCTGGGCGGGTCAGCACCTACGATCGTGAGATGAGCCGACCCGCGCTTCGCGCGAACGAGCGGGAAGATCTCCTCCACGAGCCAGCATGCGGCATCCACGTTGGGGCTGTGATGGAACCCGCCCACGAACACCAGCTCGTCCTCGCGCTCGGCCGTTGAATCGGTTGCAGGTTCGAGATCCACGCCAAACGGGTTTACTCTAACCCGCTCGGCGAGGTCGGGCGCGAGGCGGCGCAGGCCGGCGGCGTCGCGCTCCGTATACACCTGGAGCCGGTCGAACCGACGCCAGACGGTCCGTTGATAAGCGTGCCAGCGCCGGGCCTCCACACCCTCATCCGCAGAGCGGACATCGTTATCGGTGAGCACGGAGGGGATGCCCGCCGGATATCGGTACTGTCCCATCGCGCTGTCTTCAACCAGCACGATATCGAACCGACTGCCACGCGCTGCCTCGTCGAGCGCTGCTTGCATCGCAGGGTCCTGGAACTTGAGGGCCCGCATCGGATCGCTGCCCGAAGCCCACCGCGTTGTCAGGCGTGCCCGCCGCAGAAGCACGGCGAGTCCGTGGGCGGGACTGCGCCACACGTGGTGGAGGGTGATGCCGAGGCGCCTGAGGGTTTCCAACCCATCAGGATCGGAGGGGCTCGGGCCCGCGAAGGTGACGAGCGTGACGTCGTGGCGGCGGGCCAGCGTCGCGAGCTCGCCGAAGATGACCACTGCGCCGCCCGCGGTCGAGGCGGGGTGAGGCAGCAGCGGTGCCGCCATCAGGATGCGCATAGGATTCGGAATGCTGGGTGCCGGCGTGCGGCCGTGAACGCGATCACCCCGGCCGCACCGCGGCGAGCGGGTCTGCCTCGGGACGGCGGACGGCTTTCTGCCAGACAGCCATGTCTTCGGCGAGCCGCGAACGCGTGAGCGGGTCACCGGCGACGCGGAGCCGCAATGCGTCGCGGCACCAACGGAGGAGCATCGCCGCGCGGATCCCCAGTACCAGCAGGGCTGCGCGCAGCGGGCCATAGTGGCGTCGGTAAAACCGGATAGCGCTGCGCACCTTTTGCAGTGCCATAGCTCCGCGAAGTGGCGCGGTGCTCGCCGCGCCGCGATGGACGACATCGGTAACCGGCGCGAAGTGCACCTCCCACCCAGCCTCGCGAAAGCGCCAACAAAGGTCGGCCTCTTCCGCATACATGAAGTAGCCCTCGTCAAAGCCGCCGACGGCCTCGAACGGGCTTCGACGAATAGCCAGCGCGGCTCCCGTAACCCAGGGGACTGGGCGCGCCCGGTCGTGGGCCCAGTTGAGCAAGGCCCAGCTCGCACCGATGGCCGGGAGGCGTGCGATTGCACGGCCCAGAGCGCTTTTCTCGAGGACGGACCGAATCGTTCCCAGGGGTGGATGGCAAGACTGCTCCAACGCTCCGTCGGGGGCCAGAAGGCGCGGACCCACGATGGCAACCCGCGGATGCGCGTCAAGGTAGTCGCTGAGCGCGTCCACCGCTCCCGCGGCGAGCACGGTGTCGCTGTTCAGAAGGAGCAGGTAGGGCCAATCGTGTCGCCTGGCTCCAAGGTTTGCCGCCGCTCCATAGCCACGATTTGCTGGGTCGATCACAACCTCCACCTCGGGGAGCTGCAGGCGCACGAGATCGGGGCCGCCATCGGTCGATCCGTTGTCCACGAGCACGGTCGGGGGGGGAGAAGCAGCTGCCTGGCGAATCGATCGGAGACACGCCAGCAGGTCTTCGCGCGCGTTGAAGCTGACGACTACCACTCCCATGCGCGACATGCAGGCTCGTTGGTGGGGAACGGGCGGTAAGCTAGCGGGCCACCGGAATGAGGTACAGGCGCTGCGCTTGACAGCCGGGCGAGGATTCGGGCAGCTTCGGACCGGCGGTCGCACGAGTCGAGAGGCTGAGATCGCTCTTCCCAGTGGAGGCTTCGATTCGCAATTCCGCAGTCCCTATCCTCGCTTACCACGAGGTATCACCCGATCCGTACCCGCCCTTCCGCCGATACACGCTGAAGGTGAGCGAGTTCGCTCGCCAAGTGCGGTGGCTGTCGTCGCGCGGATACCAGGCGATCGACCTGGACACGCTGCTCCGGGCCCGAACGAGCGGAGACGCGCTTCCGGCCCGGCCGGTGCTGATCACCTTCGACGATGGCTTTCAATCCTGCGCGGATCATGCCGTGCCGGTTCTCCAGACATACGGATTTACGGCGACGTTCTTTCTCGTCGCGAGCCTGGTGGGAGATACCAGCCGCTGGATGACGGAGGCGAAAGTGACGCTGCCGCTGATGAGTTGGGAGCGTGCCCGGGCGCTCGCAAGGGCGGGCTTTCAGTTCGGCAGTCACACGCTCACGCACCCGCGCCTTCCGGAGCTCGACGCGACGCGTCGTCGAGTCGAACTTTGGGACTCGCGCCGCCGGCTGGAGGACGAGCTGAGTCGTCCGGTCCTGCACTTCGCCTATCCCTACGGCGCCTATGATGGGGACGTGCGGGCCAGCGTGGCCGACGCGGGCTATGCGACGGCCTGCGGCACGCGCTCGGGGTTGTCCGAGCCGGGCGAGGATCTTCTGGCGCTCCGCCGGGTGACCGTGCACGGGCATGACAGCTTGCTCGACTTTGCCTGCCGTCTGCGGACCGGTTTAGCGGCCGGAGAAAGGTTAGGGCATGTCATCAAAGGCGTCGCGCGGCGCCTTACGGGCCGAGCCGGGCCGGACGGCGACCGCGGGTTTGGTTAGACCGTCTCGCCTACGGGTCCAGTCCCGCAGCGGCTTGGTTCTTGCCAAGTTTGAGACGGAACTCGTCGCCAGTCGTATCGCCCCGCCCGGAGGATGACCCGTGGCTACTGAGCTTGTCCCCGCACCAGCGCCCGTCCTCCAGCCGGCGGCCCCGGCAGCCCGCGGTATCAGCATCATCATTCCCGCGTTCAACGAAGCTGCGACCATCGCTCAGGTTGTTCGGGCCGCGCGCGCACACTGCCCTGACGCCGAGGTGGTGGTCGTGGATGACGCGTCGACCGACGGCACCGCCGATGAGGCTGCGGGAGCAGGTGCCCGCGTCATCCGGCGACCCTACAACCTGGGAAACGGGGCCGGCGTGAAGACCGGCATACGAGCCGCGAGCGGCGATGTCATTTTGATCATCGATGGCGACGGCCAACACGATCCTGCGGACATCCCGCGACTCCTGGCACATGTAGGCACCTACGACCTGGTCATCGGCGAGCGGAGCCGCAGCAGCCAGCAGAACGCGGTTCGCTGGCTCGGAAACGTGGTGCTGAACCGGCTGGGCACCTACCTGGTGGGGATCGAGATGCGCGACCTCACCTCCGGCTTCCGAGCCATGCGCCGGGATGTGATCGCCGAGTTCCTCCACCTGCTGCCGAATCGATTTTCCTGGCCAACCACGAGTGCCCTGGCGTTTGCCAAGGCCGGATACCACGTCCGGTTCGTGCCGATCACCGTACACAAGAGGACCGCCGGCCGCAGCACCCAGGAGCTGCTACCCAACGGCATAAAGTTCACGCTGATCATCCTGCGCATCGCTACACTGTTCAGCCCGCTGCGGATCTTCTTCCCCATCTTTGTACTGCTCGAAGCTCTGGCGGTGACCGCCTATGTCTGGTCGATCGCCGAGGGAGGGCCCTGGCTGCACCTACCGCCTTCGACCGTAATGTTCTTTCTGGGCGGCATTGTGCTCTTTCTGTTCGGCCTCATCTCCGAGCAGATCGCTAGCTTGCGCTTTAAAGGACCCGAGCGCTGACGCCCAGTCGAGCTCGGAACCGATATGCCCGCTGGCTCCTGCGCCTGATCGGGCCTGCGATCCTCGCGTACTTCCTGGCGACCACCGACATCGGCAGCATCGTTTCCAACCTGCGCGGCCTGCGCTGGGTGCCGTTCCTGCTTTCGCTCGCGCTGTATCCACTCCTCGTCGCCGTGAAGGCCTGGCGGTGGAACCTGGTCGTGAGCGATCTGGGCCTGGAAGCGCCGCCGCTGGGTCACTCTATACGGCTGTACATGATCGGCATGTTCCTCAGCAGTACCACACCCGGGCAATCGGGCGACTTCGTGAAAGCGTGGTACTTGCGGGACAGAGGATTACCGCTGGCTGCGTCGCTCTTCAGCGTGCTGGTGGACCGGCTGCTCGACTTTCTGGTCATGGCGTTGCTGAGCCTGGTGGGGCTGGTCGCATTCGTCCATCTGTTTCCACAGCAGGCTCGAGGAGCGATCGAAGTTGCTACGGTCGGCTTCGCGGTCGCGATTGCGCTCGTGACGCCGGCACTGATGGATCGGCGTTCGCGCAACTGGCTCATGAGTCGTGCTGTCCGGCTGGTGCCCGCCAAGGTTGGCGGCAGGATCGAGCGCTGGCGGAATCAATTCGCCGCACTCGATATCCGGCCGGGGCTCGTGGCCGGCCTATTCGCCGGGACCTTGTGCGCGACTACCGTGACGATGGTGCGTCTCTGGCTTCTCTTTCGGGCGATGGAGGCAGCCATCCCGCTGGCCGCGATGGTAACGTCGATGGCGTTGATTTCCAACCTGCAGTCCCTGCCGATCAGCTTCTCGGGCGTTGGCGTGCGAGATGCGGTTCTGATTCCGGTGTTGGCATACTACGGCTACGGAGCCGAGAAGGCCCTGGCCCTGTCTGCGCTGGTCCTTCTCCTCAACATCGAGAACATCCTGCTGGGGTATCTGGTATCGCTGCGCCACCCCCTGGGCCCGGGATCCTCCACCAGCCCGCCAACTCGCGTCCCGCCCGTGACCGCCTGACTCAAAGCGCTGATGCCGAGGCGGGAGCGCCGCATCGGTCGGCGACCTCGATCAGCACCAGAGCTCCGCGGTCGGCAATCACGCACCCGAAGCCGAGCAGCCGGCGTTCCTCCTCCGGGCCAAGGAGCACCTCGCGTCGGTCGAGGAGAATCCACTGCACGTGATAGCGAGCGATCACCGCGTGCCGTTCTTGGTCGGTGGCGTTTCCGAAGAACTGGTCCTGCGCCTTCCGGCGTTCCGCTTGGTCG
>Ga0114129_10005844_pt1 | contig 17424 bp, 17 predicted proteins | sample RhiMetdeltSRZDD1_FD_80071 | JGI IMG/M metagenome (GOLD analysis project Ga0114129, IMG submission 80071) | Populus rhizosphere microbial communities from Tennessee, USA - Rhizosphere MetaG P. deltoides SRZDD1 (version 2) (version 2) | ecosystem: Host-associated > Plants > Roots > Rhizosphere >... | reverse complement strand
TGCCGCGAAACATAGTTTCTAGGTGCTATCCGCCGTTACGGAAGAAATATTTATCCCACTTTTTCCCACCAAGCGCCACTTATAACTTGCTCTCCTCCACCTGTCAACAAAAAAGAACAAAATTCGTGAGGTTATCTAGGATTTTACCAAGCAATGGACCACCCAGTTGGCGTTCCGATGAACGATTATATGTTTGCGTTGAAGGACTGGCCGTTTGGCGCGTCGGTGTCGCACGTCGGAATAGCGCGTTACGAGGCGACCCGAACAAGAATCAAATGGCGTTGGAAACCACCAGATGAAAGCGCTTAGAAAAGATGTCGAAGCACTCGAATGGGATGACGGTTGGGCGGCTGGATTGCAATTTGGGCTAAAGTGGATCGGTAAGCCGGATTCTGTCGTAACCCATACGATGGGCCACAGCGATCATTCATCTTGTCCCTTGATTACTCAAGAGATCTAGCGACCTTACCCGAGGGCCATGGGCGGACCACCCAGCCCTCCTATTTGGCCTTGCTCCAGGTGGGGTTTGCCATGCGTTCGCCATCACTGGCGAACCGGTGAGCTCTTACCTCGCCATTTCAACCTTACCGACCGCAGGAGCGGCAGGCGGTGTCATTTCTGTGGTACTTTCCCCCGATCACTCGGAGCCGTCGTTAACGGCCACCTCGTCCTTTGGAGTCCGGACTTTCCTCGCTTCGCACCTAAGCGCGACGCGCGATCGCTTGATCCACTTTAGCCCGAATCATTTCATTGCTTGATGCCCCGATTGGCCAATCGGTCAGCCAATTTGTTTTTCTCGCGAGACCCATGAAGAATACGATACGAATCGAATTGCCGCAACAAACTTACGGCGCGGCGAAATAATTCTTTGAGTTTTTCGTCTTTGACTCGGTCCTCGTCGTTAGCTGCCGCACCTGAGCTGTGAATCGCTCTGCACGACAGTGTTTTTTTTGAGCTGCGGCAGCGCTTCGAGGCCAATCAGTAAGCCTGGGTACTCAGCGACATTGTTGGTCCCCCGACCGAGATAACGACTCAATTCTTTTACGACGATGCCATTTTGATCGAGGGATGACCGCGCCGAATCCGGCATCCCCCGAATTTCCGCGTGCTGCGCCGTCGACCATCAATCGACATTCCGCTTTGAATTCCGACATAATCCTATGAGTCTCCGGTCGTTGTAGCGTCTCGACGCGAAGAAACCGCGGACAACTGAAGATTTTGCATTGACGTACGTCATGACTTCGAGACGCACCGGTATTATTATTTGAAAGCGCGCAGACAAATCCAGGGAGGAAAAAAGATTTCTAGCTTCGCTAGACAACCCTTGTCGCTACTCAGTCGCCGGCTTGACAAAAAGGATTCGCTGGCAGCTCGGGCACAGATGGACCTTTTCGTTTCTGATGATTTCGTTCCATAATTGCGGTGGAACGTTCATGTAACAGCCTTGGCATATGCCCCCGGCAACTTCCACTACGGCGGTCCCGCCGCGCCGAGAAAAGATCAGCTCATAACGGGAGATTAAGTCTCCGGTCACTTGGGATGCAATGGTCTGGCGACGGGTCGAGGCCTCGGAGACGGCCGCATCGATACCGTTAATTTCAACCTGTAGCTCATCTTGTTTCTTTTGCCACTCCTCCTGCATCGCCGCCATCTCGGATTCCTTTGTTTGAATCTGAGCCCTGATGGCATCGATTTCTTGCATGATCTTAATCAGCTCTTCCTCGAGTTCACCGTTACCTAGTCTCATCAGCTCGATTTCACGCTGCAGCGCCTGCAGCTCCTTGGCGTTCTTGATGCGGTTCATACGCATCCGCTTATCCATGGCCTTCTTACCTTCGTCTTGGAACACGCGGTCTTTCTCGACGCGCAATTTTTCCCTTTCAGACCAGGCTGCGCTTAAGGCGTCGATCTCGCCTTTTTTAGCCTGAATCTGCCGTTCCGTGACCCGGAGATCTTCGAGGAGTCTCTGCTTACGGCCAGTTTGTTCCCTTATCTCGCGGTCAACGGTTTGCAGCGAGGCCAAAATTTCGATCTGTGCTTGCAACTTCGAACCCTCCAATTAGAAAAAAAAATGCACCCGTTTGGGTGCATTTCTGGTGATGGAACTCTAGCGGCTATGAATTGTTTTAGTCTTAATCTGCTCACTCCCGACAAATACCTTCATCAAATTATTTATCTGGATTTGGCGCCGTTGTCAAAGCCAAATAGGCCGCCTTGGCCGCCCTTTTGATCCCCCGCACACGCAAAAATACAGGCCTTTTGAGATGGATATGTAAGATCTGTTACGGCCTCATCCGGTAGGTCGGCCGAAATTGCTGGTTTGCAGTTGGCGTCCGAAATTGTTTGTGGAGCGAATAACATCGCCCAACCATGATATCAGCTCAGTGAGCCGGCTACCATTATTAGCACTGCCCTCTGACCAGGATCGGCCCCGCCTGTAGTAAGGCGATGATTTTGTTGACCGAGCCGTGTCCCAAATAAGGGCGGCAAAGGACAAATCATTCAACACTCGGTCGCCGCATGTGAAAACAGAGACTTTCAGAATTAGCCAGTACAAGTAACACTCTGCCCATTTATTTAGGAAATCGGCCCCAACGGAATGCGTTTTCCGTCAGAGCCCTAACTTCCCAGGATTCATAATGTTGTTGGGGTCGAGAGTCTTCTTGATCTGCCGCATCACCTCCAGGCCATAGCCGTGCTCTTCAGCCATGAGCGGTGCCAGCTTGATCCCGACACCGTGGGTGTACTCCATCGAGCCGCCCATTTTCTGCACTAAACGAAGCAGCTCCTCGATGGCTTCCTCCAAAGCCGCTTGAGCATCGGGTATGGCGCCATCTTCGGTGCCCAGTCGCATGGAAAAAAGCTCTGGCTGTACCCATAAGCCGCTTTCTTGCAGGCGTGCTCCGTGACGGCGGATCACCTCCTGCGCCGCGCTTTTGAAAGCGAGAACTTTTGATCCCGGCAGCGCGACATGAATCCAGTCGCGATAAACTCCGTCCCGGCCGCGCTCTCTGCGTTGGCGGCGGTTGTGCATGAAGCGGCGCGCGATCTCATGGCGATCGAGCCAAAACTGTTCCGGTTTCTCGCGTCCAAGCGGCCGGCCGCCATCGCCAGAGCAGATCGCAACCGCCAAATTCGATTCCGCTGCGATTATTTCCGTGTTGCCCTCGAAAACCAAATACAATATGGCACCGGGATCATGCTTGTCTTCGTCGTCGCCAAAATCGAGCAATGCCGGACGGACCCGCGCATGAAGCATTTTCTGGATCGCCGCGAAACCCTGCTCAAACGAAGCGAAGAGAAAACCACAGAAAACCCGAGCTTGAGGTCGTGGAAAAATACGAATGGTCGCTTCGGTGATAATACCGAAACACCCTTCGCCGCCGATCAACAGAGCATTCAAATCGATCCCCGCCGAACGTTTCGATACCGGCCGCGTTCGCAGGATTTCACCGTTTGGCAGCACCGCTTCCAGACCCATGACCTGCTCGCCCATCGAACCGTAAATTCCAGCGCGATAACCCACGCTATTAGTCGAGATCGCGCCGCCGATAGTGGCCACGGGAACCGTCCACGGATCATGCCCGAGAATAAAACCGACACCGTTCAACTTTGTGTCCAGTGATTCCAGAACGACTCCGGCTTGCACGCGCGCCGAAGATCCCTCCGTGTCGATGTCAAGAATCTGATTCAGATCGCGCAGGTCGACGGCCACACCGGGTCGGATCGACATCGCGCCACCCATCAGACCAGAACCGCCACCGAACGGCACCAGCGCAATTTTTTCTGCATTGGCGAATTGAACAATACGACGGACCTCGTCCGTCGACCGCGGCCTTACGGCACAGACCGGCGCATGGAGCTCGGGATAATGACCCGGATGAATCCGCCCTTCGCTCAACGCGTCCCACGAAAGTTCGTCAAGCAACGAAGGATCGGTCGAAATCCGCGACGGAGGAATTACAGTTGCGAGCTTGCTGACAACATCATTCGTCATACAGGGGTAAGGCGCGGTAAATATTTTAACCTTCTCGAATCATACCCCAATCACAAGGAGCGAAAAAGCCGGTTGAGTCAACTCGGTCGATGAGGCGGGTCATTGTCCTTGTGGCGAGATGTTAGCACCGAGAATTCGCTCGTTGCGCCCGATCTACAGCAACGTACCGCTCAGCACCGCAGCGGCGATGGTAAAGTAAATCACCAAACCAGTCACGTCGACGAGCGTCGCCACGAACGGCGCGGAAGCGCTGGCCGGATCAAATCCCAGACCGCGCAAGATGAACGGCAATATCGATCCGGCAAGTGAACCCCATAACACCACCCCGACGAGGCTGAAAGCGACGGTGAGCGCGACGAGAAAATAGTGCTCCCCGTAAGCACCGAACAAAAATTGCCACAGAAGGATACGCGCGAGACCGATGCTCGCGAGGATAGCGCCCAACCCGAAACCCGTTACCAATTCGCGCCGGATCACCCGCCACCAGTCGCGCAGTCGAAGCTCTCCCAAGGCCATGGCACGGATTACGAGCGTCGTGGCTTGCGAGCCCGAATTGCCGCCGCTGCTAATGATTAACGGCACAAACAAGGCCAACACGACGGCGCGAGCGATTTCCGCTTCGAATTGACCCATCGCCGTAGCCGTCAGCATTTCTCCAAGAAAAAGAGCGGCCAACCAACCCGCGCGTTTGCGGATCATCCGCAATAACGGCACCTGCAGGTACGGGCCTTCCAGTGTTTCCACGCCGCCGAGTTTTTGAATGTCTTCGGTTGCTTCTTCTTGAACGACGTCGACGATGTCATTGACGTTGACCACGCCCTTGATACGCCCCTCGGCATCAACGACGGGCATCATGAGCAAATGATGGCGCATGAAGAGTTTACTCAGCGCCTCCTGGTCCAAATCTTCCGGGGCCGAGATGACGTCCGCACGCATCACGTCTCGGACAAGTTTTTCGCCTGGAGCGACCAGAAGATCACGGAACGATACCACGCCATGTAAATGTTCCTCGGCGTCAACGACAAAAACGTAGTAAACCGTCTTCTCGCGCATGCGTGCGTCTTTGCGCAGATAGCTAATCGCCTCGTCCACGGTCATATCGGCGCGCAGGCGGGAGTAGCGCGTGTTCATCAACCCACCCGCTTCATCTTCGGCGTAATCGAGAAGCCCCTTGACTTCCCGCCGGGTCGACTCGTCGAGAAGCGCAAGCACATTTTCACGCTCTTCGGGGGGAAGTTCTTGAATCAGGTCGGCGGCGTCATCCGGAGCGAGCAACCTCATCCATAAGCGCCGCTCGCCGAATGGCAACGCGAGTAAAAGGGCGGCGCGATCGCGCGCGCTTAACTGCAAAAAGAAGTCATCGGCGTCATCACGTTTTAGGACTTCGAACCCTTCGACTCGCTCTTCCTGCGAAAGGACCGGCCAGGCTTCGTAGAGTTCCGCGGGTGTGAAGTTTACGTCCGCCATAGAGTTGCAGCGCCTATAGGCACAGCAAAACAATAATTTCCCATAGCTAACACAACGACCAAGCAGTGCAACCATAACCGCTTGAAATAATTAGATGCGAACCGAACAGGCTGAAGCGATTGGAGAGGCGAGAAATTTTCAGTAGGAGGGAAAGACACAGTTACTCAAACCGTCGGGACACATCGAAGCAGCCATCTCCAGGGGGATCCGGTGCAAGCTGCTGGACAGATGATCGAGCAGACCGACTCGGCTGACGAAGCCCTCATTGTGTAAAACGCAGAAAAAGGGTGACGCGACCAAAACCGTGGGTGGCAAGTAATAAGAGCCGGCGTAAGGCGAAATTACCAGGACTGGCGAGGCGTAAGGTTGGTAATAATAGCCGTTTTGGTAAATGAGATATGCCGGGTTGCCGTGCTTATGTATTGGTCCGCGACTGGCAACCAAACCGCCGGAAGCGCCGCTAACACGAAGTGTCGCTCGACTCTGGCCGGCGCCAAGCTCGCCCGATAATGAGAGAATAATTGCGAAAATGGTCAGAGCGGAAAAGACTGGTCGCATGTTTGTTTCCTCCTTGCCGCCAAGCGAACTCAGTTCGAGTCTGTACTGAATTCATTAGACGCACGAAATCAAGATTTCTAAATGATCTCGGCGCGTCCGGTTCGGCAGAACAGCGATTCAACTAACACTGACATCTTGCCAGCGCGATTGAACCCCAGGTCAACCCCAGTTAAAGTTGCTTTCCACCGAACATGTTTGCGATATTTCTCGGTATTTTTGCATCGTTTTGGTTCGCCGTGTCCATGGTCCTGATCAACCGGGGCGTATTGGCGATCGACTACTTTCGCGGCCTGCTAACCAATCTGGGTGTCAACGCGGTCTTTCTTTGGCTCTACGTCTTCCTGTTCGTCGACCGCGTCGACCTTTGGACTCCAGCCAATCTCATTTTTATCCTGATCGGAGTCTTTGTACCCGGCGTCGCGCGTTTTTTCATATTTAAAGGCATGGAACGGCTCGGTGCATCGATCACTTCTTGTTTGACCAACGGCACACCACTCTTCGCGACTTTTTTCGCCGTTTTGTTCCTCCGAGAACGGCCAACTCTGACAAATCTTCTGGGAACGTTCTCGATCGTTCTAGGCATCATCTCACTTTCTTGGAAGGGCGCTGCCAAAACTTGGCACACTCGAGACCTCTTGTTTCCGCTTACCGCCGCTTTTCTCTTTGCCGCCCGCGACAACATGGTCCGCTTCGGCCTGCTCAAAATATATTCTCCGCTCGTCGGCGCCACCATCGCCGCAACAACCTCGTTCATCACCATGTCGCTAATATATTTTTCGTTCGAAGAAAAAAAACCGCTGCAAGTGTCATCGCGAAAGGGATTTCTGCTCTTCGCCGTCGCCGGTTTCATGAACTTTCTCTCCTACGCCTTCGCCTACACCGCCCTTAGCTTGGAACGCGTTTCCCTTATCTCACCGTTGATCAATGGCTCATCTTTGTTCGTCCTACCGCTATCGGCGTTGCTCCTTAAGGACGTGGAAAAGCTCACCCCGCGCAAAATCGGTGCAACCGGTCTCGTAATAATCGGCGTCGCTCTGATTTCCTGGGAGAAGATTTGATGGAAAAGAACAAGACGAGACTTTCAAAGCAAAACAACGCAACAAGCTTATCGGCTAATCGTTTCCAAAGACGTCGACCGAGCGGGTGACAAATCGATACCCAAGCGGCAATACGGCATCCGTGGAATATCTACTCAGAGGTAAGCTCGTGAGGTACGGATCTCAGTGCAGAGTCGGGCCTCGGTCATCTTTGCCGCCGGTATGCAAATGAAAGCGGCGCTTGAGACGGGCGAGGCGGCGGCGGTCGAGGTAATCTTTGATGCGCTCCCAGGGATTCAATCCGCGTAAATAAATATAGCCGAAGAGCATGCCACCGAGATGGGCCAGGTGCGCGATGCCGCTTTGACCCGCGGTGACGGAGGAATAGAGCGCGATGGCACCGATGATCCAGACGAAGTGTTTCATCTTGATCGGAAAGAGAAAATAAAAGTAGACGACTCGATTCGGATAGATGAGACCGTACGCGAGTAAGATGCCGTAAACTCCCGCCGACGCGCCGATGCTCGGGCCGAGCTGATTGGGGACAAAAAGCGTATTGAGGATACCGCCACCGACCACGGTGATGAAGTAATAGCGCAGAAAGAAATTACTGCCCCAGCGACGCTCCAAATCACAGCCGAACATCCACACCGCGAGCATATTGAACAAAATGTGGAACAGCCCGCCGTGGAGGAATTGATAGGTAAACAACTGCCAAAGATAAAACTCATGAAGCACGAGGGGGGGCACCAACCCGAAGTAAAGAGTCAGCTGGTAATCCGTCGCGGCCCCCAGAAGCGTTTGCACGACGAAAACAGCGGTATTGACGATCAGGAGAAATTTGACCGCGGGCGTAACGCCGCCCGGACCGAATGATATTTGTCGCGTTCGGTATTGCACTGGTTTTGAGTTTAACCGTTCGTCGGCGCTCTTTAAAGACGGAATGAGTTTATTTATCCGCCCAAATACGCCTGACGGACCAAATCGTTACCGGCAAGCTCGCTCGCCGTACCCGCGAGAATGACCTGACCCGTTTCTAGAACGTAGCCGCGATGCGAAATCGCCAGTGCCATGGCGGCGTTTTGCTCGACCAGCAAAACGGTGACGCCCGCCTTGTTGATCGCACGGATGTTTTCCAGAATCTGCTCGACGAACTTCGGCGCCAAGCCCATGGAAGGTTCGTCGAGGAGCAAAAGTTTAGGCTTGGCCATGAGCCCACGGCCGATCGCGAGCATCTGTTGTTCGCCACCCGAGAGAGTACCCGCATACTGCTTTTGCCGCTCTTTTAACCGCGGAAACAGTTGGAAAACAAAATCCAATTCCGGAGCGAGCGCTGAATTGTCTCGCGCGTAACCGCCGATCTTGAGATTTTCCAGCACCGTGAAGCGCGGAAACACTTTCCTGCCTTCGGGCACGTGGGCGACTCCTCGATGAACGATTTCATGGGCGTCGACTTTGTGTAGTCCATTTCCTTCCAGCTCGACGGATCCGCGTTCGGGTCGCAACAATCCGGATAGTGTCTTAAGGGTCGTGGTTTTCCCCGCGCCGTTAGCGCCGAGCAGCGTTACCAGCTCACCCTGCTCGACGGCGAACGATATGCCCTTTAACGCGTGGATCGCGCCGTAGTAGACGTGGATGCCGCTGACCTTAAGCATTCCCCGACCAGATTCCTTGACCGAGATAGGCTTCAATCACACGCGGATCATGGCGCACCTCGTCGGGATGGCCCTCCGCGATTTTTTCACCGTAGTCCAAAACATGCACTCGGTCCGAGATTCCCATCACGACGCGCATATTGTGCTCGATCAGCAGAATCGCCTTGACGTAGTTGCCGATCAACCTTCGAAACAGCGTCATCAACGCTTGCGCTTCCGTGGTATTCATGCCCGCAGTTGGCTCGTCGAGCAGCAAGAGTTGCGGCGCCGCGGCCAACGCCCGGGCGATTTCGAGCCGACGCTGCTCGCCGTAGGATAACTGATGCGCCCACTCATGCTCGCGGCCGCTGAGGCTCGTGAGGTCGATCAGTTCCATGGCCCTGCGTCGCGCTTCATTTTCCTGAATGTGAAATCCTGTCGAGCGCAAAAGAATCCCCGGCAAACTCGTTTTCAGCCGCGAGTGCATACCCACCAGGACGTTTTCCAAGACTGTCATGTGAGAAAATAACCGGATATTTTGAAAAGTCCGGCTGATGCCGGCCGCGGTAATCTTGTCTGGGTTCATTCCGAGAAGTGAGCGTTGCTGAAAATGTATCTCGCCTTCGTCGGGCCGATAGAGACCTGTCAAAGTGTTGAACAAAGTTGTTTTGCCGGCGCCGTTGGGACCGATCAGCGACGCGATCATGCCGTCTTCCAACTCCAGGCTCACCCCCGCAAGCGCTTGCAACCCGCCGAAGCGTTTAGATATGCCGCGCAGTTCGAGCAGAGCCATCTTACTGTTTCCGCTCTCGGGTCGGCGGGAGCACGCCTTGGGGTCGAAAAATCATCATCAAGATCAGAATCAAGCCGAACACCATGCGCTCGTATTTCGCGGGTTCGAACTGCGCCGGTAGCTGGCTCAAGGAGTAACTGCCGAGCAAAGGTATCGTCAGCTCGGCGCCTGACTGACGTAAACCATTGAGCCAGAGCGACATGCCTTTGAGCAGCTGTAGATTGAGTATCGTCACGCCGGTCGCGCCAAGAATCGCACCGGGGATCGAGCCCATACCGCCAAGGATAACCATCGCCAACACACCGATGGATTCCATGAAAGTGAAACTCTCCGGGTTGATAAAAACCTGCTTGGCGGCAAAAAGCACGCCGACGGCGGAAGCGAACGACGCACCAACGGCAAAGCCGAGGAGTTTCATGCGTACGACCGGCACACCCATCGCTGCGGCGGCGATTTCGTCTTCACGGATGGCTTTCCACGCACGCCCGATGCGCGAATTTTCGAGGCGACGGGTCACCAGAATGATGGTGCAGACCAGCACTAAGATCAGGAAGTAAAAATAAAGCGGATACAGCTTCGCCTCGGTGACATGCAGGCCGAAAAACTCCAGCAGCGGTTGAAAAAACAACGGTGGTTTGCTGATCGGCGAGATCCCGCGTGGACCGTTGGTGAGATTTACCGGCTTGTCCAGGTTGTTCACCAGCGCGCGCACGACTTCGGCGAAGCCGAGCGTGACGATGGCAAGATAATCGCCGCGCAAGCGCAGCACAGGCAGGCCCAAGAGGGCCCCGGTCAACGCGCCAATGACGATACTGAGCAGGAGAAATACAAAAAACCAATTAGGCGACAGCGGAAAGAGACCGCCCGGAATAAATGCATTGGCTTGCGGAGAACCGAAGATCGCCCAGAGATAAGCGCCGATGGCGTAAAAAGCAACGAAACCGAGATTAAGCAAGCCGACGAAGCCGACAACGATATTTAGTCCCAACGCCAGGGCGACGTAGATGCCGATCTGAATGGCAACTTCGAGATAATACCCGTTTACCGAACCGAGCACGGGCAGAAGCGCGACCAGCACCAGAGCGCCGAGAAAGATTTTGACTCTGCGCGGCGCTGCGACATAGTAAAGCAACAGCAGAGAGGCTTCGACCGACAAAAAAGCCAGAACCGATTGCGGGAAGAAAAACGCAACCAAACAACTGACTGCAATGTAAGCGCACAACCCCAAAGTGGCCAGCTTGGAGTTCACGCCTTGCTCTCCCGCACCGTTTCGCCGAGCAGCCCTTTGGGACGAAAGATTAAAATTAGAATCAACACTAAGAAGGCAACGACGTCTTTATACTCGGCGCCAAACGCGCCGTCCGTCATTAAGGAAAGATAAGAGGCTGCAAAGGCCTCCAATAATCCGAGCATCATGCCGCCCACCATTGCACCGGGAATATTGCCGATGCCGCCGAGCACAGCCGCGGTGAATGCCTTCATGCCCGGAATGAAGCCGGTGTAGGGGTTCACTAAGCTATAATGAATGCCGAAGAGAACTCCCGCGAGCCCGCCGAGAGCACCACCGACGAAAAACGTCAGCGCAATCACTTGATTCACCGGCACGCCCATCAACGACGCGGTATCCGGATCTTGCGCCACGGCGCGGATCGCCATACCGAGCTTGGTTCGATTTACAAAAACATAAAGTCCCGCAAGTGTCATCAAGGCCGTCACAATGACTAGAATTGATTTAACTGGAATAACCAAGTTTGCGGCGAGCGGCATGGTCTGATCGAGAAACTCTAGACTTGGATAGTTTAAATAAAACGTATTGCGCCACAGACTTTCAAATAAGCGCAGCCCGTCCTGGAGAAAAAATGATGCGCCAATGGCCGAGATCAGCGCCACAAGACGCGGCCCACCCAACAGCGGACGATAGGCGACGCGTTCCAACGCCATCGCGGCGAAACCGCTAATCACCATGCTGGCGACGATCACTAACAGCAGAATAATTAGCGGGTGGAGAATGGCGAGGTAACCGGCGCTTTGCAAAAGCAACAACACCTCGACCCCGACAAACGCGCCGAGGACAAAAATTTCGCTATGAGCAAAGTTGATGAACTCCAAGACGCCATAGACCATCGTATAACCCAAGGCGATCAGCGCATACATGAAACCCAAGACAATGCCGTCCAGAAGAACTTGAGGCAGGATTTCCAATGCGAGTTCCAAATCGGTGCAGATCCTTCAGGGTGTGCCATGCTAACAAATAGTTGTTGCTGTAGCTACTGTCGGCGGCCGGGCAAGGGGACGTTGCAGCGTGATTGCAAGGGATACAGATCCCGGCAGTAGGGCAGATCGAAGATGAACTTTCGCGCTGAGTCTCAAGAACGAAGGAGCGTCGGGAATGGCGAAACGGAATATCCGCCCGAACCGGCCGCCGCTTCGAAGCCTCGCAGCGGCTGCGGATTATTTGGAAACAACCGCCAATCGCGTATAATGTTTTACTCAAGGATACGAATGTGCCCGACGCAGTCTCATCAACAGCTTTAACCCTGCCTTCGTGGAGCTACAAGATCAAAAAGGCCGCATGGATCACTCTGGGGCTTATCGGCTTTTTGTTCGCGGCTATCCTTGTCGTGCCGCATTTCGTCGATTTGGGATTATTCAAGCGCACCTATTTACCGCTGGTTGAGGAAACCCTTAACCGGCGGGTGGACGTCGGCGAAGTCCGGCTCAGTCTCATTCCGACACCATCTATCCGTTTGTCCAATCTAAGAGTTTTCGATAGCGCGCCATTCGCGGAGAATACCTTCTTCTCCGCTCAGCAGGTTCGTCTGCGGCTCAAGCTTTTGCCGCTCTTGAAGGGTCGGTTCGACGTCACCGAATTGGTGCTCGACAAACCAATTTTCAATCTTTTGAAACAACCCGACGGCACGTTCAACTACTCGGACATCGCCAATAAGAAATCTACCGCCGGCTCGCGGCGGGAAGGTCGGAAGAAGTCCGAGATCGCAAAGCCAGCGGAATCGGCGGCCGTGCCGGTTTTGATTCCCAGAAACGTGAGCATCAAGGACGGCCAGGTGAATCTCGTCACCAAGGGTCAGTCGCCCGTGGATATAAAGGGAATAGATCTTTCGCTGCGGGAATTCTCGGGCGAAGCCCCGTTCCCCTTCCAGGCATCATTTAGCTACCGTGGTTTCAAGACCATCGTTTTAGACGGACAGATTAATTACCACGAAGAAAAGTCTGTTCTCGAACTCGAGAAAACCCGTCTCAAAGTTCAAGACCTGACTTTTCCGGTACAAGGCAGCGTTAGCAACCCGTTTACAGCGCCGCGTGTCAATTTAAATCTGCGAAACGACAACGTCGATGCCAACAAGGTTTTCCAGATTCTGTCCGTCTTTGGCCTGGCGCCGAGTGACACTGAAATTTCCGGACCCATGGATTTAGTCCTGAGCGTAAATGGCCCGTCGAACAGCCTCATCACCCAAGTGCGTGGCTTGTTCAAAGACGTGAAAGTCAACGGCCGGCGGGCGCTCAAGGGAAATCTGAGCGGCGAAGTCTCCCTGCGATTACCGTTTGGCGGCGGTCCCGTCAGCAAACGCTTGCAAGGCGACGGCAAGCTTGTCGCCCGCGATGGCGAGCTCACCAACGTCGATCTGATCAAGAAAATAGAACGGGTGACCGGCATGATCGGTCTATCGAAAGACGAACGGCGCCAAGCAACGACTTTCAAAACAATGCAGGCAGATTTTATCGTGGGCGGCGGGTATGTGGAATTCACCCGACTTTACTTGATCAACCCGCAAATGGAACTGACCGGCAACGGCACGATGACGATCGAACGGCCAACCCTGGATTTGGCGATGAGCACGGCGCTTTCGCCCCAGGCTTCGGCGCGCGCGGGGCGCGCCAAGATGACGTCGTTTTTCAAGGACAAACAGGGCCGCGTCGTCGTACCGTTAAGGGTTAGCGGCCCGGTGGAAAATCCGTCGGTCAACTTGAACGCGGAAAAACTCGTCGAGACGGGATTACCGCAGAACGCGGAAAAGGGATTTAGTTCGCTCTTCAATCGGCTGTTTCGCAGCCGATAAGCGAAGAGCCCGACGGTGTGTCAGCGCCGATCTTGCGGCGCGGCCAGAGATAAGATCAGCTCCTGCAGATTTTTTCCTTCTAAGACTTTGGCCATCGATTGATCAAGTTTGACGATGAGGCGATTCACTTCGTCTTCCTCTCGGCTCCCATCGCTTCGGGTTTTGAGAGTTTTTCCTGAATTTCTTACGCAATCGAGAATATCTTTGATGCCGATGGTCTCGGCATCGCGGCCAAGCACAAAGGTTTCTCCATCAGCCAGCGGCAATACCAGTTTTGCTTGCGCAAACATTTCCATGAATTCTTTTACCACTCCGGCGGGGAGGTGCAATTGATCGGCCAGCAGCGAGACGCCGAGGGGATCGAGCCCATGATAGAAATTGCGGCCGATGAGCAGCATCATCTGCAGCCCGAGTCTTTCGCGACCGGCAGGGCTTTGCGCCAAGAATTCCCGCTCGCCCTGATAGAACTGAATATGCTGATGGGCATAAGTCACTTGGGCGCCCAATAATACGATCACCCATCCGGCGTGCAGCCAGAGAAGGAACAGCAAAAGAATGGCGAAGCTCGAATAGATGACATAGTAGCGCGTCGAAGAAGCGACAAATACAGCGAAGCCCCAGCCGACGGTTTGCCAAAGCACGGCTGCGACCAAGCCGCCGATGAGCGCCGAGCGCAGCCTGACGCGCGTGTTCGGTATAAAAACGTAGACAAAGGTAAAGGCGCCCCACAAAGTCAGATACGGCACCAAGCGAAGCAGAAAAAGGACCACCGCGCCCAAAGTGTGCAATGACGAAAGCGCGTGAACAATGGCGTTGTTTTGCAAAGTCGCCGTAATCGTAACCGCAGCAAACACCAGCACCGGTCCCACCAGTATGGCGCTTAGGTAGTCGCTGAAGCGCCGCGTCAACTTACGCGGTGATCGGACGCGCCAGATATGGTTGAACGCTTCTTCAATGGTACCCATCAAAGATAGGACAGTGATAAACAGCGTAACGAATCCGACGGCGCCGAGTGCGCTGGCACTCATCTTGTCGACGAAACTGATCAAGTAGCCGGTGATTTCCGCGCCTTTCTCACCGAGCGGCGACAGCGCTTCCGCCAACGCCGGCTCCATGCGATTGTGCACGCCGAACGCCTTGAGAAGAGAAAAAACAACCGCCAACAATGGCGCGAGCGACAGCAGGGTCTTGAACGCTAAAGCCATGGCTTGAAGCTTTACGAGATTGTGAACGAAGTCGCGCCCGACCATAACAGCGATCTTGAACGCAGTGTGGATCCACCGTTTGTAGCGCGTCAGTTCCGACAGCTCTGAATCCAGAAACGGGTCGAAGACCCTGCTCTTGATCTGTTGAATGGATCGATTTCGTTCTTGTGTGCCCGGACTCATTGCGATTCGGCGCCGTTTTTTGCTTCAGTCGAATTGAAGGGAGTTTACCAGCTTTGACCGGAACCGACAAAGGAAAGTGAGCGGCCGTCGGATCGCAATTTGCGCTGGCTTTGCCTCGCTTGATTGACAAAGCCGTCCGCAGATCGATATCCTGCGGTAAATAAAATCGCCGAATTCGCCGTTCACCACGTGTCTATCGCTACTGTACGAGACTCTGAAACGCTCCGGCCTCATTTACGACGAGGGCTCAATCTTTCGGCGCTGATTGCTCTCACTTTCTTCTGCGTTGCCGGCGGCGCCTATGGATTGGAAGACGCGGTGGGCGCAGGCGGATCTTTCCTCGCGCTGTTGGGAATCATCATTCTGCCCTGGCTCTGGAGCCTTCCCACCGCGCTGATGACCGCGGAGCTATCGACAGCCATGCCCGAGGACGGCGGCTATGTCGTCTGGGTCGAGAAAGCGTTCGGCCGATTCTGGGGTTTTCAAGAAGGCTGGCTGAGCTGGCTCTGTAGCTTTGCCGACAACGCGCTCTATCCGGTGATGTTTGTCGACTATCTCGCCTACCTACGCGGCGACATCGCGCCGCTCGAGCGCTGGCTCATCGGCGCCGCGCTCATCAGCGCGATCACTTGGCTCAACATTCGCGGCACCTATCTCGTCGGTTTAAGCTCGATTGTTTTCACCTTGCTCGTACTCGCGCCTTTCGCCGCGATGGTCGTTCTCGGTGCGCCGCAGGTCGATCCGACGCAGTGGTTGAAGCACAGTAATAATATCAACTGGCCGTTACTGCTCAGCGCGTTGCTCTGGAACACGTCCGGCTGGGACAACGCAGGTTGTTGCGCCGGCGAGGTGGCGACTCCGAATCGCGTTTATCCGCGCGCGATGATTTACACCTTGCTGCTGGTGACGGCGTCATACTTGCTGCCGGTCGCCGTCGGCGTCGGCATCGATCCGAATTCGTCATCGTGGAAAGAAGGCGATTTCCCGAAGGTCGCCGCGGTGATCGGCGGCCCCGGCTTGGGCAGCGCGTTAACTCTAGCGGGTTTGGTCAGCGCCGCGGGAATGTTGAACGCGCTCTTGTGCACTTCGGCCCGCGTGCCCTTCGCCATGGCCGAGCGCGCCATGCTGCCGCGCGCTCTCGCCGATCGTCATCCTGACTTCGCGACACCTTGGAAAGCGATCTTGGTAAATAGCATCGGCGTCGCCGCGCTCATACCATTTTCTTTCCAGGAATTGATTGAGGTCGACATGTTTCTCTACGCTGCGGCGCTGATTCTCGAATTTGCCGCGCTGGTGTGGCTCCGGATCAAGCGTCCTGAAATGGCGCGTCCCTATCGCATCCCTTTAGGCGTGGCAGGTGTAATTGTGATCAGCCTGCCGCCGGTCGCGCTCTGTCTGATCAGCATCGCACTGTCTAATGATGCGACTCGCTACTTCAGCCTGGCTGGAATTGCGCTGGGCCTGCTCGTCTACCGCTGGCATTCAGGAATCGGCTCGGCAATTAAGAATGTTGAAGTGACACCGACGTGAGCATTCTCGTCACGACAAGGAGCGAATCAGAATGGACGATCGCTTCGTCGTGTTGAACCCGATTCCGCAGTCAAAGCCATTTCCTGCGCCGAGCGAGGCGCGAACCTGGAGTACTGAAGAACTCGACGCCACGTTGCAAAGTCAATTTGCCGGGTTGGCAAGCCGTGCCAATGGCTACGGAGATTGCTCGCTGGGCAACGATGTCGCTTGCCTACTCAGGGGCACAGGCCCATTGTCTTCATTACGAAAGGATCGCGCCTCGCTCGCTGCTGAAATTCCAACTGCGGCATCCGGGTTGAAACCAAATCTAGTCGCGGTTTTCACGAATCGGCGCCGTCAATCGGCACTGCGGCGAGATATCCTCGACGGCGCCGTAGTGTAAGTGCAGCAGTCCGCCGTCGCCGGCCGACGGCGCGAACATAAACAGATCGGAAAACACATTATCGCAAATCGTCGGCAAGCGCGGCCCGCCGAGCGCGGCGATGACACCGGTCACGGTAATATGGCCGACCACTAAGACAACTTCATCCCTGTGGCGCCGCACCGCATTAGCGACCGCCGACGAATTCTCCGCCGCTTTCCCCTCGTACACCGGCACGACTTCGGGAGTAATTCTGAGAAGCGTCGCTAACGGCTTCGCCGTGTCGCGCGTGCGCTGCCACTGGGTCGTGATAATCGCCGTCACGCCGGTATCGCGCAGCGCCGCGGCCAGCGCCTGCGCGCGCGCCTCGCCGGCGCGAGTCAACGGCGGATCTTCGCCTTCCCACTCCCGCTCGGTGTGGCGCGCCAAAAACACCAGACGCGCCGAGCCGAGCTTGTCGATCCCGCCCGCTTGCAGGCTGCCGGCGCAGCCAACGAAATGAACGATGAGAAAAATCGAACAGAGAATTCTAATGACGAGACGATTGTCGCGGTTGGTGATCATGCGAACGAGTTGTCGT
>Ga0114129_10005843_pt1 | contig 17425 bp, 23 predicted proteins | sample RhiMetdeltSRZDD1_FD_80071 | JGI IMG/M metagenome (GOLD analysis project Ga0114129, IMG submission 80071) | Populus rhizosphere microbial communities from Tennessee, USA - Rhizosphere MetaG P. deltoides SRZDD1 (version 2) (version 2) | ecosystem: Host-associated > Plants > Roots > Rhizosphere >... | reverse complement strand
GTCGTCGGATGGGACAGGGTCGCGGTCGGCGGAAGGTACGGAGGCGCGTATGCACCTGCGCTCGCCGTGCGCCTGCGCTCCGGCCGCACGGTGAAGGCGCGGGGGACGTACGGCCTCCTTGCGGCAAGCCGCGAACGGCTCGTCGCGGCGGTTGAGCGCTACGCAGCGGACAGCGGCGTCCGCGTCGAGCTCGCAGAGGACGACCTCTACTTCGGCTTCAAGCGGGTCAAGCGTCCGCACCGGCCCTTGACCGACTTCGCGTAGCCTCACGGCTGCTCCGCTAGCGCCCGTTCGACGAGCTCCGCGGCCTCTCGCACGTGTGCAACCTCTGCTCCGGAGAGGCGGGCGAGCAGCGCCGCAAGCTTCGCGACGCGGCGTTCGCGGCCGTGCTGCATCACCCGACGCCCCTTTGCCGTCGCGTGGAGGCGGTGCACCCGGGCGTCGGCGGCGTCGCGCTCGCGGCGGACGAGACCGCCGGCCTCGAGGGCCTGGACGATGCGCGTCATCGTCGGCGGCCGTACCTGCTCCGCGGCAGCCAGCTCGCCGAGCGTCCGCGAGCCGCCGAAGACGAGGACGGAGAGCGCCGAGAGCTGCGCCGGCGGGACACCCGTCGCCGGATCCTCGCGGCGGACGTGCCGGAGGGCATGAATTGCGGCCGAGTGGAAGCGGTCCGCGGCTTCGATTGACAGCTCTCCGTCGATTAGTTAGCTTAGCTAACGATGTCGGATGTCCTCCAAGCCGTGTATCGCGGCGACCGCGAGGAGGCCGAGCGCCTCGCCGCCGGCCGTGACCTCGACGTGTTCGAGGCGTCCGCCCTGGGCCGCACCGAGCGCGTCCGCGAGCTGCTCGACGCGGATCCGTCGCTCGTCGACGCATACGGCGACGACGGCTTCCATCCCGTCGGTCTCGCGTCCTTTTTCGGGCACGTCGACACCGCGCGGCTCCTCTTCGAGCGAGGCGCGGACGCCAACCAGCTCGCGCGCAACGAGCACATCCAGACTGCCGCCATTCACGCGGCCTCAGCCGCCGAGGCGAAGGACGAAGACACGCGCTACGAGCTCGTCAAGCTCGCCCTCGAGCACGGCGCCGACCCGAACCTCGAGCAGGGCGGCGGCTTCCGTGCGATCGACGCGGCGCGGCAGAACGGCGACACCCGCGTCGAGCAGCTCCTGCTCGAGCACGGCGCCCGGCCCTAGCGGTTCTCCTCCCAGGCGTCGAGCAGCCCTTGGACGTGGCGGCGCTGCTCGTCGGTGAAGGGGACGTCGGCGAGCAGCCGGCGAACCTCCGACGGATCGTCGTTCTCGATCGCGGCCTCGAGGTGCTCGCGCGTCGGCGTCGGCTGCTGCAGTTGGCGCCGGAGCCAGCGCAGCAGGCTCACCTGCGCGGCACGGGTCATTCCGGGAGCTTGACCGTGAGCGTGTCGCCGTCGAGCTCGACCGAGCCACCTTGCGCGCGGACGACGCGCACGGCGACGCCGGCGCCGAGGTCGCGCAGGTCCTCTCCGAGCACCACGGGTGCCGCCGAGGCCGTCACGGGCGAGACCGTGAGCGTAGAGCCGTCGACGCGCAGCGTGACCTCGTCGAGGCCGCCGTGCCGTAGCGCCGCCTGTGCGAGCGCGGAGACGCCTCGCTCGGTCCCCTCGGGGTCGACGTGGACCTCCTTGCCGTCGCCGTCGACCTTGACCCGGTCCTCTCCGAGGTTCGCCGCTGCGGCCCGGGCGAGCTCGAGGGTGTCGACCGCTTGCAGGCTCGGCTCGTAGCGCCCGCCCTCGATGCGCGCCGCCGTGCCGAGCTCGTCGAGGAGCTCGGAGAGCTGGCGCGACGCGGCGTCGATCATCTCCATGTAGCGCTGCTTCGGCTCGCCGAGGTCGCCCATGCGGATCAGCGTCTGTGCGAAGCCGTGGATCGTCGCGAGCGGGGTGCGCAGATCGTGCGCGGCGAGCGCGACGAGGCGGGTGAAGCTGGACTCGGTGGCAGCCACTGGGCTGCGTGACACTAACCTGTCTCCATGGCCGAGTCGCGACCTCTGCTCGACGATCTGCAGGCCTCGACGCCCGAGGTGCGCCTCGGGCTGTCGCGTGCCGGCGTGCAAGGGGTCGAGAAGGCGATCCGGCTGCGCTGGGGCGGGGCGGAGAAGCTGATCTCCGCCACGATCGACTGCAGCGTCGACCTCGATCCCCGGCAGAAGGGCGTCCACATGTCGCGCTTCCCGGAGGTGTTCGAGGAGGCGATCGACGAGGTCGTGCTGGAGGAGGCGTTCCTCGTCGAGGAGCTGGCCGAGCACATCGCCCGGCGCATCGTCGCGCGCCAGTCTGCGGGCCGGGCGGAGGTCCGCATCGCCGCCCGCTACCCGCTGGCGCGGCGCACGCCGGTAACGGGGCTCCCAACCCAGGAGATGATCGCGCTCATCGGGATCGCCGCCGCGTCGGAACGCGGCGTCCGGCGGATCGTGGGTGTCGAGGCGACCGGCATCAACGCGTGCCCGTGCGCGCAGGGGCTCGTGCGCGGCGAGGCCGCGGAGCGGCTGTCGGAGGCGGGCTTCGGCGAGGGCGACGTCGAGCGGATCCTCGAGCTCGTCCCGCTCGCGACGCACAACCAGCGAGGGCGCGGGACGTTGTACGTCGGCAGCGACCATCCGGTGAACGCCGAGCAGCTCGCGCGGATCGTCGAGGGCTCGATGAGCTCGCCGGTCTACGAGCTGCTGAAGCGCCCGGACGAGCTGTTCGTCGTCGAGCACGCGCACCTGCAGCCGCGCTTCGTCGAAGATTCGGTCCGGATCGCGCTGCAGTCGGTGCTCGAGCGCTACGCGGAGCTCGACGACGACGACTTCTTGCTGGCGCGCCAGCTCAACTTCGAGACGATCCACTCGCACGACGTCGTCGCGGAGCGGCACGGCACCGTCGGGGAGTTGCGCCGCGAGCTCGAGTCTGGCGCGGCCGCCGCCCGCCACACCGAGCTACGCGAGTGGCTCGCGTCCTGAACGCCTCCCGCCCTAAGACATGTCCTGGGCGGTGCGCCGGAACCTGAATCGGTTCTCGGTTCCCGAGCGCAGACGTGCGATGTTCGCGCGATGCAGGACGATCACTGCGACTGCGGCGATCGCGGCGAACGCGATCACCGGCCACGGCTCGCCGAGCAGCACGGCCACGATCGGCAGCGACACCGCCGCGAGCATCGACGCAAGCGACGCATAACGGAAGAGCATGAAGACGAGGATCCACACGGCAGCGCCGATGCCGCCGACCACGGGCGCGACTCCGAGGAAAGCGCCGCCGCAAGTCGCGACCACTTTTCCGCCGCGCTGCCACTTCAGGAACAGGGGCCGCCAGTGCCCGAGCATCGCCGCCCCACCCGCGAGCACGCCCGCAAGGTGTGAGACCGCCAGCGTCGCGACGAACGCCGGCGCGAATCCCTTCGCCGTGTCGAGCACGACGACCGGGAGCCCGAGCCGCCAGCCGTACGCGCGCCATACGTTCGTGCCGCCGATGTTGCCGCTGCCGTGCTGCCTGATGTCCTCGTGCTCGACGAGTCGCACGAGCCAGTAGCCCCACGGCATCGAGCCGAGCACGTAGCCGGCGGCGACGAGGATGACCGTCGTCATCCGAGCTCCTTCGACATGAAGACGGCGCGCTCGTAGTACCCCGCGGCACTGTAGAGGCCGCGAGCAACGTCGTTGGCGCCCCAGACATTGAGGTCGATGCCGCGTAGGCGCTCGGCGCGAGCCTCTTCCTCGATCAGCTCGAGCGCCCTGCGGCCGAGACCCTTCCCGCGAAAGCGCTCCTCGATGAACAGGTCGTAGATGTAAGCGCGATCCTCGCCGCGCGGCGCCCAGAACACACGGCCGACCGGCTCGCCTGTTGCGGCGTCCTCGACCACCGAGATCCGCTGGTGCTCCTGCCGCACGCCGTCCGGGAAGAGCGAGGCGTGATCCGCGCGGGACTTCTCGGCGGCAGCCTGCGGGGTCATCCGCGCCTCGTCGACGAGACTGCGTGCGTACTCGACCTGCTGCGCGGCGAGGTACCCGTCGAACTCTTCGTCGCGCAGCGGCCGAAGCCGAATGTCCACCGCTAAGTCTGGATCTGGTACTTCGAGACCCAGTCGTTGACCGTCGACCAGTCGAGGTTGTCGAAGAACGCGTCGATGTACGACGCACGGTCGGTCTGGTAGTCGAGGAAGTACGCGTGCTCGTAGACGTCGAGGGCGATCAGCGGTGTGGCGTTCCAGATCGGGAACGTGTTCTGTGCGTCGCCGACGTAATTGAACAGGCGCCCCTCGTCCCAGTCGTACGCCGTCCAGGCCCAGCCGCGACCGGCCATGCCCGTCGCCTTGAGGTCGGTGCGCCACGCCTGGAAGGAGCCGAAGTCGCGCTCGATCAGGTCGCCGATGATCCCGTCGGGATCCCCCCCGCCGCCACCGAGATGCTCGAAGTAGATCTCGTGATTCTTGATCCCCCCGATCGCGAAGCTGAAGTCGACCTTGAGCGCGCGAACCTCGGAGTAGACCTGGTTGGCACTCCCCGTGTCGACGCCGTCCAGCTTCTGGAGGATCTCGTTCCGCTTGTTGACGTAGCCCTCGTACAGCTTGTAATGGGCCTCGATCGTCGCCCGGGAGATGCCGTCGAGCTCGTAGAGCTCGGGCTTCAGCTCCCGCGGCGTGATCTCCTCGAACTTGAACGCAAGCGTGGCCATGGCCGGGGAGCATATCCTCGCATCCCAAGCGAGAAAGGAGCGACCGATGGCCCTTGAGGTCCCGCCTCTGCCGTACGACTACAGCGCGCTCGAGCCGCACATCGACGAGCAGACGATGCGCATCCACCACGACAAGCACCACCAGGCCTACGTCGACAACGCGAACAAGGCACTCGAGGGGACGGAGTGGGCCGACCGTTCGGTCGAGTCCATCCTCGCCGACCTCGACATCATTCCCGAGGAGAAGCGGGCTGCCGTGCGCAACAACGTCGGCGGCCATGCGAACCACAGCCTCTTCTGGGAGATCATGGGGCCGAACGGCGGCGGCGAGCCGTCGGGGTCGCTCGGCGACGCGATCAACACGACGTTCGGCAGCTTCGCCGACCTGAAGGCGGCGATCATCGACGGCGGCATCAAGCGCTTCGGGTCCGGCTGGACATGGCTGGTCCACGACGGCACCGCCCTCTCGGTGTACTCCACCGCCAACCAGGACTCGCCGATCAGCAGCTCCGACGTGCCGCTGCTGGGCATCGACGTGTGGGAGCACGCCTACTACCTCAAGTACCAGAACCGCCGCCCGGACTATCTCGAGGCGTGGTGGAACGTCGTCAACTGGGACGCCGTCCAGCAAAAGTTCGAGAGCGCGCGCTGAGCGGCGCGCGCTCTCGCGCTACTTCTTGACGACCGGCTGCGTCCCGCTCCAGCTGTCGAGATAGCCGCCGCCCATCTCGGTGGCCGGCATGAAGACGCGGATCGACCAGCGGCCGCGCGGGATCAGCGAACGCACGAACCGCACCGAGATCAGCCGACCCGACTTCGGGCCGAGCGTCAGCGTCCGGATGTTCACCCACGTTCTCGCCAGCGTGTAGCGCTGGAGGAAGACCGCCTTGCCCGCGAACGACGTTCCGGCGGTGACGTAGAAGTGGAAGAAGCCGCTCTTGGAGACGAAGGGCAGCTTGATCGCCGGCTGCACCTGCACCGTCACGGAGCTCTCCGACTTGCCCGGCCACTGTGCCTGGTACGTGGTGTTCACCTGCGGCGTCACGGAGTAGGAGAACGCGCCGCCCGTCGTCGTCTGCAGCGTTGCGATCACCTGCTTCGTCGTCTGCCCGAACGGCAACTGGACGAGCGTTACCGTTTCGCCCGACTTCTTGTTCGAGACCACCCCGCTGAGCATGACCGGAGCGCCGTACTTCACGACCGGAGCCGAAGCCATCAGCGAGATCTGCGGCGGAGCGCCTTTCACGACGACGGTGCCCGTCAGCGACGGATGCAGGCTGTCGTGGTAGTGGGACGTGCCGCCGCTGGCGAACTTGCGTGTCCATGACTTCCCCGGACCGAGGATCGGCGACGCGTACGAGCCGTTGTTCGCGACGACCTGGTGGTTGACCGTGTCGTGGTTCGTCCAGGTCACCGAGTCGTCCTGGTTGATGTTGACGGTCTTAGGCGCGAAGCCGGCGCGTTTGATCGACACCGTCACCGTCGCCGACGTCGCCGGAGCGGCCAGCACGAGCGCCAGCGCCGAGACGAGGAAAAGAATCACCCTGCGCATCTGCGGAACCCCCTTGATCAGGCCTGTTGTGGGGATCTTCCCTGGTGGTGCTGATTCCGACGCGCCAAGCTGGTTAAAGGTTCGTAAGCGTTTTGTGCTCCAATCCGACGGACGTGGGAATGCGTAGAGATCCTGAGGAAATGGGCGTTTATGCGTTGTCTGCGTCCCTGCCTCTCGAGGCAAGGAAAAAGGCGGCTCCGCAGGAGCCGTTCGTCGACGACCCCTCCGTCAGCGACGCCGACCTGATCCGCCGGGTGGCGCGCCGCGACGCGAACGCCTTCGAGGCGCTCTACCGCCGCTACGCCCGCTCGGTTTTCGGCCTCGCGCTGCGCCGCCTCGGCGACCGGATGACCGCCGAGGACGCCGTCCAGGAGACCTTCGCCGCGATCTGGCGGTCGGCCCGCACGTACAAGCCCGACCGGGGCGCCGGCGCGCCGTGGCTCTACGCCGTCGCGCGGAACGCGATCGTCGATCGAAGCCGCGGACGGCCCGAGCCGCCGGGCGAGGGGCCCGAGCTCCCGTCCGACGAGCCGTCGCCCGCCGAGCGAGCCGAGACGTCGTACACCGCGTGGCGTGTGCACCGCGCGCTCGAAGGCCTTGCGTCGAACGAGCGCGAGGTGATCGAGCTCGCGTACTACGGCGGCCTGTCGCAGAGCGAGGTGGCCGACTATCTGAACATCCCGCTCGGCACGGTCAAGACGCGCACGCGCGCCGGCCTGGCCCATCTGGCCGATCTGCTCGAGGGGGATCTGCGATGACGCGCCTTCCCGACTTCGACGACCTCGTCGGCTACAACGTGCCCGCAGGAGAGCGCGACCGGCTGCGCCGCGCCCACGACCTCCTGGTCGAGGCGGGGCCGCCGCCGGAGCTGTCGCCGGAGCTGGAGGCCGTCCCGTGGCCCGAGGATGCGCTCCAGCCGCTCTTCGGCCGCCGCCGCGAGCACAAGGCTCGGCGGCCGGTACTGCTCGCCGCCGCGCTGGCGACGGCGATCTTCGTCGGCTTCCTGCTCGGCCAGGCGACGACCTCGGACAATTCGTCGGTCAGCGCGACCAAGACCGTCGAGCTGCACGGCACCGCGCTCGCGCACAACGCGCTCGCGACGCTGAAGCTCGGCAAGGAGGATGCCGCGGGCAACTGGCCCATGGTGCTGCACGTCACCGGCCTCCCGAGGCTCGAGCACGGCGGTTACTACGCTCTGTTCCTGACGAAGGGCGGTGAGCCGCTCGTTTCGTGCGGGACGATCAACGTCTCGGGTGCGACGTCCGTTCGCCTGTCCGCCGCCTACGCGCTCGAGCGCTTCGACAAGAACGGCTGGGTGATCGTGCGGCAGACGCCGGCCAACCACTTCCAGCCGAACCAGATCGTCCTGAAGGCCTAGGGCGCGACGCGATTCGCCGCGACGAAGGCGGCGTGCGTGACCGGCATCTTCTGTGCGAAGAACTGCTCGACCGCCTCGGCGTAACGGCGGATCTCGCGCTGTGCCGTTTCGGCCGCGCGGAGGGAGACGAAGTTCATCAGCGCCCGCGCGTTCACCGTCCAGAAGAACTCGGTGTAGGCACCGACCGGCATGACCGCGCGCGCGAGCTCGCGAGCGACGCCGGCCTCGACCAGACGCGTGTACGTCTCGTAAGTATGCTCGTAGACCTCGCGGAGCTCCTCGCGCGTGCGCTCGGCGAGCTCCTCGTCGACGGGCTCGAACGAGTAGGCACCAGGCTTGCCGACCTGGCTGCGCACATCCTCGGCCTCCGGCACGTAGAAGTCGTCGGTCGCCTTCGCATACCGCATCGAGAACTCGTTGAACGACCCGACGCGGTGCCGAAACCACTCGCGCGCGACGAAGATCGGCGCACGGATGTGGAACCGAAACGAGTTGTGCTCGAACGGCGTCCCGTGCCTGTCGCGCATGAGGAAGCGGATCAGCCCCTCGTCGCCCTCTTCCATCTCGTCCTTGCGACGGGCAAAGCTGACCCGCGCGGCGTTCACCACGGAGAGGTCGGTCGCCATCGAGCCGTCGAGCCGGACGAAGCCGTGGTCGAGGACGCGAATCGCGTCCTCCGCTATGACTCTCTCCGTCGTGGCCACTGGGGAGTCGAGTCTAGCCGGGGTGCATGTCGGCACCTCGGGCTGGTCCTACCCCTCGTGGAAGCCGGGCTTCTATCCGGCCGGGACCGACCCGAAGGACTTCCTCGGCTACTACGCGCAGCGCTTCTCGACGGTCGAGCTGAACACGACCGGCTACCGCCTGCCGGCGGAGGAGCAGTTCGAGCGCTGGGCCGAGCAGGCACCGGCCGGGTTCACGTTCGCGCCGAAGCTCGCGGGCAACCGGCCGCGGATCGTCGCGGAGTTCGGCGCGCGGGTCCGGGTCCTCGGCGACCGGCTCGGCCCGACCCGCGTCTCGCTGAAGAGCGCGCGGGACGAGGGGATGCTCGAGCTGATCCTCGGGTCGCTCGACCCGGGAGCCCTCGTCGCCTTCGATCTCGAGCACGAGAGCTGGGACGGAATCGAGCCGCGGCTCTCGGCGGCCGGTGCGGTGCGCGTCAACGACCTCGACCACGAGGCGCCGTTCCGCTACGTCCGCTTCCGGGAGCCCCCGTACTCGGAGGAGCAGCTCCAGGATTGGGCCGTGCGCCTACGCGACGTGCGAGAGCCCGTGTACGCGTACTTCCGCCACGAGGACGAGCCGACGGCGCCGCGCTACGCGGAGCGCCTGCTCGCCCTGCTCGCTCAGTGAACCTTGCACTTCCTGTCAGCCGCGGCGACCGAGTCCTGAAGGGCGTTCTGCTGGCTCTCGTACGCGACGTCCCCCGGGCTGTTGGGATTGAAGTCGTGCAGCCCCGGTATGACGACGCTGACGTCAGGGGTCACGCCCGGCCCGACGGCCGTGAGCCGGTACTTGCTGCCGTTCCCCGGCCCACGTGACGTGAACGGGTAGAAGCCGTAACAGAAGACACCCGTCGGACGGTGCGCGAGGAACGCGTTCTCGCGGCGCCAGCCCTTCCCGTAGCGGGAGTCGAACGTGTCGACGTAGATGTTGCGCCCGTAGTCGTCGAGCGGCGAGCCCACCTTGGTTGCGGAGAAGCCGTACACCGGCTGTCCGGCGTACGTGAGCCGGCCGAACAGGTGGTGGTAGCGGCCGGCGTAGACCCAGTCTGTCCACGCCTCGAGACTCGCGGTCTCGCCGGTCCAGTGCGAGAGGTGCAGCTCCCACGCGCCAAGGCGCGACGTGGGCGCGCCGCCGAAGTTGGGGAGGGTGCGACGCCACGACTGCACGGCCCAATACGAGCCGTCCGGGGCTGCGCATGCCGTGACGAGCAAGGCGAGCCGAGGGCCGTCGTACCTGCGGCAACTGCCGCCGCTCGCCCAGGTGCGGCCGGAGTAGTCCTTCCGGAACTGCACCTGCGGGACGCTCGAGCTCGGCGCGCGCGCGTTGATGGCACCCCATGCGACGACGCGGTGGAAGCCACCCCGCGCCCGATACGTGAGGAGAGCCTGTCCGCGCGCGTTCGCCTGGAGGCGCACGTTGGTGGCATCACGGTCGATCAGCTGCGACGCCGAGGCCAACGGTGCGGCGCCCAGGACTAGCGCACCTGCGAGGAGGAGAAGAGCGGCGCGGCGGCTCACGCCCACCAAGGATCGGTTTTGAAACCGATAAAACAGATCACCCAACGCAGTGAAGGTGGTGCGCCGTCTCATCATCGTCGCGCTGACGGCAGCCGTCGCGGGAGGCGGCGCTGCGGCCCGCGCCTCTGAGCGAGTCGACGTCAACGCTACCGCTCAGAAGCTCGCTGTCAACAGCCGCGGCACCGCGCTCGTCACCTACCGCGCACGCGGCCGCACGTTCCACCTGCTCGTCTGGGGAGCGGTCAACGCTCTGCCGCCGAGCCAGAGCGTTCCACAGGTGCACTTCCGGTTCGACTGGAGCGGGGGCTGGAAGTCGCAGCACCGGCTCGTCTGGAAGCACTTCCACAACGGGTGCACGCGCTACGACGGCCCCGCCCTCGCCAATCTGGTCGCCGCGTGCAAGGCGCCCGACGGCACGTACTGGTCACTCCAGGCGTGGCAGCCGTATCTGCCGCATCGCGGCTATCCGCCGTGGCTCCCTCGCCAGTCGCAATGGGAGCTGCACGTCTCCCACTGGACCGGTCCGACGGCGAAGCTCGAGGCGTACACGGACTGGGCGTTCAACGGGCAGGCGCACGATCTCTTCGGCCGCCTCACCTACCTCGGCAATCCGGTGTACGGGTTCGGCATCGGCAAGGACGGCGCGCCGAACGACCGCTACGGACGCAGCCTCTACATCGACACACTCGACTCTGCGTACGGCGCGGGCTGGAAGCGCGAGACGTCGATCTCCTTTCGCAGAGGCAGCGGCGCGTTCTGTTACAGCTTCTGGCCGACGCACGACAACACCCTGCCCGGCTACCCGAACAACCTCCGGCCGGCCGGGAACGGCAAGCGCTACCGCATCACCGTCGAGGGCCCCGGCGTGACGCCCGACCTCCAGTGGGAGGGCGCAGGGCTCCACGACTACAACCCGAACGACAACGCCGACCGCGACTACGAGGCGCAGATGGACAAGCTCTTCATGGAATTCCTCGGGCAGGACAAGTTCTGCCCGACGCAGCGCTAGAAGCGCGCCGCAGCGCCGAGGTGGCGCTCGTACGCCCCCGTCTCGACGATGTCCGTGATCTGGTCGACGGCGAAACGCAGCTCGTCGTCGGTGTTGTAGTAGTGCGGACCGAGGCGCAGGCCGGCATCGGGGCGAAAGTCGCAGAGGATCTGGCGCTCGGCGAGCTCCTTGTGGACGGCCTCGAACTCCGGCGTGCGGACGGTCACGGTTCCACCGCGGCGCGACGGGTCGCGCGGGCTGCCGACCTGGAAGCCGGCGGCGTCGAGCAGGTCGATCAGCAGCTCCGTCTGCCGCACGTTGCCTGCGCGGATGCTGTCGACCCCGATCTCCTCGATCAGGTCGTAGCCCGCGGTCGCCGCATAGAGCGCGGGCACGTTCGGCGTTCCGGTGAGGAACCGCGCCGCGCCGTCCGCGTACTCGAGCTCCGGCTCGAAGCCGAAGGGACGGGCGTGCGCCTGCCAGCCGATGAACGTCGGCTCGAGCACCGCTGCCAGATCGGGCCTCACGTAGAGCCAGCCGTTGCCCGGCCCGCCGCACAGCCATTTGACGCTGCCGCCGACCGCGAAGTCCACGTCCAGCGCGGCGACGTCGAGCGGGACGATCCCGGCCGACTGGTACGCGTCGAGCACGACGTGGGCGCCCACGTCGTGCGCGCGCCGCACGATCGCCTCGACGTCCTGGATCTCCGCGGTCTTGAACAGAACGTGCGTGACCGGGACGAGCAGCGTGCGCTCGTCGATCGCGTCCACGATCGCCTCGTCGTCAGGCACGACGACGACGTCGAGCTCCGGCTGGGCCTGGTACAGGTAGCGGACGCTCGGGAAGTTCCCCTCCTCGTAGACGACGCGATTCCGCCGCGGGTCGACGGGACGGAAGCACGACACCACGATCGCCTCCGCGACCGCAACGTTCTGGTGCATGACGGTCGAGCCGGGCGGCGCGCCGATGATGCGGCCGATCTGGTCGCCGACGGTGAGCGGCATCTCCCACCAGCCCTCGGCCCACGCGCGGATGCCGCGCTCCCTCCACGTGCGCGCGTACTCGGCGACGCGCGCTTCGGCGGCGGCCGGCATCGCGCCGAGCGAGTGGTTGATCAGGTACGTCGTGTGCTCCAGGATCGGAAACCGATCCCGGTACGACGTCAGGTCAGTTGAGGCTGCGCTCGGCCGGTCCGACATAGCGGGCCGACGGACGGAAGAGTCTCCCCGTGCGCTTCTGCTCGAGGATGTGCGCGGACCAGCCGGCGACCCGCGAGCACGCGAACATCGCCGGCGCGAGCGGCGGTGGGATGTCCGCCACGTCCAGGACGAGCGCCGAGTAGTACTCCACGTTCGTTCTCAGGGGGCGCTCGGGGTGTCGGCGCTCGAGCTCCGCGAGAGCGGCCTCTTCGAGCCGCTCGGCGACCTCGATTTGTGGAGAGGCTAGCTCGCGCGCCGTCCGCTTGAGAATCCGCGACCGCGGATCCTCCGCGCGATAGACGCGGTGCCCGAAGCCCATGATGCGCTTCTTCGCATCCAGGGCGTCACGCACCCACTTCTCCGGATCGCCCATCGCCTCGACGTCGTCGAGCATCGGCTTCACGTAGGCCGGCGCGCCGCCGTGCAGCGGCCCGGACAGGGCGCCGACGGCGGACGAGAGCGACGCCCCGCAATCGGCGCCGGTCGAGGCCGTGACACGCGCCGTGAACGTCGACGCGTTCAGTCCATGCTCCGCCGTGCAGATCCAGTACGTGTCGATCGCCTTGACGTGACGCGGATCGGCCTCGCCGCGCCACTGCAGCAGGAACTTCTCCGCCGCGGTCTTCCCCCGCGCGACGACCTCGTCGGGAATCGGGTCCGTGTTGCCATCTGCAATGCGTGCCGATCGCGCAACGATGCCCATCATCTGCGAGGACAGGCGGCCGAGGTCCTCGCGTGCCTGGCTGTCCGAGATCTCGTTGAGCTTGCCGAGCCTCCACTCGCCTCCTAGGCGCGCGGTCTCCGCCTGCAAGTCGGCGGGAGCGTTGCCGGTCAGCCGCGCCGGCTCGTACGGCTCGGGCTCGGGCATCTTCGAGTTGATGTCGTCGTCGACGAGCAGGCCCCAGACGTTCTCGTACGGGTAATGGCCGACGAGGTTCTCGATGTCGATACCGCGGTAGCGCAGGACACCACCCTCGCGGTCGGGCTCGGCGATCTCGGTCTCCACGGCGACGACGCCTTCGAGGCCCGGCGTGAAGTCGTTGTTGCTGCTCATCTCGATTCCTCCAACTCGATCTCCCGGCCGACCGACCGTTCGCGGGCCGCCGCGAGCACGAGCGCCGCAGCAGCTGCGTCCTGGACGGCGACGCCGACTGACTTATACAGGCTGATTTGGTCCGGCGAGGTTCGCCCCGGCTTCGACCCGGCCACCAGCTCGCCGAGCTCGACGACCTCGGACGGGGCGCCGTCCCGGAACTCCGAGGCGCCGGCCGGAGGGGGAGCGAGCGTCGACTCGCGGTACTCCACGGCGACCACGGCGGCGTCGCGGACGATTGCCGGATCGACCTCGCCGGCACCCGCCGGATTCGCGCCGACGGAGTTGACGTGCACCCCGGGCTCTAGCCAGTCGCGCAGGACGACCGGCCCGGTCGCGTGCGTCGTCGCGGCGACGACGTCCGCGCCACGCACGGCCTCCTCGAACGACGACGCCGCGGATGCTCCGATGTCGTCCGCGAGCGCCGCGGCGCGGTCGGGGTCGCGGGAGGCGACGCGGACCTCGTCGAAGCGGCGCACCCGCCGCAGCGCAGCCGCATGCGTGCGCGCCTGCACGCCGGCCCCGAGGATCGCGAGGACCCGCGCGTCCTCGCGCGCGAGCAACCGCGTCGCGAGCGCCGAGCCGGCCGCCGTTCGCGTCGCGGTGATGTAGGTCCCGTCCATCAGCGCGACGGGCGTCCCGTTCGTCTGGTCGAAGACGGCGATCAGCGCCTGGTGCGTGTGGCGGTCGCGGTTTTCCGGGAACAGCGAGACGAGCTTGCAGGTGAGCCCCGCGGAGGGCAGGTACGCCGGCATCGCGCCGAGCAGCCCGTTTCGCTCGGCGAACGCGGCGATGCGCGGCGGCATCGACGCCTTGCCCTCGCTCAGCTCGCGATGCGCGTCCGCCAGCGCGTCGACGAGCGCGTCGAGCTCGAGGAGCTGTTCCACCTCCCGTTGCGAGAGCAGGATCACGACAGCCGCTTCAGCAGGCCCAGCGCCTGCTGGTTCCACGGGACGCGATGAGTGACGCCGGCGCTGCCGACGCGTTCCCGGTTGGCGAGGTACCAGTCGTACGTCTCGATCAGGGCTTGCCTGTTCGAGAGGCGCGGCTGCCAGCCGAGCAGGCGCTGCGCGCGCGAGGTGTCGACGAACGAGTCCCTGTGCGCCGTCTTGTAGTGCCACTCGGCGAGCGGCGAGATGCGGAGCAGCTCGAGCGCCCGCAGCGAGAGCTCCGCGGGCCTGACCGGGACCGGTTGGAGGCGCGAGTCCGAGCCGGCGTGGTCGATCAGCGCCTGCAGGTCGCTCCGAACCGTCCCGAACTCCGTCGCACCGACGTTGAACGTCTCGCGCGCCGCCTCGGGCGCCGTTGCGGCGCGCACGATCGCGTCGACGAGGTCCTCCACCGCCAGCAGCTGGTACCGGTTGTGCCCCTTGCCGAGGATGTAGATGCGTCGGCCTTCACGGATCCAGTCGAACAGGATCTCGAACACGCCGAGCCGCTCCGGCCCGATGAACGTCTTCGGCCGGATGATCGTCGTCTCGACCGCGGCGACGCGGCAGAGCGCTTCCGCATCGATCTTCGACTCGCCGTACCAGCCGACGCCGACGAGCGGGTCGTCCTCCTCGATCGGGTGCTTCTCGGGCACGCCGTAGACCGCGGTCGACGAGACGAACACGACGCGCCGCACGTCGGCGGCGCGTGCATCGTGCAGCACGTGCTCCGTCCCCAGGACGTTGACGGAACGGATCGACTCGCGCGACGCCTGGATCGGCAGCGCGGCGGCGGCGTGGACGACGACGTCCGCGCCCGCGACGAGCTCGTGGACGCGCTCGGGGTCGCGGATGTCGCCTCGGAGCTCCTCCACGGACCGCTCGAGGTCGGGGTCGTCGAGCGGCACGACGTCGAGCGTGCGCACCTCATGGCCGTCCGCGAGCAGGCGTCGTGCGAGGTGCAGGCCGAGAAAGCCCGCGCCGCCGGAAATGGCGTACAGCATCAGGTCGGGGGCTTCGCGTTGACGAGGAAGGCGGCCACGAGCAGCACGATCATGCCGACCATGCTCTCACCGGCGAGGCTGGCTCGGAGCCGCCGGACGGTCCCGTCGCGCGCGACGACGGGCACCGCGCGGAGCTTGTGCACGCCGCCCCAGGCGAACGCGAGGGCGACCAGGCCGACCTTGACGAGCAGGATCCGGCCGTATCCGGTCGTCCAGAGGTCGCTCACCTGCGGCAGGCGCAGGATCGCCAGGTAGACGCCGGCGAGCAGCAGGACGCCGACACAGACCGTCGCCAGCCGCGAGAACGCGAGCAGCGCGGGGCGCCGGAGCTCCGGCAGCAGGGGCCACACGACGACCACGAGCTGCACCAGGCCGCCGATCCAGAGGCACGCTGCCGACAGATGCGCCCAGTCGGCGAGCTCGGACTTCCATGATGCCCCGGCATCTGCGGCGGAATGGCCGGACAGGGACAAGCCGGAGACGAACCCGAGCGCGATCAGGAACGCAGGCCCCAGGAAGACGTCCCGGTCGGTCAGCCAGGCAAGGAACACGAGCGCGCCGACCACAGCGAAGCCGAGCGTCATCGCGGTGAACGCGGCGCCGAAGCGCGTGTGAGCGATCGGGCTCAGGTCGCCGTACAGCAGACGCCCGAACGGGAGTTGCAGCGCGTCCTCCGCGCGGAGCACGAAGGCGGCGATCCCGACGTTCAGGGTCGCGAACACACCGATCCCGGTGAGCGCGAAGAAGCGGTCCGGCAGTCGTCGCCGCGCGACGAGGAGCCGGAAGCCGAGCCCGCCGACGACGAGCGCCAGCGAGAGGAAGTAGAGCCAGCGCACGACGTTCTCGGTTCGTGTCGGCCCGGACGCGCCGAACGCCTCTGTCGGCGCCGGCGCCTTGGCGCGCACGCCGAACGTGAACACGCCCGAGACCACATGCCCGTCGCCGGAGAGCGCGTGCCAGCGGATCGTGTAAGCGCCGCGCCGAAGCTTCGGCACCGAGGCGATGAGGTCGCGACCTCGGGAGCGGATGCGCGGGACCAGAAGCTCGCCGTGCGTCGAGTACAGCCGGATCGCGTACGGCAACCGCTCGATGTACTGGTCGAAGCGCAGCGTCACCGTGCGCGGCGAGGTGCTCAGCCGCTGCTCGAAGGACGGCGACGTGCGCTCGAGCGTCGCGTGCGCGAACGCCTGCGCCGGAAGCGCGAGCGCGGCGAACGCCGCGATGAGGAGCGCGCGTCTCATCGGTGCGGCGGTCCGGCGAGCGGCGAGATGTGACCGAAGACCGGTGCGACGTCGCGGTCGCAGTAGAGGAACACGGCGAGTACGACGAACGTGAGGGCGAAGCCTGCGGCCGCCGTCTGCGAGCGCGGACGCACGCTGCGCACGAGCGGGAAGACCGCTGCCAGGACGAGCGTCCAGCCGAGCAGGTGGTGCAGGAACGCGGAGCGCTGGAAGAGCCACGCGTTCTGCTCGTGCACGAGGAACGCCGCACCCGAGGCGAGGAACGCGGCGGCCATCGCCAGCCGCCACGCCGGGTGGTGGAGCTTGCCGCGCACGAGCGCGAGCTCGACCGCGCCCGCGAGCATCAGCACCTCCGCCCAGGCGCCGTGAGCGAGCATGTGGATCGTCGAGTTGGTGTAGAAGGTCATCACCGGCCACATGAAGACGCCCAGCGCGAAGGCGAGCCCGGGCCAGAGATAGGCCCGCCACGCGCGGCGCCGCCAGACTTCCGTCCCCACGACCGCCTCGGCGAGCAGACAGAGGCCGAGCAGCAGCAGGCCCGTCGCGAACAGCCAGTGGACGTGCTCAGCCGGCGGCTGCATCGCGTTCCTCGAGGTCTTTCAGCAGGCCGGGCACGATCGCGAAGTAGAAGAAGAGCCCGACGGCGATCACGAGGAGCGGCGGCTCGACCACCAGCCACCAGAAGCCGTAGCCGTCGGGGTGGAGGATCGTCAGCCGGTACGGCTGCACGATCGCCCAGATCACACCCGCGAGCGCCGTCGCCGGACCGAGGGCCGATACGACGCGCGCGCGTGCAGTTCGATGTCGCGGTACTTCGAGTTCAGAGACGAGCTCTGCGTTCACGGCAGCCTCCCGGGTTCGACTTCGGCGAGCTGAGGTGCTACGCGAACGCCGGAGGCGGGCGAACTTCGAACGCGAGCCCGAAGAGGCTGCGTGGTGCGACGAGATCGTCGAGGGTCGTGCGCGGTCTCGGGAGGTCCGCGGCGAGGCGAGCGGCGCGGCGCGCCGTCTCCTGAGCGTACGTCTCGTACTCGGCGAGCCACTGCTCGACGGTGTTATAGAAGAATGCGACGACGACCGAGAGGACGGCGAAGACCGGAAGCGCGGAGGT
>Ga0114129_10005842_pt1 | contig 17425 bp, 14 predicted proteins | sample RhiMetdeltSRZDD1_FD_80071 | JGI IMG/M metagenome (GOLD analysis project Ga0114129, IMG submission 80071) | Populus rhizosphere microbial communities from Tennessee, USA - Rhizosphere MetaG P. deltoides SRZDD1 (version 2) (version 2) | ecosystem: Host-associated > Plants > Roots > Rhizosphere >... | reverse complement strand
CGGTTTCATTGACCGCTCACGGATATGCGTCACAGTGATTCACCTAAAGATCTTTTAATGCCGGGGGTTACTGGGCTGGTTATGGCGCCACGCAGTGTTATCCCTGGGTCATGAGGTATCTCGATGCAGTACCGGCCTGGCCTCCACGACGGGTTTCTCGCCAGCACCCGGCTCGACCTCACGCCTCTGTAAGCCCCCGCCCATAAGGATCGGTTAGGCCCTCCGCCCCCACCCGTGGTGTATGCCGCCGCGTGGTGGTCAAGACTATGGGCGTGGAGTTCTTTTGCTACCACCGCGACCGGCCCGGCTCTGTGACGTTGCGCGAGGAGCTGCTGGAAGAGCACTGGTCCTACATGGACCGGTACCAGGCGCAGATGATCGCCCGCGGCCCGACCCTCGCCGACGACGGCGACACGCCCACCGGCAGCGTGCACATCGTCGATGTGCCCGATTCCGATGCCGCCCGCGCGTTCGCCTTCGACGAGCCCGGCTACCAGGCCGGCGTCTACCGGGACGTGCTGCTGCGCCGGTGGCGCAATGCGCTGGGCCGTACCATGTGGGACTTCCCCGGCGGCCGGGCCGACGGCAACCGGTACCTGGTACTCGGCCTCAGCACGGGGCAGGCCACCGACCTCACCGTCCAGGCCGGCCGGGATGACCTGATCGCCTACGGGCCGCTGCTATCCGATAACGCCGCCACCTGGCTGGGCACAGCGGCGCTAGTCCAGGCACCGGATACGAACACCGCACGCGCCATCCTGACCCCGGACCGGTACGCCGACATCGAGGTGCACAACTGGCAGTTCGGCGGGCGACCGTCATGATCCGCGTCGGGCCTTCAGTAATCCTCACTATTGAAGATGGTTAGCGCACGATAAGTGATGCTGCGGAGCTGCACTTCCAGCAGTCGGGGCTGATCCGGGCGGCGCAACCCCTTTTGCGCGATGCGGCCCGGCAATTACCCGTCGGTCACGGCCGGTGCGAACTCACAGGGACGCGTGGCGCGGCCATGGGCGAGAGAATAGCGCCTAGCGTTTGAGGTATCGGTCGGCGACTCTCGGCGGCGCGCACGCCAGCCAGCCGTCGGTAATCGCGTCCCGCAGCGCCCCCCTGGCGACTCTCCGCAACTGAATAAGAACAGCCGAATATCCGTCGAAATGCGGAATCGTGAAGAACGCCGCTGGATGCGCTGCGAGCACAGCTTCCTTTTCACTGAGATCCTCGACGCGAACAGCCAGGATAGGTCCATCCGGCGGGGTCTCGTCGCCGAACCGCCGGAGATCAGCCTTGCTGAACGGCCGTTCCCACGCGAATGCCTTGCCAGCGACGTACCAGGTCCGGTTGCCGTGACGTTCACCTTCGGTAACCTCGGGCAGCTCCGAGGCCATCAGGGCCATGTCGTCGATGGTCGCCACACTCGTACCGTATGCCTTGAGCTGGGCCGACGGGGATGCGAGCCCCCACGCGAGACCTGGTCCTCACCACACCCCGGGCACAAGTCGCTTGCGGCCGGCCGCGAAGCGCTCGTACTCGGCCCCCAGCGCCTGGGTCAGCTGCCGCTCCTCGGTGCGAATGCGCACCGCCAGGCCTGCGCCGCCCAGGACCGCGACGGCCACCAGACTCAGCACGTCATCACAGGCCAGCGCGAACCCAGCGAGCACCAGCGCGATCCCGGTATAGGACGGATGGCGAACATAGCGGTAGGGCCCGCCGGTGACCACCCGGTGCCCAGGCTGGACCTTGATCTGGTACTGGAAGAAACGGCCCAGGGTGGCGATCGACCAGGCGCGCAGCCCGATGCCCACACCGATCAGGGCAAGACCGGCCGCGACCGGCCAGACCAGGCCACCTGGCCACGGCAGCCGGCCCTTGCGGCCGAGTTGCTCCGCCGTGATGACCGCGGCCACGATGCAGGCGGACAAGACAAGAGCGGTGGGGTCGCGGGCAGCGGGCCCGCCTGCCCGCCAGCGCTGGCGCACGTTCATCACGAGCTCGAACACCACCCAGACCGCCACGGCGACGTTGAACGCCGTGGCGGCGTCGCCCGGCCGGAAGATCAGAGGCTCGGCCATGCTGCCAGTACACCAGCCCAGCCAGGCACCTCGCGCACCGGGCGTAACGGCCTCGCACGACAGCCGCCATTCAGGCTTTGACCGGGAACGATGCGGCGGGAATCAGCGCGGAGCCGCGGAGCCACAGCGCATCCACGGGCCCGGGATCCGCCGCCCGGCGGGACCGGCGTGCCCGCGGGCAGGCCGGAAGGCTCCGGGCCGGATCGCTAGGCCATGCGCAGCGCCCGTTCCGGGGTCATCGAGCCCAGCAGGCGCTCCAGTGCGACTTCGACGTCCTCGCGCCAGGACACGGTCGATTTCAGTTCCAGGCGCAGCCGCGGGTAGTGATGGTGCGGGCGGACCGTCTTGAACCCCACCGCCAGCAGGTAGTCCGCGGGCAGCACACAGGATCCGTCCTCGCGGCGCCGGTCGCCGAATGCCTCGATCGCCTTGACCCCGCGCCTGGTGAGGTCCTTCGCCACCCCCTGGACGAGCATCCGGCCCAGCCCGCCGCCCGTGAACTCGTCCAGGATGTAGGCGGTCATCAGCAGCACCGCGTCGCCGCTCACCGGGCTGGTGGGAAAGGCCACGGAGCGCGGCACGTAGAGCGGCGGCGCGTACAGGACGTAGCCGGCGGGCGCACCGTCCACATATGCGATCTTGCCGCAGCTGCCCCACTCCAGCAGCGTGGAGGAGACCCACGCCTCCTTCTCCAAGGCCGGGTCACCCGCGGCCTGCGCCCGGGTGTGGCTCACCGGGTCGAGTTCCCAGAAGACGCACCGCCGGCACTTGTGCGGCAGGTCGTCGAGATTGTCCAGGGTGACGTTGGCGAGACGACGCGGCACCTGTCACCTCTGCGGTTGGATCGTCCGTGTGGTCGGATCAAGCTGTTGCGGCCAGATCGGTCTGTTGCCGCGGATTGCGCTGGTTTACCTCCGCCGTGGGGCGCACGGATCTTGCGATAGCAAGATCCCGACTACCCCCGGCCAGATCCCGTCCAGCCCGTACCCTGACATGGTACCCATCGACGTGAGGAGAGGCCGTGGCGATCGAGGACGCGACACCAGCTCGCGTTGGCCATACCAGCGGCACCGGCCCCGGGTCACAGGAGTCCCATGGGTCTCCTTCGCCCCACGGGTCCCTTGTGGACCCGCATGTCGGCCGCTACGCCGCGCGGGCGCAGGAGATGGTCGCCTCTGAGATCCGGGCGCTGTTCGCGGTCGCCGCCCGGCCTGAGATCGTCTCGCTGGCGGGTGGCATGCCCTACATCACCGCCCTGCCGCTGGACGCGGTCGGCGAGATGGCCGGCCAGCTGGTGGCCGACCGGGGCGCCGTGGCCCTGCAGTACATGTCAGCGCAGGGAGACCCGGGCCTGCGCGAGTGCATCTGTGACGTGATGGCACTGGAGGGGATCCACGCCCACCCGGACGAGGTGGTCGTCACGGTCGGCTCGCAGCAGGCACTCGACCTGATCACCCGGATCTTCGTGAACCCCGGGGATGTCGTGCTGGCCGAGGGACCGTCCTACGTGGGCGCGCTGGGCACCTTCGCGTCCTATCAGGCGAACGTCGTCCACGTCCCGATGGATGACGCCGGGCTGGTCCCGGAGGCGCTGGCCGAGACGATCGCACGGCTGGCCGCCGAGCGCCAGCAGGCCAAATTCCTCTATACGGTCCCGTCCTTCCACAACCCCGGCGGGGTGACGCTCACCGTGGAGCGCCGGGCCCGGGTGCTGGAGATCTGCCAGCGGGCCGGCCTGCTCGTGATCGAGGACAACCCCTATGGCCTGCTGGGGTTCGACGGGGAGCCGCTGCGGGCCCTGCGCGCCGAGGATCCGCATGGGGTGGTGTACCTGGGGACGTTCTCCAAGACGATCGCGCCCGGGCTGCGGGTGGGCTGGGCCCTGGCCCCGCCCGGGATCAGGGACAAGCTGGTGCTCGCCGCGGAGGCGGCGGTGCTGTGCCACTCCAGCCTGGCGCAGCTCATGGTGCGTGAGTACCTGACGGGCCAGGCCTGGCAGGAGCAGGTGAAGGTCTTCCGTGAGCTGTACCGGGAGCGCAGGGACGCCATGCTGGAAGCGCTCGCCGCGGTCATGCCGGACGGCTGCCGGTGGACCCGGCCCGCCGGCGGGTTCTACGTCTGGCTGCAGCTCCCACCGGGCCTGAACTCTAAGGCGATGCTTCCCCGGGCCATCTCCTCCCGGGTGGCATACGTGCCGGGGACGGGCTTCTACGCTGACGGGTCCGGCGCCGGGCATATGCGGCTCTCGTACTGCTTCCCCGAGCCCAGCCGGATCAGGGAGGGCGTCCGGCGTCTCGCCGACGTGGTGGGCACCGAGATCGAGCTCCGGTCCATGTTCGGTGCCGTCCCGGCCGCCTACCGCAGGTCCGGGGCGGGCCCGACGTTCCTGACCGGCCCGGCCGGTGTGGATTCTCCGCGGTGAGACAGCCGCTGCCAACTCCGGGCTCGGCCTGGGCGCCGCGGCCACCTGGCCACAGCGTTTGCGGGCGCGCCCCGGCATGGCCCCGCGCCAGCGGTGCCTTGGCACCGAGAGCCAGCCTCCCGCCGCGCCATCGTGCGCGCCTGCGGCACGAGCAAGCGATGTGCTGGCATGCGTGCCTCCGGCACGACGCACCGCGAGGGAGGCGATGACATGAGCGACCTGGGCCATGTGCTGATCCTGGCCGGCGGGCTGTCCGCCGAGCGGGAGGTGTCGCTGCGCTCGGGCAGCCGGCTGCGGGATGCGCTGCGGGAAGCGGGCGTCGATGCGGACATCGCCGACGCGGACGCCGGGCTCATCCCGGCGATCACCGGCGACCCTCCCAGCGCGGTCTTCCCCGCCATCCACGGCGCCTACGGCGAGGACGGGTCGATCCAGGAAGTGCTGGCCCTGCTGGGGGTGCCGTTCGTCGGGGCGACGGCCGATGCCTGCCGTTTCGCCTTCGACAAACCGGTGGCGAAGGCAGTCGCCCGGGCCGCGGGCCTGGCCACCCCCGCCTCGGTGACGCTGCCGAAGGAAACCTTCCACGATCTCGGCGCGACCGCCGTGCTGGAGCGCATCGTGGCGACGCTCGGGCTGCCACTGTTCGTCAAGCCGGCCCGCGGCGGGTCGGCGCTGGGCGCGACCCGGGTCGAGGCGGCCGCCGACCTGCCCGGCGCCATGATCAGCTGTTTTGCCTATGGCGACACGGCACTCATCGAGCGCTGTGTGGCCGGCACCGAGATCGCCATCGGGGTCGTGGACCTGGGTGACGGCCCGCAGGCGCTGCCAGCGGTCGAGATCCACCCGCTGGCCGGCGCCTATGACTACGCGGCCCGCTACACGGCCGGCCAGACGCGCTTCTACATCCCGGCCCGGCTCTCCGGGGATGAGGCAGCCGCGGCCGCGGCCGCGGCCGTCACCGCCCACCGCGCGCTGGGCCTGCGCGACGTGTCCCGGACGGACCTGATCGTCGAGGACGGACGGGTCTTCTTCCTCGAGGTCAACGTGGCGCCGGGGATGACCGAGACGAGTACCCTGCCGATGGCGATGGAGTCGGCGGGCCGGGCGCTCGGCGTGGTCTGCCGGGATCTGCTGAGCCTCGCGGCGGCCCGGGGAAGCTGAACCACGTCGGCCGCGACCACCCGCCGCCGCGGCGAGTCACACCCGTCATTTGGGAGCAACTGGTGACCCCACGCAAGAGTTTTGGCAGTGATAATCACGCGGGCGCTCACGAAGCCGTCCTGAGCATGATGGCCCGTGCCAACGCCGGTGACGCGGTCGCCTACGGCGACGACCTGTGGACGCAGCGGGCTTCCGGTGAGCTCCAGGAACTGTTCGGCTCCCGGGGAGGTGTCTTGCTCGTCTTCACCGGGGGGGCGGCGAACGTGCTGGGGCTCAGCCTCCTGCTGCGGCCCTACGAGGGGGTGATCTGCCCGGAGACGGCGCACGTCAATGTGGACGAGTGCGGGGCGGCCGAGCGGATCCTCGGCTGCAAGCTGCTGACGGTCCCCACCCCGGATGGGAAGCTGACACCTGCCCTGATCGCCAGCCGGCTGGGCGGCCGGGGCGATGTGCACCGGGTCCAGCCGCGGGCGGTCGCGATCTCCCAGGTGACGGAGTACGGCACCTGCTACACGCTCGATGAGCTGCGGGCGCTGGGCGAGTTCTGCGGTTCCGAGGGACTGCGGCTGTACGCCGACGGCGCCCGGCTCGCCAACGCTGCCGCATGGCTGGGCTGCTCACTTGCCGACATCGCCGCGCCCATGGACGTGCTGAGCTTCGGCGGGACGAAGAACGGCGCCGTGGGGGCCGAGGCGGTCGTGGTCATGGCCGAGGACCTGATGCCCGGCGTGTCCTTCCACCGCAAACAACAGATGCAGCTCGCTTCCAAGATGCGCTACCTCGCGGCGCAGTTCCTCGGGCTCCTGGAGGATCGGCTCTGGCTGCGCAACGCCACCCAGGCGAACCTGATGGCCCGCCGCCTGGCGGAAGGCGTGCGCGGCATCCCGGGAGTGGAGCTCCGGCAGGCCGTCGAGTCCAACGCCGTGTTCGCCTCGCTGCCCCCGGCCCACATCGAGCGGCTGCAGCGCGAATGGGAGTTCCACGTGTGGGACGAGACGACCCACGTGGTGCGCTGGATGACCGCCTTCGACACCACTGAGGCCGACGTGGACGCCTTCGCCGCGGCCGTGCTCGCGGCGGCGCCCAATGGCTCGCCCGCCGGTTTCACGTGAAACCCTTCGCCCGGCCATCGCCCGGACCGCCCGGCGGCCCGGGGTCCGGCGCTCAGGCGCTCAGGTTCTGCGCCCACTCGGGGGACATGGCAGTGACGATCCGCTCCAGGTCCTGCAGGGAGGCGAACTCGACCACGATCTTCCCCTTGCGCCGGCCGAGCTCCACCTTGACCCTGGTGTCGAACGCGTCCGACAGCCGGTTCGCGAGGTCGGTGAGACCGGGCGCCGTGGGCTGCTTGGCCGCGGCGCGGCGGGCTTTGGGAGCGCCGTCGCCGCCCGTGGCCACGATCTCCTCCACGGCCCGGACCGACAGCCCTTCGGCGACGATCCGGTGCGCCAGGCGGTCCTGGGCATCCGGGTCGTCGAGCGCGAGCAGGGCGCGTGCGTGGCCGGCGCTCAGCACGCCGACCGCCACCCGGCGCTGGACCCCGGGCGGCAGGTGCAGCAGCCGGATGGTATTGGAGATGTGCGGCCGGGACCGTCCCAACTTGTGCGCGAGCTCGTCATGCGTGGCGCCGAAATCATCGAGCAGCTGCTGGTAGGCGGCTGCCTCTTCGAGCGGGTTGAGCTGCTCGCGGTGCAGGTTCTCCATGAGCGCTTCGCGGAGCATGTCATCGTCGGTCGTGCCCCGCACGATGGCCGGGATGTGCTCCTGGCCGGCGCGCTGGCACGCGCGCCATCTCCGCTCTCCCATGATGAGCTCGTAGCGCCCCGGCATGACCTCGCGGACCACCACCGGCTGGAGCAGGCCGACTTCCCGGATCGAGAACGCCAGTTCGTCCAGCGCGTCCTCATCGAAGCCCTGGCGGGGCTGGCGCGGGTTCGGCGTGATGGCGCCGATCGCCACTTCCTCGTAGTAGGTATCCCCGGCACCCTGCATGCCGGCACCGTGGCCGCTGCCGACCGGCGTGCTCCCGCGCGCTCCAGAGCCCGGCTCGCCGTCGCTGGCACCCGGCCGCGCCAATGGGGAAGGCGCCGTTGGGATGAGGGCCCCGAGTCCCTTTCCCAGGCCACGCTTCTGCTGCGCCATCACCATCTCCTCGCGCTGCCTCTGCTCACCGCGCCGACGGTCCCCGATACCGACGACCGCCGGTCAGGCTTCCCAGTAGAGCATCCCACCCACCACCCCGTACCACAGACCGCCATGCCGATCCTGTCCATCCGCCGGCCACCGGCGCAGGACACCGGCCGCCGGGCCGCCAGATGCACACCCCTGCCCGCCGCAGGACCGCTGCAGGCCCGCCGCTGCCCACGCCCGGCCGGCCGCGCCGGAAGCCCACGCGCCATCAGCCGACGTGGTCCGTGAGTACCCGACGGGCCAGGCCTGGCAGGAACAGGTGAAGGGTCTTCGTGAGCTGTACCGGGAGCGCAGGGATGCCATGCTGGAGGTGCCTCGCCGCGGTTAGCCCGTCTGTCCCAGCTCCGCGGCCCGGTCGGCCACCTCCCTCGCCGCCTCCAGGTACGCCTGGGCGCCGCTGGACCCGGGGTCGTAGGTCATCACGGACTGCCCATAGCTGGGTGCCTCGGATACCCGCACGCTGCGCGGGATGACGGTGCTGAGCACCACTTCCCCGAAATGCTCCCGGACTTCCTCCGCTACCTGGGAGGCCAGCCGAGTCCGCCCGTCATACATGGTCAGCAGGATGGTTGAGACGTACAGGGTCGGGTTCAGGTGGCTCTTCACCAAGTCGATGGTGCGCAGCAGTTGCTCGAGCCCTTCCAGCGCGTAGTACTCGCACTGGATGGGGATGAGCACCTCCGCCGCGGCCACCAGCGCGTTCACGGTGAGCAGCCCCAGCGACGGCGGGCAGTCGATCAGGATGTAGTCGAGGCTGGACGCGTCATAGTCGGCGAAAGCCCGGCTGAGCCGTGCTTCCCGTGCCACCAGCGGCACCAGTTCGATCTCGGCGCCCGCGAGATCGATGGTGGCGGGTGCGCAGTAGAGCCCTGGGATGTCGGCGACGGCTTGGACGATGCTCGCCAGCGGCTGATCGTCGACCAGGACGTTGTAGACCGAAGCCGTGCCGGCCCGGTGCTCCACGGCCAGGGCTGTCGAGGCGTTGCCCTGCGGGTCAAGGTCCACCACCAGGACCCGCGCTCCGTGCAGAGCCAGGCATGCCGCCAGGTTGACCGCGCTTGTCGTCTTGCCGACGCCGCCCTTCTGGTTCGCGATCGTGATCATCCGGCAGGAACGCGGCCGGGGCCACTCGCGTGCGCCCGTCCCGCCCAGGGCGGCGAGGGCGGCCGCCGCCGGTGTCATCGCCGACCTGCCCGGCCCAGCCGCCGCCACTGCCTCCGCGCCTCCATGCCGGGCGGTCCCGGCGGCCGTCCCCTGCCCAGCGACCCCGGCGGCCGTCCCCTGCCCGGCGGTCCCGGCGGCCGTCCCTTCCTTCCCGGCGGTCCCGGCGGCCGACCCCTGCCCGGCGGCCGTCCCCTGCCCAGTGGTCCCGGCGGCCGTCGCCTCCTGCCTCTCGGCCTCGGTGGCCGGCCTCTGCCCGGCGGCCATCCGCTCCCCTGCAGCCATCCCTTGCCCAGTGGTCCCGGTGGCTGTCCCCTCCTGCCCGGTGGCCCCTGTGGCCGTGCTCTGGCCCGCGGGCGCGGTCGCCGCTGCCTGCGGGTCTCCCGGTCCATCAGCCGCGGCCGTAGCTCCCGGCCCGGCCGCTCTCGATCCGCCTTCCGGCATGGCGGCACCCAGCCCGGCGGCACCCGGCCCGGCGGCTACCCGCCCACCGGCCGCCCGGCCGGAGCCGCCCAATGACGAGTCGCCGCCTGGTCTTCCGCCCACGGCGTCCTCTCCCGGTATCCGGTCTCCCGTTTCACGTGAAACCGCCGCCGACAGCGCCCGCCTCACCCGGGCGGGCGGCTCGTCCTCGGCCGGCTGATCCGGCGCTTGCGCCACGGTCTCTCGCTCCTTATCCGCCCCGGGCTGACTAACCCGATCGGGAGCACGGCCCGGTTGCCTATCCGGCCAGCCAAGCCCGCTCGGCTCCACGTGCAACTGATCACCAGCAGGTGCGGCAGGCCGCCGGGATCCTCCTGGCCACCCCAGGCCATCCGCGGAAGCCATCACCGCTCCTCTCGCTGCCGCACCTCTCCTGCCGCACCGTTCTGCGGCCCGCCCCCGCACGTCTCATGGGCCCGCAATCAGCCGGACCACTGTCGCAGCGGGATCGACCTTACCGCCCCCCGCGCGCACGACGTCCACGCTCCGGACTCCCAGTCTGCCCAACGCACGCCGCGCCGCAGCGACCTCCTGCCGGGCGGTCGCGCCCTTGATGGCCAGCACGGTCCCGCCGGGCCGTACCAGCCCCAGCGCCAGCGCTGCCAGGCGGTCCAGGGGGGCGACCGCACGCGCGGTGACAACGTCCGCCGCGAGCTGTCCCGCGAGATCTTCTGCCCGTCCCCGGCGTACCTGTGCGTTCTGCAGGCCCAAGGCGTGCACGCATTCCTCGAGGAACGTCACCCGCCGCAGCATGGGCTCCAGCAGCGTCACGGTGACATCCGGTAGCAGCAGCGCCAGCACGATGCCGGGCAGCCCGGCGCCAGACCCGAGATCGACCAGCGCGCATGGGCGGGGGACCAGTTCCGCGACCGCCGCGCTGTTCAGCAGGTGCCGCTCCCAGAGCCGGGGAACCTCGCGCGGCCCGATCAGGCCGCGCGCCACGCCAGGGCCGGCCAGCAGGTCTGCGTAGCGCTCCGCGGCGGCCGTCGCTGGCCCGAATATCTGTACTGCCTGTGGCGGGGCGGGTGGCGGCGAGCGGACAAGTGCATCAGCGGGCACGCCAGTCTCACCAGCCTCGCTGGCACCAGAGGGCTGGGTTCTGCTGCGCCGGGCGGGCGGGTCAGCTCGCGGGAAGGACAACCACCTGCCGGTTCGGCTCCTCACCTTCAGACTCGCTGCGCAGGCCTGCCGCGGCGACCGCGTCATGAACGATCTTGCGCTCGAACGGCGTCATCGGTTCGAGGCGCCGCGCGACGCCGGTCCGGCTGACGTCCTCGGCCGCATCCCGCCCCAGGGCCGTCAGTTCCATACGCCGTCGCGCCCGGTACCCGCCTACGTCGAGCATGAGCCTGGTCCGCTCGCCCGTTTGCCGGTGGACCGCCAGACGGGTCAGCTCCTGGAGGGCCTCCAGGACCTCGCCGCGCGGCCCGACGAGTTCCCGGAGGGAGCCGCCCACCACGGACACCAGTGCGCGGTCGCCTTCGACGCCCATGTCGAATTCGCTGTCGGGGTCGCCGACGATGTCGAGAAGCCCTTCCAGGTAGTCGGCCGCGATCTCCTGCTCTCGCTCCAGGTCCGCGACTTCGCGCCCGGGCTCGCCCGGGGCCTCGTCGTCCTCGTCCGCCCCGTCGTCTTCGTCCGCAGCAATAGCACCGGCATCGACGGCGACGGTACCGCCGGCGACGGCCTCGCCCGGCCCGTCCTGCTCGCCGGGCTCGTCCCGTCCGCCGGGCTCGTCCTGCCCGTCCTGTCCGGATGGTCCGTCGTGCGCGTCCGCCTGCGCGGCAGCACCAACGTCAGGTGCCTCGCCGACCGGTTCGCCCGCGGGCGCCACAGCCTCGTCGGTGCTCGCGCGGTCGGCCGCAGGCGGTGGCCCCGCGCTGTCGTCCTCGGTCACGGCAACCACGTTCTCCCTCTGGGTCACAACCGGATCCTGGGTCACAACCGGGTCCTCCTCGTCGCGGGACCGTACTGTCCGCGGCTACTCAACACCCCTGCCTGGGCTGGCTGGCACGGCTACGCTCCAGGTGACCCGGCGCCTGGCACCACGCCGGGGTTTCCGGCGTGACCGGCCGACGGCGGGCTCCGGGCCGCCTCACCGCTTGCCGGAGCGTTTACTGCGGGACTGGCGCGTGCGTTGTTGCCTGACGAGCTTAGTCTCCGGCTCGGCCGGCTGTGGCTCAGGCTCCGGCCGCCCCTTCGTCAGTCTGCGCAGAACCCCCGACCCGTTGGCCGAACCCTGCCCGCTGCCAGCATCGGCGGCCGGTTTCCCGCCGCCCCGGGCCGGCTTGCGCGCCGGTGCGGACTTGCCGTCGGCCGGCGCCCGGTCGGCGGGTGCGGCCTTGCCCGGCGCGGGCTTGCCGGAGCCGGACGACTTGCCGGGAGGCACCACCTTGCCCTGCACGACTGCCGGGGCGCCCGCCACGGTCGGCATGGGGTAACGCTTGAACAGCACGTACTGCTGGCCAAGTGTCCAGAGGTTCGTGGTCACCCAGTACAGCACCAGCCCGAACTGCCAGTAGAGGCCGGACAGCGCGAACAGCGGCACGATGTAGGCCATGTACTTCTGCGACGCCGCCATCGGGTTGTCGGGCGTCATCTGCGGGGTCATTCCCCGCTTCGTGCTCTGCCGTACGGTCAGGTAGGTCGTGGCGACGCTGATCATCACCGCGATCAGGATGACGATCTTGGCGTGGAACGGGGTGGTGGGCGAGAACAGGAACTTGTCGGAGATGGTGGCGCCGAGGATGTCCGCGTGCTGCGCCGACACCACGAACGCGTGGCTGAGCCCGTAGGGCGGGGTCTCCCCGGGGTGCCAGATCGAGATCGCCCGCAGGACGCTGAACAGCGCGAAGAACAACGGCAGTTGCCCCAGCAGCGGCAGGCACCCGGCCAGCGGGTTGGCTCCGTTCTCCTTGTAGAGCCGCATCGTCTCCTGGTTGAGGGTCTGCTTGTCGTTCTTGTATTTCTTCCTCAGTTCCTGGATCTGCGGCGCGAGCGCGCTCATCTTCCGGGTCGCGTGCATCTGCTTGATGAACAGCGGCACCAGCAGCAGCCGCATAAGGACCACGAGGATGACGATTGTCAGCACCCAGACGAAGCCGCTTGTCGGGTTCAAGAATGTGCTCAGGCCGGTGTGGATCTGCTCCATCACCCATGCGACGGCCTCATACAGGGGGTTCAGAGGGTTCGTCACGACCTTGCTCCCTCGGGACGGGATCGGCGACCGAGCGGGGCGGGCGGCACCGGATCGAACCCGCCGGGGTTGAACGGATGACAACGGCCGATCCTGCGAACAGCGAGCCAGCTGCCCCGTAGCGACCCGTGCTCACGGACCGCTTCCAGCGCGTACGCGCTGCAGGAGGGAGCGAACCGGCACCGCGGGCTAAACATCGGGCCGACGAACCGCCGGTAGCCGGTGATCAGGACCATCAGCATCCGCGCCGCAGCCGATGGCCTGGCGTGCGCCAGCTGCACATCTGCTTGCGTCATTGCCGCAGCGCCCCTGCCTGCCGCCGCATCAAGGCGTTGATCACCAGGTCGAGGTCGGCGGCAAGATCTGCCTGGCGTGCGGTCGCGGCCTGTGGATGAGCCCGGACAACAAGCAGGCTACCTCCCGGAAGCGATGACAGGTACTCGCGCACCAGTACCCGCAGCCGTCGGCGCACCTTGTTCCGGACGACCGCCGTGCCGACCGACCGGCTGACCACCAGTCCTGCGCGCGGAGGGCTGTTCTCCTCGCCGGCGGGGACGAGCAGATGACCGGTCAGCAGTGCGCGCCCGGACCGGCTGCCGCGCCGGACCGCTGCCGAGAAATCACGCCGCCGCCTCATCCGGGATTCCGCGGGAAGCACCCATAACCTCCCGTCGGCGCCTATGGCGTGTGCCGCGGATCCATGCCGTCGCGAGCGGACGCCGACGGGATGGATCGCAGGGCGGAGGAGGCGGCAGCGGGGCTATCGGCTACCAGGACAACGCCGTGCGACGCCGGTCCGGTGGCGGCGCGGCAGGCTTGGGATCTGCGAGACATGCCCTGACACGCCGGTCAGACGCTGACCCGGGTGCGGCCCTTACGCCGGCGTGCGGCGAGGATCGCGCGGCCGGCCCTGGTCCGCATGCGCAGCCGGAAGCCGTGCGTCCGGGCGCGACGGCGGTTGTTCGGCTGGAACGTGCGCTTGCTCACGGGTGACTCCCAGTCCAGTGCCTTGATTGCCATGCCCGGGCCGGCGAAAGGGCGCGCGAGCGCACGGCAGAACCGCCCGGGGTAGCTGGGTCTGTTCACGGTACGCGCAGCGGTCACCACCGGTCAAACCAAGCAGCCCACTACGCCGGCCGACGGCGCCGATGGGGTTGCGCCGGGAACAGCCGTTTACCTACCGTACACCCACCCCGGCCCCTAGGCTGTGGACAACCGCTTCGGCTGCACACCAGCAAGCGCATCAGCGATCGGGCGCTGCGTACCCGCCACACGCTCCCCTCGCACACTCGGTGTCAAGCGCGGCGTGCACAGCCTGTGGATAAGACTGTTGATCATATTGTGGGGGCGCGAGGTGGCGATCAGATGAGCGAAACCGACCTTGGACAGGTCTGGGCCAGGTCGCTGGACGAGCTATCCGATCTGCACATCGAACCGCATCAACGGGCCTGGCTGCGGCTGACCCGGCCGCTCGGGCTCGTCGAGAACACGGCGCTGATCGCCACGCCGAACGAGTTCGTCAAGGAACAGCTCGAGACCAGGCTGCGCGCGCTCGTCACCCATGCCCTGTCCCGCGAGCTGGGCCGCAGCATCCAGCTCGCGGTCACCGTCGACCCCGCCGCCACGGGCACATCCGCTCCGCCGCCGAACGGGCCCGGCGGGCCCGGTGCACCCACCGCGCCGCCCGACGCCACACCGGCCCCGCCCGCGGACGGTCATCCCATGAGCGCCACCGAGCCCGGGCAGCCGGGCGCGCCGGTGATCATCCCGATGCCCCGCGAGGCCGACGTCCCAGGCCCGGCAGGCCAGCAGGGCAAGGCCGATGACCAGCCCTCGGCCGCTGGGCCAGTCGCCGATCACGGTCCGCTCGCCGACGCGGCTCCGAGCAACGGCCCGGCGAGCAGGGCCGTCCTGCCCGGCACGGGGCAAGCCCGGCTTAACCTCAAGTACACGTTCGAGACGTTCGTCATCGGGTCGAGCAACCGCTTTGCGCACGCCGCCGCGGTCGCGGTGGCCGAGGCGCCGGCGAAGGCGTACAACCCGCTGTTCATCTACGGCGACTCCGGCCTGGGCAAGACCCACCTGCTGCACGCCATCGGGCACTACGCGCAGAGCCTTTACCAGGGCGTCAAGGTGCGGTACGTCAGCTCGGAAGAGTTCACCAACGACTTCATCAACATGATCAGGGACGGCAAGCAGGACGGGTTCCGGCGCCGCTACCGCGACGTGGACGTGCTGCTGGTCGACGACATCCAGTTCCTGGAGAACAAGGAAGGGACGCAGGAAGAGTTCTTCCACACCTTCAACACGCTGCACAACGCCAGCAAGCAGATCGTGATCTCCAGCGACCGCGCACCCAAGCGCCTGGTGACGCTCGAGGACCGGCTGCGCAGCCGCTTCGAATGGGGCCTGCTCACCGACGTCCAGCCGCCGGAGCTGGAGACGCGGATCGCGATCCTGCGCAAGAAGGCGATCCAGGAAGGGCTCAACGCGCCGCCGGAGGTGCTCGAGTACATCGCGAGCCGCATCTCCACCAACATCCGGGAACTGGAAGGCGCCCTCATCCGGGTGACGGCCTTCGCCAGCCTCAACCGCCAGTCGGTCGACCTCCAGCTGGCCGAAATCGTGCTCAAGGACCTCATCCCGGAGGCGCAGGGGCCGGAGATCACCGCAGCGACCATCATGGGCCAGACGGCGTCGTACTTCGGGCTGTCGATCGACGACCTCTGCGGCACGTCCCGGTCGCGCGTCCTGGTGACGGCGCGCCAGATCGCCATGTACCTGTGCCGCGAGCTGACCGAGCTTTCGCTCCCGAAGATCGGCCAGCAGTTCGGCGGCCGCGACCACACCACGGTCATGCACGCCGAGCGCAAGATCCGATCGCTCATGGCCGAGCGCCGGTCGATCTTCAACCAGGTCACCGAGCTCACCAACCGCATCAAACAGCAGACGCGGTCCGGATGAGCGAGCACGCATCAATACCGGCAGTCACAACCGGTGCACACAGGCTGTGGATATCTTTGTGGATACCCTTGGGACGGTCGGCGGACAAGGCGGCCGCGGCGGAGGGTAACCGCAGGAGGCATGGCCTGGGCGTCGGCGGCGTCCACAGCCCATCCCCCGCTCGCCCTCGCCCGCACACAGGCCCTGTGGTTACCGGAATCCGCCATGTGCTGGGACATCACCCGTCGTCCCCAGCGTCCACCGATCCTACGACGGCTACGTTCTGTCTTTCATCTTCAGCACAATGCTGTAGTAGGCACCCTGCGCCTCGCCGACCGTGCCCCGGCCGGTTCTCGTTCCAAGCACAAGGAGGCAGCTTCCGGTGAAGATCCAGGTAGAGCGCGACGCGCTCGCCGAAGCCGTCGCCTGGACCGCCCGCGGACTCCCGGCACGCCCCGCTGTCCCCGTCCTGGCCGGCATGCGCATGCAGGCGGATGCCGAGCTGGCCCTGGCCAGCTTCGACTACGACGTGTCCGCCCAGGCCCGCATCCCGGTGGCCACCGAGGAAGAGGGGAGCGCGCTGGTGTCGGGGCGGCTGCTCGCCGAGATCACCCGCAGCCTTCCCGCGCGGCCGGTGCAGATCTCATCCGACGGCTCACGCGCCACCCTGACCTGCGGGAGTACCACGTTCACGCTGCTCACGATGCCGGTCGAGGACTACCCCACGCTGCCGGAGATGCCGCCGGCCGCGGGCTCCATCGGCAGCGACGCATTCGCCACCGCAGTGAATCAGTCGGCCGCCGCGGCCGGGCGTGACGACACGCTCCCGGCGCTGACCGGCGTGCGGATCGAGATCGAGGCGGACACGCTGACGCTGGTGTCCACCGACCGCTACCGGCTCGCCGTCCGGGAGCTGCGGTGGAACCCGGCGCGGTCGGACCTGAGCGCGTCGGTGCTGATCCCTGCCAGGGCGCTGCTGGAGACCGCGAGGGCGCTGACGTCCGGGGCGGAGGTCTCGATCGCGCTGGCCCTGCCCGGTGAGGACGGCGCCGCCGGCGAGGGCATGATCGGGTTCGAGGGCGGCGGCCGCCGCACCACCACCCGCCTGCTCGGTGGCGACTTCCCCCGCTATCAGACGCTGCTGCCCAGCCAGGTGAACGCGGTCGCGGAGCTGGCCACCCCGTCCTTCGCCGAGGCCGTCAAGCGGGTCGCCCTGGTGGCCGAGCGCAACACCGCGGTCCGGCTCTCCTTCTCGGCCGGGCAACTGGTCCTGGAGGCGGGCACCGGGGACGAGGCACAGGCGGTGGAGGTGCTCGACGCCGGATACGAGGGGGACGACCTGCAGATCGCTTTCAACCCGACCTACCTGCTCGACGGGCTGAGCGCGATCGATTCCGACACCGCGCGCATGTCCTTCACCGAGCCGGGCAAGCCGGCCCTCATCACCGGCAAGCCAGCCCCCGACGAGCAGCCGGACTACCGCTACCTGCTGATGCCCATCCGGCTTGGCGCCTGACTGCTGGCCCGCTTCCGGCCGCTGACGCCGATCCGGGCCGGGCCTGAGTACGGCCCGCATGCGGGCGGTGGCTACGGTTAGCCATGGTTACGGTGGGCCATGGCGACGGCTGGGGCCTGAGGCAGGAGTGAGGCGCTGTGCAGATCGGGATGATCGGGCTGGGCCGGATGGGCGGCAACATGGCGCAACGGCTGCGCCGGGCCGGGCACGACGTTGTCGGCTACGCCCGAAGCCCGGAGGGACGCGACGTCGCCAGCCTCGAAGAACTCGTCGAGCGACTG
>Ga0114129_10005839_pt1 | contig 17435 bp, 11 predicted proteins | sample RhiMetdeltSRZDD1_FD_80071 | JGI IMG/M metagenome (GOLD analysis project Ga0114129, IMG submission 80071) | Populus rhizosphere microbial communities from Tennessee, USA - Rhizosphere MetaG P. deltoides SRZDD1 (version 2) (version 2) | ecosystem: Host-associated > Plants > Roots > Rhizosphere >... | reverse complement strand
GAGATCTACGAGTTCCTCGACGCCTACGTGATCGGCCAGGAAAAGGCCAAGAAGGCGCTGTCGGTCGCGGTCTACAACCACTACAAACGGGTCCAGTCGGGCGGCGACATCCGGCCCGGCGAGGACGGGGTCGAGCTCGCGAAGTCCAACATCCTGCTGCTCGGTCCCACCGGGTCCGGCAAGACGCTGCTCGCCCAGACCCTGGCCCGCCTGCTCAACGTGCCGTTCGCCATCGCCGACGCCACGGCCCTGACCGAGGCCGGTTATGTCGGCGAGGACGTCGAGAACATCCTGCTCAAGCTGATCCAGGCCGCCGAGTACGACGTGAAGAAGGCCGAGACGGGCATCATCTACATCGACGAGATCGACAAGATCGCCCGCAAGAGCGAAAACCCGTCCATCACCCGGGACGTGTCCGGTGAGGGCGTGCAGCAGGCGCTGCTGAAGATCCTCGAGGGGACGACCGCGTCGGTGCCCCCGCAGGGCGGGCGCAAGCACCCGCACCAGGAGTTCATCCAGATCGACACCACGAACGTGCTGTTCATCTGCGGTGGGTCGTTCTCCGGGCTCGAGAAGATCATCGAGCAGCGCGTCGGCAAGAGCGGGATGGGCTTCGGGGCCAAGCTCCGGGTCAAGAACGACCAGCCGGCCAGCGACGCGTTCGCCGACGTGATGCCCGAGGACCTGCTCAAGTTCGGCATGATCCCCGAGTTCGTCGGCCGCCTGCCCGTCATCACCAGCGTGCACAACCTCGACCGCGAGGCGCTCATCCGTATCCTCACCGAGCCGCGGAACGCGCTCGTCAAGCAGTACCGGCGGCTGTTCGAGCTGGACGGGGTGGACCTGGAGTTCACGCCCGACGCGCTCGAAGCGGTCGCCGACCAGGCGATCCTGCGCGGCACCGGCGCCCGGGGCCTTCGGGCGATCCTGGAAGAGGTCCTGCTCTCGGTGATGTACGAGGTTCCCAGCCGCAAGGATGTGGAGCGCGTCGTCATCACCGGCCCGGTCGTGCTCGAGCACGTCAACCCCACGATCGTCCCGCGCGGCACCCGCAACCGCGCCCCCCGCGAGAAGTCGGCCTAAACCGGCCGCACGCGTCCCAGCCCGCGGGCACCGGGCGTGCGCCCCCCGCCATTAGACTCGGCTGACGTGACCGGAGACCAGCGCACTCAGCTTCCGCCACAGTACTCGCCTGGCGACGTGGAGGGGCGCCGCTACCAGGACTGGGTAGCGCGCGGGCTGTTCTACGCGGACGCGAGCGCGCCGGGGCCGGCTTACTGCATCGTGATCCCGCCGCCGAACGTGACCGGCTCCCTGCACATGGGCCACGCGCTCGATCACACGCTCATCGACGCCCTGGTGCGGCGGCGCCGGATGCAGGGCTACGTCACGCTGTGGCTGCCGGGCATGGACCACGCGGGCATCGCCACCCAGAACGTGGTCGAGCGCGAGCTCGCCAAGCAGGGCCTGTCCCGGCACGACCTGGGCCGTGAGGAGTTCGTCGAACGGGTGTGGCAGTGGAAGGCCGAGTCCGGGGGGAAGATTCTCGGCCAGATGCGCCGGCTCGGCGACAGCGTGGACTGGTCCCGCGAGCGCTTCACCATGGACGAGGGCCTGTCCCGCGCGGTGCTGACCATCTTCAAGCGCCTGTACGACGACGGCCTCATCTACCGTGCGGAACGGATCATCAACTGGTGCCCCCGCTGCCTCACGGCCCTGTCCGACATCGAGGTGGATCGCAGCGACGAGGACGGGGAGCTGGTGTCCATCCGGTACGGCGACGGCGCGGACTCGGTCGTGGTCGCCACCACCCGGCCGGAGACCATGCTGGGCGACACCGCGGTCGCCGTCCACCCCGACGACCCCCGCTACGCGCACCTGGTCGGCCGGGACATCGAGCTGCCGCTGTCGGGCCGCCGCGTCCCCGTCGTGGCCGACCCGCACGTCGACCCCGAGTTCGGCACCGGCGCGGTCAAGGTGACCCCGGCCCACGATCCCGACGACTTCGAGATCGGCCGCCGCCACGGCCTGCCGAGCGTGTCCATCATGGACGAGCGCGGGGTGATCACCGTTCCCGGGCCGTTCGAGGGACTGGACCGGTTCGAGGCCAGGCCGGCGGTGGTCGCCGCGCTCCGCGAGCAGGGCCGGATCGCCGCCGAGAAGCGCCCCTACATGCACGCGGTGGGGCACTGCAGCCGGTGCGGCACCATCGTTGAGCCCAGGCTGTCCCTGCAATGGTTCGTCAAGGTCGAGCCGCTGGCCAAGGCGGCCGGTGACGCGGTCAGGGACGGCCGGGTCCGCATCCACCCGGCCGAGTTGGCCGTGCGCTATTTCGACTGGGTCGACAACATGCACGACTGGTGCATCAGCCGCCAGCTCTGGTGGGGGCACCGGATCCCGGTGTGGTACGGCCCGGGCGGCGAGGTCCGCGTCGTCGGCCCCGGCGAGGAGCCACCGGACGGCGCGGACTGGCGGCAGGATCCCGACGTCCTCGATACCTGGTTCTCCTCCGCGCTGTGGCCGTTCTCCACCTTGGGCTGGCCAGACGACACCGAGGACCTGCGCCGCTTCTACCCGACGTCGGTCCTGGTCACCGGCTACGACATCCTGTTCTTCTGGGTCGCGCGGATGATGATGTTCGGCCTGTACGCGATGCGCGACCACGATCCGGCCGATGCCGTGCCGTTCCGCGCGGTCTTCCTGCACGGCCTGATCAGGGACGCCCACGGCCGGAAGATGTCCAAGTCGCGCGGCAACACCGTGGACCCGCTGGACTGGATCGACCGGTTCGGCGCCGACGCCACCCGGTTCACGCTGGCCCGGGGGGCCAGTCCCGGCGGCGATATCGCGGTCGGCGAAGAGTGGGTCACCGGTGCCCGCAATTTTTGCAACAAGCTCTGGAACGCCACCCGTTTTGCATTGCTGAACGGAGCCAGCGTGCCGGACACGCTGCCAGCGGCGGCGAGCCTGTCCACCGCGGACCGGTGGATCCTCTCGCGGCTGGCGGCAGTGACCGCCGAGGTGGACGAGCTGTATGAGCAGTACGAGTTCGGCAAGATCTGCGATGCGCTCTACCACTTCGCGTGGGACGAGGTCTGCGACTGGTACCTGGAACTGGCGAAGGCCGCGCTGTCCGGGCAGGACGGGCACGACGGGCAGGTCACCCGCGAGGTACTCGGCTACGTGCTCGACCGCCTGCTGCGGCTGCTGCATCCGGTGATCCCGTTCGTCACCGAGGAACTGTGGACCGCCCTGACCGGCGGGACGTCGGTCATGACCGCCCCCTGGCCGGGCGAGCGGGCTGGGGAGACGGCCGCGCAGCCCGCCCGCGACCCGGCGGCCGAGGCCGAGGTCGGCTCGCTCATGTCGCTGGTGACCGAGGTGCGCCGGTTCCGTTCCGACCAGGGCCTGCGGCCGGGCCAGCCGGTCCCCGCCGTGCTGGGCGGGATCGGCGGCACGCCGCTGGCCGCCCACGAGGGCGCCATCCGCTCGCTGCTGCGGCTGACCGCACCCGGCGACGGCTTCACCCCGACCGCGTCCCTGGACGCTGAGGGGGTCACGGTGGAGCTTGACACGGCGGCCGCGATCGACGTCGCCGCCGAGCGGCGCCGGATGGAGAAGGATCTCGCCGCCGCCCGCAAGGAAGCCGATCAGGCCGAACGCAAGCTCGCCAACGACGCGTTCCTCACCAAGGCGCCGGCCGGCGTGGTGGAGGCGACCCGGCGCAGGCGCGACGCCGCCGAGGCCGACGTCGCACGGATCTCCGGCCGCCTGGCCGCGCTGGGTCAGGGGGAAGCTTGACCGGCGAGGACGCCCGGCCCGCCCGGCCTCGCGGGCCCGCGCGGCCTGTCCAGCCCGGGGCGCCGCACGGCCCCGCCCTGGCGCAGCGCCTGCGTGAGGTGGAGGCGGAGATTTTCGCCCGCCGTCCCGAGCACGCGGTCGAGCCCACCCTGGACCGGGTCAGCGCGCTCGCCGTGCTGCTCGGGGACCCGCAGCGCGCCTACCCGGTGATCCATGTCGCGGGGACCAACGGCAAGACGTCCACCGCCCGCATGATCGAGACGCTGTTGCGGACCCGCGGGCTGCGCACGGGGCTGTTCACCAGCCCGCACCTGAGCAATGTCAGGGAACGGATCGTCGTCGACGGCGAGCCGCTGTCGGTGGAGGCTTTTCTGGCCAGCTACGACGACATCGCGCCGTACGTGGCGCTGGTGGACGAGAGCGAGCCGTTGCGGCTGTCGTTCTTCGAGGTGCTCACCGGGATGGCGTTCGCCGCGTTCGCCGACGCGCCGGTGGACGTGGCGGTGATCGAAGTCGGCCTGGGCGGGACCTGGGACGCGACCAACATCGCCGACGGCGCGGTGGCGGTAGTGACCCCGGTGGCCATCGACCACACCCGCTACCTCGGCTCCACCATCGAGGAGATCGCCGGAGAGAAGGCGGGCATCATCAAGCCCAGCTCGGCCGCCATCCTCGGCCAGCAAGTGCCCGCCGCGGCCGAGGTGCTGCTGCGCCGCGCCGCCGCGGTGGGCGCGACCGTGGCCAGGCAGGACGTTGAGTTCGGCGTGACCTGGCGTGAGCTCGCCGTCGGCGGGCAGGCGCTCAGTATCCGCGGGCTGGCGGGGGAGTACCGCGACCTGCTGCTGCCGCTGTTCGGCGAGTATCAGGCCGCGAACGCGGCCTGCGCGCTCGCGGCGGTGGAGGCGTTCGGCGGTGCCGGGCCCGATGCCGGGGCGCTGAGCGGGGACTTGGTACGGGAGGCGTTCGCGGCGATGACCTCGCCGGGGCGGCTGGAGGTGGTGCGGCGCAGCCCGGTGGTGATCGCCGACTCCGCCCACAACCCGGCCGGCATGGCGGCCAGCGTCGCGGCGGTGACCGAGGCGTTCTCGTTCCGGAGCCTGATCGCGGTCCTCGCGATCAGCGCCGACAAGGACGTGCCGGCCGTCCTCGACCAGCTGGAACCGGTCGCCGACGGGCTCGTGGTGACGCGTAACTCCTCGGATCGGTCGATGGACCCCGGCAAGCTCGCGGACCTCGCATCGGAGGTGTTCGGGCCGGACCGGGTACGCGTCGCGGGCCGGCTCGACGACGCGATCGACATCGCGGTCGGCATGGCCGACGAGGCAGCGGCCGATGGCCTCGGTGGCTCCGGCGTGCTGGTAACCGGGTCGGTGGTAACCGCGGGCGACGCTCGGTCGCTGCTCGGCGCGGGTGGCGGCGCCGCCGGGGGTGACCGGCGCGGCCGCCAGGGAGGGACTGACCTCGAGTGAGGCGGCCCCGATGAGACGGCTCTGCGCCACGGTGCTGATATTTGAGGCGATCGTGATCGGGCTCGCCATCCCGGTGGCCATCACCATCGAGCATGAGCCGCGCCTGTGGGCCGGCGTGGCTGGCGGCGTGCTGGCCGGTATCGCGGTGCTGCTGGCGGCGGTGGTGGGCCGGCCCGGGCAGGGCTGGACGCTGGCGGTGGGCAGCGTGCTGCAGCTGGGCATCATCGCGGCCGGGCTGGTGGTCCCGGCGATGTACGCGCTGGGCGCGGTGTTCGCCGCGCTGTGGGCCGTCGCGATCTGGCTGGGACTGCGGTACCGCGAGGCTCCCCGGCCCTAGCCTGACCAGCAGGAGTTCAGCCTGCAGAGTTTCGCGCAACCGGGCGTGCCGGGACCGCTGCGCCGCCCCGCGCACCGGTAGGATTGCGCACGCACGAGTCACTGCTGATCACTCTGCGACAGCCAGCGGGGCTGGCGCGAGGGGGAATTTACTTGACTGAACGAACCCTGGTCCTGGTCAAACCGGATGGGGTGCGCCGCGGCCTGATCGGGGACGTCTTGTCCAGGATCGAGCGCAAGGGACTGCGGATCATCGCCATGGATCTGCGCGTGCTCGACACCGGCATCGCGCAGACGCACTACGCGGAGCATTCCGGCAAGCCGTTCTTCGGCCCCCTGGTCGATTTCATCACTTCCGGGCCGCTGGTTGCCCTGGTCGCCGAGGGGCCGCGCGCCATCGAGGCGTTCCGTGGGATCGCCGGCGCCACCGATCCGGTCCGCGCGACCCCGGGCACCATCCGCGGGGATCATGCGTTGGAGGTGCAGGAGAACATTGTGCACGGATCGGACTCGCCAGACTCAGCCGACCGGGAAATCAAGATCTTCTTTCCCGATCTTGTTTAGGCGGCGCTGGCCTGGTCCATGAAGGACACAAGGCCGCGTTCCAGCCCGCGGGGACGTAAACCGCGGCCGCAACAGAAATCACGAGCAGGACCCGTCTGGAAGGTTCTCGTGCCTTATGAGCAACGCGCTGGCTTTCCTTGGCCGTGACATGGCCGTCGATCTGGGCACCGCCAACACCCTGGTGTATGTGCGGGGGCGCGGGATTGTGCTCAACGAGCCATCGGTGGTGGCCCTCAACACGAACAACGGCCAGATCGTGGCGGTCGGGGTGGAGGCCAAACGGATGATTGGCAGGACCCCCGGCAACATCGTGGCGGTCCGGCCGCTCAAGGATGGGGTCATCGCGGACTTCGACGTGACCGAGCGCATGCTGCGGTATTTCATCCAGAAGGTGCACAGGCGCAGCCACCTGGCCAAGCCGCGGGTCGTGGTGGCGGTGCCGAGCGGCATCACGGGCGTGGAGCAGAGCGCGGTGAAGGAAGCCGGCCACCAGGCGGGCGCGCGCCGGGTCTACATCATCGAGGAGCCCATGGCCGCGGCCATCGGGGCCGGCCTGCCGGTCAACGAGCCGACCGGCAACATGGTGGTGGACATCGGCGGCGGTACCACCGAGGTAGCCGTGATCTCGCTGGGCGGGATCGTGACGTCGGCGTCGATCAGGATCGGCGGGGACGAGCTCGACCAGGCCATCATCACGTTCGGCAAGAAGGAGTACTCGCTGATGCTCGGCGAGCGGACCGCCGAAGAGATCAAGATGGCGCTGGGGTCGGCGTACCCGTCGGCCGACGAACCGCACGCCGAGATCCGCGGCCGGGATCTGGTCAGCGGGCTCCCCAAGACGATCGTGATCTCGGCGGAGGAGATCCGCCGGGCCATCGAGGAGCCGCTCGCGCTCATCGTCGACGCGGTCAAGACGACGCTCGACAAATGCCCGCCCGAGCTGGCCGGCGACGTGATGGACCGAGGGATCGCGCTGACCGGGGGCGGAGCGCTGCTGCGCGGACTGGACGAGCGCCTGCGCGAAGAGACGGGCATGCCCATCCACATGGCCGATAACCCGCTTGATTCCGTGGTACTGGGTACCGGCAAGTGCGTGGAGGATTTCGACACGCTGCGGCAGGTGCTGGTGCCAGAGTCGAGGCGCTGACCGCAAAGTTGAGCGGCCAGCCGCGGTGGCGGCGTGGATGAGGAGGCCCGGTGCACGACAGTCGGCGGACCCGCCTGATTCTCGGCGTGCTCCTGATCGCCGCGCTGGCACTGATCACTGTCGACTCGCGGGACGTAGCCGGCGGCCCCATCAGCGGCCTGCGCGGGATCGGCGGGACCATCTTCGGTTCGGCTGAGAGCCTGGTGGGCTCGGTGGCCCGGCCGGTGGCCGGCTTCTTCGGCAACGTCACCAGCGGGTCGGCCTCTCAGGGGAAGATCGAAGGGCTCCAGCGCGAGCTCATCAGGCTGCGCACGGAACTGAGCCAGGCGCGGCTCAGCAAGGCGCAGGAGGCCCAGCTGCAGCGGCTGCTGGTCCTTGCCGGACGAGGCCGGTACCGGATCGTCGCCGCGAACGTGATAGCCGCCGGCCCCGGGTACAACAGCTCGGTCACCATCGATGCCGGCCGCGACGACGGCATCAAGCCCGACGAGACGGTACTGAACGGGGCCGGCCTGGTCGGGACGGTCACCTCAGTGGCCGCGCGCACGTCGACCGTGCTGCTCACCACCGACGCGTCGTCCACGGTGGGAGTGCGGCTGGCCGGCTCCGGGCAGATCGGGGCGGTCACCGGCACCGGCCGGACCCGGCCTGGCCCGGCGATGTTGCGGCTGCAGGTCTTCGACGCGGGCGCCGTGCTCCAGCCGGGGCAGCAACTGGTCACGTTCGGCTCGGTGCATGGGCGGCCGTATGTGCCCGGGGTCCCGGTGGGGGTGATCACGCAGGTGCGGGCGAGCGCCGCCTCGCTCACCAAGTTCGCCCTCGTCCGGCCCTACGCCAATGAGCAGTCGCTCGGCGTGGTGGGGGTCGTGATCGTCCCGCCGCGGACGAACCCGCGTGACTCGGTGCTGCCGCCCCGGCCGGTTACGCCCACTCCGAGTCCGTCGCCGGTGCCGTCCGGCGGACGTTCCAGCCAGGCTCCGAGCCCGGCGGCCACAGCGAGCGTCGGCGGCTGAGGTGCGGCGGGTCATCTTCGCGGTCGCAGCCATCCTGGCCGCAGTGGTGCTCCAGACGGCGCTGCTGGACCGGCTGCCTCTCCCGGGCGGATCGGCGCCCAACCTGGTTCTTGTCCTGGTGGTCACGCTCGCGCTCGCCAGCGGCCCGATGGACGGCATACTGATAGGATTCGGCGCCGGCCTCGCGCTGGACATGGCGCCGCCCGCCAGCAACCTGCTGGGCCTGAGCGCGCTGGTGTTCTGCGTGATCGGCTACGGGTGCGGGCGGCTGCGCGGCCCGCTGGAGCGTTCGACCTGGCTGCCGCTCGCCGTGGTCGTGCTCGGCGTCACCGCCGGCGAGGCCCTGTACGCGCTGGCCGGCATGATCTTCGGCGACCCCGACATCACCTGGCAGTCGGTGCGGCTGGTGCTGCCCGTCGCGGTGTTCTACGACATCCTGCTCTGTCCCTTCGTGGTGTACGCGGTCGTCCGGTTTAGCGGGTACGGCGGCTGGGCAACCGCCCGTGCGCGCGCACCAGGGCACCTGGCGGGCCGGGATCTGGCCGGTGCCGGGCTGCTCGGCGGCATGGCAGCGGCCGGCGCCGCCATGGCCGGGACCGCCGTCCGGGACACCAGGAGCGGGCGCGAGCCGCGGCTGCGGGCGGCGGCCGCCCGCCAGGGCGATGGCTGGGTCGGCGGCCGTCAGGGCGCCGCGGGGCAGCGGGCCGCGGCCCGGGGGTGGCTCCGCCGCGCGCCGCGGTTGCGGGCCCGCAACGGCGTCGCCGGTTCCGCGGCCGCCGCCCAGGCCGGGCTGGGCCGGCCGGCTGGCACCGCCGTCCCGGGGCGGCCGGTGCAACTGCGGCTGGGCACCCCGCGGCGCGGTGACGGGGTGCTGGGCGGCTCGCTGCGCGGCCTGGTCGGCGGCGGCCTGGCCGGGCCGCCGGGCGGCCACGGCCGCGAGTCCCGGATGCGCGGAGCCGCGTTTCGCGGGTCCGGTGGCCCGGCCGGCAGCGGTTCCGCGGGTGGCCCGCCCCGTGCCGGGTCGTCGCCCCGGCTCCGGTCACGCGCCTTCCGCGGCGGCCCGTCGGCCCTGAGCACGGCGGGCCGCGGGAGACCGGCCCGGTCCGCCCCGCTGCGCCTGCGCGGCCGGCGCGGGGACGGGATCGTCGGCGGCGGCGTGCTCAGCGGCGGCAGTGCCGGGCGCCGCATGTCGGGTGCCCCAGGCCCGCGCCGGTCCGGCCGCGGCCGCGGCGCGGCTCCCCGGTTCCGGGGTGGCGACCGCGGCCTGCTGCGCTGGGCCGACCGCGTCCTGCCCTGGCGCCGGGGTACCCTGCCGGGCGGCGGGCTCCCCGGCGGCAACGGCGGGGGCCTCGGCGGGAGGCGGCGCGGCTTCGGGGGAAGCCGGCGTGGCGGATTCGGGCGTCGCCGCTCGGCGGTGTGGCGTACAGCAAGCAAGCGGACGGGAGGACTGCCATGATCCCCGCGGCGCGCCGGCGCCTGCTGGTCCTGTACGTGGTGGTGGCCGCGTTGCTGATCTCGCTCGGCGGCCGGCTGTGGTACCTGCAGGTCATGACCGGCGGTTCCTACGCCAGCGCGGCGGCACAGGACCAGACCAGGACGGTGATCGTGCCGTCGGTCCGGGGCGGGATCCTCGACGATGTCGGCCAGCCGCTGATCAGCAACAAGACCTCGCTGGTGGTCTCGGTGAACCGGGCGGAGGTGGCACAGCAGCCCGACGGGGGCGTGGCGGTGCTGCACCGGCTGGCGAAGCTGCTGCACATGCCCTACCGGTTGCTCCAGCAGCGGATCCGGCTGTGCACACGCGGCGTGTCCCAGCCGTGCTGGCAGGGCTCGCCGTACCAGCCGATCCCCGTCGATCAGCACGCGCCGGACTCGGTCGCCCTGCAGATCATGGAGAGCCGGCGCGACTTTCCCGGGGTGACCGCAGAGGTCCAGCCGGTGATCGACTACCACCAGCCGTACGGCACGGCTGCCGCGCAGATGCTCGGGTACCTGCAGCCCATCACGCCGCAGGAGATCAAGCGGCGTCAGCTCCCCGTCACCGGCTTCTCGGGCGTGGACCTGGTCGGACAGGCCGGGCTCGAGCAGCAGTACGACCGGCAGCTGCGCGGGACGGCGGGCCGGCAGGTGCTGTCGGTCAACGCCGCGGGCGAGGTGACCGCGATCCGCCGCCAGACCCCGGCCGTGCCCGGCAACACGCTCGTGACCAGCATCAACGCCCAGCTCCAGCAGGACACGCAGAACGCCCTGCAGCGGGCCATCGGCCGCGCTCAGGCGGAGGGCAACCCCGGAGCGACCACTGGGGCGGCGGTGGTGATGACCACCCGGGGACGGGTGGTCGCGATGGCCAGCTACCCGACCTACGATCCCGCCGTCTGGACCGGTGGCATCTCCGCCCGGCAATTCCATGACCTGTTCGGCGCCCACCACGGAGTGCCGATCCTGAACCGGGCCACCCAGGGCGAGTACGGCCCCGGGTCCACCTGGAAGGTCACGTCGACGGCGGCGGCGATCAAGAACGGGATGTCGACGGCGGGTCCCTACAGCTGCCCGGGCGCGGTGACCATCGCCGGCCATACGTTCAACAACTGGACCACGCACAACCTCGGGCCGATGTCGCTGCACCAGGCGCTGGTCATGTCCTGCGACACGGTCTTCTACCAGATCGCTTACCAGATGTACCTGCGCGACAGGTACAACGCGAACTTCGCCGCAAACCCCCGCGCGCCGGTCCAGAAGATGCAGAGGATGGAGCTGGACTGGGGGTTCGGCCGCAACACCGGGATCGACCTGCCGGAGGAGTCATCCGGCACCGTGCCCACCCGGCAGTGGCTGTACAACTACTGGAAGCAGTACAAGGGCTACTGGTGCAAGCACGGCAACCCGAACGGCAGCTATGTCCAGCAGATCGCGTACGAGAACTGCCGGTCCGGGTATCAGTGGGCGCCCGGGCAGGCGGCCATCGCCGCGATCGGCCAGGGTTATGTGACGGTCACCCCGCTGCAGCTGGCGCGGGCCTATGCCGCGCTCGCCAACGGGGGCACTCTGTACAGCCCGCGGATCGGCGCGGCCCTGCTGTCGCCGGCGGGGAAGGTCGCTAAGCGGATCACGCCGCCGGTGGCCGGGCATCTGCCCACGCCGCGCTGGGCGCTGGACTACATCAAGAATGCACTGGTCGACGTGGTCACCCAGGGAACGGCGGCGGGCGCGTTCGCGGGTTTCCCGCTGAACAAGCTTCAGGTCGCGGCCAAGACCGGTACGGCTGAGGTGTTCGGTGGCCAGGCAACCTCCGTGTTCGCCTCGTTCGCTCCGGCGAACAACCCTCAGTACGTGGTGGTGGTGATGGTCCCCAAGTCAGGTGAGGGCGCGGACGTCTCCGCCCCCTGCGCACGGCAGATCTGGGACTCGATCTACGGACTGGAAGGCCACCACGCCGCCTTCCCCGGCGGCCAGGCGCCGCGGAAGCTGCCGCAGATGTCTGCCGACGGCGCGATCACCGCGCCTCCCGGATACGCGAGGAGCAAGTGATGAGCTTCCAGCGCTCCGGCACCTTTGGCTCCGGCCGCCTGACCGGCTACGGCAAGCTCGCCCCCGTCCGGCCGGCGGGCGGCGGGCCCGCATTCCGCAAGCGCAGCCTGCGGCAACGGGCCCTGGCCAGGGACTCTGTGCTGCGGCACATGGACTGGGTGCTGATCCTGGCCGTGCTCGCGCTTGCCCTGATCGGCACGCTGCTCGTCTGGTCCGCCACCCGCGCGGACCTGGCTCAGGCCGGCGCCAACCCGAACACCTACCTGGAGAAGGAGCTGCTCAACGTCGCGATCGGGCTGGTGCTCATGGCCGCGGTCAGTTTGGTTGACTACCGGCTGCTGCGGGTGTACACACCGCTGGTGTACGCGGCGGCCTGCCTGGGGCTGCTGGTGGTGCTCAGCCCGCTCGGCGTCACGGTCAACGGCGCGCATTCCTGGATCGCGCTGCCCGGGGGATTCCAGATCGAGCCGTCGGAGTTCGCCAAGATCGGGCTGATTCTGATGCTCGCGGTGATCCTCAGCGAGCTGCGCGACCGCGCTCAGCGCCCGGGGCTGCGGGAGCTGGCGCTGGCGCTCGGGTGCGGCGGCCTGCTGCTGCTCCTGGTCGGCCTCCAGCCAGACCTCGGGGTCGCGGTGCTGCTGGTCGTGCTGCTGGTGGGCATCATCGCGCTGTCCGGCGTCAGGCTCCGGTGGCTCGCGGGGCTGGGCGTGGCCGGCGCGCTGGCTGGCCTGGCCGTTTGGAGCATGCACCTGCTCAAGCCCTATCAGGTGCAGCGGCTGACCGCGTTCGTCAACCCGGCCGCCGACCCCCGGGGCACGGGCTACAGCGCAGCCCAGGCGAAGATCGCAATCGGCTCCGGCCGGATGTTCGGCCAGGGCCTGTTCCAGGGGCAGCTGGTGGCCGGCAACTTCGTGCCCGAGCAGCACACCGACTTCATCTTCTCGGTGGCCGGCGAGGAACTCGGCTTCGTGGGCGCGGTCGTGATCATCGCGCTGCTCGCGATCGTGCTGCTGCGGGCGCTGCGGATCGCGGCCCGCGCCGACGACATGTTCGGCCTGCTGGTGGCGTCCGGGATCGCGATCTGGTTCGGGGTCCAGTCCTTCATCAACATCGGGATGACGATCGGGATCACCCCCGTCACCGGGCTGCCGCTGCCGTTCGTCTCCTATGGCGGCTCGGCCATGTTCGCCGACATGATAGCGGTCGGCGTGCTCTTGGCCGTCCATCGCCGCCACCGCGTCTTCGACTGAGAGCTGCTCGCCTGTGTCTGGGGTTCCACGACCGTCGGCGTCACGGCGCCGGTGCTGACCTGTCTTGCGCGCAGCCATCTGGCGGCTCGCTGCGCCGCCGCTCACTGGGCGGCGCCGGTCGGTAAGCTGGCGGGATGCCCGTGGAATCGGTTTATGACCGGCTGGAGCCGCTGCTCCCGCTGGTGCGCAAGCCGGTCCAGTACGTCGGCGGCGAGCTCAACGCGGTGGTGAAGGACTGGGACGCGGCGGACGTGCGGTGGGCGCTGATGTACCCGGACGCCTACGAGGTGGGCGTAGCAAACCAGGGCATCCAGATCCTCTACGAGGTGCTGAACGGCTGCGACGGCGTGCTCGCCGAGCGCACCTACAGTGTCTGGCCGGACCTGGAGAATCTCATGCGAGAGCGCGGCATCGGCCAGTTCACGGTGGACGGGCACCGGCCGGTGCGGGCCTTCGACGTGTTCGGCGTGAGCTTCGCTACCGAGCTGGGCTACACCAACCTGCTCACCGCGCTCGACCTGGCGGGCATCCCTCTGTCGGCGGCGCGGCGGGGCGCGGAGGATCCGCTGGTGATCGCGGGAGGCCACGCCGCCTTCAACCCCGAGCCCATCGCCGACTTCCTGGACGGCGCGGTGCTCGGTGACGGGGAGCAGGCGGTCCTGGCGATCACGGAGCTGATCAGGGACTGGAAGCGGACTGGCCGCCCGGGCGGCCGGGACGGCCTGCTCACGGCCCTGGCCGTTGGCGGCGGGGTGTACGTGCCGCGTTTCTACGACGTGGACTACCTGCCGGACGGGCGGATCAGGCGGGTCGCCCCGAACCGCCCGGAAGCGCCGTTCACCGTCGCCAAGCACACCGTGATGGACCTCGACGAGTGGCAGTACCCGGCCCGGCCGATCGTGCCCATCGCCGAGTCGGTGCACGAGCGGTTCAGCGTGGAGATCTTCCGTGGCTGTACCCGGGGCTGCCGGTTCTGCCAGGCCGGGATGATCACCCGGCCGGTCCGCGAGCGGAGCATCACCGCGATCGGGGACATGGTCGAGCGAGGGCTCACCGCCAGCGGCTTCGATGAGGTCGGCCTGCTGTCGCTGTCCAGCGCCGACCACAGCGAGATCAACGAGATCGCGACCGGCCTGGCGGACCGCTACGAGAACACCAGCACCGGGCTGTCCCTGCCGTCCACCCGGGTGGACGCCTTCAACGTCACCCTGGCCGACGAGCTGAGCCGGAACGGCCGCCGCTCCGGGCTCACCTTCGCCCCCGAGGGCGGCACGGAGCGGATGCGCAAGGTGATCAACAAGATGGTCACCGAGGAGGACCTGATCCGCACCGTCACCACTGCCTACGGCAGCGGGTGGCGCCAGGTGAAGCTGTACTTCATGTGCGGCCTGCCCACCGAGACCGACGAGGACGTGCTGGCCATCGCGGACGTCGCCCGCCGGGTGATCAAGGCGGGCCGGGAGGCGACCGGTCGCCGCGACATCCGGTGCACGGTGTCGATCGGCGGCTTCGTGCCCAAACCCCATACCCCCTTCCAGTGGGCCGCCCAGTGCGACCACGAGACGGTGGACACGAGGCTGCGGGCTCTCGGCGGCGCGCTGCGCTCCGCCCCCGGCTATGGCCGGGCGGTCGGCTACCGGTATCACGACGGCAAACCATCGATCATCGAGGGGCTGCTCTCACGCGGCGATCGCCGGGTCGCCGCGGTGATCTGGGCGGCCTGGCGGGACGGAGCACGGTTCGACGGGTGGACCGAGCACTTCTCCTTCGAGCGCTGGCAGCGCGCCGCGGCGGAGGCGCTCGCGGACCAGCCCGTTGACCTGGACTGGTACACCACGCGCGAGCGGGAGTACAGCGAGGTGCTGCCCTGGGACCATCTCGATGCCGGGCTCGACCGCGACTGGCTCTGGCAGGACTGGCAGGACGCGGTGGATCCGGCGGGGGGCGCCGAGGTGGAGGACTGCCGGTGGACGCCGTGTTACGACTGCGGCGTCTGCCCTGCCATGGGCACCGAGATCCAGACCGGGCCGACGGGGGTGGAACTCCTGCCGCTGGCGGTGGTCCCCTCCGGGACCGGATCGGCCGCACGGGCCGGAGCGGGGGGCGGCTGATGCGCAGCCCGCACGGCCGTCCCACGCCCCATTCCCCCGACCCGGCGCGTGTGCTTCCCATCGCTGTGCGCCTGGTCGTCCGGTACGCTAAGAGAGGCAGGATGCGTTTCGCCAGCCACAGGGACATCGCACGCGCTGTTGAACGCGGGGTTCGGCGGGCCGGATTGCCCGTCGCATATTCCGCCGGTTTCACGCCGCACCCGAAGATCTCTTACGCTGGCGCTGCCCCCACCGGGACAGCGAGTGAGGCCGAGTACTTGGAAATCGGCCTCACCGAGGCGCGCGCCGCTTCCGACGTACGGGACCGGCTCGATGCGGCCCTGCCGGACGGGATAGATGTGATCGACGTGATCGAGGGCCTGGCGTCCCTCGCCGACCTCCAGTTGGAGGCGTCGCGCTGGCAGGCTGTCCTTCCCGGGGTTCGGCCGGAGGACGCGCGCCGCGCTGTCGGCGCTTTCCTTGCCAGCCACAGCCTGGAGGTCGAGCGTCTCACCGCCAAGGGAAGCAGGCGGGTGGATGCCCGGGCCGCCGTGATCACGATGGAGATCGACCAGTGCGCTGCTGATACGCAGGCCACTGGGAATGCCATACTTCGAATGGTTGTTCGGCATGTAATGCCTGCCGTACGGCCTGACGATATCCTGGCTGCACTCCGCCAAGTGGCCGATCTCGCCCCGTCGTCACCAGCGCTGGTGACGCGGCTGGCGCAAGGGCCGCTCGGCATGGAGGCCGCCAGTGTCCCTGCCGAAGCCCCCGGATCTGACGTGCCGGGCGATCTTCGGCAGCCGTCTGGGGCGGCGATACCGCCGCATGGCCTGGGCAGGGCACACGACCAAGTAGACACAACGCGCCTCGGAGCGGAGCCGGCCCGGACGGCCGGCGCGCTCTCGTCAGGCGCGTTCGACCAGCTCCTGCGCGGAGCCGAGGACCCTATGCTGTCCTCGGCGCCCGGGAGCCTGACGGGAGATCACCCGGATGCTCGAGACCGAGCTGAACGATACAGAGCCCAGCGGTGAGGAGCGCAGTGGCGCTCGCTCGCCAGAGATAGACACGCCAGCCGGCCGCGCGCCGGCTGGTCCCGCGCCGGCCGGGAGCCCGCCACCGGCAGGGCAGGCCGGCGATGACCAGCCCTCACCCGCCAAGGGCCGCCGGCGGGGAGCCCGCCGCCGGCCCAGCGCCGCCGCGCCTGACACAGACGCCTCCGCCGAGGGCGCCGTCACGGCACCGGACGCGGCGCCCGGCGGATCACGGCCCGCGGGGGCAGCGTCTGCGGGCACAGCGTCCCAGTCGGCTGCCGCACCCCCAGGCGCGGACGCGGGCGGCCCGGCGGCCGCCCGCTTCGCCGACCCGGCCACGGGGTCACCTGCCGCGGCCGGTGCCGTGCCCGCCGGAGCAAGCGGGCCGACCGCCGAGCGGCCAACCGTCCCGGCCGCGACCTTCCAGCCGCCCCAGGCGATCTTCCAGCCGCCTCCCAAGGCGGAGGAGACGGGAGATGCCGGTGGCCATCGCCGAAAGGCGGCGGGAGCCGCGGGCGGCGGCGAGCCCTCCGCCGGCCAGCAGCCGCCGGAGCCCGAGAACGGCGAGGCGGACGGCCAGGGCCGCCGCCGGCGCCGCCGGGGTGGCCGTTCGCGGGGCCACGGCGCCGATACCGAGGCGGCCACCGACGGGCAGGTGGACACCGTCAACGGGCATGATGCCGGCGACGACGACCGCGACCGGACGGCCAAAGCGGACGACGCGGGTACCGCAGAAGCCGACGAGGCCCCGGCGGGGGACGAGGACACCACGCGCCGTCGGCGCCGCCGCCGACGGCGCAGCACCTCGCCGGACGGCGAGCAGGCGGGACCGGATGAGTCGCCGGATGCCGCCACACCGGTGCGGCGGACCGGCCGCTCCGCCGACGAGCCGGCCGGGGAGGTCAAGCCGGTTCGGGGATCGACGAGGCTGGAGGCCAAGCGCCAGCGCCGCCGGGAGGGCCGCGACTCGGGCCGGCGCCGCCCGCCGGTCATCACCGAGTCAGAGTTCCTGGCCCGGCGCGAGGCGGTGGACCGGATCATGGTCGTCCGGCAGCGTGGCGAACGCACCCAGATCGGGGTGCTCGAAGATGGCGTGCTCGTCGAGCACTACGTGGACAAGGCCAGCCACCAGTCGTTCGTCGGCAACGTGTACCTCGGCAAGGTGCAGAACGTGCTGCCCTCCATGGAGGCCGCCTTCGT
>Ga0114129_10005838_pt1 | contig 17436 bp, 17 predicted proteins | sample RhiMetdeltSRZDD1_FD_80071 | JGI IMG/M metagenome (GOLD analysis project Ga0114129, IMG submission 80071) | Populus rhizosphere microbial communities from Tennessee, USA - Rhizosphere MetaG P. deltoides SRZDD1 (version 2) (version 2) | ecosystem: Host-associated > Plants > Roots > Rhizosphere >... | reverse complement strand
CGCGCCTCGGTACCGTTCGTCGTCTTGTTCCCTGGGGCGGTGTGGGTGGGTGTCTCGGCTGACGGGCTCTTCCTCGGCGTCACCGCGGCGGCGGTCGCCCTGCTCGCCGCCGGCGTGCGCCGGCCATGGCTCGCGGCGATGTCGGGAATCCTCTTCGGATTCGCGTGCTTCCTCTCCTACGGCCTGATTCTCATGGCTCTACTGGCGTTCGCTGTGGTGATCTCCGCGCGACGGTTCCGGCCGCTCGTGTGGGCGGCGATGGGCGCGGCCGGGGTCGCGGCCGGGTTCGCGGTGGCCGGATTCTGGTGGTACGACGGCTATACCGCGATCCGTATCCGCTACTACCAAGGCATCGCGTCCCAACGCCCGTATTGGTACTGGGTGTGGGCGAACTTCGGCGCGCTCGCGGCGAACGCCGGGCCGGCCGGGTTCGTCGCCGCCCGCCGTGCTCTGGTTTCCCGAAGCGGCCCGGCGGCGTTGCTGTGCTTCGGGGCGATCGCGGCGATCGTGGTGGCCGACCTCTCGGGGTTGAGTAAGGCCGAAGTGGAGCGGATCTGGTTGCCGTTCGCGGTCTGGCTGGCGGCCGCGGCCCGCTTCCTGCCGCGGGCGTCGCGCCCGTTCTGGCTGGCGATCCAGGCCGTCACGGCAGTGACCGTCAACCACCTGTTCCACACCGTCTGGTAAGCATGCTCGCGGTCGCCGACTTCGTGAACTTCGTCGAAGTGCAGGCCGAGACCGCGGTCAGGCACCTGGCCACCAGCTACGCATACGAGACGCACGGCAGCGGCGCGCGACCGCGACGCCTAGATGATCGTGATGCGCCGGCGGCCAGGGATGATCTCGTTCAGCGTCTGCACCTCGATCGGGCCGGCGAGCAGCCCGCGCCACTCCTCCAGGCGTGCGATCATCGCCGGGTCGTTCTCCACCCGATGCTGATCTGCCGCGTACGCTTCGGCCGTCTCATACTCGATCACTTCGATGAAGGCGTCCGGATCCGCGACATCGCGCAGTAGCCGCACATGTATCCCACCAGGCCCCTCATAGAACGGAATCGCCCTGGTGAGAAAGGACATGAGGTCATCCCAACGACCCTGCGACACCCGTCCACGCAATTGGATAGTCACTGTTCCTGCTTCGGGTCGCGCCGGTTGCCTGTCCGGCTCGCCGGCTTCGGCTGGTGCGACCCGAAGAACCTTGCCGGTGACGTCGAACTCCTCGAAGAGGCCGGTGGTCAGCAGGGCTCGATCCACGACACCGGCGACCTCGGTGATGGCCGCGACCGGATCCGTCTGGCGAAGCGTCGCCGCGATGAGCACTGTGTCCCGATCGGCGGCCCGTACGCCGAAAGCGAGATCCCACAGGCTCTCGGACCGGCGGACCGAGGCGGTGACGGCGGCCAGAGTCTCCGGCGGGATCGTTCCAGCGAGATAGGTCAGTTCGGTGACCACACAGAAGATGCGTCCGCTATTGGGCATAGACATACCGTCGCACAGATCCGTGCCGTGCAGTGCGTCCGGCTGGGTAGCCCGTGACGGCGCCGTCACCGGGTGCCGTCCCGGCGGGGCGCGAAAGCCGCAAGGAACGGGCGAACCGGCAATGAGGCGATCAGCCTTAGCTCGTCGCGTACGCCGGTCTGCTCGTCCAGGAAGCGCAGTACGCGTTCGACCGGGTTGCCGGCGAAAAGACGATCGAAGACGACCTCCAGCAGAGCCGGATCCCGATCCAGGGCCCGCAGCAGGAGAGCGTCGAGGGCGCGGTGGCGCCACCGGGATCGCCACATGCCGTGAGGGTGCCCATAACGGTGCATTGAATCGGCGATGGCCGCGCTGTCGGCTTGGATGCGCTGGAAGGCGTACCCCGTGGTGGCCTTGATGAGCCCGCCGCGGGCACCGAGCATCACGACCCGGCCGTGACTGCGGTTGGTCGGCCCGGTGTGCAGGGGAACGACGGCCGCCTCGGTACGCTCGATCGTGTAGTCGCGGCCGTCGAGATATGACGCCAGGCCGGCGGTGAGGTCCTGAGTGGACGGAACGCGACGGTGGCGGGGTACGAAGGTGACCAGCTCGACCAGCGCTCGGGTGTCAGTGTCGGGTACGACGTAGACAAAGCGTGGTGTGTCCAGCTGGGATGCGCGGAAGTCGAACAGGGTCAGCACACCGGGATCGAAGGCCGGACGGGTAGTGGTCACCTCCCACCCGGCGAAGGCCAGATGTGCTTCGGGCGTACCGGGCTCGGAGGCTTCGAGACCGCCACGGGCGTCGAAGACCCACGGCGCGTGTACGCGGGTTCCGTCAACGATGACTTCGGCGTGGTCGCCCACGCTGCGCAGCATGTCCACCCGGCCGGTCATCATCTGGAATCCCGGCGTTGCGGCGAGCAGTTTCCGGGCCACACGATCCAGATCCGGCCGGCGTACGACGTTGTAAGTGAACGGATCCATCGGCAGGCTTCGCGCGCTGTGGTGGGCGTACACCGTGATTGTGGTGAAGCGCTGGGAGATCGCGGCGTCGAGCGGCCCGGGGGAGCGGGACCAGAAGCCCCAGCGCTGCACCCCGGGGGCGGCCGGATCGTCGACGATCAGTACGTGGCGCGGCGGCCGGTCGCGGGTCGCCAGATGGACGGCGAGCGACAGGCCGGCCAGGCCGCCGCCGGCGATCACGGCGTCGAACCGCTCGGGCATCAGGACCCCGGGAGGGTCGCGACCGGGCGGCCTGGCGGAGTGAGCAGGGCGGTGGCGGCGAGGGTGAGGCGCCGGCGGGTGGGAACGGCCAGACGGCGGCTGAATACGTCGTAGCCGGCTCGGACGACCTCGTCGAGGATGCCGCCGTAGACGAGATAGGCCGCGCGGACGCAGCCCTGCGAGGAAGGGTGAAGCATCGGGATGCCCGCCGCGGCCCGCGCGTAGTGCGACTGTGCCCGGAGTACCTCGAAGGCGATCAGTGCTCGGACTTCGCCAGTGAGCCGCCCGGCGCGCAGATCGCCGGCGCTGACGCCGAATTCGGCCAAGTCTTGGGTGGGCAGGTAGATCCGGCCGAGGCCGGCGTCCTCGCGGATGTCGCGAATGAAGTTCGTCAGCTGGAACGCCAGGCCGAGCTGGCGCGCGGGCTCCGCAGCGGCCGCGAGGTCGTCGGCGCCCAAGATGGGCAGCATCAGCGAACCGATGGCGGCGGCCGAACCGGCCATGTATACGAGGAGATCCCTGTAGGTGTCATAGGTTCGGACGGTCAGATCCATCGCCATCGAGCGCAGAAAGGCATCGAGGTCCGCCCGGTCCAGCCCGAACACATCGACCGTGTGAACCAGCGCCGGCAGGATCGGGTCGCGGGTGGGCTCACCATCGAGGGCCGCCGCGATTCGCCGGGTCCAGGCGGCCAGCCGTTCGGCGCGACCCGGCTCGTCGCACCCCGGCTCGTCGCACGCCGGCTCGTGGCAGTCGACGAGATTGTCGGCGTAGCGCGCGAAGCCGTACAGCGCATGGACATGAGGGCGTTTCCAAGCGGGCAGCATCCGCGTCGCAAGATAGTACGTACGGCCGTAAACGCGGTGCAGCTCCCGGCACGCCGCGTAGGAGGCAACCAGGCGTGCCGGGATCAGGGCCCGCTCCGGGACTGGACGGCGGTCGTCCGCCAGCACCGGAGTATCGGCGGTCCAGCGCTGCATGCCCTCACTGTCCCTTCGCGGTCCAGCGCTGCCCAGGGCCCGACGTCCCCGCTCGACGAGACCTTTGGCGGGGCAGCCGCGGTTTCGTGGCTCTCGGCCGCGCCCTCGCCGGGACGAAGGTCCGCAGGTGCGGGACGCCAGCCTCGTGTCAATCGGCGCTGTACTGCGATGAGCTGGAGAGTGACGGGAAGGAGGCCACCATGAGCGCGTTGGTCGTTTATGAGTCGATGTTCGGCAACACCCGGGCCATCGCCGAGGCTGTCGCGAGCGGGATCGGTTCGGTCGTCAAGGTGGAGGTCGTCGAGGTGGCGGCGGCACCGCGGCAACTGTCGGCGGAGGTGGACCTGATCGTCGTCGGGGCACCGACGCATGCCCACGGTTTGAGCCGGCCGCAGTCCCGCGAGTCGGCGGCCCAGCAGGGCCCGATCGAGTCCCGCGGTATCGGTGTGCGGGAGTGGATCGGTGGGCTGACGGTACCCTCGGTGGTTCGCATCGCTGCGTTCGACACCCGGTTCGCCAAGGCCCGCTGGCTCACCGGGTCGGCCGCGGTCACGATGGCGAAGCTGCTGCGCCGCAAGGGGTACGCCGGTGACGTGGTAACGGAGAGCTACTTCGTGGACCATTCGCTCGGTCCGCTGCGCGACGGTGAACTCCAGCGGGCCCGCGAATGGGGCGCCGGACTGGCCGGCCGGCGTACGGCCACGGTCTGAACGTGGTTCTTCGCGCTTGGGCAGAGATGACGTCGGTCCCCTCCATCCGGGACCAGTCGGCCTGTCGGCGCCGGCTCATTCGCGATGAGATGGAAGAGAAGTAGGAAACGGGAGGTGTTTCATGACCACACTGGTTCCGCGTTTCGTCGGTGACCTGTTCGAGTGGTTCGAGACCGAGCCGCTCGTCCGTACCGGACACATGATCCGCGTCGAGGACCGGCTGACCGACAATGAGTACCTGGTGCGCGCCGAGCTGCCCGGCTGCGATCCCCAGAAGGACATCCAAGTCGGCGTCGAGCACGGGATGCTCACGATCAAGTGCATGCGGGAGGAGCAGAAGCAGGAGCACGACCGCACAGAGTTCCGGTACGGCCTGCTGCAGCGGATCATCCGGCTGCCGGGCAACGCCGTCGACCAGAAGATCGCCGCTAAGTACGTCAACGGCGTTCTGGAAGTGAAGGTTCCGCTGGCCGAGAGCAAGCCGCAGGGGCGGCAGATCTCCATCGCCGCGCCGGCCAAGTGATCGCCGGAGACCCGGGCGGGCGCCACGCGGCGCCCGCCCGTTGGCGTACCCGCCCGCACCGTCTGGGCCGCGATTTCCTGATTGGTCGACCCGTCCGCGATGTAGTGGTACGTCCGCACAGGACCGTGGACCCGGCCGGGCCGGGGTCGTTCGGCCCGGCCGATCGAGGGTCTCCGCCCCTGCTCGTTGCGCACCGGCTGCCGCATCGTGAGTGAATGACCATTACCGTGCCCGTCAATGAAAGCGTACTGAAGACGGCCGTCCAGGTCGCCCGGAACGCTCCGTCGATCTTCAACACCCAGCCGTGGCACTGGCACATCGAGGGATCGACGTTGCAGCTGCACGCCGACCGCTCCCGCCAGCTGCTCGTCAACGATCCCGATGGCCGGCTGCTCATCGTCAGCTGCGGAGCGGCGCTGCATCATGCTCGGCTCGTGCTCGCAGTCAAAGGTCATGGCGCACGCGTCGAGCGCCTGCCGGACCCAGCGGATCCGGATCTGCTGGCCGCCATCGAGCTGACCGGCAGCCACGACGCTACGGAGCCGGAACGGGAGATGTACGCGGCTATCAGCTGCCGGCGTACCGACCGGCGGGCGTACACCGCTGTGCCCGTCGCTCCATCCGCGGCGCAGGTACTCGTCGATGCCGCCGAACGCGAAGGCGCGCATCTGCACCTCGTCCGGGACGACACCGTCGCCGAACTCGCGTCGGTAGCGGCGCAGGCCTCGGCGATCCAGCTCGCTGATCCGGCGTACCGCCAGGAGCTTGCCGTCTGGGTGTCGCCGACCGGCGTACCCGCTGAAACAGCCGTACCCGCGACGCCGCGGCGGGTTCCGGTACGCGACTTCGCGCCCACCGGCGGCGGTGACCTCGACCCCGGTGAGCACACCGACGCTGGTGCCCGGTGGGTCGTGGTGTACACCGACGGCGACCAGGTCGGCGATTGGCTGCGGGCCGGCGAGGCGCTGTCCGCAGTCCTGCTCACGGCCACCGCCACCGAGTTGGCGACCGCGCCGATCAGCGACGTCATGGAGACGGCGCTGACCCGCGAACGCATGCGCTACATGCTGTCGGGCGTCGGCCATCCGCAACTCGGCCTTCGCATCGGTCACGCGCCCGTCGGTCTGCCGCCTAGCAGTCTTCGTCGCACCCTGCGCGAGGTAATCGACTAAATCCCCTACGATCGGAGACCGCCATGGCCACCAGCACTCACCGGCCGATCGTCGTCGGCGTGGACGGCTCCCCGTCCAGCCTGGCCGCCGCTCACCTGGCCGCCGATCTGGCCGTACGCCGCGCCGCGCCGCTCCATCTGGTCTGCGGCTACCAGGTCCCGATGTACGGCTACCTGCCCGTCGGGATCGTCGACCGGTACGCCATCGACGACGTGCGTGCGCGCGAAGATCTCCACCAGCGGCTTGCCGCAACCGCAAAGCAGATCCGCGCCGACCATCCAGCCCTTGCGGACGTCAGAACTCACGTGCTGAGCGGAACCGCCGCGGCCGTTGTCATCGAAGCATCACGGACCGCGGCCGCGACGGTGGTCGGCTGCCGCGGCATCGGTGGCTTCGCCGGCCTGCTTCTTGGCTCGGTCTCGGCGCAGGTGTCTGCCCACGGCTACGGTCCGGTGATCGTGGTACGGCCGCCGATCCCCGACCGGCCTACCGGTCACGAGCAGCCGCCGTACGAGCCGCCGGCCGGTCCAGTGGTGGTGGGCGTCGACCGATCTCCTGCGTCGAAGGCCGCCATACGGTTCGCCGCCGACGAGGCTCGCTGGCGCGGCGTTCCCCTGATGGCTGTGCATGCGTACCGCGACGAGGGCGGTGAGACCGACACCGTGCTCGCCGAGAATCTCCTCGCCAACCGGATTCTGCCGGCCTCGCGGGCGTATCCGGATCTCGACGTGGAGCTGCGGGCAGTGGAAGTGCCCGACATCGAAACGGCGATGATCGAAGCGTCGCGAGGCGCCGGGCTTGTCGTCGTCGGCTGCCGCGGCGTCGGTGGCTTCGCCGGTCTGCTGCTCGGCTCGGTCAGCCGTGCGCTGGTCCACCACGCGTACGCCCCGGTTGCGGTCATCCACCCGTCGTCGGAGCAGTGAGCCCTCGTCGGAGTGACGGTGTGGGTGGCCGCCGTGACGGCGGGTTGCAGATCCGTTGCGCTGCGCTGACATCGGGGTGGCACCGAGCCGCCCGCTGCGGTCGGAAGTGGCGATTTGCGCCGCTGTGGCGGCGATCCCCGGTATCGTCCTGGCTGTTGTGAAGAAGGGAGGGTTCCGCCATGACCGAACGACCCGCCGCCGCGATCCTCGCTGAAGCGGCCCACGCCGCCGGATACGCGCCGTCGATCCACAACACCCAGCCGTGGCGCTGGCTCGTCCACGACGACCTTCTCGACTTGTACGCCGACCGCAGCCGGGCGCTGCCCGCCACCGATCCGGCCGGGCGGCTGCTGACCATCAGCTGCGGTGCCGCCCTGCACCACGCGATCGTGGCCCTCAGGGCCGACGGCTGGGCGGCCCATGTCGATCTGCTCCCCGCTCCCGACGTGCTGGCCCGGATCTCCCTAGGCATGCCGGTCGAGGTCACCGCGGATGCGATGCATACCTTCCAGAATCTGCGGCTGCGGCACACCGACCGGCGTCCGGTCGCCTCGTCGGCGCCAGATCCGGCTGCGGTACGCGCGGTTCGCGACGCGGCCGCATTCGGCGGCGTCAACGCGCACCTGTTGACCCGTGAACAAGTCGACCGACTCGGCTCGGCGTGTGCCCATGCGGATGCGGTGGAGGCCGCTGACCCGTCCCAGCGGTTGGAGATGGCGTACTGGATCGGTGGCGATCGGATCTCCGGCGCGGGTATGGATCTGGATGTCATTCCCGCCGAGGCGCCCAGCGGTGCCGTTCCCGGCCGAGACTTCGTCCGCACCGGCGCCCTCACCGCCACCGGTTCGGGCGATGACCGGGCGGCGGCGTATCTGATGCTGTTCGGCTCCGGCGACGAACCCGCCGACTGGCTGCGAGCCGGTCAGGCGCTGAGCGCCGCTTGGCTGGCTGCGACCGGGCTCGGGCTGTCGGTGCTGCCGTTCAGCTCCGTCATCGAGGTCGCCTCCGTCCGCGAGGACCTGCGGCGCTCGGTGCTGTCCGGGCTCGGGTACCCGTACCTGGTCGTGCGGTTGGGCGTACCCGACCCCGACCATGGTGTGGCGCATACGCCACGGCTACCCGCCGAACAGACCATCACGATTGATCGTTAGCCCGCAACAGGTGCACCAGGCCGGCACCGGTAACCGCGGCCACCGTCGCCGCCATCAAGAGTCCGGCGCCCGCACCGATGGCGGCGATCAACCATCCCGGTTGGCCCGGCTGCCACAACGGAGACGCCACAGCCATGAAGATCGCCAGACCGGCGAGCCATGCGCCGGCGGTGACGGCAATCCACCGTCCGGCGCGGGCCACATGGTGGCGCAACACCGTCCACTGCGCGACTCCGATGGATAGCAGAAGCGCGACCCCGGCCGCCGTGCCCAACGCGATAACACCCGCCGTAGGCCAGCGAGAGGCCATCGTGGATGGCAGGAGACCGAGGGCGTACGCCAGCACTGCGGCCAGACTGGTACGCACGACCCACCGCTGGGTGGCCAGCTCGGGAACGGCCCTGCGCAAGACGTGCGCCTGGGCCATGCCGAGTAACGCGCCTTCTACGGCACCGGCGGCCAGAAACGCCGGTACGCTCCTCCACGCCGACGCGCCCACTGTAGCCGCACCGACGATGGCCGGAACGGTGAATCCCACGGCCTCGCCGGCGGTGACCCAGCTCGTCCACTGAATCAGGAGCTTGCTTCCCCGCAACGGCTGAGGAGGGTCGGCGGTCTCGACCAGGCGTACGCCAACGAGCGGCAGCTCACTGGCGGTACGCGGATACACGGCACGGTACGCGGCCAGCGCCGCCGGCCGATCGTGCTGGGGGACCAGCCGGGCGCTGGCATCGTGCCAGGCACCGTCGAGCCAGATTTGAATGCGCGTTGTAGTGCGCATGGTGCGCCACCACGTCTTGCTTTCGGCCGCGCCGACCGCGATAACGACACCGTCGTCGGTGGGTGCGTACTGGACCGGCAGGGTGTATACCCGTGCGCTGCGTCCGGCGTACCGCAGCGCGCAGATGCGCCGGTCAAGCAGGCGGTGTGCCGGCGAACGCAGGAGGGCGAGGACCGCGGCGTTGGCGTACCTCATGATTTTGACCGTAGGCGGGCCGAGCGGCCGAGCACACGTGCCGGATGGCGGCCTGGGTGGGATCGAAGGTCCTACATCGAGCTGAACGCCAGGCGGTGTGCCGGTTTCGGGACCATCGACCCGGCCGCAGCGGGCGTACCGACCCTGCCGAACCGGCCCGTACCGGGCCGATCCTGAAGGCATGACGAACAAGACTGCTACCGCGACGACCACCTTGGCGGACCGGCCGGTCGCGGCAGTCATGTCCCGTCCGGTGATCGCCATCCATGCCGGCGACACCTTGAACCGCGGGCTGCAGGTTCTGGCGATCGCCGACCTGCATCACGTGGCCGTCGTCGACGAGATCGGCCGCTTCGTGGGCCTGCTCAGCGACCGCACTATCGCGGCCGCGTGGCTGCACTACCCGTCGGAGTTCGGCCGGCTGTGCGCCGGAGATCTGGTCACCTTACCGCAGCAGCCGATCGTCGCCGACGACGCGAAGGTCCGCGATGCGGCCCTCACGATGCACAGCTGCGGCACGGACGCGGTGGTGGTCGTCGACGCCGAAGGCGATCCGATCGGTATAGTGACCGCCGCCGACCTGGTGGATCTGATCGCGCAGCCGATGGATAGCCGCGCAGCCGGTGCGTAGACGTGGCCCGTGTGTAGACGTGGCCCGCGGGCGCGAAGCCTCTGGGTGAGTTCGGCGATCCCCTCCGCGGTCAGCCTTCGCAAGGCACCGCCTCTTCGCAAGGTACCGCCTCGTTGCGCCACGGCAGCAGCAGCGCTCGTCCGTTGACGAGAAGCTCGCTCACCGCCCGGCGGGGTGTGGCCACGCTCTCCGGCGCATAGCCCAGCCTCAGGATGACCTGAGCGACGCGGCCTCGTGCGATGTCGTCGAACAGCATCCGCAGTTCCGGGAATTCCAGCGGCTGGGTCATCGGCGTGGCCTGTACCCGGCGCAGGGTAGCGGTAAGCAGCACGCGTTCGAGCGCCTGCCCGGCCGCCAGCCAGCTCCGCAGGCTGTCAGAGTCGGTATAGAGCACCGCCACGGTCGGGTCGTCTTCGAACACCGCCGGCCATGCCATCCGGGCCGGGTACGCCAACCCGAAGTCCCGCAACGGAATGCGCTCGTCCACATCGGGCGGCGCGTAGGCGGAAGCGGGTACGCCGTCGCGGCGGCCGCGACCCGGACGAGTCCACGCCGCCAGCTCCAGCAGATAGTCGATGTCAGCGCGCTGGCGGTTGTGGGCCGTCCGAACGGTGCTCAGGATGGCCTGGTTCAGCGGCCGGTCGGCGAAGAACAGCTCGCCGCCCTCGACCTCGGCGGCGGCCCGAAGCTCGGCCTGAACCTCGTCCGGAATGACCGCCTTGCCAAACGGGTGCCGGTTGGTGTGCCGCTGCGAGATCGCCCATGCCAGCTGGCGGGCGACGTAGGGTGCCGGCTCCGGACGGCCCACGGTGATCCGTGCCGCCAGGTCGGGGCGCCCCGGCTCGGGGAACGGCTCGAACACGGTCTGCCGGCCATGGGCCAGCACCGCCACCCGTAGGTTCAGCACCGCCGCGCCGACCGAGATGAACAGTTCCCGGCCGGTCGGGTCGAGGACATCCAGCTGGCGAAGCCGGTCGGCGTACACGTCGATCTGCTCGTCGTGAACGTCGAAGCGCCACGGCTGCGTGTTGTGGATCGACGGCGCGGCCGCGGCAGCGCTGAGGCAATCGGTCAAGGCCGAAGTGAGGCGGCCCTGGCTGTCCACGGTCCATCTGGTCATATACCCACGGTCGTGCGGGGCGGGCAACCGGCGATAGAGGCTTGCGGACGGGTGTGCCCGGGACCAACGGAAGTCAGTAAGGGACCGGCGGCCCATCACCGAGTCTTTCGGCCCGGTCGAAGCGGACATCGGCCTCTTATCCCCGGGCACCGGCACCAGCGACAGTCTGGAACGTCAACCGGCACCGCCCACCGCCGTTCGACGGTGGCCGAACCGGTTCGCGGATCGATGGGAGACGGTGATGGGTAAGCAGGCACGGGTAAGGGCTCGCGAGATCCGCCATGCGCAGGCGATCGCTGCTCGGCGTACGGCCAATCGAACGCGGTGGGTCCTTGCCGCGGGTGGGTTCGTCATCGCCGGCCTGCTGGTGGCCATCGTCGCTGTAGTAGCCACGTCCGGCTCGAAGAACGACGCCCCGACAGCCAATGATCGCGCGGCGGCAGTCATGCCGGCCAACGCCTCCACCGGCGGTGCGATCCTGATCGGACGGCCCGAGGCGGCGGTCAAGGTCGAGATCTACCTCGACTACATGTGCCCGTTCTGCGGGCGGTTCGAACAAGCCAACAGCGCCGACATCGACAGCCTGGTCAAGGCCGGGCAGATCAGGGTGGAACTGCACCCGCTGGCGTTCTTGGACCGGATGTCGAACGGGACCCGATACTCCACCCGCACGGCCAACGCCATCGCCACCGTCGCCGACCGGGCTCCGACATCGTTGCTGGCCTTCAACACGGCGCTGTTCGGCGCGCAGCCGGCCGAGGGCAGCACCGGTCTGACCGACGACCAGATCGCCGCGCTCGCGGTGCAGGCCGGTGTCCCGGCGCAGGTCGCCTCGGCGTTCACCGACCGGACTTTCGAACCGTGGGTCGCCGCGGCCACCGACGCTGCGCTCAAGGCTGGCATCACCGGTACGCCCACTGTAAAGATTAACGGCGTGGTGTTGCGCGACCTGTACGCGGCCGGAGCCTTCAAGCGGGCCGTCGAAGCGGTGGGGGACTAAAGAATGGCCGAAATGCTGGCGACGTTGAACCGGATCCGGCACGCCAATGGCTGGATCTTCGCCACGATGCTGGTGTCGTCCGTGCTGAGCCTGATCGCCTCCTTCGTGCTGGCGGTCGACGCGCTCCGCCTGGCGGCCGATCCGTCGGCCGAGCTGTCTTGCAACATCAACGCGGTCCTCAGCTGCGGTGCGGTCGGCAGTTCGTGGCAGTCGCATCTGCTGGGCTTCCCCAACGCCTTCCTCGGGCTGATGGCCGAACCGGTCGTCATCACGATCGCGGTCGCCAGCCTGGGTGGCGTACGGTTCCCGCGCTGGTTCATGTTCGCCGCACAGATCGTGTACGCCGTCGGCCTGGTCTTCGCGTACTGGCTGTTGTTCCAGTCGATGTTCGTCATCGGGGCGCTGTGCCCCTGGTGCCTGCTGGTGACCGTGTCGACCACGCTGGTGTTCTCCACCCTGACCCATGTCAACATCCGCGACGGCAACCTGTATCTGCCACGTCGCATCCAATCCGCGGCCGTACGATTCGTTCAGAGCAACCTGGATCTCATGGCGATAGTGATCTGGATGCTGGCGCTGACCCTCGCCATCGTCGCGAAGTACGGCGACACATTGGTTGCGTGACATAGCCACGAATCCGCGGGAGTACGCGCCGGTTGGAGGTCCCGGGATCCGGGACCTCCAACCGCTTAGTGGAACTGGTACAGGGGCGCGCCGATCGCTCTCCTCGCGCACGTCGGTCAGGCCCCGTTCGTATTCCGACTCCACGGCGGCCGCATGGGTGCCTACACCGTCGGCGGGCTGGCGAGCCTGTGCAACCTCCACAGCGCGCGTGCCACCAGCACGTACCAGATCTCCAGGAACACAACCGAGAAGACCGCGATGTAGACGCCAACGGCCGGTACATACAGGCCGAGTCCCACGGTATTGGCCAGGATCATCATCCACGCGGTGGCCTTGCCGAACGCCGGGCTGCCCAGCATGACGGCGCCGATCAGGACGCCGGCCAGCGAGCCGGCCAGATAACCGACGTGAAACGCGGTTCCCTGCCAGGTCGCCAGCACCGCCTGGCCGGCTGCCACCGCAGAGGACCGCTCGGCGTCGGTTGCCGCACGCGCGTAGTCGTCGCCGAGCGCCGCCATTTGGATGGCCGGATTCGTCACGACGTACGCGATGATGCCCAGCAAACCCAGGGCGGTCGCGAACAGCATCGTGGACTCCCGGACCTGGCGCAGCAGGATGAACAGCGCGAGAAGGACCGGCAGCAGCAGCACATTGTCGGCCACCAGCAGGATATCCAGGTCGATCAGTCCGGCGATCCGGTTGTCGCGCAGCAACGCGAACCAGTCCGCCGCGCCGCCGTCGAGCGGCGGCGGCCAGGCCACGAAGACACCGACCTGCACCGGAATGAATACGGCCGACACGGCCGCCGTGACGGCCGCCAACCGGAGCAGCGCAGACCACCGGCCCCGCACTGTCGGCGGCCGCTGGGCCCGGGACTGAACGGAGGATGTCATCACCCATCACCTCGATCGCACGGTCCTCGCCGGTACGCGTGAAGACACCCGTCGGCACTGGAGGCCGGAAGGCGTTGCCCGACGGATAACTCATCTTGGCGATGATGGGTCTTGCAGGACTACTGCACAGCTCCCTCTCCGTCGATGCGGCCTGTCCACCTCTGCGCCGGCGGGTGCCCAATTTCAGGATGCTCCTGACCAGGCCCGGTTCTCACGGCCAGAAGGCCTGCTATGAGAGGACCTTGCGTCCCGAGCCGGGTCGCCTCGTTGGCCGGAAAGAGGAGCCTGGACGATCCAAGCCTGTCCGCGTCGCCGACCGGCGTGGAATCTGTCAACGTAGGGGCTCTGGCCAGCCGCGTCGTCGCGTGTCGCTTGGGCTAGCTGTGCTCACCAGCCTGACTCCGAGGTCCGGCAGTGGCTTGCTAGAGCAGGCGCGATACCGCAGGGATACGGCTGATCAGAAGCCACGCCAGGGCGAAGGAGCCGATGACCCCGCCGCCGGCGACAATGACGGCCTTGGCCTCAGCGGGCAGCGGCGCCGGCCGTAGTGCCAAAGCAAGCGCGATCAGGACTATGCCCTGCAATAGGAAGGCGCCGTAGGCGCTGCGGGCGGCGGCTGGCCGAAGCCAGCCAAGATCGCCGCAATCAAGATGACCTTGAGGTTGTCCAGGTAACGCTGGCGCCCTGACGCCCAGGCCTCGGCTGTCAGACCCGTACCGGAAAGCGCGGCCGCATCGGAAGGACTGCTAGTCCTCGTCGCCATGACCTAAGCGTCTGGCGCCTCCTACCCGGCGGCAAGGGCCGAACGACCCGTGGTGTCGCGCCGTGCGAGCCAGCTTGCTCGTGGCAAATGGCCGGTGCACGCGTCGACCTACATGCACCGGTCGCCCTCTACGGGCGTTGGCCGATCAGATATCCCTCGCAGGGTCTGAACCGAATGCGGGACGAAGGCCCCACCGGCCCGCGACCCCCGGCCCTGGGCAACTGCGGCGCCGTGTGGTGAGGATCGACTATGACCCCTGCTGTGAGCGGTGGCGAGCTTCTCGCCCATCCGCGCTGGAACAAGGACGCCGCATTCACCGATGATGAACGGGAGGCGTACGGGCTCCGTGGCCTGTTGCCGTACCGGGTCTCCACTCTCGATCAGCAGGTGGCTGTGGAGCTGGAGCACCTGCGCCGCAAGTCCGACAACCTCGAACGGTACATCGGCTTGGCGGCCCTGCAGGACCGCAACGAGACCCTGTTTCACCGACTGCTGTTCAAGCATCTGGAGGAACTCGCTCCGATCGTTTACACGCCCACCGTTGGTGAGGCGTGCGTACAGTTCAGCCATATCATGCGCCGTCCGCGGGGCCTGTGGATCACACCGGCCGATACCGGCCGCATGGATCAGTTGCTACGCAACGCCTGCCTGCCGAATGTGCGGTTGATCGTCGCCACGGACAACGAACGGATACTCGGTCTGGGTGATCTGGGCGCGGGAGGCATGGGCATTCCGATCGGCAAGCTCGCGCTCTACACGGCCGGCGCCGGAGTACACCCCAGCCAGACGCTGGCTGTTTCGCTGGATTGCGGCACCGACAATGAATCGCTGCTGACCGACGAGTTCTATCTGGGCTATCCCAAGCCGCGCTTGCGCGGAGCCGAGTACGACGGCTTCATCGAGGAGTTCGTGGAGGCTGTCATCGCGGTCTACCCGCATGCTGTGCTGCAGTGGGAGGACTTCAAGCAGCACAACGCGTTGCGTCTGCTGGATCGCTACCGCCTCCGGCTCGCCAGCTTCAACGACGACGTCCAGGGCACGGCGGCGGTCGTCGTTGCCGGCGTCCTCGCAGCACTGCGCCGGCGTGGAGAACAGCTGGCGGCCCAGCGCGTGGTGCTGGTCGGGGCCGGCGCAGCCGGTATCGGCATCGGCCGCTTGCTGGAAGTGGTCCTGCGCAACGAGCAAGCGACAGCGGAGCCACGGCACTGCCTGCTCATGCTGGATTCCCAAGGGCTCGTCTTCGAAGGGCGGGACCGAGTCGACGACGACAAGAGGCCGTTCGCCCTGCCCCGCAACGGACTCGCCCAGTACGGATTCCCCACGGCCGATCGCTATGACCTGGAGTCCGTGGTGAGGCATGTCGCGCCAACGATCCTCATCGGCACTACCGGAGTGGCCGGAACCTTTACCGAGACGGCGATCCGCGAGATGGCCGCACGTACGCCCGCTCCCATCGTCCTGCCGTTGTCGAACCCGACGGCGAAATCCGAGGCGACGCCGGCCGACGTACTCGCCTGGAGCGACGGCCGTGCAATCGTGGCCACGGGCAGCCCGTTCGACCCCGTTGTGGTCGACGGCCGCACCTGCCTGGTCGGTCAGGCCAACAATGTGTTCGTCTTCCCCGGTGTCGGGTTGGGCGCTATCGTGTCGCGTACCCGGGCGATCACGGATCGGATGTTCCTCGCGGCGGCCACGACGCTGTCTGCGATGATTCCCGCCGATCGCCTTGCGGCCGGTGCGCTGTATCCGCGACTGGGGGACCTCCGGCCGATCTCACGGGCGGTGGCCATCGCCGTAGCTCGCGAGGCACGCGATGGCGGTCTCGGACCGATCAGGACCGACGAGCAGATCGAAGCGGCAGTGGACGCGCAGATGTGGGTTCCGGATTACGGCGGGCTGTAGATTCCAGCCTCTACGGTCGGCCGTCTTCAGGCCGCTCGGCACGCCGCGTGACGGTCGCCGGGTATCTGGATTGGAGATCCCGGGATCCGGGACCTCCAACCGCTTAGCCAGACTGGAACAGGGTCGCGGCTCCGCCGGTCGATCCGGCGAGATCGATCGTGACCGGAACTCGGGCGAAGGATTGCCGCATTGCGGCCTCCTTCACCGGGTCGGCGCCCCGCGCGGGCGCAGGGCTCCAACGACGCCGGCCAGGCCGGCAACGATCAGCCCGGCGGCGAGGAACCAGCCGAACGAGGGCAGCGTGATGTCGACGCTGCGCAGCAGCAGCCAGATCCCGGCGATCGCCAGGAAGACGATCCCGAGAACCAGCGAGACGACATCGGTTGCGTGCGTCTTCATCGCCGTACCTCCAGATTCCCGACCTTCACCGTGGCGCGCAGCGTGAGCTGCCCACCGCCGGTGCCGTCAGCGCCGCTGTCGGTGACGGTCCGCGGCGGCTGCCCGAGGCCGCCCCAGGCGGTGCCCAGCACGTGGGCGTTGCCGGTGGTGACATTCGCCTCCACGACGACGTCCACATCGGATGGCAGGACGATCTGCAGATCGCCGACGTTCACCTGGACCACCATGGTCCTAGTCTGTCCCGCGAAGTTCACCGCGGACAGATCCAGGACGGCGTTGCCGACATTCGCCACATAGTCCTGGCCGATCTGCTCGATGCTGGTCGGGCGCCAGGTCGTCGACCCGGCCGGCCCGGCGCTCTCGGCCAGGCTCACCGATCCGAGCAGCATGGCCACGCCCGCACCGGCCGCGATCAGCCACCGGGCCCGCCCGTACCAGGCCCCGACCAGCAGGCCCGCGCCGATCACGGACAGCACCAGCGCCAGGTACGCACTACCGGAGACCCGGACACCGGCCAGATCGATCATGCCGAGGACGCCGACGGCGAAGCTGCTCGCGAAGACGACGACCCGGCCCAGAACCGATCGGCTCCGGGGAACCGGCGAGGGTGGCGGTGGCGGCGCGGGGATGGGTTGCGGTGGTGTCGGCCGTGGCAACGTCTGTTGCACGGTCATCTTCGATCACCTCCAATGGATTCTCCTTCGAGCAGACACCATCGCGCCCGCTGCGGTCAGCGGCGAATGCCATCGATGACCAGGCCCAAAGGCTCGCCGTCGCCACCGGCAGGGCCGGGTACGGGCCGAAGGTCCCGGGTAGTCCGATGCCTTACGGCCCCTACAGGACAGTGCGTTGAGCACTGCTAGGAAGGTGGCCGGACCGACACGATGTGGAGGACGGAAACAAGGTTCCTATCCCTCCAGGAGCGGGAAATGAAGCGCAGGACTCTGGACATTTTGTTCAGCATCGGTGGGCTGGCGATCGCCGCCCTG
>Ga0114129_10005837_pt1 | contig 17436 bp, 17 predicted proteins | sample RhiMetdeltSRZDD1_FD_80071 | JGI IMG/M metagenome (GOLD analysis project Ga0114129, IMG submission 80071) | Populus rhizosphere microbial communities from Tennessee, USA - Rhizosphere MetaG P. deltoides SRZDD1 (version 2) (version 2) | ecosystem: Host-associated > Plants > Roots > Rhizosphere >... | reverse complement strand
TTCGATTCCGGTTTCGGTTTCATCGGTCGTTCGTGACCGGGCTGCGATTGTCGTTGCCGAGGAAATTGCTTTGCCTTCCTGGCCTTCATCAGGCGGTCCGTCTCCGTTGATCGTCGGGTAGATTGAGGAACTCATCCACTTCGCGTTCGGCTTCCTCCCGCCCGTAGCCGTATCGCTCTTGCAGTTTACCTATGAATTTTTCAGCGTCCCCCTGAATCTGATCGACATCGTCGTCTGTGACTTTGCCCCACCAACTCCTGACGTCACCTTTGACCTGAAGCCACTTACCTTTGAGAATGTCTCGATTCATGTGTCCCCCTTTCGGTTGTGTAGCAAAAGGTGCACTTGCCATGCCAATTGCAGTTCCCCAATCAGTCATGTCGCACGCGTATGTCGGCACAAGCGGATGGAACTACAAACATTGGGCAAATGGAGAGTTTTATCCCAAAGATCTCAGGCCTGCCGAATGGCTAATGTTCTTTTCAAAACAATTCAGCACCGTCGAGATCAACAACAGTTTTTACCGGCTCCCGAGTGAAGCGGCGTACAAAAATTGGCGTACTCAGGTGCCACCAGGATTCGTTTTTTCAGTCAAGGCCAGCCGCTTCCTGACACATATCAAGCGGCTGAAAGATCCTGCGGGTCCCCTCGACCTGTTCTTTTCGCGAACGAAGCATTTGCGAGAGCGGCTGGGTCCCATCCTTTTCCAACTGCCGCCTCGATTTAAAGCGAGTCCGGACCGACTGCAGATTTTTCTCGACGCGTTGCAGCGCCATACGAAAACTTTAGGCGTACGATCTGCCCTCGAGGTGCGTGACGCCAGCTGGCTCGTCGGCAACACATTCGACCTGCTACGCCGTTATAATGTAGCCCTCTGCCTTGCGGACTGGCGCGATACTCACGTCACCGGTCCTCTAACTGCCAACTTCGTATACGTACGACGCCATTTCGGTTCGGCAGGAGGCGGCAACTACGGACAACAAGACTTGGATCGCGACGTAAACCTCACGCGTGAATGGCTGAAGAGCGGGCTCGATGTATATATGTATTTCAATAACGACGGTGGCGGGCATGCCATTCGGAATGCCGCCTACGTTCAGCAGGCGTTGCTCAACGTCGGCATCGATAAACGAACGCGGGCGGGACGTTCAACCAAACCACGTCACTCTTGGAGACCGTTGTGAAATAGTTCGGCAGAAGTCTGCCAAACCTCTTCGCGGGCGCTAACATCAAAGCGTGGACATAACCAAATGTGGTGAATATTCCGCCCGGCTTTAATACCCGCATCATTTCATCAAGAAATGTGACTTGCATAGCTTGAGAAAATGTCGCCCATGGCAGACCTGACACGATGCAGTCGACGGACGACATGCCGGCATGGTCACAGATCGCCCGTGCATTCGCGACGCTATCTTGAAAGAGGGTTACAAATGGATATCGTTGCTTGAACATCTTCGCAAATCTCGGATTCAATTCGATCGCGGCAAACTTCGATCCGGGTTTCATCCCGCGGAGGATATATTCCGTAAATACTCCCGTTCCCGGGCCATACTCGAGCACTGCTTCCGCTTGAGCAATCCCCAACTCAGCCACCATCGCTTCAGCCAAGAACGACGAGCTCGGGGCCACCGCCCCGGTCGTTCCCGGCGCTCGAATAAATTCCTTCAGAAAACTCACGGCGCGACATTGTACCTTTTTCTTGAGTTATACTTCCGCACTCGATGAGGAGGATGATGTGAGCAAACGGCGAAGCTTCGAGGTTTCGGGACTGCACCACGAGAATCCAATTCCGATGGGATGCATGATCGGTCCATTCATGATGACCAGCGGAATTTTTGGTATGGAACCTGTCACGCGAAAAACGCCGCCGGATATCGAAGGACAGTGCAAGCTGATGTTCGAAAACATCAAGCGCGTCATGGCGGTGGTTGGCGGATCCGTGGACGACATCATCAAAGTAGTTGTTTGGGCAAAAGACAAATCATTCAAAGAGGCTGTCAATAAAGAGTGGCTCGCTATGTTTCCAGACGAACATTCCAGACCTGCCCGTCATACGATGTTGTATCAAGGATTTTCCGGCAACACGCTAGTGCAGTGCGAAATTGTAGCTGTCCTTCCCAACCAAACCTAAACGTCCCACTTCACGCGATCAGATGAACCACGATGCGTACGCCGCCTGGCGGCTGCCTCAATTCCGCCGATACTTCGCCGGTAATATGATTCTGATCCTGGGTTGGCAAATGCAAAAGGTTGCCATTGGCTGGGAAATTTACGAACGTACTCATTCGGCAATGGCGCTGGGATACGCCGGCCTGGTGCAATTCTTACCACAGGTCCTGTTCATGCTGATTGCCGGCCACATCACTGACGCCTTCAACCGGAAGCGCGTTCTAATGGCCGCTCTTGCATGTAACGCGATGGCTGCTGCCGGCCTCGCATTAAACTCCGCGAGAGGCGGGTCCATTTACGTCCTGTATGGCTGCCTATTCGCGTATGGATCTGCACGCGCATTTATCATGCCGTCGCGGGCCGCGTTTCTTCCGGGGATCGTTCCGCTGGAAATCTTCAGTACAGCTGTTTCCTGGAACTCGAGCGGCTTTGAGATCTCGTCTATGGCAGGCCCGGCGATTGGTGGGCTTCTGATCGGTTTTTTTCAGAGTCCCACACTCGTATATGCGATCAACGCTATAGGGCAGCTGACCTTCGTGGCTTTGCTTGGAAGTATCGCGTACAAATACCAACAACTCCGGAGGCAGCCTTTGACGCTTCGTTCATTTTCCGCGGGATTCCGATTTGTGTGGAAAAGCAAAGTTGTGCTGTCGGCCATGGCACTCGATATGTTCGGCGTACTTCTCGGTGGTGCTACTGCTATGATGCCGATCTACGCAAAAGACATTCTACGCGTCGGCCCGCGGGGGCTGGGTTGGTTGATGACCGCGCCTTCAATCGGCGCTTTCACAATGGCAATACTTCAGGCACACCGCGGTCCTTTAAGAAAGGCAGGACGAACTTTGCTTTTCGCGGTTGCAGGCTTTGGCGCAGCCACAATCATTTTCGGAATTTCGAAAAATTTCTGGCTATCGATGTCCATGCTCTACGTCCTCGGGTCCTGCGACAACATCAGCGTGGTCGTCCGGTCGACACTGGTACAACTCCTCACGCCTGACGATATGCGTGGGCGTGTGTCCGCGTTGAATTCGCTGTTTATCGGAACTTCCAATGAGTTGGGCGCTTTCGAGTCCGGGTTCGTCGCCAACTTCTTCGGGCCGATTGTCTCCGTCGTTTCCGGCGGAATTGGTACGATACTGATCGCGCTCATTATCGCTTGGCTATCCCCGGACCTGCGCCGATTCGGACGGTTGGATCAGCCCGCAGCCTGACTTGATACAGTTAGTTATTCACGAGGCCGATGATCGACTAAACCGACTAAGCTCGAAACGATGCTAATAAGCTCAGCCGGCTCGACGGGTTTCGGAACGTGCAGCTGGTATCCGCGACTAAGGGCCTTGATTCGATCTTCGATCCGAGCCATCGCAGTCAGAGCCACCGCAGGAATTCGACTACCCCGGTCTTTGCGAATAGCGCGGATCAATTCATATCCGTCCGTTCCCGGCATTCCAATATCGGAAACCAGAATATCTGGACGCCACTCGTCGAACACGCGCAGCGCATCTGCCGCAGTCGCGGTCGTCTGAACGATAGCTCCACACTCGTTAAAGAGGAGACGCAAGAGGTCACATGTGTCTCTTTCGTCGTCCACCACAAGAATCTTCAGGCCAACGAGTTCGTGGGCCTGATTCAAACCTGTCTTCAGCGACGACGTTTCGGGGCGTGTCTGTCGCCGGGGATCGTAGCGAAGCGAGCTGATCGGAAGCTTCACCGTAAAAGCCGCGCCTAGACCCTCTCCCTCGCTTTTGGCTGTAACCGTCCCGCCGTGCAGCTCTGTGAGCGATTTCACGATCGCGAGTCCCATCCCGAGACCACCGTAAGATCTGGTAATCGAACTATCGCCTTGCGTAAACCGATCGAAGATGTGCGGCAGAAGTTCCGATCGGATACCAATCCCGTTATCGATCACTTGCAGCTCAGCGCGAGACTCGGCGCGTTGAAGTTGAATCTCTACGACACCTCCGGCGGGAGTGAACTTTATTGAATTGGACAGCAAATTCCAGACCACCTGCTGAAGTCGTTCGGCATCGCCGAGGACCGGAACACTGCCGGGAGCCACATTAGTTTGAATACGAATTCGCTTCGTCTCTGCGGTAAGCCGAACCGCTTCGAGACTCGCGGCAACGACAGCCGCCATATCGACGAGCTTGTACTCGATTCGAAGTTTTCCCGAGACGATCCGCGAAATATCCAGCAAGTCTTCGATCAATTGCGCCTGAGATCTGGCGTTACGATCGATTGTCTCCAGAGCTTTTCGTTGGTTTTCCGGGCCGACCTCGCCACTCATAAGCATGCGCGTCCAACCCAGGATGGCGGTCATTGGAGTTCGTAATTCGTGGCTGATCGTGGCCAAAAACTCGTCTTTTGCACTGTTCGCTTCTTCTGCCATCCGAGAAGCTTCCTGCGCCTGCCGCAGCGCCTCACGCTCCCGGGCCTCCGCTTGCTTTTGCTGCGTAATATCGCGCGCGATTTTGGAAGCGCCGATGATGCGGCCAAGCATGTCCTTGATGGGAGAGACCGTCAAGGCAATGTCTACCAAGCTCCCGTCTTTGCGTACACGCTTTGTCTCGTAGTGCTCAATGCGTTCTCCTCGGCGAATCCGCGCCAGGATTTCCGGCTCCTCATTTGGATGACCCTCTGGAATTAGTATCACAATAGATTTGCCGATAATCTCCTCGGCGCGGTATCCAAATAACCGTTCAGCCGCCGGATTCCAGCTTGTGACGATGCCTTCTAGAGTTTTGCTGACGATGGCGTCCTCGGCAGAAGCCACGAGTGCTCCAAGGAACGATTGGGCTAGTTCGGCCTTCTCCCAGCGTTTGCGATCCGTGATATCGCGAGCAATTTTGGAAGCGCCGATGATACGCCCTAATGCGTCCTTCAGGGGAGAGACGGTTATTACGATGTCCATCACGCGTCCATCTTTGCGGATGCGCTGTGTCTCGTAATGTTCAATGCGCTCACCACGACGAATGCGCTCGAGAATCTGCGTCTCTTCCTCGGGGCGATCCGGCGGAATAAGGATATGGATCGGTTTTCCGATCATTTCTTCGGCCGTGTATCCGAACAGCTTTTCAGCAGATCTGTTCCACGATGTCACGATACCATCCAGATTTTTGCTAACTATGGCGTCATCTGCAGAAGAGATGAGTGATGCAAGGAGAAACTGATCGCGCTCGGCCTGGTCCAGCCGCTTGCGGTCCATGAGGTCCCTTGCAATGTTTACTATCCCCACGACATGGCCTAGCACATCGCGACGGGGCAAGAGCGTCAGCTCGACGTCAATGACCCGAGTATCTTTTTTAAGACGTTGCGTTTCATAAAATTCGAAACGCTCTCCACGGCGGACCCGATCGAAGACCTGTCTTTCGTGATCGCGCCTATCGAGCGGGGTCAAAACCGAGATGGATGACCCGACCATCTCTCGTGCGGTGTAGCCAAACATGCGCTCAGCGGACTGGTTCATCGTGAGCACAATTCCGTCTACTGTCGTGCTGATAATACTCTCCTCGATTGAATCGAGAATCGTAGCAAGCTCCCGGGCCCCATCTGTTTCGTCAGACATACAGCTCCAGATTACAAAATCGTATGATTTAAACAGCGTACACTGTTTGCGCGCGAGATGGTACCGGGCGAGCAACAAGCCCTGGTACCAACACTGAACTCAGTCTTTGGGCTCGCCTCTATTCTGGACAAACTGGAAGCCGAAGCGCCCCTTGATACAGAGGTGGCCGTTTGTAACGTTCACGTCGAGGGGAGACATAACCTTCACGATCAGATTATCTTGCGTATGGAGCGTTAGGGTGCAGCCGACACCACAATAAGGGCAGATCGTATCGGTTTTCTTCTGTTTCGTTTCGTCCCAAGTCCCGGCTTGCCTCATATCGTATTCGCTCTTAAACATCAGAGCGCCAGTGGGACACACGCCTATGCAGTTTCCGCAATACACACACGCCGATTCAGGAAGTGGCACGTCGTTCTCGGTAGATATTCGTGCGTCGAAGCCACGCCCCGCGACGGCTATAGCAAATGTGTTTTGCGCGTCGCTTCCACATGCTTCGACACATTTGTAGCAGAGAATGCATTTCGAATAGTCGCGAACGTAAAGATCGTTATCAACCTTCAAGGGCTGATTCACATTTGCAGCACCGCGCCCATATCGCTCGGGGTGTGCGTCGTACTTCTTCAGGTACGAGAGTGCCTGTGGCGCAGTGGACAGATCAACCGAGGATCCGAGAAATTCCAGAACCATCTTGCGTGACAGCTGGACGCGCTCTGAGTTTGTTTTGATGTCCATTCCGGCTTCAACTTTTCGCGAACAGGCCGGAACCAACGTTCGCGCGCCAGTCAACTCGACTACACAAATACGACAGACGTTGACAGGTGTGAGGTTCTCCAAGTAGCACAGTGTCGGAGTATCGATTCCAATCGCACGGCAAGCCTCGAGAATGGTACTGGACTCAGGGACGGTGAGGGATTGTCCATCGATTTTGATATCGACTAGCTTCACCTCATGCTGCTTCGGAGGTTCCGGAAGGTGAGCGGATCTCGGAGGAGGGGTAAACCAAATCGAATCTGTATCGCTCATATGTATTACTCCTTCATGAAACCGAGCCGCAGGTTTGCCAAAGCGGACTCGATCGCATTGGACGCCGTCTGTCCAAGACCACAAATGGATGCATCACGCATCGCCTGACTTATTTGTTTGAGCAGCGCGAGTTCATCAGCTTTGGACCCTATGGTCTCGCCGGAGCGAAGCCTGGTGAGCAATTCTTCTTGTCGAATCGTACCAATTCGGCAGGGCACGCACTGCCCGCATGACTCGTCGCGGAAAAAGACTGCGACGCGGGTAAGAATATCCGCCATATCGACAGTTTCGTCGAAGACCATAACTACGCCGGACCCCACCGTTCCGCCGATAGCACGAGTTCCTTCAAAGGTGAGCGGTACATCCAGTTTTTCAGGCCCGACGAATGTTCCGGCAGCTCCACCCAGCAGTATCGCCTGAATTCGCTTACCTCCCGGCACACCTCCCGCCGTTTCGATGAGCTCCCGCAATGTGCGGCCGAACGGGACTTCATACAAACCCGGCTTCAGAATATGGCCGGACACACAAAATAACTTTGATCCAGTCGAGTTGAAGGTCCCGATGCTTGCGAATGCTTTTCCACCTTCTGTGATAATCAGGGGAACATTTGCAAACGTCTCGACGTTGTTGATAACAGTTGGCTTTCCAAAGAGTCCCACATTTACCGGAAAAGGCGGCTTGTTCCTCGGCTCACCACGTTTTCCCTCGATGGAATTAAACATGGCCGTCTCTTCCCCACAAATGTAGGCACCTGCTCCGCGCCGTAGTTCAACGTCGAATGTGAAGTCGGATCCAAGAATGTTTTTGCCGAGAACCCCGGCCCCACGTGCAGCTCGAATCGCGAGGTCCACACGCTCGGCAGCCAGTGGATATTCGCCGCGAACATAGAAGAACCCTCGTTCGCTCCCCGTGGCCAGTGCAGCAATGGTCATTCCTTCAAGAACGGAGAACGGATCACCTTCCATCAATATCCGATCTTTGAACGTTCCCGGCTCGGATTCATCGGCGTTGCAAACGACATAGTGAGGATGCACCGGCGCTTTGGACACCGCGTCCCACTTGCGACCTGTCTGGAATGCGGCGCCACCGCGTCCGACTAAGTTCGAAGCAAGGACGTACTGGATGACTGCGTTTGGCCCCAACTCGATAGCACGCTTCAGAGCGGTATATCCACCTTCGGCCCGATAAGCGTCCAGGCTAACCGGATCGATTCGGCCTACCCGCGCTAACAGCCGCAGCTGTGGTTGCCCGCACTGAGGAACCGATCGCCGCAACGAATCTAGCGCCCCGTCGGGCGTCGTGCCCTTCAAGGGGGCCAATAGGGAGCCTGCGGATGTCACCGGTGCCACAGCAAAACAGCGAGGATTCTCGCCGGAATTGATGACCAAACCCGCCGGTGCGCGCTCGCACTGGCCCAGACACGGGCTGCGCCGCCAAACCACGTTTGCCGATTCCAGCTCAGTGCAGAGTCGTTCAGCCCCCTTGATTCGGCACGCGATGTCATCGCAAACGTGAATGACGCTGGACGACTGTGGCGTCACGGAAAATAAGTGATAAAACGTGGCGACGCCAAAAAGTTCTGCCGGAGGCAAAGTGAGCCTCATTGAAATGTAATTCAGCGCACCCGGTGTGAGCCAACCAAAGCGCGATTGCACCGCATGCAACGCCGGAAGAAGCAGGTCTCGCTTGGACCGTGCCTCATGACCGTACACTGCCAGAGCGGGTCCTAGAACGGAATCCACAGCAGCACGTTCGGCCGCATTAGCCTGCGGTTCGTGAAGTCGAATATCCAGGAGTTCCCCCTACACTTTCTCCACTCGAATCGCGGCTGCTTTGAATTCCGCAGTTCCCGATTTCGGGTCCGTTGCTTCGATCGTCAGAAGATTGGTCGCAACGTCGTCAGGAAAATGCAAGGTCATGAACGTGAGCCCAGGCCGCAATGACTTGTCGCGCCGGACCGGGACCGTAACATTGCCGCGACGCGAAAAAACTCGAACCAACTGTCCATCCTCAACTCCCAAACGCGCGGCATCTTCCGGTGAAAGATCCAGAGTCTCTTCTCGACGAAGCGGAGAACTATATCCGGACGTTTGGACACCTGTGTTGTACTCATCCAACCGACGGCCTGTCGTCAGACGCAGCGGAAACTCTGCGGATAATTTCTCGACTGGAGGATCGTGCTCGACGGGGAAAAAGCGGACCCGGGGCCCGTTCACGGGGCGTTCCCAAAGTCGGCTATGAAGGAACATCTCTCCGGGATGATTCTCGTCATAACACGGCCACTGCAGGCCCTTGGACTCCTCAAGTCTCGCATAGCTCATGCCGGCGTGCATCGGACTGAGCGCCCGTACTTCGTTCCAAATTGTTTCGGAATTTGGCTCGCCCCAATCGTGACCCAGCCTGCGTGCGAGAGCAAGTAAGATGGCCGTATCATCGAGCGCGCCGGGCGGAGGCTCCAACGCCTTTCGTACGCGCTGCACGCGCCGCTCGCTGTTCGTGACAGTGCCTTCGGTTTCGCACCAAGCCGCGGTTGCAGGCAGAACAACGTTGGCGAGTTCGGCAGTTTTCGTCAGGAAGATATCTTGTGCGACAAGAAAATCGAGACTCTCCAGAAGATGACGCGCGTGATTCTGGTCGGCTTCAGACTGCAACGGGTTCTCTCCAATAACATATAGAGAGCACAGATCTCCGCGTTCCATCGCTTCAAACATTTGGGAGAGATGCCAACCCTTTTCAGGAGGTATCTTCACTCCCCAGTGTTTCTCGAAGCTCTCACGCATATTCACATTTTCGACATGCTGGAACCCTGTAAGACGATCCGGCAGAGCGCCCATGTCACCGCCACCTTGCACATTATTCTGGCCGCGAAGCGGATTCAGTCCGCTGCCGTACTTACCTACATGCCCCGTCAACAACGCCAAGTTGGATAACGCAAGGACATTGTCAACGGCATTGTGGTGTTCTGTTATTCCAAGGGTCCAACAAATCATTGCACGATGGGCCCGCGCATACGTATGTGCCATGTCGCGAACGACATGCTGAGGAACGCCCGTCTCACGCTCCGCGTACTCTACGGTGTAAGACTGTACAGCGCGCTTGTATTCGTCAAATCCGCTTGTTGCGTTCTCGATAAATTCTTTGTTCTCAAGTCCTGCCGCAATAATCTCGCGGGCCATCGCATTAGCGAGGACGATGTCGGTACCGACATCCAGCCCTGCCCACACGTCCGCCCACTGCGCAGAGCTTGTACGCCGCGGATCGACGGCGTAAAGCCGCGCACCATTGCGAACTCCCCTTAAGAGGTGATGAAAGAAAATGGGATGCGTCTCTCTAGCGTTAGATCCCCAGAGAAGAATGACATCCGTTTCCTCGATCTCCTGATAGGAGTTCGTGCCACCGCCCATGCCAAAAACCATCGCCAGACCGACGACGCTTGGGGCGTGTCAAGTGCGGTTGCAACTATCGATATTGTTACTGCCAATCACCACCCGCGCGAACTTCTGCGCAATGAAGTTCATCTCGTTGGTCGCCTTCGAACAGCTAAAGAGCCCAAATGATTGGCTGCCGTGCTTTTCGACGACAGACTTCAGACCGCGCGCAGTGAAATCCAGAGCCTCATCCCAGGTCGCCGGACGCAGAACGTCGTGGCGCCCGTTGTCGCGTATGAGGGGGTGAGTCAGCCGGACATATGGCTTCGTCTTCGGCATCAAACCTCCTGAACGAAGAGCATCGTAATCGAATCGCGTGGCAGTGGGCAATGGGCGTGTAATCGACGCTCGAGCATGAACCGGCTGCTTTCTTACTGGAACACGTCTGGTTTTGTGAGCTAAACTCGGAAATTCGGTATAAGCGCCTGTATCTGCGCCTTTTGGAAAATCTACTGAGGAGGACTGAGTGATCTCGAACGAACCGAAAAAGAAGGCGGCACCAGAATTTCGTGTTGATGTGAAACTTCGCGACGTCCTGTTGAGCGGCAATGGCCACCGAAGCTCGGAGACTGCTTTAGCGGTCGAAGAGGGATTGCCCGAACCGATTTATCCGCAGTACGGATATCCTCGCTGGGAGACGGAACGCAAGTTTCACAATTTCAAGGCTTGGCGAACGTGGAAAGGCCTTGGAGCGCCGTATTTCAAACATCGCGTTATGCCCGGCGATCTTCAGCCCCTGATTTCTTACTTGTTCAGCGAGTGGAAGTGCAACCTCGATTGCCACTACTGTTGGTCGTATGACAACAGCGTGAAAGGCATGACCGAACAAACAGCAAAGAAATCCATCGATTGGCTGCACGGCCTTGGTAATCGACTCCTTGCACTCATGGGAGGCGAGCCCCTGCTGCGGCCAAAGTTCATTCACAAGATCGTTTATTACGCTTCGAAAAAAGACTTCATCGTGTACCTGCCTACAAACGGCAGGTTGATGAAGCCGGACGTGATCGATCGATTGGGTGATGCCGGCCTGGGAGCCGTCAATCTTGCTGTCGATTGCATTGATGAAAAGCCGGGACTTGCCAAGGCGCTAACGCCGATACGACCGTATTTTGAGTACCTCATCAAGAACATGAAGAAGTATTGCACCTCGGTCTTCTTCAATGTTTGCATTACGCGCACCAATATGGACGATGTCGTGAAGTTGACCGAGATGGCAAAGGAATATGACATCGGAATCGATTATCACATCGTCGAGTCCCCCATCATTGACGCGCCGCATTTCAAGCACTTGAATGAAAACAGCACGTTCCTTACTCCGGAAGACTACCCACGAGTTGATGCGCTGATCGACTGGATCATCGAGAAGCACAAGCAGGGCTACAAGATCGTTAACCAGAAAGCACGCTTGCTTCAAATGAAAGAATTCATGCGCGACCATATCGAACCGTGGGGATGTCGCGCTGGACGGAATACTCTGATTATTCGAACCGACGGGACCCTAGCCCCGTGCTTCCCGATGTATTCGGCCAGTCACGACTGGGGCGTTGTGGGCGCGCCTAAATTCGACCGCAATCAATTGAAGGAAATGAAAAAGGAGTGTGAACTGCACTGCTTTTCCACTCTGAATCACATCGTCAGCTATGTTTACAACAATGGGCGTGTGATTCGGTGGATTCTGCGCCACGCAAAGTCGGGTTTCACGACAGCACAAGGCACCGTGGAGTGAAGAAATAGCCAAGAAAAAACAAATTTGAAATTGGACGAATCCTGCATCTGAAATTCGAAATCCGAAATCGGAAATTGGACTGCCGAGATGTGAGTCCGATTTGCGGTTTCGGATTTCGGATTTCAGATGCAGGATTCGTCCAATTTCAAATTTGTCTTTTTGTGGCTATTTCCCTCGCGTGTCGATTATCGAACTCGCAGCGATCTCCTTCACCGACCGGGTTCCACAGCCAGCCATCGCTAGCCTCAGTTCGTTGTTCAGAATATCCAGAACCCGCTCGACGCCTTGTTGACCGAAACTGGATAAACCCCAAATATACGGCCGCCCAATACCAGCGGCAGTTGCACCCAGCGCGAGGGCTTTAAAGACGTCTGTGCCTCGTCGAAAGCCTCCATCCACCAAAACGGGAATGCGGCCACGAACCGCCTGAACCACTTCGGGGAGGCATTCGATCGTGCCTCTTCCTGTTTCGGTCGCTCGACCGCCATGATTTGAAACAATGATGCCGTCGGCGCCATGGTCAATGGCCTGTGCTGCGTCTTCCCGCGTTTCCAACCCCTTGATCACGACTTTCATTTTGGTGACGTCCCTTAACCGCTTTATGAAATCCCAGGTCAGAGAGGGAGATGTCAGGCCAAGACCCTGCGTGTTGATGCCGGCGAACATCGGTTTATTCGCGTTGGTACCGCCGCCCACACGAGGGTTCGCGAGGTTGCCTGTCGCATCCTCGTGACAGCTACCGCAGGCGCGCGTGTCGGCTCGTTGCGCTCGGGACATTGTTTCGGTATTTCTACCTGCAGGAAGATCCACGGTCACCGCGACGGCCGCGCAACCTGCAGCTTCTGCCCGCTTGACCAACTTCGTCGTGACCTCGAAATTGTCGGTGGTGTAGAGTTGGAACCAGATCGGTGCACCGCGAGCCTTCAGCACGTCTTCGACAGGGGAAGACGTCTGTGTCGACAGGATTTGCAGGTTTCCCTTCGCTTGTGCCGCTTTTGCGGATCCCACTTCGCCTTCGCGATTGAACGCTTTTTGACTTCCAACGGGACAGAGCACGACTGGTGAATTGAACTTCATGCCAAAAAGCTCGATCGACATATCCAAACGACTCACATCGACGAAACGACGCGTTCGTAACTGATATCGACTGAAACCGTCGCGGTTCGCCTTGAGTGTTTCTTCGCCATCCACTCCCGTCATCAGGTAACCCCAGTGCGCCTGCGGAACTACTCTGCGAGCCGCGGCTTCAAAGTCGAACACGTCCAGCGCATCGGCAGCTTGATCGAGATTGTTCTGCTGAAAAGCTTCGGCAATCGATGGAACACTCGCGAGCAGCGGGCTCGTCGCAACAAATTTCAAAAAGGCACGCCGATTCGACATTGCGGTTCTCCTAATGGAAAAGACCGCCTTATCTAATCGAAAGGGATGCCGATTCGCAAGCGGAATACACAGGACGCACAATAAACCTCTCCGCTTGCGGTTCGTAACTGGGGCAGGATCATCGTAACGCGCGATTGATTGCGAGCTGCTGTGCCGTGACAGCCAGGCGAACGGTTTTGCGTGCCTGCAAGCGGACCTCGCTCCATTCCCGCTGTTGGTGCCACAGGTTCGTCAGTTCGGTCAGCGCCTGTTGCGCTTCGATGAACTCCCGGGTTGCAAGCCTGGAAGCCCCGGCGCGTTGTGCAAGACGCACGGCCGTGAAAGCCTGTCTTACTTCCGTATGAACGTGGCCTTTGGCTTCTTTGGTGTCTTCCAATGTAGAGCGCTCAAAGTTGTATAGGCCTTCGAGGACGCGATACTGAACGGTCAACTCTGGGCTCTGTGGCTCGTTCTCCAACACTACAAAGCTGCTCGGAGTGTTCACCAGGAAATGAGGTTCTGCTGTGACCAGGAGCGCAAATGTGGAAGCCGAAGTGGAACCGGAGGCTTTGCTGTGACTGCCGTCCAAAACCAACTCGGCGAGATTCTGCGCGGCCCCCTGGGGCGGCACGACCCAAAGCACGTACGTGTTGTAATCGCCACCGAACAACGACGCCGGCTCCATCGATTCGAGTTCGACCTCGATTTCCGTCGTGCCACCCCTGCGTTCCACTTGTGCGGTGCCGCTCGCCATCGGCAGCCGATACGTGGAACGCAGCGTAATCTTTATTTTCTGGCCATCCGCGCAGGTTAGACCCGCAGTGTCTCTCGTCGTTTCTGTGCCCGCGGCGATGATCAGTCCTAAAAAGTGCAGACTTAGTACAAACGAAACGACAGCGGTCCGAAACCTCATCAACCTTGATAACAGCATATGTTCTGCCAAAACCCGAAATCTTAGGAGGGACAGCAATTAATAAAGCGAGGACGCGCAAAACTCAGAGAAAAAATACCCGGAATCCGTTCAAAAGAGTCCGAGTTGCGTCGGACCGGGACGCTGGAAAGAAATAGCAGATAGCACCGGACGCCGCGAATTGAGCTTTGCCTTTCGGCAGGACAGCTCAAAGAGCTCAGACAGCTGTTGCGCATAGGCGCCGCTGCCCTGCATGCGAGTCACAAAGTTCGGATCATTGAGGCGCCCCCCACGGATATCGCGGATGCGATTGAGAATTTTCTCTTTTTGAAGCGGCCGATGCTGCGTGAGCCATTCCTCGAACAGTGGCGCAACCCCGTACGGAAGACGAAGTGGGACATAGCTCGCCGCCACCGCGCCCGCCTTCGCCACAGCAGCAATGATAGACGGCATTTCGTGATCCGTCAGGCCGGGAATGACCGGAGCAACCAACGAAGCAACCGGAACTCGGGCGCCGGCGAGGGCTTCGATGGCAGCCAAGCGCCGCGCGGGTTGGGACGCTCGCGGCTCCAATTCCCGTGCAAGCTCAGCGTCAAGGGAGGTCACCGAAACGAAGACCAGTACGGCGTCAAAGCTCGCAAGCCGTCTGAGCAAATCAATATCGCGAGTAACCAGTTCGTTCTTAGTGATGATCACAACAGGGTTGCGGAATTCAACCAGAACTTCCAGACACTTTCGCGTTAATTGCAAACGCCGCTCGATAGGCTGATATGCGTCCGTCACCCCGCTGATTGCAATAACCTGTGGCTTCCAACGTGGCGACGCAAGCTCACGCCTCAATAAATCCGGAGCATCCTCTTTCACAAGAATTTTGGTTTCAAAATCCAGGCCGGCTGAGAAACCTAAGTACTCGTGATTTGGACGTGCAAAGCAGTAGATGCAACCGTGCTCGCATCCACGATATGGGTTGATGCTGGCCTCGAATCCGACATCCGGACTGTCGTTGTAATTGATGATTGTCCGCGTTTGGTCGCGCAGAAACACGGTATGCGGCGACGGATCTTCTGGTTCATCCCATTGCGAAGGTTGATACGACGTTTTTTCGAAGCGATTGACAGGATTGCTCGAAGCGCCGCGTCCTCTCAGCTTTTCAGTACTCACGTGGCTTATTATAATTCCTCCAATGACTCCTGCAGAGCATCTCGCCGAACTAGGTCGCGACTTTCACAAGCGTGGCTGGGCTCTAGGCACTAGTGGCAACTTCAGTGCGGTAGTTGCGCGCGAACCTCTCCGCATTGCGATTACCGCAAGCTCGCTGGACAAGAGCCGTCTCGAAGCTGAACATATTCTGGAAGTCGATTCAGAGGGGCAGCTGCTAAAACCGGCGCATGGCAAACCGTCTGCTGAAACTTTGCTGCACGTGACTGTTGTTCGCAGCTTAGGCGTGGGAGCGGTCCTCCATACGCATTCCGTTTGGAGCACAATTCTTTCGGATTACCACATTGGCCATAGCGGGTTTTTTATCGAGGGATATGAGATGCTAAAAGGGCTCTCGGGTGTTACAACACACGAACACCGAGAGTGGGTCCCAATCCTCGAGAACAGTCAGGACATGACCGCGCTCGCATCAGAGACCAAGCGTTTATTGGCCGATAATCCAGACGTTCACGGATTCTTGATTCGCCGGCACGGCCTGTATACATGGGGCAAAGATCTGGCGGAAGCCGCGCGCCACGTCGAGATTTTGGAATTTTTGTTGGAGTCCGTCGGCCGAAGGCAGATGATGGAGCCGCAATATTGAGGGATAGGAGAATTTAATGGCAGTACTTCGAATTCCTGAAGAGAACCGGACCATATCCGGAAAAGCCGCCGTTGCCGAATATCTTGGAAAAATCGGCATCGACTACGACGTTTGGGAGCCGTCGCGTCCTCTCGGGCCGGATGCATCGCAAGATGACATTCTGGACGCTTATTCGGAGGAAATCAGCAAGCTCAAAGCAAGCGGAGGGTATGTTACAGCCGACGTGATCAATGTGAGCCCGCAAACTCCGAACCTGGACGCCATGCTTGCCAAGTTCAGCCGCGAACACTGGCACGATGAAGACGAAGTTCGCTTCATTGTGAAGGGACGCGGTTTATTCCACGTGAACCCTAAAACGTCGCCCGTCGTCGGCATTGAAGTGGAGCCGGGAGACCTGATTCGCGTGCCGCGTGGGACGCTACACTGGTTTGATCTCTGCTCGGACAGACAAATACGCTGCATTCGGCTTTTCCAGGACGTTACGGGTTGGACACCCCATTACACGGAAAGCGGTGTGGACGAAAAATTCGAGGCCGTCTGCTTTGGCCGGGCCTCTGTGGCTTAATGCCGGGCATTCTGCTCGACATCGAAGGAACAACCACTCCGATTCGATTTGTGTATGACGTTCTGTTCCCGTTCGCTCGCCGCCGTATGCCCGAATACGTGCGAAATGCGGACCTGCGCCCGCTCAGAAACGAGTACGAAAAGGATGTTCAGGAGGCACACAATCCGCCGGATTGGACGCCTGATCCGGTCCCCTATATTTACTGGCTCATGGACCAGGACCGGAAATCCACTGCGTTGAAAGATATTCAGGGAAAAATTTGGCTCGAAGGATACGAGACCCGTGAACTCCATGGTGAAGTATTTCCTGATGTGCCGCCGGCACTCGAGCGCTGGCATCAGCTGCGGAAGGACATTCGGATCTTCTCTTCAGGAAGCGTGCTCGCGCAACGGCTGCTCTTTTCCAGTACTGACGCAGGTGACCTGACAAGATTTATGAATGGGTTTTACGACACGACGACCGGACCGAAGAATGACCCGGCCAGCTATTCGGCAATAGCGAAGTCATTTGGGACTTTGGCAGCCGATATTCTGTTTCTGTCCGATGTAACGCGTGAACTCGATGCTGCACGACAAGCCGGTATGCAGACCTTGTTGTGTGTTCGTCCTGGGAATCATCCGCAGCCCCGACACGACCACCAAATCATCACAACCTTCGCCGAGATACCGACGTAAACACGGTTGCAAGATCAGCAATCAGCACTCACCATTCGCCGACTGGAATATCGTTAGAAAATATTTGTTTGTGATATTCCAGATCGGCGAGTGTGAATGCTGATTGCTGATTTGGCTGGGTACCTTATTCTTGATCGGCCGGAGGGTGCCACGGAGTAATGACTCCTTCGAGAAGGTTGTCGATGTTTCCTTCCATGCACGAGTACTCCATCACTT
>Ga0114129_10005836_pt1 | contig 17436 bp, 19 predicted proteins | sample RhiMetdeltSRZDD1_FD_80071 | JGI IMG/M metagenome (GOLD analysis project Ga0114129, IMG submission 80071) | Populus rhizosphere microbial communities from Tennessee, USA - Rhizosphere MetaG P. deltoides SRZDD1 (version 2) (version 2) | ecosystem: Host-associated > Plants > Roots > Rhizosphere >... | reverse complement strand
GGATGATGACAAATCGTTAGCTAGATTACTAGTTGCAGACGATGACTCAGACATAATTCAGGTTCTCAAACTAGGTCTTCAAAAAAATGGATTCTTAGTTGGTGCATTTACCAACATCGAAGAAGCACTTCAAAGCTTCACATCAAATGCAAAATCTTACTGTTTAGTGCTGTCAGACATCCGAATACCCAATTGTCTGGAATACAGATAGCAAAAAAAGTTAATGAGGCTAATCCGAGTGTCAAGGTTGTCTTGATGACTGCTTTTGAGACAAAAGATAATGAACTTTCTAAAGTATTTCCTTTCACTCAAGTCGACGGTTTTATTCAAAGGCCCATTGGCATTGGAGATTTGACTAACAAGATATTGAGTCTCATAGGCGCAACCAAGAGAAGGATATAGAGAGGTATCTTGTGGTGGGAATGCAGAGTCATATTTGAACTGAAAAGACCTTGATCATTTCTCTTACCGTGTTCTTTAATCAATTTCTGCAAAATAAGAAGAGATAAACAAAAAAATTAAGGATTGTTAATTCGCGCTCTTCGGTATTCTTTAACATTGTTACTTTATTTCTAAGGGGATATAGGTGCAGTAGCATTTGTAGATGCTGTAGCCGCGGAGTCGCCCCCTTCTTCTGCTCCAACTAACGGAGTGTTTTGACAATGGATATCATCTAACGTCATACCAAAGTTGCAATTTATTTCCACGAATTGACCTTGTGGTGTATTATTCTCTGCTTCACTTATGACCATTCTAAGTTCGTTTGTGATTCTTTCAGTTATCTGCTCAGGGCTTGCAAAGGGATTTGGAAGGGTAGCAGCATCTGCAGTATCACCAGTAGTGGTCGTAGTCATGTTACCAGCACTCACATATCCTATGGTTGGAGAGGAACTGTAGTCAGATGGGATGGTGGTCATGATTAAATCCTCTGATGCCCTTACGGCACTTCTTTCTCCTACAATTCTATAAGTTGTATCAAAGCTGCCGATACTGGACGAGCCACCAGATATGACATACGAGTTTGTACCATCCTTAGTTATATGAATAGTCTGCTGTTCTTGTCCTAATGTAGGCGAGGTTGTTGTTGCATCAGTAGCAGTATCATTACCAACCTGTTCAGTCGTACCAAGGGTAACAGGTGTAGCAAGGACAGGAGTTACACCGGGAAAGCCTGTCACAGTTGTCGCTGTTGCAATTATTAGTAACACTGTCATTGTCGCTATAACACGTATTTTTGTTATAGTCACTTCAAATATACTTGCCCACAATGTATTTAACAATATAGTCTCAAATTTCAGAATCGCTGAAATCAAATATGCAGTATTCCATAAAAGGCAGTCAGCCTATAATTTATGACTCGAAGTTTTTGTATGTGATGCCTCACACTCATCATTCAGTTATTGTTATTACTACCAGTAGATGTGAGTCCGACTTTGGAAATTGCGTAGCATTCAAAGTGATATGTGTACCGTCCAATAATTTCCTTTGTCATCACTTTGAACATTTCTTACTCATTTGATGTAGCCTTTCCATTATCTTAATCTAGTTGTTTTCTGCCCCAGAACTTTACATGCTCCATTTATTCTAACAATTTGAGAGCACATAAGCCAATTTAGCAGTCGCAGACAATAAACAATACATTATTCTGTGGATCCGTCGGCTGCAGCCAGTGGTTTAATATCCTCAACCTTTAACTCTTTATCACATCGAGGGCATTTGACATGTTCAGGATCATCTATCGGTTCCAACTCGCTCTTATCTGACGGACACTTATTGTCAAAATGTGCATCGAGTATATCCGCTTGCACTAGCGTGAGCTCCTTTCTGCATACAAACAGCCTATATTGAGCAAATTCATTATTGACATCAGTCAGGATTTGATTCATGCCGGGAGTCCCAACATGGTGTCTTGAGTCGTAGCCACAGGCGAGGCATTTAAAGCGGTAAATCTTCAACGGCTTCTATAAGACAGCTCGGAATAAAAGCATATGTCGCATTGCAATTTTTGTACAAGAAGGATTTTAGTCCTGCATTGGCTTAGGAGTCTAGTGCCTTACCTGAGGTTAAAAGCATTCTTAACTATGCTCCTTATGTGTGAGTCTTGTACTCTAGAGCGCTTTGAGACGCCGTAGGTAGAGTCAAATCTATTTGGTGCTCTTTACATCTATACAGAGGGCGTAAGAGCATATTTACTTATCGAAGACCTGTTGAATCTAGAGATGCATTGTGAGTATTTATTGGGTACATGTAAGAGTCTTAGAGCTTACTTGTTGTAATCAGCACAAATAATGAGAAGGGTCGCACTTCTCACAGGGATGATAGATATGTACTTCAGTATAAGGATAGACACTAACCGCTGTCAGCTATGAAAAAAATGGCTAAACACTCCTCCTATTATAAAAATCCATGATGGCCACGAATGAAAAGCCCACAATGTTTTTCTTATTTGTCTAAAGAGGAGTAGATTTTATAGAGAACAAAATTCATATTCTTCTGTGAAATTTGATATGAAGAAAAATTACGTTTGATTTTTAAGTTAAATAAACCCAGAGTATAAACACTCAATAGATAAAAACTCTCTATCCGGAGAGTGAATTATGTGTTCTATCATTGGTATTATTAGTAAGGATATTGTCGCGCCAGCGCTAGTCGAGAGTCTCAAGAGAATGGAATATAGAGGCTATGACAGCGTGGGGATTGCGACACTTTCAACTAATAAAATTTCTGTAAGAAAAGGGGTTGGCAAGGTAGGTCAGGTGAACAGTAGCCTTAACCTTGCGGGGATGGAGGGCTTTATTGGTATTGGCCACACTCGCTGGGCTACGCATGGAGGTGTTACCGAATACAATGCTCATCCTCACCCTTGTTGCAACAACAATATCGCAGTCGTACATAATGGAATAATAGAGAATTATCTATCGCTCAAAGAGGAGCTAGTAAAGAAGGGGCACATATTCCGAAGTGAGACAGATACCGAAGTCATCGCTCATTTGCTTGAAGACTATTACAATACTAGCGGAGATATCAAGCGCACAATGATGGAAACCGTAAATCAGCTTGAAGGGTCATATGCATTTGTAGCTATGTTTGAGAATGGCACACTTTCATGTGCTCGTCTTGACGAGCCACTTGTCATCGGAATTTCTGACAATACTTATTATGCATCAAGCGATGTGCTTGGTTTTTTGCAATACACAGATCAGGCAATGTTTCTGGATAATCGGGACATGGCAATAATCGACAAAGCAGGGATCAGTATTTTCAATTTCAGCGGTGAACCAGTGACAAGGATCGTTACCAAGGTCGCATGGGAGCTTGCCGACGCCAACAAGGGCGAATTTGCTCACTATACGATTAAGGAGATATTTGAACAACGCACAAGCGTCAAGACCGCTACGTACCAAGACGAGCACAAGATAAAGGCATTTTGCGACTCAATTGTAAGCGCTAGCAACATACTTGTTACTGGCAGCGGCTCAAGTTATCACACTTCACTGATAATCTCTATGATGGGCTCTCGCTTTTTGAAAAAGCGTTTTGAGCCAGTCATGGCAAGCGAATTCCAATACAATATTGACTCGATAGACAAAGACACAGCAATTATTGCAATATCTCAAAGTGGTGAAACTGCAGATGTACTATCAGCGACCAAACTCGCAAGGGAGGCTGGTGCAAAAATTTTATCCATTGTAAATGTTCAAACATCCTCACTTGCAAGGACTGCAGATGTTTCTCTCAGCATCAAGTCAGGCCCCGAGATTGGCGTTGCGGCTACAAAGAGCTTTACAGGTCAAGTATCACTTGCCTATGCAATACTTGACAGGATTAGTGGAGGCAAGATTGGCTTTGACAGAGAGGTAATTTCAGACAAGATATCAAAGATGCTTGCACAGCAGGGAAGTATCGAAAGATTGGTCAACCTTATGATGCCAAAGGTAAACGACATTTATCTCCTTGGTAGATCTATTCATTTCCCGATTGCACTAGAAGGCGCGCTGAAAATGAAAGAACTAGCTTATGTCCATGCAGAAGGAATTGCTGCAGGAGAGCTAAAACATGGTCCACTTGCTCTGATGGATAAGAATGCTGTGGTCTTTGTGCTTAATCCTGACGACAGGACCTATAGCGACATGCTTTCCAGCGCCTATCAGGTGAAGGCAAGGGGTGCCAAGATAATTGGTATCTCTAATGTGCCAAATGACATTTATGATGCAATGATAGAGATCCCGAAGATAGACAATGACTTGCTATACCCATTGGTGGAAATCATCCCACTGCAGTTGATCTCTTACTACCTTGCGCTGCACAACAATGCTGATCCTGACTTTCCACGAAACCTTGCAAAATCAGTCACAGTCAGGTAAAAAAGTATAATTAGTTTACTTGTATGAGAACATCACGAGAAAGATGGCAGGCAGCAATATCGAAGAAGTAAATTGCGAAAACTGTGGCAATCCTATTGATGCATGTATGTGCGTCTGCCCTTACTGCGGTCAGAAAGATTCATGTGAATGCTGCCTCTATGATGCTGCAACTGGCGGCGGTTAGTTCTAAAGCATTAAAAGAAGGGCACGTGAAAGAATTCAAGTTGGAAAAAACTATTACTAATTCTTTAAGTTGGGTAATAGGGGGAGCTCAAGGAAGCGGAGTCGATTCTGCCGCAAACATTTTTTCCCGTGCCTGTGCTATTGGAGGTCTACACCTCTTTGGCAAGAGAGAATACTATTCCAACATCAAGGGCGAGCATAGCTACTTTACTGTAAGAGTTAGTGATGAACCTTTGCGTTCACATGTTGATGAGATCAACATGCTCGTTTCGTTTGATGCGGAAACCATCTATCGCCACTTTCAAGAGGTAACTCCAAGTGGTGCTATAATATACGATTCAGATATTATCCGCACGTCGCTTGATGAGGTGCCGACTGTTGATGACTTGGCCACAGTACGTATAAAAAAGGTATTGGAAAAGGCAGGACTGGGATTCACAGTACAGGATGCTCTTGAGTACGCCAAAAGACGCGGAGTGATCTTATTTCCTATTCCATTTTTCCAGCTCTTGCACGAGTTTGCTCAAAAGGCAAACGATCCTGCACTCAGCAGGCTGACCCGCATGGTAAACGTAATGGCGCTTTCGGCTTCAATGGCAATAATGGATTTTGATAGCGAAGTATTAGCAAGAGCCATTCAATTCATTTTTCGTACAAAAAAGAAAGTAGCCGATCTGAATGTTCAGGCTTCTGTTCATACGTATAACTATGCCAAGGCAAAATTTGCAGGGAGCAAATTTAGCTATTGTCCAAAAACAAAGCCAGCTCAGCCAGACATGATATTAATACAGGGCAACCAATCGTCCGCTCTAGGCAAGATGGTCGCAGGCTGTCGCTTTCAGACATACTATCCGATCACTCCAGCTTCGGATGACAGTGAGTTTCTTGAAGCAAATGAGGTACTTGATCTCTATGATTCAGGCAAGAAAGGCTCGACTGTTGTAATCCAGACAGAAGATGAAATAGCAGCCATCACGATGGCAATTGGCAGTGCTCTTACAGGTGTCCGCACTGCCACTGCAACATCAGGTCCAGGGTTTTCATTGATGGCGGAGGCTCTTGGCTGGGCTGGCATGAACGAAGTACCGGTGGTGATTTCCCTCTATCAGAGAACAGGTCCATCGACAGGTCTTCCGACGCGCCACGAGCAAGGAGACTTAAACTTTGCAATTAATGCGGGTCATGGGGAGTTCCCAAGGATTGTGTTTGCGTCAGGTGATATTGAAGAGAGCTTTTACGATACCATAAAGGTGTTTAACTTTGCAGATCGTTACCAGATGCCGGTAATACACATGTTGGATAAGGCAATAGCAAATAGCCTCATCACTTGCAAGAACTTTAACGTCAACAAAGTTGCAATTGACAGAGGCTTTCGGATAAAACAGATAACAAAGGAAGACAAAGGGGTTGCTGGTAACTACCTCCGCTTCAAGCTATCAAACAATCCTATAAGCCCTATGGTTGTGCTTGGCACAGAGAATGCAATTTTTTGGAATAGCGGAGATGAGCATACTGAGGAGGGACACATCACTGAAGACCCTGAGATGAGGGTACAGATGATGGACAAGAGAATGACTAAGATGGATGTTGCAATTAGCGAAATACCGAATGAAGATAAAGCGGTGGCTTATGGCAGCAGCGACATAGTCATAATCAGTTGGGGCTCAACAAAGGGTGCAATATTGGACGCAATGGACAGATTGGCAGCCGAAGGCATGAAAGTCAAATATATACAAATTCGGCTCATGCACCCATTTCCATCCGAGCTAGTAAAATCGATGCTAAAAGATGCCAAGACAATCATCAACATAGAGATGAATTACACGGGTCAACTGGGCTCGCTGTTGCGCCAGCACACAGGCTTAGAAGCGAACTACTACATCGTAAAGTATAACGGCAGGCCTATGTCACTTGACGAGGTTTATAATAGCGTAAAGAGAATAATACGCGGAGATGCTCCAAGGAGGCAAATATTGAGAAGTGGCGCTTAAATTATCAGATTATAAAACAGACGTTCACAATGATTGGTGCCCAGGCTGTGGAGACTTTGGAATATTGAATGCGATCCAGATGGCGCTGGCAGATCTACAACTTCCCCCACACAGAACCACGATATTTTCTGGCATAGGATGCTCTGGGAAAACACCGCATTTTATCAAGACATATGGCATCCATACTCTGCATGGCAGGGTGCTGCCATTTGCACAGGGAGCCAAACTTGCAAATCCTGAGCTTGAAGTCATTGCTGTTGGCGGAGACGGCGATGGTCTTGGAATTGGCGCGGGTCACCTAGTAAGTGCAGGGCGCAGAAATGTCGATATGGTCTATATTGTATTTAACAATGCGGTTTATGGATTGACAAAGGGGCAAGCTGCGCCTACACTAAAGCTGGGCATGAAGACAAAATCGCTGACGCAACCAAATGTTAACAATTCTGTCAATCCAATAGCCCTTGCACTTGTTGCAGGCTTTACTTTTCTTGCACGAGGCTATTCCTACGATGTACGTCATCTCAAGGAGTTGATCAAGAAAGCAGTTGCTCATAATGGACTTGCGTTCATCGACGTGTTACAGCCATGTCCAACATATAACGACATCAATACCAAGGAATGGTTTCAAGGCCTTGACAACGTTGATTCCAAAGAGGGCAAAGCTATACCGAGGATGTATAAGCTGGAAGAGATGGGGTATGATGGCGAGGTGCATACCCCGGAGGAGATAAATCAGAAAATGTCCCAAGTGATTGAGAAGTCAAATGAATGGGGGAACAAGATCCCGATCGGGGTTTTTTATCAAAACGAACATGTTCCTACCTACCAAGAAAGGATAACTGCACGAATTCCTGATTACATGGAGAATCCGCCGGCCCTGCAGCAAATTGCAGACAACGAGGGCAAAACGATCACAAGCATAGATAAACTGCTTGCTGATCTTCTAGTTGCGAAGTGACCCACTATAAAAAGGGAGTTCATAGGCAAAACCACTAAAAGTTACAGGCCTTGAAAGCGTCGAGCACAGGCAGGAAATGCAAGCGAGGGCTTTAAGCAATCTTTGGTTTTTTCTTTGAAGACTTTCTGCCTTTCATTGCAACCATAGAGCACATAGTTGCTGCAGAAGATAACAACACATATACTTCTGGCATTTTTAAATGTAGAGCGACACATTCAAGCAAGATCAATGGACCACTGCCGACCAACAGATAATTGTAATGAAAACTGCTGATCTATTTAGAATCGAGAGCGGGATGACGGTATAGCAATTAGATGTAGTTAATGCTTTAAAGTTGATAGATCAACCAAAAGCGATTAATGTAACCAATATGGAATATTAATCCATCGAGTTATCTTCCTTTTAGGATGTGTATATCATTCTGAAAACAATAAAGCAATTACCATCGCGCTTTTACCTAATCGGAGTAAAGATGATAGTCCTAGCAGCAATTGTCACGGTCCTTGTTTTTGCTGTCAGCATAGGAATATCGGACGCTCAGGAAATTCCCAGCATACCGGTAGTGATTAAGAACGGGACATTTGAAAATACGGTGGATGGATTTAGAGTGCAGGTCCCAAATGGCTGGGTAGTACAGGACATTGACAATTTGCATCTTCCTAACTATCTGACTGCGAATGAGGCAGGTTTTTTGACACTGGCAATAATGTGCCCGCAGCAAGAGGCAGTGCCGATTATTGGAGGACTGTATAGCTGTGAACAATCTGAAAGTTCCGTAGAAATTGCATACGATCGCTTGGGACACAGACCAGAATTCGAGCCCATTGAGAACCCAATCAGCATTACACCCAATGATTTCTTAGCATTTATTGTAGAGGAAATGCAAGGGCGTAATTACACTAATATCCATATCATAAATAGAACAGACCTGATGATTAATATCACGAGCTCAGAAGATCCAGATACAACGATAAGAACAGCACCAGCCAAACTTGTAGAAATGACATATCAGCCCAACTTGGGACTACCTGATTTGAGGAGTTATACGATTCTGGCAACTATCCCAGAGAATCCAGTACCAGGACTAAGGCAGGTCCTATCAGGTAATTCTATCACCTATGAAGGTCCCGCAGTAACAACACCTTCAGGTAATCCTCCATCAGCAGTACAGCAGATATTTCAGAGCGTTGAATTTATCAGAGAATAATGATCAGATAAGAAAGATCCATTTAACAGTGAGATGGCAAAAATAATACTATAGCACAACATGAACTACACGTTGCAATCTAGGCAAGAAGATAGATTTTCTGTTTTAGAGTTGTCGCATGAAGTTACGGTAAACCAATTAAATACTAATGATGACAAAGGCAAGGGATCATTGTATATATCGATGTATTCTGACAGAGGATATATATCATCTTGGAGAAAGAATCAAGACAATCTCTGAAAGGTTAAAACTACGCTGATTTATCAACTTATTGTATAATAATCGAACAGGATATAATACCTGTAAGTATTCAGTCTAGATCCTTCCACTGTCGCTTGATCGCTCTTCTTTGCCATTGGGATGAGGTTATTCGTTGTATTCCGGCAGAGATGTGGTGAAAGGGAAACCTGATTCTTTGTTGGCCAAAGGAGAGTGCTATTGTGGTTTCATGCCTACTGGCCTTTTCCCAGCTCAGCAAACCATTCTTGTTGCGCCTTTTGCATCTCTTTTTGGGAGAGGTTGCGGTTACGAGTTGCAAACGACCAGATGTGTCCAAAAGGGTCAACCAATTGACCGGTTCGGTCACCCCAGAATGCATCCATTAGTGGCATTGTAACTTTTGCACCTGAGTCCGCTGCCTGTGTGAAAATCTTTTCGACATCTTTAACATATACGTATAATGCAGTGCTTGCTCCTCCTACCGATGGGGGAGCTTTGCAGTTCATTTCTGGAAACTCGTCATTTAGCATGATACGTGAGTCTCCAATCTGGATCTCAGCATGCATTATTATGTTACCCCCAGGCATGTATGCGCGGTTGAGCTCTTTGGCCCCAAAAGCCTTTTTGTAAAACTCAATTGCTTGTTCTGCTCCTTTGACTACGAGAACTGGAGTAATAGAGTGATACCCTTTTGGAATTGTACTGACTCTTGGTCTTGCGGTCGTCGTCGTCTTCTTCTTTTTCTTTGTCTTCGCCATAACTATGCAAAACATTAAAAGTTGTATTTATGATTGATTGTTTATTATTGATTGTCTAAGTTGTTCTTTAATTTTGGTCAATTGTCGGCGTTATGCTGTCCGCAAACGTCCTTGCATTTGGCATGTTCAGGGTTATTTTTCCTAAGCGATAGAAACGTCTAACCAACTTATGATAGCACAGAAGATAATAGTGGGAATATACTAATGATCATGTAAATGCGAAATAAGACGCCCAATGTAATAGTTTGTGACAATGATTCCGAACTTAATTCTTTTATTCGTAATTTCTTCAAGTTAGACGGCTATGAAACCCATCAAGCATTATCTGCCAAGGAATGCATTGATAAATTGGCAGAACTAGGCGATACAATCGATGCAATCACAGTGAATGGAAAAATAGCATCAGATAGGAGCGCTATGCTTATCCTAAATGTAAGAAGGATGAATAAGAATGTGAAGGTCTTTGTTTTGGCGGACAGGGGTTTATCAGAAGATAAGACAAGGATAATGGATTATGGTGCTGATGAATTTACAGTAAAGCCATTAAGCATGCAATCTCTAATTAACAAAGTAAATTTAAAGTTGCTTGAAGACGCAAAAAGTACTTCCTAAACAATGATAGAACACAATGCAATAATAGCTGTAACCAATCTGCCACTGCAGGTGGAGCTACGTAGCAGAGATTATGATAATATTGCAATAAACGTAAATTTTCAAGTTATAACTTATGCATTATTAAAACAATAATGATGATATTGAGCCAAGATGAACGCACCCAGACATTTTATAGGCAATTTACACTTCACGAGTTCTTCTCGTTTCAAAAAGTTTAACCTATTGGATTAATGACGTTGCTATCATTGGTGCCATTATTAGTATGTCCAGCAAGGTTCGCAGTATTTGATCTCAATACGCTAGGTACAGAAAGCAACATTCCTATAGCTGCGGCCGTTAATACACCGATAACTACGAGTATTGCTATCATATTTTTTTTATCATTTAGGTAGTTCATAATCTCAACAATATACTAAGCTATTATCCGTCTATAAAAGACAATATCTACTCTTACTAGCTATTATTCGGGTGCCTTAGACTATCTAAAATATCTGAAAACATTATACTTTATGAATAGAATGTCATGATACACGCAGTACTAGTATCGTATCAAGACTTGTTGAAATTGACAGATAAGACCAGAAGGCCAGGTTGGGAGCTTCTCTGAATTTTATTTTATCAGTTGCTTTAAGTTCCTACCTAGCAAGCCTTTTATCTTGCAAATAACATACTAGTTGTTATCACGCTCTGATGCCTATGATATCGAACAATATTGCGATTCATGGAGGCATACTCCCTTCGCTAGTACAAGAACTGGAAAGTCTTGGCATTTCAATCAATCATATACATCATTTGAATGATAACAGAGAGCTTTACCACCTCGCAGATAACCTAAAACAGGAATTTATGAATGAAATAAGGGAAATGGAAGAACAAGGACTTTTTGTTAACCCCGGTGGAGGTTAACCCAGGATTGCGTAGAGAGGAGATATTCAAAACTATATTATCCCCACCTCGCTAAAAGGCCAATAATTAACGAGTTACTCCAGCAGATCCATGATAATAAGTGAGTGGAAATTTAGCTTGGCTTCAGCTGCCTCGATCAATTCCTCTTTCCGGCCTCCAAAAACTCGCGTCCGAGAGCAAATTCATAACCTCTTTCTCTAATAGTTCCATACAGGCTTTGGCCTTAATCTTATCCCCTCTCTTCATTGCTTGAGAATACATAGTGTATAGCGCCAAATCTCTTGTCCATTTCTGGCTTCTTGCTAGCTCGTCAGCCTCGTTTAACAACGAAATATTGTTCATGTTGCTTAGTTTGTGATTATCGGAGTTCATTTCCTTGGGCAAGGGGGTTTTGGTTAGTTGGTAGTGTTAGGAAAAAAGCAGTAGCGGGTGAAAGTGAATTATGTAATTAGTCATTTACTCTGTCTACGACTCCTAGCAATGCGAGTGCTTCCACAACTGCTATCAGTGCAAGTTGGTAAGTGTTTTGCAGTTTTAGAATGGCCCCCTATCAAGGCATTTTCCATTGCTCTTTAGAAGAGATTGATTAACTGTTGGCCCTCTTTCACATCCTGCTTCGGCTTCCTGTAATGGGATAGTCATTACTGCTAGTACACTCCTAGCAGTCCTAGTGCTGATACTATGGCGATTAGTGCTATTGATACGGTTTTTTCTTCATTTCCCGAATGAGCCATATTATAACATTTTAGTCCATGGGGATAAAAGAGTTCTAGGTGATTTTGCTAATTCTTTCTCTCATGTTAGATATAGTTAGGATGCTTGACTTGACAAAGACAAACAAGCGACAAATTATCGTTATTTGGTTCATATTCGAGTTCATTATGTTTCCTATAATCATAATCATACACAGAATGATTGGAGGAATTCAAAGAACGATAGTAATCAATGACATACAGTCATCAAAATTGAAGCGTCACCCGTATATGAGTATCATTTGATACTTGTTTGCATAATTGACGTTTTCCTTAATTGTGACCGTGGTATTGCCCTGTGCTTGGAGCCAAGCCCTGAACGCTTCGAAATTTTGAAGCGGCGCCTCACTTTTTTTGAAACACTTCAGGCTGGGCCCGTAGCGTAGTCAGTATATCGCGGCGGGCTTTGCTAGGCAAAGAAGACGACATTGAGAGAGAATGATAAGAAATGCGGGCCCGAAGGGCTTCGATCCCTTGACCTGCGGTTCTCTTCACCGCCGGCAACTTCGCCTCTTTATAAAGAGGTTAGCGACGCTTCCGAAGATTTAACAGTGTAAAATTTTTATTTTTGAAGCGCATCTCTTATAAAACACTGTTTCGTTCTCTTACGCGGCGATGAATCGAACTGTCCAAGGCAAACATTGTAGGTGCTTTGCCAACATCAGGAAGTAGTGAGAAGAAACTTCTAATCCTTACGTCAATTCTAGTCGTTACTTTCATGATAGATTCCCAGATTGGATATATTGCTGATTTCATTCCTGAGACATTAGCCAGTCCTGGAGGAATTGCGCTGTTCATTGCCATAGCAGCCGTGTTTGCTGTCGGCGGAATTCTCTTGCTGCGATCTATCAAGACAGAAACCACAAACACTAGAATTCATTTCAGCGTTAACATCGTACAATACGTTCTCATAGCGATTATCGCAGTCACAATTACCCAGATACTTGCAACAGCTCAGTACAGCACCATCGAAATAGCTGCCACCATTGTTATCAGCTACGGACTTTGGATTGCAATATTGTCTTTGCTGTCTGTAAAGTTTGTATCGTGGATTCGTAATACTGGCAGCAACAAAAGAAACCTTGTAGTCTTTATCCTGATGCTATCCATGATTGCTTATGTCCTGAACGGATTGATGGGCATGGCCGATCATCTTTCCGCGCTGCAAGAGCAACAAAAAGATGTTGTAACATCAGAAGATGTTGCGTATTTCACAGAGTTTGATCCTGCATCTTTGCTAGGCCAGATTATTGTAGTCTATGACGTAATATCTTCCGTCGCTTATGGTCTATCATGGATTGGTACTGTACTGCTTCTGCGGCCCTATATTCAAAGGATAGGAAAAATCAAGTTCTATGCCATCATGGGGGCTGTCATGGTATATTATCTGATAACTTTTCCCCTTTCCGTACTTGGATATTTTACGCCTACCGAGGAAACGGAGCAGCAGTTGATGAACAGTATTCTAATCTTTGGAATGGCCAGCGTCTTAACAGGCATTATTTTTGGAGTTGCATTCCTAGCAGTAGCAAGGACACTTAGAAAAGACAACGTGCTTCGGCAATACATGATAATTGCTGCGATTGGTTTTGTGTTATTCTATGTCGCTGGTTCTGCATTTGCAAGCCAAGCTGCTTATCCTCCTTACGGGCTAGCGTCAGTTGCTTTCACTGGCTTGTCATGCTATCTGATATACGTGGGTCTGTACTCTGCTGTCGTTTCTGTCTCGCAAGACTACCAAGTGCGTGCGTCAATCCGCAACTCTGTCATGAAAGACAGCCATAGATTCTTAGAGGAAATGGGAATGGGCCAGATGCAGCAAGAGCGGCAAAAGCTGGTGCTGTCTGTGGAAAAGAAGAGTGCTGAACAATTGGCTGAGGAGACTGGAGTTGAGTCTTCAATGACAGAGGATGATATGAAGGATTACATGGAGAAGGTAATGAATGAAATGAAGGGCACTGTTCAATCTTAGGGACATCTAAGAAAAATGCTTCTCAATATCACTCGCGAGCTTCCGAAGATTTAAAAGTGTAACATCGATGTCAATTGCGGAGTATTACATCCCAACGCTCGACTATCTCAGTAACTATGGCCTGCTCTGACCTTTGCTGCTTATAATCCTGGCTGGCTGGTCTAGCTAGGCTTCCGCAACGGGGGCAAGAGACGCGCGCATCTGGACGACCAGGAACCCAACTCTCAGTGAGGCACTCATCACAGTATTTGCGACAGCTGTACCCATCAAAATTATTGTCGTAACCTAGGTTGCCGACGTCGGCCCTTCTTCTAATATTGGGCATAATCACTCCGTCCAGTCTTTTGAAGATAGTGCCTGTCCGACATGCGCTTTGTATCCCTGTGTTGTTTTTCAAGGTGGAGTGTTTCAGGATCTTGTGTCTGTATGACGTTGCGAGAATTTATGACCGGCCAAGTAAATTCGCGATAGCTACTAATTTTATTCTGCCGTCTCCATCTCGAAGTGTCGTCTTCCGGTATTAGCGGATCGAGGTCTGAGTCAGAAGATAATGGTGGCGGCATCGACATAATTGAACGCGCGTCCCTTGGATGTGCAAAGATAAAGTGCTCCTGTTTTGGGCCTGCAGAGAGCGGCTCTATGGTGGAGATCTCTGGATCTTCTTCGCTCATTTTTCCGATTTCTGAATTTTGAGCAAGACTTGTCTCAGCTTCTTCTTCTTCCTCTGGTATTTTGTCATCGATAAAAGTGATGTAAGGTCTTCCTTCCCTATCCCGTATTGCTCTGTATGGCATTTGTAATATTGTACTGGGATATCGTAGCGAGTGCGGCGCTCTTTAAGTTTTGGCCGGGCGATAGCTGCGCGTCCCCTGCTGCAAACACCCAAATTCAATTGCATTTCATTCGATTGAAACTTCTTTTTTGTTATCCGTCGAGCTTATCCGACAGCTCAGCGACAGCTAGCAAAACTCTGTCCTTCAGGCCAGCGCCAGGCGTCAGGTAATGCCAGCTAAACACGGAGCTCGACACTCGGCCCTGCAGGTAGTCAATCACTTCCGACTGGATCCCGCAAGCTGATAGGTGTGACGCGAAGATCCTGCGGCACAGATGCATCTCCATCCTGACGCCGACTTTCCAACAGGCCAGCCTTATGTGGCTCCAGGTAAGTGTTGTACAGCCCAAATTCATGATCGGCTGCAAGTTGTCAAGGCTGACAAACGAAATGTAGGCGGTTTTAGTACGTCTTAGGAATTGCTCTTTGAATCTGAAATGCTCCAAAGCTTGCCGATCGGGGTTGTAATAAAGCCGGAAGGTGTCCCTGTCGGCTATGAGCTTGACAGACTCCACGGCCTCAGAAGGTCGCAGGCCTGTAATACAGGCGAACTTTACCACTGCGGCCATATAAGGTGGCAACGTAGCACACATCCGTTTAACCCGCTGCAGCATAACGTCAAAGGTAAGCTCGGGGTTGAAGAAGCGCTCGAATGCCTGCAGGCTGTCACCCTTTGACCATTTGAGGCTGTAACGCCGGCGAATGTCCAGCCACCTATCATAACAACCCTGATACTTGGCCAGGTTAGCCAGGGCCGTCATAGCATGGTGCTTATTCCTAGGCGAAATAGTCATCATGACAGAGGCATCCTGCGACTCCAAGATATGGCCGAACTTTTTGGCGTAGTTGACGATATCCTTTATCGTTTTTTTGGTCTTGTTTTGGGCCTCCAAATAACCCCGAAAGCCTGCCGCGTCAAAGTTCTGACGCGGCGCCGCGTCAGTTTCCCCCGCCTCCTGCCCCTGTTGCTCCCCCGCAAGCTGGGCCCGTAGCGTAGTCAGTATATCGCGGCGGATGGAATCGTTATTTTGTTGCGGTAAAAGTAAAGAATGAGAGCGGGCCCGGAGGGCTTCGATCCCTCGACCTGCGGTTGTCCTCATTATTCCGTGCTCATCAAGAGCGACGGTTCCGAAGACCGCCGCGATATCCTGACTACGCTACGGGCCCAACAAATATGTTGATTAATGAAGCCCCATATATCAACGAAATAGTAATAATGAACTTACTCTGCCTTTCTATGTAGTAATAAATGCTTCAAACTCTGCGACAAATGTTATGCAATCATAAAGAATCATTTGTTTACCGTAAGTATGAGGAATTCCAATTTATCGAATTCTGCAACTGCTCGAAGTGCGGTAAGACACTTAGGCACTTTTTCGGCTTTGATGAGGATATAAGAGGCTGAAGATAATGCAGATATATATTTTGGTCACAATCTGGTTTGCAGGGATTGCAACTACGGGCGTCGCACTCTTGCTTGAAGACTATTCCAGTTATGCTACAATTGGAACCATGGGTTGGACAATAATTGCGGCAAGCTCGGGAATGATCTTTTACGAAATAAAGAGAATAAGGTCAGAAGACAGAAAGAAGGAGATGGTTTAATCTAGCCCTTTCCGCCCTGCTCTTCAATGACAACAAGTGTTACAGTTGATGTGATGCCTGGAATCTTGCGTATCTTGTTTGTAATTGCGTGGTTCATTGATTCAGTGTTCTCTGAACTGACCTTGACAAATATATCATGAACACCATATGTTCCCCGCACTTCTTTGGCATCTGGCAGTTTAGCAATTTCATTAATGATCTTTTCCTCTGAGCCGAGCGTGCAGTTCACCAAAATGTATCCAGTTGGCATATATCACTGATGGAAGTAAAAGTTAGTATTTAGTCTTTGCTACCCTTTTGTGACGCCTTTCTGTAAGGCGCAATGTAGTGCTCAAATAACTTCTTGTCATAACACTGACCACATATTAAACCAGAGATATTCCACTCAGACATTGGCCTATAACTAAAAGTAAGGTTGTTATGACACAATGTGCAACTCACAGAAGAAGGGTTGTTGTTGTTGTTACCACCCATCCGCACAACTCTGTGTGTTAGTATGTCCAGAATAAAAGGTTATTCCAAGTCATATACACCATAGATGGCATGTGTCATACAAAATGGACAGATGAGAGCAAAAGTTGCTCCAACCATGTCTCCAGATATCTCCTGCCTGCTAGTGTCGACCGTGGGTATTAGAAATTTTCTATGGCAGTTCTTGCAGGTGACCATTTTTTGTTGTGTCATATCAAAGAGAGACATCACATCTTGGAATAAAGTCTTGATCCAGAAGGAATTATTAAGGGGAGAGGGGCTAGCGAGTAGAGGTTATGGCTAAACCCGGAAAAATCGCTTTTCCCGTGATTCTTGTACTGGGTGCGATTACCGGCTATATTACATACGTGTCCTTTACGGCTGCCATGCCGGAGGAAAATAAGATCGATTCGCCATACTATCTACCTCTTCCACCAGCCTCGGAAGAAAATGAGGCTGGCAATGCGGGAGGCGGTGCTGGTGGTGGTGGAGCTGAACAACAACAGGGAGGCGGTGCTGGTGGTGGTGGAGCTGAACAACAACAGGGAGGCGGTGCTGGTGGTGGTGGAGGAAGTGCACAGTCCGGAAACACGACTGGCGCAG